>PJUL01000629.1_pt1 | contig 22629 bp, 21 predicted proteins | sample 1512221 | NCBI WGS metagenome assembly PJUL01 (sample SAMN08177667, study PRJNA422409) | Feces metagenome, whole genome shotgun sequencing project.
AAACGCCGACGCCCAGGTTGACCTTGTTGGGGTTGGTGTCGGCGTTGAATTGCTCGTTGAGGCCCAGGATGGGATCGCGGGGGGCCATTTCGACGGCGGTGAACAGAGACATGAAAATCCTTGGAAAGAGGTTGTCAGTAGCGAGGAATCCGGGTGTGGTGTACCGTGCCGGGTTCCGCCGATTTTAACGGCCCGCCCCTCTTCATCGTTGACTGCACCCATGCCGGATATCACACAGGTCATAACGGAAACGCAAGACGGCGAATTCGTCCGCTTCCCCGATTCCCCTTTCGAGTTGTTCCAGCCGTATCCGCCCGCAGGCGATCAGCCCGAGGCCATCGACAAGCTGGTGGAAGGGCTCAACGACGGCGAGGCCTTCCAGACCCTGCTGGGCGTGACGGGCTCGGGCAAGACCTTCACCATGGCCAATGTGATTGCCCGCATGGGACGCCCGGCCATCGTGTTCGCACCCAACAAGACGCTGGCCGCGCAGCTCTACAGCGAGTTCCGCGAGTTCTTTCCCAAGAACGCCGTCGAGTACTTCGTGAGCTACTACGACTACTACCAACCCGAGGCCTATGTGCCGCAACGCGACCTGTTCATCGAGAAGGACTCGGCGATCAACGAGCACATTGAGCAAATGCGGCTGAGTTGCACAAAAAGCCTCATGGAGCGGCGCGATGTGGTGATTGTGGCCACCGTGTCGGCCATTTATGGCATTGGCGAGCCCGAGAGCTACCACCGCATGGTGATGACGCTGCGTGTGGGGGACAAGCTGGGCCAGCGGGACGTGATCGCCCAACTGATCCGCATGCAGTACCAGCGCAACGAGGCGGATTTCAGCCGAGGCAAATTCCGCGTGCGCGGCGACACCATCGATGTGTTCCCTGCGGAGCACTCCGAGCTGGCTATCCGCATCGAACTGTTTGACGACGAGATCGAGAGCCTGCAGCTGTTCGACCCGCTCACAGGCCGCGTCAAACAGAAGATCCCACGCTTTACCGTGTACCCCAGCAGCCACTACGTGACGCCGCGCGACAAGGTGCTGGCTGCCGTGGAGACCATCAAGCTGGAGTTGGCCGAGCGCCTTCAGCAACTGCTGGCCGATGGCAAGCTGGTCGAGGCACAACGGCTGGAGCAGCGCACACGCTTCGACCTGGAAATGCTCAGCGAGGTGGGCCACTGCAAGGGCATTGAGAACTACACACGCCACCTCTCGGGGGCGGCACCGGGTGATCCGCCCAGCACGTTGACCGACTACATGCCCAAGGACGCGATCATGTTCTTGGATGAAAGCCACCAGATGATCGGGCAGCTCAACGCCATGTACAGCGGCGACCGATCGCGCAAGACCACGCTGGTCGAGTATGGCTTCCGGCTGCCTTCGGCCTTGGACAACCGGCCTCTCAAGTTCGAAGAGTTTGAGCAGCGCATGCGGCAGGTGATTTTTGTGTCGGCCACGCCGGCCGACTATGAAAAGACGCATTCTGGCCAGGTGGTGGACCAGGTGGTGCGCCCCACCGGGCTGGTTGACCCGGTGGTGGAAGTGCGCCCCGCCACCCACCAGGTGGATGATGTGCTGCAGGAAATCCGCATCCGGACCGAGAAAAATGACCGTGTGCTCATCACCACGCTGACCAAGCGCATGGCAGAGCAACTCACCGATTACCTGACGGACAACGGAGTCAAGGTGCGCTACCTGCACAGCGACGTGGATACCGTGGAGCGGGTGGAGATCATTCGCGACCTGCGCCTGGGTGCGTTTGATGTGCTGGTGGGTATCAACCTGCTGCGCGAGGGGCTGGACATTCCGGAGGTTTCGTTGGTCGCCATCCTTGATGCCGATAAAGAAGGCTTTCTGCGTGCCGAGCGCAGCCTGATCCAGACCATTGGCCGAGCAGCGCGCAACCTGAACGGCAAGGCCATCCTGTACGCGGACCGTATTACGGATTCCATGAAAAAAGCGATGGATGAAACGGAACGCCGCCGCATCAAGCAGATCGCACACAACGAGGAACACGGAATTACTCCGCGCAGCATTGTCAAGCGGGTAAGAGACCTGATTGACGGGGTTTACAGTGAAAAAGCGGGTAAGGATGCCGAGCGGCTGGAGCAGGAGGCTATGCGGCGCGCGCAGATTGAAGACATGTCTGAGAAGGACGTGTCACGGGAGATCAAGCGCCTGGAAAAACTCATGCTGGAGCACGCCCGCAATCTGGAATTCGAGCAGGCCGCCCGCGTACGCGATCAATTGACTCGGCTGAAAGATCAGGCGTTTGGCGCACACGGTGGAGATTCGGTGGCCTTGTGAAAGGGCGTTGAAAGACGCGGGGAGTTACATGCTGGTTAAATTGCGACCAGTTGGTTTTTTATCCCGACCAATTCAATAGGGATTTGTGTTATACTTGCACAAAACACTCAAGAAAACAGCCCAGCGATGAAGGGCTCCGTGCCAGGCGACTGATGTGCGGAGTAAGGGGCGGAGACGGTGCCTTTGCCGGCCAACAGCCCGCGGAGGCGGTTTCTTCAACGAACAAGCCTTAGCACAAGGAGCTTGCGATGCGTCTCACAACCAAAGGCCGTTTTGCGGTCACCGCCATGATTGATCTGGCCCTGCGTCAGAACAATGGTCCTGTCACTTTGGCCGCGATCAGCCAGCGTCAGCAGATTTCGCTGTCGTACCTGGAACAGCTCTTTGGCAAGCTGCGTCGCCATGAATTGGTCGAATCCACCCGTGGTCCCGGTGGCGGATATACCCTGGCTCGCAAAGCGGCCGACATTACCGTGGCCGACATCATCGTTTCGGTCGACGAGCCCATCGACGCCACGCAGTGTGGCGGCAAGGAAAACTGCCTGGGCGAAGCGGGCCGCTGCATGACGCACGAGTTGTGGGCGTCTCTGAATCAGCGCATGGTGGAGTTTCTGGACTCCGTCACCCTGCAGAAGCTGGTGGACGAGCAGATTGCCAAGGGCGTGCAGATCGAAGACAAGCCTGTGGTTCGTCGCGCTATTTCCACCACGCCCGTGGTCAAACCCATTCGCGTGAATGCGCCCAATTCGGTATTTGCACTGGGCAACGTTTTCGCAAAATCCTGACGGTATGGGTGATGCCTGGCCCACTTGGGCCGGCTTTGCCCTGAACCCGATAAAACTGTTGTATTTGTTTTTTTGAGTTTGCCAGCCAGCAACCCCTCTGAGCCAGCCATGGACATGACCCCGCATTTCCCCATCTATCTCGACTATGGCGCCACCACCCCTGTGGACCCCCGCGTTGTGGACGCCATGATTCCCTGGTTGCGTGAGCATTTCGGCAACGCGGCGTCGCGCAGCCACGCGTGGGGCTGGGAGGCGGAAGAAGCTGTTGAAAAGGCGCGGGGCCAAGTGGCAGACCTCATCGGTGCAGACCCGCGCGAAATCGTCTGGACCAGCGGCGCCACCGAGTCGATCAACCTGGCTCTCAAGGGTGCGGCCCAGTTCTACAAGGGCAAGGGCAAGCACCTCATCACGCTCAAGACCGAGCACAAGGCCGTGCTGGACACCATGCGCGAGCTGGAGCGCCAGGGCTTCGAGGTGACGTACCTCGACGTGCAGGAAGACGGGCTGGTCAATATGGACGCTCTCAAGGCTGCCATCCGCCCCGACACCATCCTGATCAGCGTGCTCTTCGTGAACAACGAGATCGGCGTGATCCAGGACATCCCGGCCATTGGCACCTTGTGCCGTGAGAAGGGCATTCTGTTCCATGTGGATGCCGCCCAGGCCACCGGCCGCGTGGCCATCGACATGGCCACGTTGCCCGTCGACCTGATGAGCATGACTGCCCACAAGACCTACGGCCCCAAGGGCATCGGCGCGCTGTTCGTGCGACGCAAGCCCCGCGTTCGCCTGGAAGCCCAGATGCATGGCGGCGGTCATGAGCGCGGCATGCGCTCGGGTACCTTGCCAACGCATCAGATTGTGGGCATGGGCGAGGCTTTCCGCATCGCCAAAGAGGAAATGGCAGAAAGCAATGCCAAGGCCCATGCATTGCAGCAACGCTTGCTGGACGGTTTGAAGGACATTGAACAGGTGTTCATCAACGGCAGCATGGAGCGCCGTGTGCCCCAGAACCTGAACATGAGCTTCAACTACGTCGAAGGCGAGTCGCTCATCATGGGGATCAAGGGTCTGGCAGTGTCGTCTGGCTCGGCGTGCACGTCGGCCAGCTTGGAGCCCAGCTATGTGTTGCGCGCCCTGGGCCGCAGCGACGAGCTGGCCCATAGCAGCCTGCGCATGACCATCGGCCGTTTCACGACCGAAGAAGAGATCGATTACGCCATCTCCACCATTCGCGAAAACGTGGCTCGACTGCGCGAGTTGAGCCCACTGTGGGAGATGTACAAGGACGGCATTGACATCAGCACCATCCAGTGGGCTGCGCATTGATTCCTTGAAGATTTTGAACGTATTGAAGAGGTAGACATCATGGCTTACTCAGACAAAGTGGTTGACCATTACGAAAACCCCCGCAACGTGGGTTCGTTCGACAAGGGTGATGATTCGGTGGGTACCGGTATGGTGGGCGCGCCTGCTTGCGGCGATGTAATGAAGCTGCAGATCAAAGTGAACCCCGCCACGGGCGTGATCGAAGACGCGCGCTTCAAGACCTATGGCTGCGGCTCCGCCATCGCCTCGTCGTCGCTCGTGACCGAATGGGTCAAAGGCAAGACACTGGACGAGGCCGCAGCGCTCAAGAACAGCGAAATCGCTGAAGAACTGGCATTGCCGCCCGTGAAGGTGCACTGCTCCATCCTTGCAGAAGACGCGATCAAAGCCGCGGTGCTGGATTACAAAACCAAACACGCAGCCACTGCTACCGCTGCCTGAGCGCCATGGCCATTACGCTGACGGAAGCCGCCGCCCGGCATGTGAATCGTTACCTGTCCCGGCGGGGCAAGGGGTTGGGAGTGCGCCTGGGTGTCAAAACGACAGGGTGTTCCGGGCTTGCCTATAAGCTGGAATATGTGGACGAAAGCGAGCCCGAAGACATCGTGTTCGAAAATCACGGTGTCAAAGTGCTGATAGATCCCAAGAGTCTGGCGTACATCGACGGCACCGAGCTTGACTTCGTGCGCGAGGGGCTGAACGAGGGCTTCAAATTCAACAACCCCAATGAGCGGGACCGCTGCGGTTGCGGAGAGAGTTTCCGCGTTTGAACGAACGCTGCTGTTGTGCTGCCAAACCGCCATCGCGCTGCGTGCTGGCGGTTTTTTCTTGGATTTTTGCTTTTGGCGTCCGCGCATGAACCTGCAATCTGACGATTTCGAACTGTTTGGTCTGCCCACCACTTGGGCCCAAGATCGCAGTGCCATCGACGCGCGGTGGAAGGAGCTTCAGCGCGAAGCCCATCCTGATAAGTTTGCTGCGCAGGGCGCAGCCGCCCAGCGCGTGGCCATGCAGTGGTCTGTGCGCATCAATGAGGCCTACCAGCGCCTGAAGGACCCGATGCGCAGGGCCGCTTACCTGTGTGAGTTGCATGGTGCCCCCATCCAGGCCGAAAGCAACACGGCCATGCCAGGTGCCTTTTTGGTGCAGCAAATGGAATGGCGGGAGGCGCTGGAAGAGGCCAGCTCCGAAAGTGATCTGGACGCCCTTCACGATGAAGTCGAGGAAGCGCGACGCGATTCCCTGATCCACTGCGGGCAACTCATCGATGAACAGCAGGATTACGCTGCCGCAGCGCAGCAGGTCAGAGCCCTCATGTTCATTGCGCGATTTGCAGATGACATCGAGCGCCGCCGGGAGCAACTGGGACAATAGACTCCGTAACCGTTTCGCTTTTCCTGGGGTGCCCACACACTGCTTGCTCGTGCAGTGGCCAACCCCGCCACGTTGAGAACCAAATTTTCATGGCGCTTCTGCAGATTTCTGAACCCGGTCAATCCCCCAATCCACATGAGCGCCGCATTGCGGTGGGCATTGACCTGGGCACCACCCATTCGCTGGTCGCCGCTGTGCGCAACGGCGTGTCCGAGTGCCTGCCCGACGCGCAGGGCAGGGTGTTGCTGCCGTCGGTGGTGCGCTACATCGAGAACGGCGGGCGCCAGATCGGCTATGACGCCATTGCCGCTCAGGCCCAGGACCCCGGCAACACCATTGCTTCCGCAAAACGCTTCATGGGGCGCGGCCTGAAAGATGTGGCGGAGCCTGGCAAGCTGCCTTACGACTTTGTGACGACCGCTGCCGACACTGGTGCGCAGTTGGGCATGGTGAGCATCTCCACGGTGGATGGTCCCAAGTCGCCCGTCGAGGTCAGTGCCGAGATCCTCGCGACGCTGCGCTACCGGGCGGAAGACACCTTCAATGACGATTTGTATGGCGCGGTGATCACGGTGCCCGCATATTTCGATGATGCTCAGCGCCAAGCCACCAAGGACGCAGCCAAGCTCGCGGGCATCCATTTGTTGCGATTGATCAACGAACCGACCGCAGCAGCGATTGCTTATGGCCTCGACAACGCCAGTGAAGGGGTCTATGCCGTTTACGACTTGGGGGGCGGCACCTTTGACATCTCGATCCTGCGCCTCACGCAGGGTGTGTTTGAGGTCATTGCCACGGGTGGCGATTCAGCACTCGGCGGCGACGATTACGACGCGGCGCTGGCTGAATGGGTGTTGCAGCAATTGGGTCTGCAGGCCGTTACACCGGCAGATAAAGCGGCGGTGAGCATCGCAGCACGTGCTTGCAAGGAAGCATTGACTGCTGCAGATATGATAGCTTTCAGCGCAGTATTGGCGGGCGCTGAGGCCAATTTTGATGTTAAAAGATCTGATTTTGAAGCGGTAACCGCCCCGCTGACAGCGCGCTCCATGGCTACCGTACGCCGTGCACTGCGCGATGCCCAGCTTGCGCGTGACGAAGTGCAGGGCGTGGTTATGGTGGGCGGCTCTACCCGCATGCCGCAGGTGCAGCGGGCGGTGGCCGATTTCTTCGGCAAAGAGCCACTGACCAACCTCAACCCCGACGAGGTCGTGGCCTTGGGGGCGGCCATTCAGGCCAACCAGCTTGCCGGCAACAACGCGGCGGGAGATCTGCTGTTGCTGGATGTGATCCCGCTGTCGCTGGGTATTGAAACCATGGGCGGGCTGGTGGAGCGCATCGTGGCACGCAACGAAACCATTCCAACCGCCAAGGCGCAAGACTTCACCACCTACAAGGATGGGCAGACGGCCCTGGCGGTCCATGTCGTGCAGGGCGAGCGCGACCTGGTGCAGGATTGCCGCAGCCTAGCGCGCTTCGAATTGCGGGGCATACCCCCCATGTCAGCGGGCGCTGCGCGCATCCGTGTGACCTTCACCGTCGATGCCGACGGCTTGCTGAGCGTGAGTGCGAAGGAGCAGGGCAGTGGGGTGGAGGCGCGTATCGACGTCAAGCCTTCCTATGGTCTTTCTGATGATCAAATTGCGCGCATGTTGCAGGACGGTTTTTCGACTGCTGCACAGGACATGAAGGCCCGGGCTGTGGTTGAAGCCCGCGTTGATGCAGACCGGATGCTGTTGGCAACCCAAAGTGCGCTGGACGCCGATGGTGATGTGCTCAGCCCGCAAGAGCGTGCTGCTATTGATGCCCTTGTGGCAGCGCTGCGTGACCAGCGCGATGCGGACGACGCTACAACCATTGAAGCCGCCACCGAAGCGTTGGCCAAGGGCACAGAGGCCTTCGCTGCGCAGCGCATGAACCGCGGTATTCAGCAGGCGCTGGCGGGCAGGAACGTGCAAACCTTTTGAACCCGTCTGACGCAACCGTTGAATAAGAAAAATTCTGACCCATGCCTGTTATCAAGATACTTCCCCATCCCGAGTACTGCCCGGCCGGCGCTGAAATCACGGCGCCGGCTGGCACCTCGATCTGCGAAGCGCTGCTCGACAACCACATCAACATCGAGCATGCCTGCGACATGAGCTGTGCGTGCACCACCTGCCACGTCATCGTGCGCCAGGGTCTGAATTCACTGAATGCGGCAGAAGAAGAGGAAGAGGATCTGCTTGACCGTGCCTGGGGCCTGGAGCCGCAGTCGCGCCTGTCATGCCAGGCCATCTTGGCCCAACAAGACCTTGTGGTGGAAATTCCCAAGTACACCATCAACCATGCCAAGGAAAACCACTGATGTCGCGCCAGATCGTTCTCGACACCGAAACTACCGGCCTGTCGGCCGAAGGTGGAGACCGCATCATTGAACTGGGGTGTGTGGAACTCCTCAACCGCAAGCTCACCGGTAATAACCTGCACCTGTATTTCAATCCGGGCCGCGATAGCCATGAAGATGCACTGAAGGTGCACGGCATCAGCAACGAGTTCCTGAAAGACAAACCCAAATTTGCCGAGGTCGTGGAAGACATCCTGCAATACCTGCAGGGAGCGGAGATCATCATCCATAACGCGGCATTCGACGTGGGCTTCTTGAACAAGGAGCTGGAGTTGGTGGGGCGTCCCGGTTTCCGCACCTACGTTGAAAGCGTGACCGACACGCTGGCCATGGCCAAGGAGATGTACCCCGGCAAGCGCAATTCGCTGGACGCGTTGTGCGACCGGCTGGGCGTGGACAACTCAGGCCGCACGTTGCATGGCGCTTTGCTGGATGCCGAGCTGCTTGCCGATGTGTACATCAACCTCACCCGGGGTCAGGATGCGTTGCTCATCGCGGATGATGTCCAAGACAGCGATGGTGATGTGAAGTTGGTGAACATTGATTTACGCGGTCTGATGTTGCCGGTCCTTCGAGCCAGTGAGCAGGAGCAAGCGGCTCATGCCGAGGTGCTTACCCAAATAGACAAAGCCAGCGGCGGTAAAACAATTTGGCATGCTGCCCGGCAGGCTTGAAAACCTGTGCCATAATCGAAGGCTGTCACAGCGACAAGGGTGATTAGCTCAGCGGTAGAGCACTGCCTTCACACGGCAGGGGTCACATGTTCGATCCATGTATCACCCACCACGCTTTTGGCAGATATTGTGCTGGTCTTTAAACAGGGCCCGTGCATCGGGTGATTAGCTCAGCGGTAGAGCACTGCCTTCACACGGCAGGGGTCACATGTTCGATCCATGTATCACCCACCAGATTCAAAACCTCTCCGGTTAAAAGCCGGAGGGGTTTTTGTTTTGGGGCGCGCGCTTGCCTAGCCCCCAATGGGGCGCGGCTAAAGTGTGATGTCTGCTCGAACCAAGATCCATCACCGCACATGATCACGTTTTACAACCCCCTTCACAAGCAGCATGCGCCCCTCCATGAGTTCTTCCGGGGCGAGCGGGTGCCCTGTTTTGAAAAACCGGAGCGCGCAGACTACGTGGAACAGGCGCTGAGCGCGCGTGGGCATTTGATGCTCACGCCGGATCTCGACAGCATGCCCTTCGTACAGCAAGTGCACTCACTGCGATACCTTGATTTTCTGCAGACGGCATGGTCGCAATGGGTGGCACTGGACTCTGCCAATTCGGCTGTGCAGCCTTTTCCTTCCGTGTGGCCTGTGCGCACTTTGCGCAGCGACGTGGAGCCTGATAACTTTGTCGCCAAGTTGGGCCTGTATTCCATGGACAACGGCACACCGATGGCTGAAGGAACCTGGACAGCTGCCAAGGCAGGGGCTGACGCTGCCGCCAGTGCAGCCCAGAGGGTTGCTCAGGGCGCGGCCGCAGCTTTTTGCTGCACCCGTCCCCCGGGGCATCATGCAGGGCCAGACTTTATGGGGGGCTACTGCTTTCTGAACAACGCAGCCGTGGCTGCACAAGTGCTGCGCGCCCACGGTGCTGCCCGTGTGGCATTGCTTGATGTGGACTATCACCACGGCAATGGCACGCAGAGTATTTTTTATGACCGCGATGATGTGCTGTTCATCAGCATCCACGGTGACCCTCGCACCGAGTACCCGTTCTATTTGGGGCATTCCGACGAGCTCGGGCATGGCCCTGGTGCCGGTTTTAATCTGAACCTGCCTCTGCCCGCTGGGACCAGCGCAGCGGTGTGGATGGAGGCGCTTGAATACGCCTGCGCCCGTATCGGCACTTTTAGTGCAGACGCGCTCGTGATCTCCCTTGGGTTGGACGCATTCGAAGGAGATCCAATCTCCCGATTTGCCTTGGCGTCCTCGGATTTCACGCGGTTGGGTGCTCGTTTGGCCCGGCTTGGTTTGCCGACGGTGTTCGTGCTGGAAGGGGGATATGCCGCTGCAAAATTGGGCACGAATGCGGTCAATGTCCTCGAAGGTTTTGAGCACGCGTAATGCATTCGGTTGTTTGCGCTGTCCTGCGAGACATGTGAAGGTGGCTTGGCAGGCTGCAGAGTTGGGTGTGATGTGGTCACCCTGCGCTGCTTCACGCAAATTCTGGGAGTGGTCAGCGTTTGGTTCTCGTAGGGTGTTGAAGTAGAAATCGGCGCCAATCCGCTTGGCTTGACAAGCGCCCTCGCCATTGCACAACATGTAGTCACTCTCCCTTGAGGTGGCGCAAAGCGCATGCAATGGGTAACCACTTGCGTCCTCGTCCTACGGAGGGGTTTATGCATGGTTCGCTAAGATGAGCCTAGGTGCTTGTTTAAGAGACCTACCGTACTTTTGTAATCGAAGAAAGGCTTGTATGACTGCTTCCGACACGAACACCACCCAGGGCGAACTGGAAAAATTGGTTTCTGATCTGCGGGGGCTCTTGGCCAACAAGGACCTGGACTCAGTTCCTGAAATCAAGCTGCTGCGCCAGCGTTTGGACGATGGCATGCACAACGTTCGCGAGTCGGCAGTGCGCGCTGCTCAGGATGCCGCACGCCAAGCCAAAGACGCTGCCATTGCTGCCGACCGCTATGCCCACGATGAGCCATGGCAAGTGGCTGGGGCTGCACTCGCAGTGGGCGCATTGGTAGGGTTTCTGCTTGCGCGGCGTTGAGCTCACAGGTGGAGCCTCGCCGCGAGCTTCTCTAGGTTCCGTGATTGCTCCATTTTCTAAAGGGTTGTAATGAATTGGCTCGCTTTGCTTGGACTTGAGACGCTGGTGAATCGCTGGCGCGCCAATGTCATTGAAGGCGCGATCGCCGTAGAAGACCGTATGGCGCTGGCGCGTCTTGAGTGGCACGACCAAAAGCAGCGCCTTCAGCAGCTTTTGGTGCTGACCATTTTGGTGGCAGGGCTCACGGTGGTGGCATTGATCATGTTGTCTCTGGCGGTGCTCGTGCATTTTTGGGACACCCCCCAACGCACTTTTGTGGGTTGGTTGGTGGCCGGTGTGTGGACTTTGGGTTGGATCGCTGCATTGGCTTCGCTGGTATCTGTCGCGCAGCGTGCGGGCAATGGCTTTGCACTGACGCGCCATGAACTGGCTCAGGATTGGCGAGATATCAAGGAGCGCCTGTGACGTCCATTGCTAAAACCCCATCATCGGAGGCAGACATCGCCCAAGCGGTTCTTGCGACCGCAACACCCGAACAAAGGCAGGTTTTGGATCGTATCGCTGTACAGCGCGAAAGGCTTAGAGCCCGTCGCGCGGCGCGCGCTCAATCGCTCGCGTTGGCTGAGCGAAATCCAGGGCTGGCTACGGCTGTTGATGAATCCACCTTGTTGCGAGCCGCTGGATTCGCTCGTGAGCACCCTGTGGCCGTGGCAGCTGTGGCAGGCATGGCGTTGATAGCGGGGCCACGCAGGTTGATTCGATGGGCCGGTGTGGTGCTGCCTTTGGTCATGCGTTTGCGCCGCAAGGCTTTATAGTCGGTGCGAGCAAAGCGCTGACTGGCTCCCCGCATCCTGGCCACATTCAATCGATAAACGGAGTGCCTGAAACAGGCGCTCCGTTTTTGTTTGTACAACTATTTTTGGCCCATGGCCTGGATGGCTTTGGCTGCGTTCGCAACCAGCGCCGGGCCTTCATAGATCAGGCCCGTGTAGATTTGCACAACGTTTGCACCTGCACGGATTTTGCTCACAGCATCTTCCGCGCTCATGACGCCGCCCACACCGATGATGGGAAATTCGCTTCCCAGAGCAGCACGGAGTTGGCGAATCACTTGGTTGCTGGCCTCCAGAACGGGTGCCCCGCTGAGCCCGCCAGTTTCTTCGGCATATCGCAAGCCTTTCACCGCCGCTCGGCTGATGGTGGTGTTGGTGGCGATGACGCCATCCATGCCATGCCGCAATAAGGTGCCGGCAATTACGGCCACCTGGGATTCGTCCAAGTCTGGCGCAATCTTCACAAAGACCGGTACACGGCGCGCATGCTGTGTGGCCAATGCCTCGCGCCGCTCGGCAACGGCACCCAGCAACGCATCCAGCGCAGCGTCGCCTTGCAGCGCCCGCAGATTTTGCGTGTTTGGTGAACTGATGTTGACAGTGACGTAGTCAGCGTGTGGATAAACACCATCCAGGCAGATCAGGTAGTCGGTTGTCGCGCTTTCGATGGGCGTCGTTGCGTTCTTGCCGATGTTCAAGCCCAGCAGCATCCGGTGCTTGCGGTGCTGCTTGCGGAATTGTGCTTGCTGCACGTTGTGCAGAAACGCATCTAGCCCTTCATTGTTAAAACCCAGCCGATTGATCAGTGCACGGGCTTGCGGCAGGCGGAACATGCGGGGCTTCGGGTTGCCCGGCTGGGCCTTGGGCGTGACGGTTCCGACCTCCACAAATCCGAAGCCCATCGCGCCCAGCGCATCAATACAACGCGCGTTCTTATCCAGGCCAGCAGCCATACCCACGCGATTCGGAAACGTGAGCCCAGCCAATTCCACTGGGTCGTCCACGGTGTCGTTACACCATGCCCACTGCAGCGGGGTGCGCTGCCCGCGCGCCAGCATGTCCATGGTGAGTTCGTGGGCCGCTTCGGCATCCAGGCCGAAGAGAAAGGGGCGGGCGAGAGCGTAGGGGATGAGGGACATGGGGGGATAATTCGAGGATTACCCCTGATTTTCTCCCATGACGACCCACACTCCACTTTCCCAAGACGAACTCAAGACCCTTGTTGGCCAAGCCGCACTGCAATATGTGGTGCCTGGCGACATTGTGGGGGTCGGCACTGGCTCCACCGTCAACAAGTTCATTGACGCATTGGCCACCATCAAAGACCAGATCAAAGGGGCAGTATCCAGTTCGGTCGCCAGCACGGAGAAACTCAAGGCGCTGGGGATCACGGTGTTTGATGCCAATGAAGTGCCCGCGTTGTCGGTTTACATCGACGGGGCGGACGAAATTGACGGCCAAGGCTACATGGTCAAAGGCGGTGGCGCTGCCCTGACGCGTGAGAAGATTGTGGCGGCTCTAGCCTCGCGCTTCGTCTGCATTGCAGATGAATCCAAGCTGGTGCAGTTCCTGGGGCAGTTCCCTCTGCCGGTCGAGGTCATCCCCATGGCGACCAAACAGATCGCGCGCCGTTTTGAGGAGAAGGGCGGGCTGGCGAGTTTGCGTCTGAAAGACGGCCAGCCTTTGATCACCGACAACGGTCAGCACATCCTCGATGTAAAGGGTTTGAGCATTGCCGACCCTTTGGCTTTTGAATCTGAGGTGAATCAGTGGCCGGGCGTGGTCACCGTGGGAGTGTTCGCCCATCAGAAGGCATCGGTGTGCTTGCTCGGCACGGCTGAGGGTGTGAAGACGCTGACTTACTGACTTGATGGATTGACGTTACAGGCTTCGCATTCGCCTGAGGTCGTCGCAAAAAAAAGGAGCTTAAAAGCTCCTTTTTTTGTCTGCACAGTGCATTTGCCGGGCCGGCGATGCGGCCACCGTCAATGGATTCAGAATCGGATGCCTGCTGGATTGCTGGGCGTCGGCCCTTCGTTGACAGGCGGCGGCGTGCGTTGTGGTGCTTGTGCGCGGGCCGAGGGAGCTGAAGCTGCAGCAGAGGCTGGCTCCGCCGCTTTGACGGCTACCAGAGGGATGGGCGCGGGCCTGCGGTAGTTGGCGGGCAGCTGCGACTGCTTCGGATAACCCGCCGCATCCAGATACTGGGTCCATTCGCTGTCTGAAAAACCGGCCAACTGTTGGCTACCAATCGTACCGAAAGGGAGGTTGGTACTACCGCTCAGGCGCTGCAGCGCGTCGATGTCCTCATTGGTAGACACCGTGCGTTCCGTAAATGGAATACCACGCACGGTCAGCAGATTGCGTGCGCTGGTGCACGGTGTGCAATCGGAGCCCGTGTAGAGCGTGACAGGGAAACGGGTGGCAGGTTGGCGCAGCTCGAGAGGCAGAGCCGCATTGGGTGCCGTAGGACCAAGGCCAGTGGTACGAGATGGCTGCGCGGCAGCGTCGGCTGGAGGGCGGTCGGAGAACGTGACCTTGCCGTCCGGCCCGACGATGCGGTAGACGGTCTGCGCCTGGGCGCTGGCGCATGCCAGGGTCATCAGAACTGATGCGAGCAGCGAAACGGACAGCGGCTTTGGCATGGTGATCAATCTCCTCAGTTCAGTCGGGGCGTGGCGGCCTCTTCGGCCATGCCCTGGTGGCGCAGCAGTGCATCCAAATTGGGTTCCCGTCCGCGGAAAGCTTTGAAAGACTCCATGGCGGGGCGGCTGCCACCCGCTTCCAGAATCGCTTCGCGATACCGGCGGCCGGTTTCGGTGCTGGGCAAGCCATCGGTGCCCGCAGTTTCCTCAAATGCCGCGTAAGCATCTGCGCTCAGCACTTCCGCCCATTTATAGCTGTAATAGCCCGCGGCATACCCGCCAGCAAAGATGTGGCTGAAAGTGTGCGCGGTACGGCTGAATGCAGGAGGGGGCAGCACGGACACTTCGCTGCGTACTTGAGTAAGCAGCGGCATGAAGTCTTGCGCGGGATCATGCTCGGTGTGCAGCAGCATGTCGAACAGTGCAAACTCGATCTGGCGCAAGGTCTGCATGCCACTCTGGAAATTCTTGGCAGCCATCATCTTGTCGAACAGGTCTCGAGGCAAGGGGGCGCCGGTGTCCACATGGGCAGTCATGTGCTTGAGCACGTCCCATTCCCAGCAGAAGTTCTCCATGAACTGGCTGGGCAATTCCACAGCATCCCACTCCACGCCGCTGATGCCCGACACGTCGCGTTCGTTCACCTGCGTGAGCATGTGATGAAGCCCATGACCGAACTCGTGAAAGAGCGTGATCACGTCGTCGTGGGTCAACAGCGGCGGCTTGCCATCCACGCCTTCGGCAAAATTGCAGACCAGATGGGCGACCGGCGTCTGCAGCTGTCCAGTATCGGGGCGCTGCCAGCGGGCGCGTACATCGTCCATCCACGCTCCGCCACGTTTACCGGTGCGTGCGGGTTGGTCCAAATAGAACTGGCCCACGAGCTGGCCTTGCCGTTCGATGCGATAGAACTCCACGGCGGGGTGCCATACGGCAGCGGTGTCACGGCGGATGGAGACTTCAAACAGGGTTTCGATGATTTTGAAGAGCCCCGCGAGCACTTTGGGTGCCGTGAAATACTGCTTCACTTCCTGCTCGCTGAACGCATAGCGCGCTTCCTTGAGCTTTTCGGAGATATAGGGCCAGTCCCATGCCTGGGGGGACGCCAGCCCAAGGTGCTCTGCTGCAAACGCACGCAGGTCGGCGACATCTTTCTCGGCATAGGGGCGAGCGCGGCGTGCCAGGTCGCGCAGGAAGTGCACCACTTCCGCAGGAGATTTGGCCATTTTCGGCACCACCGACACCTCGCCAAAGTTGGCGTAGCCCAGAAGCTGTGCCTCTTCCCGCCGCAGCGCCAGGATCTCGCCGATCAGCGCCGTGTTGTCAAACTTGCGGGCTTCCCCTTCAGCTTGATCCGAAGCGCGCGTGACATAGGCACGGTACAGCTTTTCGCGCAGATCGCTGCGCGCAGCGAATTGCATCACCGGCAGGTAGCACGGCATCTTGAGCGTGAGCTTGTAGCCAGCATGGCCCTCGGCCTGGGCTGCTGCCAACGCGGCTTGCTGAACATCGGCAGGCACACCTTCCAGCTCTTCAGCGGTGGCGTAGTAGGCAAATGCGTCGGTGGCGTCCAAGGCGTTTTCGCTGAACTTCTGGCTCAGTTCGGCTTGGCGCTCCTGGATTTGTGCAAAACGCTCCTTGGCAGGGCCGGTGAGCTCCGCGCCGCTGAGCACGAAGTTGCGCACTGCATTCAGGTGCGCCTGCCGCTGTTCGGCTGAAAGCGTGGCTGGGTCAATGCGCTTGTACTTGGCATACAGCCGCTCATCGGCGCCCAGCCGGGTCCAGAATTCCGTCACGCGGGGAAGGGCCGCGTTGTACGCCGCGCGCAATTCGGGGGTGTCGGCCACGCTGTTGAGGTGGCTGACGGCACCCCAGGCCGTGCCCAACTGTTCCGTGGCCACGTCCAGCACTCTGGCGATATCTTCCCAGCGGGCAGGAAAGTCGGCTGAAGTGACCGTCTCCAGCGCACGGTTCGCGCGTTCCAGCAGCACGTCCATCGCGGGCGCCACATCCTGTGGTGCGATGCGATCAAAGTGGGGAAGGTCCGAGAAGTCGAGAAGGGCGTTGCTCATGCGAAATCAGATGGCGCCAGGTGGCACAGGTTCAAGTTGCAAAGCAGCCGACGGCGTCTCGCAGAGCGCGCTTTTCAGCCTGCGGCAGTGCGCTCGGCGGCTTCGATGGTGTTTACGAGTAGCATGGTAATGGTCATGGGGCCGACCCCGCCAGGAACGGGGGTGATCCAGCCCGCAACTTCCTTGACGGCATCAAAGTCCACGTCGCCGCAGAGTTTGCCTTCGTCGTTGCGGTTCATGCCCACATCAATCACCACAGCCCCTGGTTTGACCATGTCTGCCGTCAGCACATTGCGTTTGCCTACGGCGGCCACGATAACGTCAGCCTGCAGCGTCTGCGCCTTCAGGTCCTGGGTGCCGCTGTGGCAGATGGTGACAGTGGCATTCTGGCCCAGCAGCATGAGCGCCATGGGTTTGCCCACGATGTTGCTGCGGCCGATGACCACGGCGTGTTTGCCCTTGAGGTCGTAACCGATGGATTCGAGCATTTTCATGCAGCCGTAAGGCGTGCAGGGCCAGAAGCCGGGCATGCCGGTCATCAGCGCCCCGGCACTGGCGATGTGGAAGCCGTCCACGTCTTTGGCGGGCGAGATGGCTTCAATCACCTTTTGCGCGTCAATGTGCTTGGGCAAAGGCAGCTGTACGAGGATGCCGTGGATGGCCGGGTCGTTGTTAAGCGCTTCCACCCGGGCCAGCAACGCTGCCTCGGTCATGTCGGCGTCGTACTTTTCGAGCACGGAGTGCAGGCCACTGTCTTCGCAGGCCTTGACCTTGTTGCGCACGTAGACCTGGCTGGCAGGGTTGTCGCCCACCAGCACCACGGCCAATCCGGGCGTGACACCGCGGGTTTTGAGCGCTGCAGCGCGCTGTGCGACTTCTGTGCGCAACTGGCGGGAGAGGGCGTTGCCGTCGATGAGCTGGGCTGTCATGTCAGTCAAATATCAGTCAAATTGGCCTATAGCGCTTATCTGGTATGCGCTAGCAGCTATGAAAATTGGAGTAATCAGGCCTTGGGCGCGTTCTGGCCAAGCGCGATCTTGAGCAGGTCAGCCACGGTGTTGGCGTTGAGCTTTTCCATGATGTTGGCGCGGTGCGCTTCCACGGTCTTGATGCTGATGCCCAGGTCGTCAGCAATCTGCTTGTTCAGGCGGCCTGCCACGATGCGTTCGAGCACCTGTGCCTCGCGGCTGGTGAGCTTGGAGAGCAGCGCGTCGCGGCTGGCTGCCTGCTGGTAGCCGGCAAAGGCTTCACGGGCGTGGTCGAGCATGCGCTCGACCAAGCCGACCAGCTCTTCTTCGTCAAAAGGCTTCTGGATGAAGTCCAACGCGCCTTTTTTCATGGTGTTCACGGCCATGGGCACGTCACCGTGGCCGGTGATGAACACGATGGGCAGGGGAGATTTGCGCTCGATGAGGCGGTCCTGCAGCTCCAGGCCCGTCATGCCGCCCATGCGGATGTCCACGATCAGGCATGCGACTTCGCGCGGGTCATAGCGCGACAGGAAAGTCTCGGCCGAATCAAAGCAGCGTACGCGGTAGTCCTTGCCTTCCAGCAGCCACTGCAGGGAATCGCGGACGGCTTCGTCGTCGTCTACGACGTAAACAGTGCCTTTTTTCGGGATCAAGCTCATGCAACAGTCCTTGGGTTTTTTACGTTTGCTACAGAATTTGTAGTGCCATCGGCAGGCTTGGCGAGCGGCAGCCAGAAGGAGAACCTGCAGCCGATGACCTCCGGCCCATTGTAGAGGTTCTCCGCCTGCATCCGGCCCTGGTGCGACTCGACGATGCTGCGGCACAGATTGAGGCCCATGCCCATGCCTTCCTGCTTGGTGGAGAAGAAGGCTTCGAACAGGCGCTCCAGCACTTCGGGCGCCAGGCCCTTGCCGGTGTCCTGCACCGAAAACTCCACCACCTGCCGCTCGTCGACCGTCTTGGGCACCACGCGCAGCTCCACGCTGCGGCCGGCGGCGGGTCGGTCGGCGTGCTGAATGGCTTCCGCGCCGTTCTTCATCAGGTTGACCAGCACCTGTTCGATCAGGATGGTGTCGGCCATCACCGGCGGCAAGCGGGCGGCCACATAGTGCGTCAGGCGCACGTTGTGGCGGCGCAGCTCGATGTCGGCCAGTTCCACCGCCTCGTTGACCATGGAGTGCACATCGGCCAGCGCCCGGTTGGGCTCGCTCTTTTTCACGAAGGACCGGATGCGCTGGATGATCTGGCCCGCGCGTTGCGCCTGGTGGGCGGTTTTCTGCAGGGCGGTGAGCAGCGCCTCTTCGGTGAGCTGTCCGCTCTGGATGCGCGAGACCATGCCACTGCAGTAGTTGTTGATGGCGGTGAGCGGCTGGTTCAGCTCGTGCGCCACGCTGGAGGCCATCTCGCCCATGGTGATCAGGCGGCTGACGGACTGCGCGCGTTCGGCCTGCCGTGCGGCCTGTTCTTCGGCTTGGCGGCGCGGGGTGATGTCGGTGGCGATCACCATCTGGGCCAGGCGGCCATCCACCCAGTTCAGGTAGCGCGAGCGCACTTCCAGCCATTTCCCGAGGTCGGGCAGGTAGATCTCGGCGTTCTCGGTGCGGGCGCTGGTGAGCGGGTCAGTGGGCAGGCCCATCAGGCCATCTTCATCGTCCATGCCGGTGTGCTCGGCGCCGGCAATGGGCACGACGCCCGCCTGCGCCACGAGTTGCAGATGGCCGCCGGTTTGTGAGCCGAACCACTGCCGGTACAGCTTGTTGGCAAACAGCAGCTCTTCGCTGCCCAGCGGCGCGACGGATACCGATGCATCCAGCGATTCGAGCACGATGGTGAAGCGCTCGTGTGAGGCCGACAGCTGCTCGCGAATGCGGTTGGGCTCGGTGATGTCGGTCATCGAGGTCATCCACCCAGTCTGCTGACCGTGTGCATCGATCAGGGGCGACACATACAGGCGCGCATCGAAAAGTGTGCCGCTCTTGCGGCGCACGCGCACCTGAAAGCCACCTACGATGGTCTTGCCCGAGAGTTCGTCGCGCAGCTTGGCGTGCAGCGCTTCGTGGTCGGATTCGGGCCAATAAGGGAAGGGCGCCTTCAGACCCACCAGTTCTGCCTCGCTCCAACCGGTCATCTGACAGAAGGCGGCGTTCACGTAGGTGATGCGGCCTTCCATGTCCAGCGCGCGCATGCCCGTCAGGATGGAGTTCTCCATCGCGCGGCGGAAATTGGTCTCTGCCACCAAAGCCTGTTGCGCCTGCATGCGCCGGCGCGTATGGCGCCAGGTGGCAATCAGCATCCACGCAGTCATGGCGCTCAGCGTGCCCACCAACCAAAACAGCCCGCTGCCCACAACGCCCAGCGAAGTGCGGTAGGCCTGGGCGCGCAGCACCAAGCCGTTGCCCACTGGCGAAACGGGCACTTCGTATTCGTTGGCGCGCGGGTTCCAAGGCAGCAAATGAGTAGCGGTGTTGCGCGGACCCAGTGGCGTGCCTGCCAGCACCTGGTTCTTGCCGTCCAGCAGCGTGACGGCGTAGCGCGCCAGCACCTCGGTGGGCGTGCCGTAGCGCAACAGGCTGTCGATGGAGTATTCACCCAGCACCACGCCGCTGAACTTGCCCTGGTTGTTGAGCGGCACCTGCAGTTGCAGGAGGGGCGTTGTGTCGCCCGCAGTCACTGTCGGCTGGGCATACACCGGCTGCTGCAGGTCGCGCGCCAGACCGAAGGTGTCGGCTGTATCGCCGGGTTTGAGCACTTCACCCGCAATGCGCAGTTCGTTGCTGGCGAGTGTGGGAGCCGCATGGCTGGCGCGGATGCGGCGGCGCTCGTCGATCCAGGTGATGGCTTGCAGCTCGGGGTACTGGCTGATCAGGGTTTCGGCACGGCTCACGAACTCAGAGCGTTCCAGCTCCTGGTTGGAGAGGTCGCGCGCGATGCGCATGAGCTGCTCTTGCCGCTCAAGCAGCCGCAGGCGTACGCGCTGCTGGGCATATTCCACATCGCGGCGCAGGGCTTCCTGTTCACGTTCGGCCTCTTCGGCGCGTAAATACCAGAAGGCCGCCACGATGGCCGCCAAGAACATCAGCACTGCCGCCAGCGGAGCCAGCGCGGCAAAACGATCTTGGCGGGTGGGAGACAACCCGCGCCACCATTTGCGCCACCAGCGTACAGGCGCGGAAACGACCAGATTGGTCGGCGAGGGGGGTAGCTGCGAGTCCATCCGCGGAGTGTAGGGGAGCGCTGATACCAAGCCACCCTGCGGGCAATGTGCGCTCGCAGCAATTTATTGCATTATGAAACTGGCAGGCACCATTTGAAATAACGGTAATTTGTGAGAAACTAGAGGCAACGTACTAAATTGCTGCTACTTCTACAGGAGACAAAAGCATGTCAGCACAGCCCGACCCACAGGCCGGTTTCGGCATTGGCACCGACGCCGACCAGCAAGAGACCCGCGAATGGATGGACGCGCTGTCCGCCGTGATCGACAAGGAGGGCCCAGAGCGTGCCCATTTCCTGTTGGAGCAGCTTCTTGAGCACGCCCGTCAGAACAGCATCGACATGCCGTTCTCCGCCAATACGGGATACGTCAACACCATCGAGCCCGAGCAGGAAGCCCACTGCCCCGGCAACATCCAGATCGAAAAGCGCCTGCGCGCCTACATGCGTTGGAACGCCATGGCCATGGTGGTGCGCGCCAACCGCCTGAACCCCGCTGACGGCGGCGACCTGGGCGGCCACATCGGCTCCTTCGCCTCGGTGGCCAGCATGTTCGGTGCGGGTTTCAACCACTTCTGGCATGCGGCCAGCGAAAAGCATGGCGGCGACCTGCTGTACATCCAGGGCCACAGCTCTCCCGGCATCTATGCCCGCGCTTATCTCGAAGGCCGCCTCACAGAAGAGCAGCTCGACAGCTTCCGCCAGGAAGTGGACGGCAAGGGCCTCTCGAGCTACCCGCACCCCAAGCTGATGCCTGAGTTCTGGCAGTTCCCCACGGTGTCCATGGGCCTGGGCCCGTTGATGGCCATTTATCAGGCTCGTTTCCTCAAATACCTGCACGCCCGCGGCATTGCCGACACCGCTAACCGCAAGGTCTGGGTGTTCTGCGGCGACGGCGAGATGGACGAACCCGAATCGCTGGGCGCCATCGGCCTGGCGGCACGCGAGAACCTCGACAACCTCGTCTTCGTCATCAACTGCAACCTGCAGCGCCTGGACGGCCCGGTGCGTGGCAACGGCAAGATCGTGCAGGAGCTGGAAAGCGAATTCCGCGGCTCCGGCTGGAACGTCATCAAGCTGCTGTGGGGCAACGGCTGGGACGAGCTGCTGCGTCGCGACAAGAGCGGCAAGCTCAAACAACTGATGATGGAAACGCTGGACGGCGACTACCAGGCCATGAAGGCCAACGACGGCGCCTTTGTCCGCAAGAACTTCTTCGGCAAGTACCCCGAGACCCTGAAGCTCGTCGAGCACATGACCGACGAAGAGATCTTCGAGCTGCGCCGCGGCGGCCACGAGCCCGCCAAGGTGTACGCCGCCTTCCACGCCGCCAACGAGCACAAGAACCAGCCCACCGTGCTGCTGGTCAAGACCGTCAAGGGCTACGGCATGGGCAAAGCGGGTGAAGGCAAGAACACCGTGCACCAGACCAAGAAGCTCTCGGACGAAGACATCAAGTACATCCGCGACCGCTTCAACATCCCGATCCCGGACAGCCAGCTGGCCGACATCCCGTACTACAAGCCGGCCGACGACACGCCCGAAATGCAGTACCTGCACGAGCGCCGCAAGGCCCTGGGCGGCTACCTGCCCAAGCGCCTGCCCAAGGCCGAAGAAAGCTTCACCGTGCCCGCGCTCGAGACCTTCAAGGCCGTGCTCGAACCCACGGCCGAAGGCCGCGAGATCTCCACGACCCAGGCCTACGTGCGCTTCCTCACGCAGCTGCTGCGCGACCAGGCCCTGGGCCCGCGCGTGGTGCCCATCCTGGTGGATGAGGCCCGCACCTTCGGCATGGAAGGCCTGTTCCGCCAGATCGGCATCTACAACCCCAAGGGCCAGCTGTAGACCCCGGTCGACCGCGATCAGGTGATGTATTACAAGGAAGACAAGGCCGGCCAGATCCTGCAGGAAGGCATCAACGAAGCCGGCGGCATGAGCAGCTGGATCGCGGCGGCCACGAGCTACAGCACGAGCAACCGCATCATGG
>PJUL01000630.1_pt1 | contig 22577 bp, 22 predicted proteins | sample 1512221 | NCBI WGS metagenome assembly PJUL01 (sample SAMN08177667, study PRJNA422409) | Feces metagenome, whole genome shotgun sequencing project.
CCTGACCTATCGGATGCGTCCCGGCACCTATCGCGTCACGGTGAATCGGCTTAAGGGCGGTCGCGCAAAGCTGATGCTCACGCACGACTGACAGGGATTCCACATGAAGTTCTTTGCCGACACCGCCGACACCGCCGACATCCGCGACCTGGCCGATACCGGTCTGCTCGACGGCGTCACCACCAACCCTTCGCTGATCCACAAGGCTGGCCGCGACTTCCTCGAAGTCGTCAAGGAAATCTGCGAGATCGTTCCGGGCATGCCGGTTTCGGCCGAAGTGGTCGCGCTCGATTTCGAGGGCATGATGCGCGAAGCGGAGATCGTCCGTAAGGTCGCCGACAATGTCGCGGTCAAGGTTCCGCTGACGATCGACGGCCTCAAGGCGTGCAAGGCGCTCACCAGCGACGGCACGATGGTCAACGTGACCCTGTGCTTCTCGGCCAACCAGGCGCTGCTCGCCGCCAAGGCCGGCGCGACCTTCATCTCGCCCTTCGTCGGTCGCCACGACGATATCGGCTATCCGGGCATGGACCTGATCGCCGACATCCGCACGATCTACGACAATTACGCCTTCGACACCGAGATCCTGGTCGCGTCGGTGCGCAACCCGATCCATGTGCTCGAGGCCGCCAAGATCGGCGCCGACGTGATGACCGCGCCGCCGGCCGTCATCCGCCAGCTCGTCAAGCACCCGCTGACCGACGCCGGCATCGCGTCGTTCATGGCCGACTGGGCCAAGACCGGCCAGAAGATCGGCTGATGGGAGGCGCGCTCTGGGGCGCGGTGGCGCTGCTGCTGTCCGCGCTCCTGAGCATCGTCGTGGCCATGCGCGAATTCCGCCTGCGCAACTATGTGCTCGGCGGATTCGCGACCATCTGCCTTGCGTTGTGTCTCATCGCGCTCTTCGTCCCGTTCGAGACGCATGCGGTGAAGGTTGATCTCCCGGTCAAGGCCGATGCCGGCTGACGAGGGCCCACTGCCGCTGCTCTACGCCCGGCATCTCGCTCGCGACCGGCGACGTTCGGCGCACACGGTGCGGGCCTATGGCGCCACGGCCGAGCGGCTGGTCGCCTTTCTGCAGAATCACTGGGGCGGCCCCGTAACCCGCGAGACGCTCGCCGGGGCGAGCGCTGCCGATCTGCGCGCCTATCTCGCGCATCGCCGTGAAGACGGGCTGTCCAACGCCTCGGCCGCGCGCGAGCTTTCCGCGGTCCGCGGCTTTCTGAAATTCGCCGCCGGCGAAGATGCCGAACTGCCCCGCCTCAAGGGGCCGCGGGTCAAGAAGGGCGTGCCGCGCCCGATCGCCCCGCATGAGGCGGTGGCGCTCGCCGAGACCGTGGCGGAGGAGGCCCGCGAACCCTGGCTCGCCGCGCGCGACTGGGCGGTGCTGCTGCTGCTCTACGGCGCCGGCCTGCGCATCGGCGAGGCGGTCGGTCTCACCGGCGCGATCCTGCCGCTCGGCGCGACAATGAGCGTCACGGGCAAGCGCGACAAGACGCGGATCGTGCCGCTGCTCCCCCAGGTGCGCGAGGCGATCGAGGCCTATGCGCGGCAATGCCCGTACGGCGTCTCGCGCGACGCCCCGCTGTTCCGCGGGGCCAAGGGCGGGCCGATGCCGCCGGGGGTGATCCGCAAGTCGGTCCAGGCGGCCCGCACCGCGCTCGGTTTGTCGGATCGCACCACCCCGCATGCGCTGCGCCACAGCTTCGCCACGCATCTGCTCGGCCGCGGCGCCGATCTGCGCGCGCTGCAGGAACTGCTCGGCCATGCCAGCCTCAGCTCGACCCAGATCTACACCGCCGTCGATGCCGCGCACCTGCTCGACGTGTACCGAAACGCGCATCCCCGCGCCTGATTTCCATCAGGTACAGCCATGGCATCGTCTGCTATGATCGCGGAATGACCGACCCCTATCTCGCCGACATTGCCGACATCCAGCGCATCCCCGAAGTCGAGGCGATCCTCTCCGAGCTATGCGCGCTGACCGGCATGGGCTTCGCCGCGGTGGCGCGGGTGACCTCGGACCGCTGGATCGCCTGCCAGGTGCTCGACAAGATCGAATTTGGCCTCAATCCGGGCGACGAGCTGGTAGTCAAGACGACGATCTGCGACGAGATCCGCGATAGCGGGCAGGGCGTCTATATCAACGACGTCGATGCCGATCCGGCCTGGCGCACGCACCACACGCCGGCGCTCTATGGCCTCAAAAGCTATATCTCCTGGCCGATCGTGCGCGCCGATGGCAGCTTCTTCGGCACGCTGTGCGCCATCGATCCGGCCTCGCGCCGCGGGCTTGCCGCGCTGGTCCCGCAGATGGAGCGCTATGCCCAGACCATCGCCGACGAACTCGATCGGCTCAGCCTCGCGGTTTCCAGGTGAGCACGCGCCAGAGGTAAAGCACCGCCACTGCCACGATCGTCGCGATCGAGACGGGGGCGATCCAATGGTCGATCGTCTCGAAATTGGTGCCCATCCAATAGCCGACGCCGACCAGGAGCGTGTTCCAGATCGCGCTGCCGATCGTCGTGAAGATGAGGAAGCGGCCGATCGGCATGTGCATCAGCCCGGCGGGGATCGAGATCACCGTGCGGCCGATCGGCATGAAGCGGAACACCAGCACGGTAATGCCGCCCCAGCGATCGAAGAAGCGACGCAGCTTCTCGATGTCTTCCCATTCCAGCGTCAGCCAGCGGCCCCAGCGGCGCACCAGCGGCTCAAGCCGTTCATAGCCGAAGCGCCGGCCGACTTCCCACCAGAACAGGTTGCCGATCGCGCAGCCCGTCGTGCCGACGAGCACCAGCAGCAGGAAGTTCATCCTGCCCTGGCCGGCGGCGATGCCGGCCACGCTCATGATCAGTTCGGAAGGGATGGGGGGGATGACGTTCTCCAGCACCATCAGCACGAAGACGCCGAGATAGCCCCAGTCGAGCCAGTCGATCATCGGGTCAGCGGCGCTCCGCCACGCGGCGCTCGATCGCCTCCCAGATCACTGCGCCGGTATCGCTGCCGTTGAACCGGTCGATCGCGACGATGCCGGTGGGGGAGGTGACGTTGATCTCGGTCAGCCACTCGCCGCCGATCACGTCGATGCCGACGAAGAGCAGCCCGCGCTTCTTGAGTTCCGGGCCGAGCACCGCGCAGATTTCCTCCTCGCGCGGCGTCAGCTCGGTCTTGGCCGCGCTGCCGCCCACCGCCAGGTTCGAGCGGATCTCGCCTTCGCCGGGAATGCGGTTGATCGCACCCGCCACTTCCCCGTCGACCAGCACGATGCGCTTGTCGCCCGCCGCCACCGAGGGGAGGAAGGCCTGCACCATGTGCGGCTCGCGCCAGGTCATGTTGAACACTTCGATCAACGAAGAAAGGTTGGCGCCGTCGCTGCCCACCTTGAAGATCGCCTTGCCGCCATTTCCGTGCAGCGGCTTGATCACGATTTCGCCATGCACCGCGAGGAAGGCGCGCGCTTCCTCGAGGCTGCGCGTGACCAAAGTCGGCGGCATGAACTGGGGATAGTCGAGGACGAAGATCTTCTCGGGCGCGTTGCGTACGCTGGCGGGATCATTGACCACCAGCGTCCTGTCCGCGATCCGCTCGAGCAGGTGCGTCGCGGTAATGTAGCCGAGATCGAAGGGCGGGTCCTGGCGCATCAGCACCACGTCGGCTTCCTCGCCCAGGTCGAGCTGCACCGGCTCGCCGAAAGCGAAATGATTGCCGTCGACGCGCTGCACCGTCACCGGATGCGCCTTCGCCCATACCCGGCCGGCCGAATAGTTCAGGTCCTCGGCAGCATAGTGGAACAGCTTGTGACCCCGCGCCTGCGCCGAGAGCATCAGCGCGAACGTCGAATCTCCGGCGATGTTGATCGCGTCGAGCGGGTCCATCTGCACGGCGACGTTGAGCGACATTGGGCCTCCTTGGTGAAAACGCTTTAGGTGACTTATCCGGATAAGTCACCCCATCCAGGCGTTCTCGATATGGCGAGGCAGGGTGCGCGGAGCAATGAGGATTACGTCGACCCGGATATCGTCATTCGGCCCGGCATAGCGGGGCATCAGATATTCCGCCGCGGCCGCGACCCGGGCGAGGCGGCGCTCGTCGATCGCGAAATCGAGCGCGGCGGCGGTGGCGCGGGTCTTGACCTCGACGAACGCGACAAGGTTCCCGCGGCGCACAACGAGATCGACTTCTCCGGCCGGCGTGCGGACGCGGGAATCGAGGATTTTCCAGCCCTTGAGCCATAGCCACCAGGCCGCGCGGCGCTCGCCTTCGCGACCACGCGTTTCTGCAGCGCGGCGATCCGTTGGACTCTTTCCCCTCACGACTCGCAGCTGTGGATAACTTTGGTTACCATCGCCAGACCGAGTCGCACCGAACCGGGTTCATCGGTGCTTCCGGGGGGTCTGCATCCAATGGAATCGAACGAACGCTATTACCGGCGTCGCGCCGCTCAGGAACTTGCAGCCGCAAAGCGGGCAATGACCGAGGCCGCCGCCCTTCGTCGTCGTCAGCTTGCCGAGACCTATCTCAAGCGCCTCGCCGAACTTACCGGCGGGGATGAGATGCGGATGCTCGAGCAGGAATACGCCTGAAGCCTTTCGCGCTGCTGCGCTGAGGTGCCGATCCCCGGCCCGTGCCGGGGAGCCGCTTCGTCGTCGCTGCGGCAATCTCCCGCGGACAGGCGGTCGCCTATCCCTTCATCTCCATTGCCCGCGCATAGAGCGCCTTGCGATCGAGCCCCAGCTTCTTCGCCACTTCGCCCGCCGCCTTGCTTGCCGGCAGCCGGGTCAACGCCTCGGCCAGTGCCGAATCGGCATCCTCCTCGGTCGCCGGAGCCGGCGCGCCGGGCGGCGCCACCACCACGACGATCTCGCCCTTGGGCGGCGCTTCGGCATAGCGTTCCGCCAGCTGGGTCAGCGAGCCGGTCACGCATTCCTCGAACTTCTTGGTGATCTCTCGCGCCACCGCGGCCTCGCGGTCGCCCAGCCCTTCGGCCAGCGCGCTCAGGCAGGCCGACAGCCGCGGCCCCGATTCGTAGAGCACCAGGGTCGCCCGCACGCTCGCGATCTCGGCGATCGATTCGGCGCGGGCCTGCTGCTTGCTCGGCAGGAAGCCCAGGAACAGGAAGCGGTCGGTCGGCAGTCCCGCCAGCGTCAGCGCCGCGATCGCCGCGCAGGGGCCGGGGATCGTCGTCACCGTATGGCCCGCCGCGCGCGCGTCGCGCACCAGCTTGAAGCCGGGATCGGAGATCAGCGGCGTCCCCGCATCGGAAACCAGCGCGATCGCCTCGCTCGCCATGCGGGCGACAAGGCCGGGGCGCACCGCATCGGCGTTATGGTCGTGATAGGGAAGCATCTTCCCCTTCTGGCCGAGGTGCCGAAACAGTCCCGCTGTCACACGGCTGTCCTCAACGGCAACCAGATCGGCGTTCAGGAGTATTTCGGAAGCGCGTGGGGAAAGGTCACCGAGATTGCCGATCGGCGTGGCGACGATATAGAGGCCGGGCGTTAGAATAGCGTTCATCGGGGAGAGTAAATGGCAGACGCGACCCATACACCGCAACGGGGCATCCTTCGTTGGGCCGCTTTGGGGCTCGCAGCGCTCCTCGCTGCCTGCGCGAGCGGACCCCGGGTAATACCGGACACACGCCCCGCGCCGACGGTGGAGGCGCCGCGCGAGCGCCCCTCGACCCGGCCGATCTCGCCCGGCCTGCCGCAGGATGTGGAGCGGCACCGCGTCGCCCTGCTCGTGCCGATGACCGGTCCCAATGCGGGCGTCGGCAAGTCGCTGGCCAATGCCACCCAGCTCGCCATCCTCGATACGAAATCGGATGTGCTGCGCATCACCACCTATGACACCGGCACCGGTGCGGCCAATGCGGCGCGCCAGGCGATCGCCGATGGCAACAAGCTGATCCTCGGGCCGCTGCTCGCCGAAGAGGCGCGCGAAGTGGCGCCAATCGCCCGCGCCGCACGCGTGCCGGTGCTCAGCTTCTCGAACGACACGGCGGTTGCCGGCAACGGTACCTATCTGCTCGGCTATTCGCCGGCGCAGTCGATCGAGCGCGTCGTCGACTATGCCAAGGGGCAGGGCATAACCAATTTCGTCGGCCTGATGACCTCGGGCGTCTATGGCGAGCGGGCCGCAACCAGCTTCCTGCGCGCCGTGGAGGATCAGGGCGGCAAGGTGCTGGCGATGGAGACCTATGACGGTCGCCCGGGCTCGATGACGAGCGCGATCACCAAGCTGTCGCGCTCGCCCTATCAGGCGATCCTGATCGCCGGTTCGGGCGCCAGCGGCGTCATCGCGGCGCCGGTCATCCGCAAGTCGGCCGGTGGCAAGACGGCGCGCATCCTCGGCACTGAGCTGTGGAATACCGATTCGGCGATTGGCGCAAACGCGGTGCTCAACGGCGCCTGGTTCGCCAGCGTGCCGGACAATTACTATCGCACCTATGCGACCAAATACCGCGCCCGCTTCGGCGCGGCGCCGTACCGGCTGTCGACGCTCGGTTATGACGCGGTGCTGCTTACCGTGCGCATCGCCCGCGAATGGCGCCCGGGCGATATCTTCCCCGAACGCCGCCTGGTCGCCCCCGATGGTTTCGGCGGCCTCGACGGCGCCTTCCGCTTCGGCCGCGACGGCATCGCCGAGCGCGCGCTGGAAGTGCAGGAAGTGAAGGCGGGCACCACGGTGACGATCTCGCCGGCACCCACCGGCTTCGGGAGCTGACTCTAAAATCCTCCCCGAGCTTGCTCGGGGAGGGGGACCGCGCCGTGAAACGGCGGGGTGGACGGCGCGGCGGGTACCGCCGCGTCGCGGCGGCCCCTCCGGCCCTTCCCCCAGACAAGCTGGGGGAGGAATTTAAGTAATCACCAACTCCCGCAGGATCGCCTCGAGCACCGGCATGCCGGCATCGGTGACGATCAGCCGGGTGCCGTTCCGGGTCACCAGCCCATGTGTCTCCAGCAGCGCCAGCGCCTTGTGGTCGAGCGGCGCATCGGGAATGCGGGCCAGGTCGACGCCTTCGGCCAGCCGCAGCCCCATCACCAATGCCTCGACGCCCCGGTCATGCGGGTCGAGCGGGTCCTCGCGTTCCATCCCGTGCCCGTTACGCCCCAGCGCGCTCAGCCAGTTCTCGGGCTTCTTGTGACGCACCGTTGCCATGCCCCCGCGCCGGCCATGCGCCCCGGGGCCGATCCCGGCATAGTCGCTGTAGCGCCAATAGGTCAGGTTATGCCGGCTCTCGGCACCCGGGCGGGCATGGTTGGAGACTTCATAGGCCGGTAGCCCGGCAGCGGCGGTCATGTCCCGCGTCGCCTCGAACAGGTCGGCCGCCTGATCGGGATCATAGGCCTTGAGCTCGCCCTTTTCGAACAGGGTGGCGAAGCGCGTGCCCGGCTCGATGGTGAGCTGGTAGAGCGAGAGATGCTCGGTGCCGAAGGAAAGCGCGCGGCGTAGCTCGGCCTTCCAGTCGGGGAGGGACTGATCCGGTCTGGCATAGATCAGGTCGAAGCTGACCCGGTCGAACGCGCGCTGGGCGGTAGCGAGCGCCGCCAGTCCCTCGTCCACGCCATGGGCTCGACCAAGGAAGCGTAGGGCGTCGTCGTGCAGCGCCTGCAGGCCCAGCGAAACCCGGTTCACGCCGGCCGCGGCGATGTCGGCGAAGCGCGCGGCTTCCACCGAGGAAGGATTGGCCTCCAGCGTGATCTCGATGCCCGGTTCGAAGCCCCAATGCCGCTCCGCCGCCTCGATCACCCCGGCGACCGTCTCGGGCGGCATTAGCGAAGGCGTGCCGCCGCCGAAGAAGATCGAGCCCAGTCGCCGTCCCGGCAGCGCCTCGGCTTCATGCTGCAGATCGGCGAGCATCGCCGAGCGCCACAGCGCCTGGTCGACGCTCTCGCGGACATGGCTGTTGAAGTCGCAATAGGGGCATTTCGACACGCAGAACGGCCAGTGCACGTACAGTGCGAGCGGGGGAGCTGTGTCGATGGTCATGTTTCTGAGGGGCTTGGTGCGGGTAACGGGAATCGAACCCCTAGCGTAGCCCGACAGGGCGGAGCGCAACAATAACGCGTAGCCCGGCGGGGCGGCGCGTCACAAGAAACGCGGGTTCGCCGGGCAGCGGAAAATGGAGCGGGTAACGGGAATCGAACCCGTGTATTCAGCTTGGAAGGCTGCTGCACTACCATTGTGCTATACCCGCGAGCCGCTGGCCGAGTGCCACAGGGACCCCGGCCCGGTCAACCTACTTGCCAGTGAAGTTCGGCTTTCGCTTCTGCAGAAAGGCCAGGCCGCCTTCCATGGAGTCCGCGGTGGCGCGGGCAGTGCGCTGGTGATTCGCCTCCATCGCCAGTGTTTCCTCCAGCGACGAATCGAGCGCCTGGCCGATGCCGCGGCGAATCATGCCGAGCGCCTGGGTCGGGCCGGCGGCGAGGCGGGTGGCGAGCGCCAGCGCTTCGTGCTCGAGCTGCTCGTCGGAGACGACGCTGTGTACCAGCCCCCATTCGCGTGCCCTGGTCGCGTGCAGCTTCTCGCCGAGCATCATCATCTCGGCGGCCCGGGCACGGCCGACAAGGCGCGGCAGTAGCCAGGTGGCGCCACCATCGGGAACCAGCCCGATATTGACGAAGGCCTGGAGGAAATAGCCGGTGTCGCTCGCCACGCAGAAATCGGCGGCGAGGGCGAGGCTGCAACCGATGCCCGCCGCCGCGCCGCGCACTGCGCTGACCACCGGCACGCCGAGCCGCGTCACTGCGAGGATCGTCGGATTGTAATGGTCGGTCAGCGCCGCATGGGTGGCGTTGCCGGGATCGGCCGAGCCCAGCGCGCCGCTCGCCACATCGGCGCCCGAGCAGAAGGCACGGCCAGCGCCCTGGAACAGCACCGCGCGGGCGTCACCAAGATCGGCCAGCGCGTCCCGGATCTCGTCGAACATCGCCGGGGGCGCAGCATTGAGGCGATCAGGCCGGTTGAGCGTGATCACCAGCACATCGCCGGCACGCTCGGTCAGGATCATCTCGTAAGCCATGCTTCCACTCCCGTTTCGCTTCGCAACCGATAGCGACGAAGCGGAACGGGCGGAAGGGCAGCGAAATTGACGCTAGGGCGTTGCGGGCTGCGAGACGGGTTGCGGACCGGAGGACGTCGTCGTCAGCAGCGAATCACCCCCGAGCGTGCGGTAGAGCGTGACCAGATTGGTCGCCTCGATCAGTCGCGTGCTCACCAGCCCGCGTTGCGCGGTGTAATAGGAACGCTGCGCGATCAGGTTCGCCAGAAAGTTGTCGATGCCGCCGCGATAGCGGGCTTCGGACAGGCGGTAATTGTCCTGCGCCGCCGTCAGATTGGCAGTGTCCGCCTTGAGCTGGTCCGCGATCGTGCCGCGCCGTGCGAGCGCGTCGGCGACTTCGCGGAAGGCGGTCTGGATCGATTTCTCATAGGTCGCGAGTGCGGCGTCGCGTTGCGCTTCGCTGACCTGCACACCCGCGCGTCCGGCGCCGGCGTTGAAGATCGAATAGCTGCCGCTCGCGCCGCCCGACCAGCGGAAGCCATCGCTGGTGAAGAGGCTGCTCAGCGCATTGCTGGCGAAGCCGAGCAGCCCGGTGAGCGAGATGCGCGGGAACAATGCGGCACGGGCTGCGCCGATCTCGGCATTGGCGGCGCGCAGCGTGTACTCGGCCTGCACCACGTCGGGGCGCCGGAGCAGCACGCCCGAATCGACGCCGGCGGGCAGCTCGGCAACGGTGGGAGCCGCTTCCTCGATCGCCGAGGAGAGCAGCGCGGGCTCGATCTCGGCACCGACGAGCAGGCGCAGCGCGTTGACATCCTGTGCCAGCGCCGTGGTTTGCGCGGCGACGTCCGACTGGGCGCTGGCCAGCGTCTGCTGCGCCTGGGCCAGGTCGGTGCGCGGGGCGACGCCGCCCTTTAGCCGCAGGTCGGTGAGCTTCACCGAGCGCTCGGCATTGGCGGCGGTGTCCTGCGCGATCTTGAGCAGGCTCGCGTCCGCTGCATGGTTGAGCCAGGCGGCGGCGATGTCGCCGATCAGGGTGAGCCGGGTGGCGCGGGCCGCCGCTTCGGTCGCGAACCAGCGATTCTGCTCCGCGCGGGTGAGCGAGGCGACGCGGCCGAACAGATCGAGCTCGAACGCGGGCACGCTGACATCGGCCGACCAGCTGGTGCGGGTGGCGCCGCTATTCCCGCCTGTCGTTCCAGTTCCGGTGGTGCTTCCACGCGAGGCGGTGAGGCCGGCGCCCGCGTCGAGGCCGGGGAAGCGGTCGGCGCGCTGGATGCGATACTGGGCGCGGGCGGCGGCGATGTTGGCCGCGGCGATGCGCAGGTCGCGATTATTGGCGAGTGCGGTCTCGATCAGCTTCTGCAGCCGGGGATCGCGGAAGATATCCTGGTACGTCACCGTCGGCAGCGCGGCTTCGTTGGCCTTCAGATAGGCATCGCCCACCGGCCAGCCCGGCGGCACCGGCGCCGCCGGCGTCTCCAGCTTCGGGTCCATCGAGCAGCCGGCCAGCGCCGTGCCAAGGAGCAGGGTCAGGACAATGCGCTTCATGCCTGCGCCTCCGGCTTGTTGCGGCCCATTCGCCCGCGCACCGCCTTGAGCGAATCGCGCACGCCGCGGCGGACGAGCACGAAGAACAGCGGGATGTAAAAGATCGCCAGGATCAGCGCGGTCAGCATGCCGCCGATCACGGCCGTGCCGATCGCGATGCGGCTGTTGGCGCCGGCACCGGTCGAGATCGCCAGCGGCAGCACGCCGAAGATGAAGGCGAGGCTGGTCATCACGATCGGGCGGAAGCGGATGCGTGCGGCTTCCAGCGCGGCGTCGATCACGCGCTTGCCTTCCTTCTCGGCGCGCTCGGCGAATTCGATCATCAGGATCGCGTTCTTCACGGCGAGGCCCATGGTCGTGAGCAGGCCGATCTGGAGATAGACGTCGTTCTGTAGCCCGCGCAGGCTCACCGCGAAGACGGCGCCGATCAGGCCGAGCGGCACGACGAGCATCGCGGCAACCGGGATCGACCAGCTCTCGTAGAGTGCGGCGAGGCACAGGAAGACGATCAGCAGCGACACGCCGTAAAGCAAGGGCGCCTGTCCGCCAGCCAGCCGCTCCTGATAGGAAAGGCCGGCCCAGGCGACGCTGGTGCCCGGAATCTGCGCGGCGAGCTGCTCCATGCGGTTCATCGCGTCGCCCGAGCTCTTGCCCGGGGCCGGCTGGCCCTGGAACTCGAAGGACGAGATGCCCTGGAAGCGCGAGACCGTGGTCGGCGCGGTCGACCAGCTGATCGTGGAGAAGGCGGAGAAGGGGGCCATCTGCCCGTTGCTGCCTCGCACGAACCAGTCGCTCAGATTTTCAGGATCGGCGCGGTAGGGCGCATCGCCCTGGACATAGACGCGCTTCACGCGGCCGCGGTCGATGAAGTCGTTCACGTAGCGGCCGCCCCAGGCGGTCGAAAGCGTATTGTTGACGTCGGCCTGGGTGAGGCCGAGCGCGGTCAGCTTCTCGTGATCGATCTGGATGTTGAGCGTTGCCACGTCCGGCAGGTCCGACAGGCGCACGGCCTGCAGGTCGGAATCGGCATTGGCGGCGGCGAGCAGCTTGTCGCGCGCCTCGACAAAGGCGTCGCGCGACATGCCGCTCGAATTCTGCAGCTCCATGGTGAAGCCGTTCGACTGGCCGAGGCCGCGGATCGCGGGCGGCACCAGCGCGAAGACCTGGGCGTCGCGGAAGTTGCGGAAGGCGGCAGCCGCGCGCTGGACGATCGCGTCGGCGCCGTTTTCCTTGCCCTTGCGCTCGTCCCACGGAACGAAGTTGACGAAGCCCTGGCCGGTATTCTGGCCGCTGGCCCCGCCGCCACCGCCGCCGCCGGTGACGGTGAACAGCGTCTTGACGTTCTTGCCCTCGGGCCCGCGCAGATAATTCTCGACCGCGAGCTGTACTTCCTGGGTGCGCGACTGGGTCGCGCCGGCGGGCAGGCGGAACTGGACGCTGGCGGCGCCCTGGTCCTCGGTCGGCAGGAAGCCGGTGGGCAAGCGGTAGAACATCAGCACCAGCACAGCGCAGGCCAGCAGGTAGATCAGCAGGAAGATCCACTTGCGATCGACGACATAGGAGATGGTGCGGGTGTAGCGCTCGATCGTCCAGTCGAAGCCCTTGTTGAACTTCTCCGAGCCGGTGCGCGCCCAGCGGCCGACCGCCGGTACGCGGCGGGAGAACCAGCCGCTACCCGGCTTGGCCATGTCCTGCTTGCGCTTGAGCACCGTGGCGGTCAGCGCCGGGCTCAGGATCAGCGCGACGAGCACCGACAGGATCATCGCCGAGACGATGGTGACCGAGAACTGGCGATAGATCACGCCGGTCGATCCGCCGAAGAACGCCATCGGCAGGAACACCGCCGACAGAACGAGGGCAATGGCAACCAGCGCGATCTGGATCTGGTCCATCGACTTGATCGTCGCCTCGCGCGGGGTGAGCTCGGGATCCTCCTCCATCAGCCGCTCGACATTCTCGACCACGACGATCGCGTCGTCGACGAGCAGGCCGATCACCAGCACCAGGCCGAACAGCGTTAGCGTGTTGATCGAGTAGCCGAGCGCGTAGAACACCGCGAAGGTGCCCAGCAGCACCACCGGCACCGCGATCATCGGCACCAGCGTCGCGCGCCAGCTCTGAAGGAACACGAACATCACGATGACGACGAGGATGATCGCCTCGATCAGCGTCTTCACCACTTCGTCGATCGAGAGCTTGATGAACTCGGTCGTGTCGTTCGCATAGGCGTAGTTGAAGCCGGCCGGGAAGTCCTTGGCCGCTTCCGCCACGGTCGCCTTGACCAGCTCGGCGGTCTTGAGCGCATCGGCGCCCGGTGCGGTGCTGATCGCGATGCCCGAGCCGGGATGGCCGTTGACGCGGCTCACCGCATTGTAGTTCTCCGCGCCCAGCTCGATCCGGGCGACATCCTTCAGCAGCACATGCGCGCCGTTGGTCTGGTTCTTCAGGATGATCTTGGCGAACTGCTCCGGCGTCTGCAGGCGCGACTGGGCGGTCACCGTCGCGTTGAGCATCTGGCTGTTCGGCATCGGCTGGCCGCCGATTTCGCCCGCCGCGATCTCGGTGTTCTGGTTGGTGATCGCGGTCACCACGTCGCTCGGCATCAGGCTGTAGCTGGCCAGCGCCGAAGGATTGAGCCAGATGCGCATCGCATAGGGCGAGCCGAACACGTTGACGTCGCCCACGCCGGGCAGGCGCGACAGCGTGTCCTGCAGGTTGGACGAAAGCCAGTCGGACACGTCGCGATTGGTGCGCGTGTCGGTCTCGTCATAGACGCCGACGAGCAGCAGCGTGTCGGGGTTGGACTTGGTGACGCGCACGCCCTGCTGCTGCACCTGGCTGGGCAGGCGGGACAGCGCCTGCTGCACCTGGTTCTGCACCTGCACCTGGGCGATGTCGGGATCGGTGCCCTTGTCGAAGGTGGCGCTGATCGTCACCTGCCCGCGCGAGGTGGAGGAGGAGCTGAAATAGAGTAGCCCGTCGATGCCGGTCAGGTTCTGCTCGATGATCTGCGTCACCGAGTTCTGCACCGTTTCCGCTGACGCACCCGGATAGGTGGCGCGGATATTGACCTGGGGCGGCGCGATGTCCGGATACTGCGCGATCGGCAGCGAGAAGACCGCGCCCAGGCCCATCAGCATCGTGATGATCGCGATCACCCAGGCGAAGATCGGGCGATCGATGAATACGCGGGACATAGGAGCTTAGCCGCCCTTCGACTTGGAGGCGCCGGCGCCCTGGCCCTTGCGGGGCGTCTCGATCTTCTGCGGCGTGTCGGCCGGGACCGGACGGATATCGGCATTGGGCTTCAGGTTGGCGACACCCTGGGTGATCACCTTGTCACCGGGGTTGAGCCCCTTGGTGATGACCCAGAAGGCGCCCTGCGTGCGATCGGCGGTCACGTCGCGGCGCACCGCCTTGTTGCCGGCACCGACCACCCAGAGCTGGGCTGCACCCTTGGCATCGCGCGATACCGCCTGCTGCGGCACCAGATAGGCACGGGTGTCGACGGCCTGGGTGAACACCGCGCGGACGAACATGCCCGGCAGCAAGATGCCCTCGGGATTGTCGAAGCGGGCGCGCAGCGTGACGGTGCCGGTGTTCGGATCGACCATCACTTCGGAAAATTCGACGGAGCCGGTGCGGCCGAACTCGGTGCCATCCTCCAGCTTCACGCGCACATTGGCGCTGCCGGGCATCACGCCCTGCTGGCGCAGCGCGCGGCGCAGGTCGAGCAACTCGCTGCTCGACTGCTGGATGTCGACGAAGATCGGGTCGAGGCGCTGGATCACGGCGAGCGGATCGGCCTGGCTGCTGGTGACCAGCGCGCCTTCGGTGAACAGCGAGCGGCCGATGCGGCCGGTGATCGGCGCGGGCACGCGGGTGAAGTTCAGGTTGATCTTCGCGGTCTGCAGCTGCGCACCGCTCTGGGCGATCTGCGCGCTTGCCTGACGCGAGGCGGCGACGGCGTCGGTATAATCCTGCTTCGAGACGGCTTCAGCCTCGGCGAGCGGCTTGTAGCGTTCGGCCTTGATCCGCGCCGCCTCGGCATTGGCGCGGGCGTTCTGCAGGCTGGCGGAGGCCTCGGCCACGCTGGCCGAATAGAGGCGCGGATCGATCTGGTAGAGCGTCTCGCCCTGGTGGACGATCGAGCCTTCCTTGAACAGGCGCTTCAGGATGATTCCGGCCACCTGCGGGCGGACTTCCGACACCTGATAGGGGTTCACCCGGCCGGTAAGCTCGGCAACCACCGGCACTTCGCCGGGCTGCACCACCACGAAGCCGACCTGCGGCGGACCGCCGGCACCTTTCTTCTGGGCGGACTGGCTACCGCTCCCGCAGGAAGCGAGAATCAGCGTGGCGGAAAGCAGTGCAAAAGCAGGAAGGCGGGAGCCGCCAGCGGTGATTCGGCGCAATTCTTCAACCCGGATCAAGGCGCCGACTCGGGCGCGGTTCTGGTGCCACACGCTCTTGGGCAGCGCCCTGAACAGGCGCAACACAAGAAATATGCGGGAAACGTGAAATTAAGTCCCGCTACTGGGCAGGTTTCCATCGTGTGGTCACCGGGTGCAACAATCGACGGGATGCCGTAGTGTTCCCTCGGGTTATGGGGGCAATCAGGAATAGAGCGGCGGAGCCGCCGATACTTTATCGTCGCTACGGCTCAAGGCCGGGGTGACGAGGTGTTGTGGAGATCGTCGCGGTTCTCCCGGCATTCCCCCCCAAAGCCTCCCCCGTTGCGACAAACCCCCAACCAGCCTATTGGCGCGCGCCAATATGGCACGCATCGAAACGCCCGCCCGCATCCGCGGCTTCCAGGATATCTTCGGCGAGGATCAGCGCCGCTTCGCGCATGTCGTCGACACGTTCGATCGCATCCGTCGTCTTTACTGCTTCCAGCGCGCGGAAATGCCGGTGCTCGAATCGACTGCGGTATTCTCGCGCTCGATGGGTGAGACCAGCGATGTCGTCTCCAAGGAGATGTATACCTTCGCGCCCGGCGAGGATGAAGACGGCACGTTCACGATGCGCCCCGAATTCACCGCCGGCATCTGCCGCGCCTTCATCACCAATGGCTGGCAGCAGCACACCCCGCTGAAGCTGGTGACCAGCGGCGCGGTGTTCCGTCGCGAGCGCCCGCAAAAGGGCCGCTACCGCCAGTTCCACCAGCTCGATGCCGAAGTGCTGGGCGTTGCCGAACCCTCCGCCGATGTCGAACTGCTCGTCCTCGCCGACCAACTGCTGCGCGAACTCGGCATCGAGGATGTGACGCTCCAGCTCAACACGCTGGGCGATGCTGAAACGCGCGAAGCCTGGCGTACCGCGCTGGTTGCGCATTTCGAGCAGCACAGGGATCAGCTGAGCGAGGATAGCCTTGTCCGGCTCGAGAAGAATCCGATGCGCATCCTCGATTCGAAAGATCCCAGGGATCGCCCGATCGCCGACAGCGCGCCGGATATCGACGCCTATCTGACCGAAGCTGCCGCTGCTTTCTTCAAGGCGGTTACCGACGGGCTTGATGCTGCCGGGGTGAGGTGGACGCGCAATTCGCGCCTCGTGCGCGGGCTCGACTATTATCGGCACACCGCCTTCGAGTTCGTCACCGACAAGCTCGGCGCGCAGGGCACCGTACTCGCGGGCGGCCGCTATGACGGCCTGGTCGGCAGCCTCGGGGGCCCCGAGACGCCGGGCGTGGGCTGGGCTGCGGGCATCGAGCGGCTGGCGATGATGATCGACGAGCCGGCGGCGGAGCGCATGCAGGTTGCTGTGGTAGTCGAGGCTGCCGGCAGCGAGGTTGCCGCGATCGGCCTGCTCGCGGGCCTGCGCAACAACGGGTTCAGCGCCGAGCTGTTCGCCAGCGGCAGCCCAAAGAAGCGCTATGATCGTGCGATGAAGGCCGAGCCGGCTATGACCGTCTCATTCCAGTCGCGCGATGGCGAAGTGTCGATCGCGCAGCGCGTGATCCGCGGCGACGCCGTCGATGCCGATGCCGTCGCCATCCTGGTGTCGGGCGCCGCGCGATGAAGATTCCCGCCGACCGCATTGCCGCGATCGAGGCGCGGCGCGACGAGCTGCAGGCGCAGATGGCGACCGGGGACCTCTCTGGCGACAAGTTCGTCGCGGTGTCCAAGGAATATGCCGAGATCGAGCCGGTGGCGCTGGCCGCCGGCGAAGTCCGCCGGCTCCGTTCCGAGGCCGAATCGCTCGCGTTGATGGCGCAGGAGCCCGACGAGGAGATGCGCGCGATGGCGGTGGAGGAACTCCGCGCCAACGAGACGGCGCTCGCCCATGCCGAGCGCGGACTGGCGCTGTCGCTGCTGCCCAAGGATGCCGCCGATTCGCGCGCCGCAATGTTCGAAATCCGCGCCGGCGTGGGCGGCGACGAGGCCGCACTGTTCGCTGGCGATCTGTTGCGCATGTACCAGCGCTATGCCGATCGGATGGGCTGGAAGGTCGAGCTGATCTCCGCCTCCGAATCGGAATTCGGCGGCTACAAGGAAGTCGTACTCAGCGTCACTGGAACCGGCGTGTTCGCCAAGCTCAAGTTCGAGAGCGGCGTCCACCGGGTCCAGCGCGTGCCGGCTACCGAGGCAGGCGGGCGCATCCACACGTCGGCGGCGACGGTGGCGGTGCTGCCCGAGGCCGAGGACGCTGACATCAGAATCGACGACAAGGATCTGCGCATCGACATCTTCCGGGCGTCTGGCCCGGGCGGGCAGGGCGTCAACACCACCGATTCGGCGGTGCGCATCACCCACTTGCCGACCGGCACGATCGTCATCCAGCAGGACGAGCGCTCGCAGATCAAGAACAAGGCAAAGGCGATGAAGGTGCTGCGCACCCGCCTGTACGAGCGCGAGCGCGACCGGCTCGCTTCCGAGCGTTCGGGTGCCCGCGCCTCCCAGGTCGGCTCGGGCGATCGTTCGGAACGCATCCGCACCTATAATTTCCCGCAGGGCCGCGTGACCGATCACCGGATCAACCTGACGCTGCACCGGCTGCCTGAAGTGATGGAAGGCGAACTGGACGAGCTGATCGGCGCACTGATCGCGCAGGACGAGGCGGACCGGCTGGCGCAGCTCGACGGTTGAAGTTTTCTGCGGCTGGCATCCTCGGCGAAGGCCGGGCCAATTGCCGGGCCGATTGGGAGGCTCTGCGTCATGCCCGTCACCGTCATCCCCGCGCAGACGGGGGTCCAGGGTAGCTCGGGATAACGCGAAAACCGCGCTCATGCTTGCCGGAGATCGCAACGTCAGCCTCATGGTCAGCGCGCTTGGCTCTGGATCCCCGCCTGCGCGGGGGTGACGGATGCAAGGAATCCGTCTGGAGTTTCGGGCTGGCGCTCGTTCCCAAACGGCGTCCCTCTGGCAATGTTGGAAATCTTCTGCTTCTGCTTCCGGCATGGCCTACGCTGTGCATATCCGGATCGATCCTCTGTCTGCGTGCCTCTCCCGCACCCGCGTGGAGTACCAAGAGATTCAAGATTTCTCCGGTCTGCCCCTCCGCGAGGTCCGGTGGTGAACGGCGTGCGCCTCGCCCTTAACGAAGCCACCCGCACGCTGGAGGCAGTATCGGATTCGCCCCGGCTCGATGCCGAGCTGCTGATGGCGCATGCGCTGGGCGTGACGCGCGAGGCGATGATCCTGCGCCATATCGGCGATCCACTGCCGGCAGGGTTCGAGGCGTTGATCGCCCGCCGGCTCGCGCATGAGCCGGTCGCCTATATCACCGGCAGCCGTGCCTTCTGGACGATCGAACTCGCGGTCGGTCCCGGCGTGCTGATCCCGCGACCCGACAGCGAGACGCTGATCGAGGCGGCGATCGAATATTTCGGTGCGCGTACGCCGACCCGCATCCTCGATCTCGGCACCGGCCCGGGCACGCTGCTGCTCGCCGCGCTTGCCGAATGGCCGGAAGCGCAGGGGCTGGGCGTCGACGCGTCGGACGTCGCGCTCGACTATGCCCGGCGCAACGCCGATGCTTTGGGCCTGGGCGCGCGCGCCGAGTTCCAGCGCGGCGACTGGACGCAGGGTCTCGATGCGCGGTTCGATCTGATCCTGGCCAACCCGCCCTATATCGGGACGGAGGAAGACCTGCCCGAGCAGGTGCGTCGCTACGAGCCGGGCACCGCCTTGTTCGCAGGTGTGGAAGGGCTGGAAGATTACCGCCGGATTGTCCCTGATTTGCGCCGGCTGCTGGCGCCGGGCGGCGCCGTGGTGCTCGAGATCGGCTGGACCCAGGCCGAACCGGTATCCGCGATTGCCCGGAAGTGCGGTTTCGCGGTGACGCTGTACAAGGACCTTGCCGGGCGACCGCGCGCGTTGCTGCTGACTTGAAACGACGCGAAAACGACACATATTTCTTCTTGGACATTGGTGCTGCACCGGCTAAGACAGCGACGGGGTAGGGCACTTTCAACCAAGAAGTTGAAGCTTGGGCCGTGAAGAACGCACAGCCCCAATCCAGGTCATGACAGCCGCTGCAGTCCGGTGGCCATGGCGGGCGAACCACGCCTCCCGAGGCGTGGGCGCGCATTTGTAAACTGCATCCGGGACCCATGGATTGGACCGACGGACAGCGTAAACAAGACAGGACAAACAGACCTTGATGAACAATCGTCAGGCCGGCCGCCGTCGTGGTCGTGGCGGGCAGCAGCAGCGCCAGGGTGGCAACCCCGGCCAGGGTAACGGGAATCGCATCGACAACCGTGCACGTGGCAACGCCGCCCAGCTGCTTGAGAAATACAAGAATCTGGCGCGTGACGCGCAGATGCAGGGCGATCGGGTCAACACCGAATATTATCTCCAGTTCGCGGACCATTATTTTCGCGTGCTGAGCGAGACCCGCTCGCGCTTCGAAGAGCAGAATCAGCAGCGCCGTAACCGCGACGATTTCGACGGTGACGACGATGATTTCGACGTCGAGGCCGATGGCAATCGCGTCGAGGACGGCGACGATCAGCCCGAGCAGCGTGCCCAGCAGCCGCGCCGCGAGCGCGAAGGCCGTGGCGATCGCGAGCCCCGTCAGGAGCGCCAGGAGCGTCAGCCCCGCCGCGAGCGCGAACCGCGCAACGGCCAGGCCAATGGCTCCAATGGCTATGCCAACGGCCATGCCGCCGAGGGTGAAAGCGAAGCCGCCGAAGTCACCGAAGCGCAGCCGCCCCGCGAGGAGCAGGCGCCGCGCCGCACGCGTCGCCCGCGTCGCGAGGAAGTCCAGGCCGAGGAGAGCCACGCCATCGACGCAGCGGTGCTCCCGCCCGCGCTCGGCGTAAGCGATGCAGCTCCGGCAGCGGATGCGGAAGAGCCGGTCAAGAAGCCGCGCCGCCCCCGCGCCCGCAAGGACGCCGAAGCGACCGCCTGAGCGGCACCGCGACTGCATTGAAACAACGGATCGGCGGCTGGGCGAAAGTTCAGTCGCCGATTTCTATTTCACCACTGACCCGATCCTCCACCTGCGCGTCGTGCCCGGTGCCCGAGCTCAGGAACATCAACCCCATCAGCGCGGCGCCGAGCAGGATGGTGAAGAACACGCCGAGCCCGGTGGCGAAGGCGACGGTGAAGTTCAGCCAGCCCAGCCAGTGCCAGAGGATCAGCACCGACAGGATCGCGGTCGACAGCGCAACCAGCGCCATCCAGCCCAGGATGCGGCGATAGCGCCGCCAGGCAAAGGCGGCATATTCCGGATCGTCGAGGCCCTGCGGCGCGTCCATCTTTTGCAATTGGGGGCGATTCGTGGGACACACAAGCGCCTCAACCCGAATGAGGAGTCGACCGATGACAATCGCGGCAATCCTGGGTGGCAAAGGGCGCGACGTGGTTTCGATCGATGGGGATCGGACCGTGGCCGATGCCGTGGCGCTGCTTGCGAGCAAGCGCATCGGTGCAGTGCCTGTAATGGCCGGCTCCGCAGTTGCCGGCATCTTTTCCGAACGTGACGTGATCTATTGCCTCGAGCGCGAAGGCGCCGCGGCACTGACACGCAAGGTCAGTGAAGTGATGACCGCCCCGGCGATCAGCGTTTCCCCGGACGAAGGCGTGCTCGCGGCGCTGGCGCTGATGACGCGCAGACGCATCCGCCATCTGCCGGTGGTCGAGGCCGGCGTCTGTATCGGCTTCATTTCGATCGGCGATCTGGTGAAGTACCGGATCGAGCGCATCGAATCCGAAGCCGATGCGATGCGCGCTTATATACAGGCGGTCTGAAGTCGTTCAGCCGCCGCGGTTGCTGATCAGGTTTATCGACTCGATCAGCATCCGGCGCGCGAACAGGTATAGTAGCATGCCATAGGCAATGCCGCCGGCGCCTACCAGCAGCGCAAGTCGTACCAGGGCGGGCAGCGGCGGAAGTAGCGTGTCGAGGCCGGTGACGAGGAGTGCCATTGCCACCGCTGCGAGTACCGGCGCGGCAATCGCGTCGATCAATGTGCCGAGTTTTACGCCGATCACCGGCAGCGTCCGCCAGGTCGAGATCGCCAGATAGACGGGATAGGCGGCGAACCATGCTGCGACGAGGCCCATTATCCCCCAATGGACGCCGACCAAGAAGGCGATGGGCAGGCAGAGTGCGCCGGTCGCGGAATTCTGCGCGCTGATTCCGGGGCGTCCGCAAGCATCGCTGGCCGGCGCGAACAGCACCTGCAGTGTCATCATCGGCATGGCGAGCGCGAGCCAATGGACGACTGGCGCCGCTTCCAGCCATTTCGGCCCGAGCGCGACCGCGACCAGCGGTTCCGCGGTTACAGCCATGCCCAGATAGAAGGGCATGGCGGCGAGCATCACCAGGCGCACCGACTTGGTGAAGGCTGCACCCACGGCGGCCCGGTCGTCCTTCAGGCGAGCATAGGCCGAGAAGGCGACTTCGTTGAGCGGCGGCACGAACTTCGAGACGAAGATCTGAGTCAGGAACAGGCTGGTCGTGTAGATGCCAAGCGTGTGCGGATCGTCGAATGCGCGGCCGGCGATGAATACGTCGGCCTGACTCTGGGCGAACCAGAAGAGCTGGCCGGTCGCCATCACTCCGCCATAGCGGGCGATGTCCCCGGCACCGCGAAAGTCGAAGCTTGGCCACATCAGGGAACGTGCGGCGACGGTCATGCCGATCGCGCGGGTGCCGAACAGGGCGATCGGAGCGGCGACCAGCGTCCACACGCCCATTCCGGCAAGCGCGCCGCCAAGCGCAGTGATCGCACCGGCCAGTGCCGATATGAAGTTGACCAGCGCCTGTTTGCGGAAGTCCATCTCGCGGGAGAGCAGTGCTTGAGGCAGGGCAATGAACGGCGTCGCTATATAGAGAAGCGCCTGCACGCGCAGCAGATCGGCCACCATGGGCTGCCGATAATAGGCGGCGGCGGCGGGGGCGGCGAGGAACTGGATCGCCCCAAGCGTGAAGTTCAGCAGGATCAGCATGCCGAACAGCTGACGCTGGGCGTGCCGGCTTGCGTTCTGTCGTTGGATGAGTGCGCTGGCGAGGCCGTATCCATTGAGCATGTTGAGCAGAACCAGGATCACCTGGGTCATCGCGAACAGGCCATAGGACGAGGGGCCAAGCAGTCGGATGACGATGAAGGTCGAAGCCCAGGTCAACAGCTGGCCGAAGATCTGCGTACCCGAGCGCCAGATCACGGCGCTGCGTACCTGCTGACGCAGGCTGGTGTCTCGGGTTTCTGGAGTGGCCAGCACGGGTTCGCTCATACGCGCGCTATGCGCCCCTTCCTCTTTATGCCCCGTAAACCGTCGGAAAGCGCTTGTTTGCGTGCGCAGCTATGCATTCGCGCAGGTTGAATCGGCGCATTCAATCCTGGAATGCGTGTATCGCGTCGCATGAATTGCCCGGGTGCGGGTTTGAGTGCCTGAGGAGGGGAGATTCGGGCGGGGTTTGGTGCGTGATTCGGGTGATTCGGGGTTGATTCGAGGTGGTGTGCGACGGTTTGGAGACCTTCTAGATTGAGCGAAGATATTGATATTTATGTGTTTTCTGTCTTCATTTCGAAAAAAAGACAGAAAGTTACAGATGGGCGTTGACG
>PJUL01000637.1_pt1 | contig 22394 bp, 20 predicted proteins | sample 1512221 | NCBI WGS metagenome assembly PJUL01 (sample SAMN08177667, study PRJNA422409) | Feces metagenome, whole genome shotgun sequencing project.
AGCTCCGGTCCACTGCCAGCGCGGCATGGAACTGGGCGAGATAGCTGCCGATCGCCGGCGCCGGCAACGACACGACATACTGGCCGGAAAGGTGCACGAGCAGCGTGTCCTCGCCGAAGCCGGTATGGAGGATGCTCCCCGTCACCTGCGGGATGATGATCTCGCCATAGGGGGGCGGCAACGACTGGGTGATTTCCGCAGCGCCGACGATCTGGCCGGTCGCAGCGTTCACGCCCAGGTTGAGATGCAATGCCGGTGCTCCGACGGGCCCCTGCTGTTCGACCAGCAATTTGACCAGATAATAACCGATCTGATTGTCCATGACACTCTCCTCAGTCAAACGTCAGGTGAGTCGCGCCCGTGGACATAGAATCCGTGAATCGACTTTGGAGTCAATTATCACGGACAAGTATTATTATCCCGATTCGGACAAATATAAATTCGCCCTAGTCTTTCGTCATCATTTCGTAATTATCCGAAATCGCAGAAAATACGCATCGATCATTGCCGGGACCATTTCCAGCTTTGGAGCTGCTCCTCGGCGCCGGCTGCGTCGAGATCGCCGGCCTCGCTGTGAATCCAGCAGCATTTGCGCGCCTCGGGATCCAGCGCGAGCAGTCCGCGCGCCATGATCATCAGGGGACCTTTGGCTACGATGATGTCGCCCCCCCGGCACATCGTTTCCGCGCCGATGCAGCTCGGCGGGCAAATTCTTCGGCAAACTATGCATTGGGTCACACCCCGGTACGCTCAAGAAGCGTAAAACGCGTGGAAATTCCGCCCGGTTCCCAAAAAGACCAGCCAGTCGGCTCGTTTCACACCCACAACGGGGCACTGCCCCCAAATCCGGCACCCGGCGACCCACTGCCCAATTGATAGGCACTTGTTAAAGCCGCGCGGCACGTGCAACCGAGAGGGCAAGCCGAGTCCTCGCACTGGCACGAACCTTGCCAGACGCGCGTATAGGCAAGCCTCATGTGCCTCGGGGGAAACCGTGAAAAAGATCGAAGCGATCATCAAGCCGTTCAAGCTCGACGAAGTGAAGGAAGCGCTGCACGAAGTAGGCGTCTCCGGCATCACCGTCACCGAAGCCAAGGGCTTCGGCCGCCAGAAGGGCCATACCGAGCTCTATCGCGGAGCCGAATATGTCGTCGATTTCCTCCCCAAGGTGAAGCTCGAGGTCGTGGTCGAGGATTCGCTTGCCGACCGTGTGGTCGAAGCGGTCGCCGCTGCGGCGCAGACGGGCCGGATCGGCGACGGCAAGATCTTCGTGATCCCTGTCGAGACGGCACTGCGCATCCGCACCGGCGAGCGCAACGAGAACGCCATTTGACGCGACGCAACATCACGACGATGTAGCGCCGCGCACGGGCAATTTTATTTCCCGATTCGTCGGGTCAACGGAAGAGAGCGAAAGGGTTTACCAATGGCGAATTCGGCCAGCGACGTTCTGAAGATGGTCAAGGAGAACGAGATCGAGTGGATCGATCTGCGTTTCACCGACCCCAAGGGCAAGTGGCAGCACCTCACCATGGTCGCCAAGGTGATCGGCGAGGACGAGCTGACCGACGGCCTGATGTTCGACGGTTCTTCGATCGAGGGCTGGAAGGCGATCAACGAGTCCGACATGATCCTGAAGCCGGATCTGGACGCCGTCTGGATCGATCCGTTCTCGGCCACCCCGATGCTGATCCTCGTCTGCGACATCGTCGAGCCCTCGACCGGCGAGCTCTATGCCCGTGACCCGCGTTCGTGCGCCAAGCGCTCGGAAGCGTATATGAAGTCGCTCGGTCTCGGCGACACCGTCTATGTCGGCCCGGAAGCCGAGTTCTTCATGTTCGACGACGTCCGCTTCGAGAACAGCTACTCGACCTCCTACTACGCGATCGACGACATCGAGCTGCCGGGCAATTCGGGCAAGGAATATGAGGCCGGCAACCTCGGCCACCGTCCGCGCGCAAAGGGCGGCTACTTCCCCGTCGCGCCGGTCGACTCGGCCGTCGACATCCGCGGCGAGATGGTCGCCACCATGCTCGAGATGGGCCTGCCCTGCGACAAGCATCACCACGAAGTCGCCGCCGCACAGCACGAGCTGGGCCTGACCTACGGCACGCTGGTCGAAACCGCCGACCGCATGCAGATCTACAAGTATGTCGTGCACCAGGTCGCCAATGCCTATGGCAAGACCGCGACCTTCATGCCGAAGCCGATCAAGGAAGATAACGGCTCGGGCATGCACACTCATATCTCGATCTGGGAAAAGGGCGCCAACACCTTCGCGGGCAATGGCTATGCCGGCCTGTCGGACGCGTGCCTCTACTTCATCGGCGGCGTGATCAAGCACGCCAAGGCGCTCAATGCCTTCACCAACCCGTCGACCAACAGCTACAAGCGCCTGGTCCCGGGCTATGAGGCGCCTGTGCTGCTCGCCTATTCGTCGCGCAACCGCTCGGCTTCGTGCCGCATCCCGTACGGCGCCGGCACCAAGGCGAAGCGCGTCGAGTTCCGCTTCCCGGACGCGCTGGCCAATCCGTACCTCTGCTACGCAGCGCTGCTGATGGCCGGCCTCGACGGCATCCAGAACAAGATCCACCCGGGCGACCCGATGGACAAGAACCTGTACGACCTGCCGCCGGCAGAGCTCGAGCAGGTCCCGACCGTCTGCGGTTCGCTCCGCGAGGCGCTGGACAGCCTGGAAGCCGATATGGACTTCCTGCTCAAGGGCGACGTGTTCACCAAGGACCAGATCGCGGCCTATATCGACATCAAGCGCGGCGAGGTCGCCCGTTGGGAAATGACCCCGTCGCCGGTTGAATACGACATGTACTACAGCGCGTAAGCGCTATCGCCTTCGGGCAAGGAAAAGGGGCGTCCGGGGAAACCCGGGCGCCTTTTTCTTTGCATCTCCGAAACTTCCCAAGGGTTCAATCAATAGAACCATAATGGATTATCCAGATTAACAGGCTTACCGCCGCATCAATTACATAATATTTCTTGCAATCACGCCTGCCGCGAATAGTTTCGCATTCGAAACTTGAAACAAACTGATTCGGATATTCATCCGAATCCAATGCATTGAATAGCCAACAAGATTCCTCTGCTTCATCGTGAAGCCGGGTCGCCGCGCCCGGTCTTGCCCAATTCGTCGGAACCTCCCGCCCGAAGTCAGCTCAGGAAGGAAGCTACCATGGCATTTCCCACGGCCGTAAACAGCCAGATCACCGACAGTGTCACCCAGGCCAACACCAAGGTCCTGAGCGAGGCGCCCGCCGTCGCGATGGGCAACCTCTTCGTGGCCACCGCGCAGGCCATGGCGAACGCTGCGCACAATGCCACCAATAACCAGCAACAGAGCTGGGTCACGGCGCAGGCCTCCACCACCCAGGGCGTCGCCACCCTCTTCTCGCTGCTCGGCGCCGTCGAAGGCAGCGAGCTTGCCGAGCTGCTGCGCGGCGTCCGCCCCGTCGCCTGAATGAAAAGAGGAACAGGAAAATGGCATTCCCCACTTCGGTAAACGATCAGATCACCGATAGCGTGACGCAGGCAAATGTAACCGTGCTCGGCGACGCGCCGGCGGTCGCGCTCGGCAATCTCTTCGTCGCCACCGCCCAGGCCATGTCGAACGCCGCGCACAACGCCACCAACGCGCAGCAGCAGTCGTACGTTACGTCCCAGGCAGCGACGACGATGGGAGTCGCGATGCTCTATTCGCTGGATACCGGCGCCCAGGCCACCCACGACATCCTGTCGTCCTGAACCGGACGGCCAGCCCCGGAGCACGCCCATGTCTCAATCCGCGGTAAACAGTCAGATCCTCGATTCCGTCGCCGCAACCAATACGCTGCTGGCCGGTCAGGCGCCGGCGGGGGCCCAGGCGATGGTCGACCTGGCCTCCGCTCAGGCGCTGGGGGTGCTGCTCCACAGCGCGGTAGACCGCTACCAGCAATCGGCGATCTCGGGCGCAGCGGCAGCAACGGCCACGTGCGCGCGTATCCTGGCCGCACGCCAGACGGTCGCTACTGGTTCAGCCACCCCTCCAGCGCCGCCGCCTCCAATCAAGCCGATCCCGGAGAAAGGCTGATCCATGCCCGACATCGATGCCACCAACACAGCGACGGTCGATCCGGTCATCATCGACGCGATCAACCAGAGCCAGAGCGCAACCATGGGCGCCACTCAGCTGACCCAGGGCGGTGCCGGCCGGGCATATCAGGTCGTCGCCGCTTCGGCCGCGATCGCGATCCAGGACGCCACCGACATGCTGCGCAACGCCTCAACCGTCTCCACCACGGCAATCGGCGTCGCGCTGGCCCAGATGCTCGAAGGCAACCCCGAAGGCCGGAACATGCTGGACGCCGCACAGAACACGCTCACCGAGGCCGTGAAAGCCTATAGCGCGATCTGTGCTGCGGCTTCCCAGTCCCTGAAGGACTTTCCCGCAGCCTGAGGAGGCCCCGGCGTGACGTTGATCCTTGCCGACCGAACGGTGACGCAGGCCATAGCCCTTTCGCAACCCGCGTTGTTCGTGCTGAGCCTCGTCGATGGCGGAAACGAATGGCTGGCACATGCCATCACCGCTGCCAGCACCTATCGCTTCGAGGATGAGATGGCGCTCGTCGTCGCCGCGCAGCAGGGGCTGCATGGCGCGCCGCTGGTGCTGCTCCCCAAGCTCCAGCTTATGGCGGGTGCGGCACGGCTGATCGCGCTGCCTGCCTCCGATCTCCAGACAATCGCCGCGGTCGAATCCGAACAGGAATCCGCCGAAGCCGCTGCCCCGCTCAAGCTGCTCGCGGCCCAGCGGCTCGCCACGGCCGGCGATCTCGCCGGAGCCGATGCGCTGCTCAAGGCGCTCGGGGTCGCCGCTGCGCCGCTGTTCCAGGCGCTGTCGCTTGGCGATCGGCTCGCGCTGCTCGAACTACGGGCCGAACTGGCCGAGGAAGGTGCGCCGCCTGCCGCCGCGCAAAAGGCTGCGGCGCGGTTCGCCGTCGAATGGGCCTATGGACCGATCGAGTTCGCTGACTATCTGCGCGCGTTCCTCGCGCTGACCACCGGTAGCAACGCCCTGAGCGCCGAAGAAGCCCGCGCGGCGCTGACCACGCTCGCACCCATGCTGTTCGATGCGCTCGATTGCCCGGCGGTGCGCGGCTTTGTTGCGCCGCAGGAATTGGCCATGGCCGTCGCCGGCTGGATCGGCGCAGGCCGCGCGATCGGCTTCCCCCGGCTTTCGCGCGCCGTCTGGCAGCTCGTTGTCCATGGCGGCTATCGCGGCCAGACGGGTGCGGAAGCGGCGACGCTGATCGCCGCCCATTTCGATCAGGCCCATGCGCTGCTGGTCGAGGCCAGACTCTCCCCTGCCCGCATCCTGCAGGATGGCAGTGCGGCTGTTTTCACCGCGCCTGGCGCAGACGGTGCCGGCGAAGTCGAACTGCGGCTCGATGCCGGCGGCGCGATCACGCTCGATCGCTTCACGCCCGGCCCCGCCCGGGGAGACAGCTGATGCACGATAGCGAAGACGAAGCAGCCGATGCGCATACCGCGATCGTCGACGCGGTTACCCGGGAGGCCATGGCGATCGGGGATGCAGCGGCGCAGGCAGAATCCTTCGATCCGGCGGCGCCGTCCGCCGCGGCCGCACAATCCGCCAGCACCACCCCGAAGCGCGCGGCCAAGCCAGCTGTCAAAACAAAACCGGCCGCGAAGTCCGGGCCGGCAAGAGCCTAAAAAAAACGCCCGGCTCCGTTTCGGGATACCGGGCGCTCCCCCTTTAACCTTGTCGTCAGCTCAGCGCTTGCCGATCTTCAGGCTCGCCGCGATGCCATAGATGCGCGGTTCGCCGCCAATGAAGGTCGGCATGCCCAGCGCGTCGCCGGTATTGCCGGCGTCCTTGATGTACTTCTTGTTGAAGGCGTTGGTGACGAAGCCCTCGAACCGCCAACGGCCATTCGCCGTCTCGAGGCCCAGCCGGGCATCGACCGTGGCATAGCCGCCCTGCACTTCGTCCTGCACGAGATCCGGCACCAGGTTGTTGACCTGCAGCGCCGGGATGTCGTTGTCGTCGTCGAAGAACACCTTGGACTGCCACATCAGGCTCGGGGTGAAGTCGATCTTCACCGGGCCCGCCGGCACCTTGAACTGCAGGGCAACCGCCGCGCTGTGATCCGGCGAGAGGCGGAAATGATTGCCCTCGCGCGCACCTGCACTGAAGCGGCTGTGGTTATAGGCATAGCTGGCGAACAGGTTCACCCAGTCGGCCGGGCGCCAGCTGACCTGGCCTTCAAAGCCATAGCTCTCGGCGCGGCCGGCATTGACGGTGACGAAGGTCGTGCCCTGTTGCTCGGTCGTCTGGAAGTTCGAGTAGCGATAATAGAACACCGAGCCGTCGATGAAGAGCGAGCGGTTGGCGAGCGCCGTCTTGAGGCCGGCTTCATAGCTGTCCACCGTCTCGGACGGCAGCACGTTGAAGCGTGCCGCACCGCCCGGCGCCGAGGGCGCGCTGACGCTCAGGATCTCCGGACGGCGGCCGCGCGCATAGGTGGCGTAGATATTCGCCTCGGGCGAGACTTCGTACTTGGCGGTCGCACGCCAGGTGAAGCCGCCGTCATTGTGATCGGCGCTGTAGAGCTGGCCATTGGTGCCGGTCGGCTGCACGCCCAGACCGAACAGCGGCACCGGATAGAGCGCCGAGGTCGGGATGTTCGCCGCGCCGGGCACTGCCAGTGCACCGAGCAGCTGCTGCGCGGTCGCCGGGCTGCTGCCCAGCAGCTGCAGCGCGCCGATATAGCCGCCCAGGATCGAGCGGCCATTGGTCACCGCCGAGGAGAAGCCGGTGGTCTTGGCATCATGGCTCCAGCGGAGGCCCGCACCGAGCTCCAGTCGCTCCGTGACGTTGAAGGTCACGTCACCGAACAGGTCCCAGCTCTCGGTCCGGCCGAAATTGGTGCTGGTCTCCTGCTGTGCCGACTTGAGGTTGGCGGCGATCGCCTGGGCTTGGGCGGTCGGCAGCAGCGCATTGGTCTGCGCGCCGGCCTGTGCCGTCGCCTGCGCATCAGTGAGCCCCGCCTTGCGGAAGGCACTGTACAGCTGGCTCCGCAGCACGCCCTGGAGCAGGGAACCGGTGAAGGCGGTGTTCGAGAACAGCGCCAGCGGCGCCGGATCGGTCGCCGGGCGTCCCGGGATCGCGCCGCCGCCGTTCAGCGTGTTGGTCAGCCGTGCCAGCGCGACGCGCTCGTCGAACTGCGACGGGGTGCGCTGGAAGCCGTCCTCGCGGAAATAGGTGCCGCCGAAGAACGCGGTCACCCGGTCGTTCTTCCAGGTCAGGCGCAGCGTGCCCATGGTCTGGTTGCCCTGCGCATCCTCCGCCGCGGTCAGCGCCGGCAGCGAAATGCCGTCGGCATCGAACACTTCGATGCCAGCGAACTTGCGATACGAACCCAGCGCGTTGAGCGACAGGTTGGGCGAGAACTCGTAATTCGCGATGCCGGTCACGCCCCACACGTCGCGATCGAGACCCAGCGGGCGGCCCCGCTCGAAGGTCGAGGGGCTGGCCAGTGCCGCCGCCGAATTGCGGTCGCGATTGCCAAGCACCGCACCGGTCACCGGATCGGTCGGGTTATAGGCGATCGACTTGAACGAGGTGCCGGTCGCCTTGTCGTGCTGATAGTTGCCGATCAGGTCGAAAGTGAGCTTGCCCGGCGCCCAGCGCAGCGAGCCACGCACCGCCTCGGTCCGGATCCCGTTCAGCGCGTCGCCACCCAGCAGGTTGGTGGTGTAGCCGTCGCGCTCCTTGATCCGGCTCGCCACGCGCAGGCCGACATTGCCGCCGAGTGGCAGGTTCACCGTCTCGTCGATGCGATAGCCGTTGAAGTTCGAATATTGGCCATAGACATAGCCATAGGCGTTGTTCGGATCGGCCTTGGCCTGCACCAGGTTGACGGCACCGATCAGCGCGCCGCGACCGTAGAGCGTCGACTGCGGGCCCTTGGCCACCTCGACGCGGTCCATGTCGAACAGCTCGACATAGGAGCCGCGCGACTTGGAGATCGAAACACCGTCCTGAAAGACCGAGACGCGCGGCTCGTTATAGGCGGCGCCCGAGTCCGAGGTGATGCCGCGCATCACGAAGCCGGGGTTGTTCGGGCTCTGGTTCTGCACTTCGAAACCCGGGATGAACTGGCCCAGCTTGTCGAATTCGGTGATGCCGAGATCGTCGAGGAACTGGCCCTGCAGCGCTGTCAGGGCGAACGGCACGTCCATCGGCTTCTGCTCGACCAGCTGCGCAGTGACGACGATCTCGCCACCGTCCGTCCGGCCTTCAGCAGGTGCGGCGGCGTCGGTCTGGCCGGACGCGGCTTCCTGCGCGGCTGCGTTGGTGGCGGCGAGCAGCGCGATCGGGCTGGCAAGCGCGAGCAGCGCGGTGCGGATGGACATGATGTGCTCCCTGTTGTTGCGGGAGCGTTCCCCTGCCCCCTTGGACAAGGCCGATGGCCTGCGATCATGACATCCATGTTGCGTTGCAACGAATTTCAGAAGGAGGCGAAATAAGTTGTTGGTTAAGCGGAACGAAGTTCGATGACCTGCGTTGCGCGCTTCGGTTCTTAGAGGGAGGAACCCTGGATGCGTATCGTCACACCGCTTGCCGGCCTGTTTCTGCTTGCTGCCTGTTCCGGGGGCGGTAGCTCGGGAGGCGGTGGCGGCGGCGCCACCCCGACCCCCACACCTCCCGCGACCAACACGGCACCCAGCTTCACATCGTCGCCGACGGTCAATGTCGCGGAGAACACCGCGCTCGCCTATCAGGCGACGGCTACCGACGCCGAGGGCAATCCGATCACCTTCTCGATCTCGGGCGGTGCCGACGCGGCGCAGTTCTCGATCACCAGCGCCGGCGCGCTGAGCTTCATTGCGGCGCCGAGCTTCGAGACGCCGAAGGATGCCGATGGCAACAATGTCTATCAGGTGGAGTTGCGCGCCAGCGACGGCAGCCTGAACTCGACGCTGCTCGTCTCGATCACCATCACCGACAGCAAGGAAGGCATCCGCGTCCGTCGCGTCGGCTCGGGCTTCAGCCAGCCGGTGTTCGTGGCTCCCGTACCGGGGGATAACAGCCGCGTATTCGTCGTTGAGAAGGGTGGCGGCGTTTGGTTCCTGAATCCCTCCACCGGCGACAAGACCCTCGCTTTCCGCGCCGCCGGCCTTACCACCGATGGCGAGCGCGGCTTGCTCGGTCTGGCAGCGCGAGACGATTTCGCGACCTCGAACATCGTCTTCGTCCACGCCACCGGCACGAACGGCGCGGTCGAGATCCGCGAGTATAACGCCAGCACCGGCGCGATGCGCCTAGTGCTGTCGACGCCGCACGCCTCGGCGAACAATCACAATGGCGGCTGGATCGCCTTCGGACCCGACGGGCTGCTCTATGACGCGATCGGCGATGGCGGCGGTGGCGGCGACCCCGATAACAATGCGCAGAACGTCAATGTCCGCCTCGGCAAGGTCCTCCGCCTGAAGATCGACAAGACGCCCGGTTCGGCCACGCCCTTCGCGCCGGCGCCCGGCAATCCCTTCGCGGCCGGCGGCGGCGATCCCTATATCTTCGCCTATGGCCTGCGGAATCCGTTCCGCAATTCGTTCGACAACAACCGCCTTATCATCGCCGATGTCGGCGAAGGCGCGGTCGAGGAGCTCAACCTCGCCGGGGTGGATCAGCCCGGCCTGAACTTCGGCTGGCGCTTCCTCGAAGGCACCCGCCCGTTCAACGGCACCGCGCCCGCAGGACTGACCTCTCCCGTCTCGCAATATGACCATGGCAGCGGCGCCAAGCAGGGCAATTCGATCATAGGCGGCTACGTCTATCGCGGCCCGGTCACCTCGCTGCAGGGCAGCTATGTCTTCGGCGATTTCGTGAGCGGCAATATCTGGACATTGCCCGCCGCGTCGCTCGTCCAGGGTCAGATCTTCCCGGCGGCAAGCTATGAACGGCGCAATCTGGATTTCCTGCCCGATGCGGGCACGATCAACCAGCTCGCGTCCTTCGGCATAGATGGCGCGAACAATCTCTACCTCGTCGACCTCGACGGAGAAATCTACATGGTCCAACCGGGCTGAGTCGCCCCCTTGCGTTGCGAAACGCAACTGTTCATCTAGCCTCCATACCGCAAGTTCGAATCGGAGAGGCGAGAGATGCGCAGCTATCTGAAGCAGTTCATCGGGGGTGAATGGGTCGAGAGCCAGGGCGGCACCCGGCACGAGGTCATCAACCCGGCGACCGAGGAGGCCGTCACCGAGATCACGCTCGGCTCCGAAGCCGATGTCGACAAGGCCGTCGCCGCGGCGCGTACGGCGTTCGAGAGTTTCTCGCGCACAACCGTCGAGGAGCGCGTCGCACTGATCGACCGGATTCTCGCCGAGTACAAGAACCGCGCCGGCGACATGGCCGAGGCGATCAGCCTCGAAATGGGCGCCCCGATCAGCCTGGCCAAGACCGCGCAGGTCGGCTCGGGCCTCGGCCACCTGATGTCGGCCGCCAACGCGCTTAAGGAGTTCCAGTTCGAGGAGCGGATCGGCAACAGCCTGGTCGTCCACGAGCCGATCGGCGTCGTCGCAATGATCACGCCGTGGAACTGGCCGCTCAACCAGATCGTGTCGAAGGTGGCGCCCGCGCTCGCCGCCGGCTGCACCATGGTGCTCAAGCCCTCGGAGGAAGCCCCGGGCTGCGCGATGATCTTCGCCGAAGTGCTCGCTGCCGCCGGCGTGCCCGCGGGCGTGTTCAATGTCGTGAACGGCGACGGCCCTGGCGTCGGCACCGCGCTCAGCCGCCACAAGGGCGTCGACATGGTGAGCTTCACCGGCTCCACCCGTGCCGGCGTGCTCGTCGCCAAGAATGCCGCCGAGACGGTGAAGCGCGTCCATCAGGAGCTGGGAGGCAAGTCGCCCTCGCTGATGCTCGAAGGCGCCGATCTCGGTCGCGTCGTCCAGACCACGCTGTTCAGCGTCCTCCTGAACTCGGGCCAGAGCTGCATCGCCCCCACCCGCCTCCTCGTGCCCGCCGGTATGCAGGATCAGGTCGCCGCAGCAGCCACCGAAGTGATGAAGGCGACGCACACCGGCAACCCGGCCGAGGAAGGCCGCCATATCGGTCCGCTGGTCAACAAGACCCAGTGGGATAAGGTCCAAGGTCTGATCGCCAGGGGAATGGAAGAGGGCGCAAAGCTCGAGGCCGGCGGCCCCGGCCGACCGGATGGCGTCGAGACCGGCTATTTCGTCCGCCCGACCCTGTTCTCGGGCGTAACCAACGAGATGACGATCGCCCGCGAAGAGATCTTCGGCCCGGTCGTCACGATCATCCCTTACGAGGATGAGGAAGACGCCGTCCGCATCGCCAACGACACCGATTACGGCCTCTCCGCCGTGGTGTTCGGCAGCGGCGATGCGATCAAGCGCGTCGCCCCGCGCCTGCGCGCCGGCATGGTCTATGTGAATGGCGGCCAGCCCGATCCCAATCTGCCCTTCGGCGGCTACAAGCAGTCAGGCAATGGGCGCGAGCACGGCAAGTTCGGCCTCGCCGAATTCATGGAAGTGAAGGCCGTGGTAGGTGCATTTGCGTAGTCCCTCGCTCGCGATTGCATAACCTGGATCAGGCATTCAGGTGCCCGGGGAAGCCCCTCCCCGGAGTACCGCGTATGAGCTACGAGCGCCTGATTGCCGAACATGCGCTGATCGACGCGGCGCTGTCCCGGCTGGAGGCGCTCGTAGCCGTCGCGGTTCCCGACCTACCTGCCGCGATCATCGCCCTCGCCGATCTGTCAGGCGAGCTCGCGCATCACCTCGCGCATGAGGACAGCTTCATCTATCCCGGCCTGATCCAGGGCCGGAACCCGGAGGCGCGCCGCGTCGCCGAACGCTTCGTTGCGGATTTCGAGGAACTGCGCGACGCGTGGAACCTGTACCTGCGCGAATGGACGCCAGACTGCATCGCCGGCGACTGGGAGATCTTCCGCATCGAGACCGGCACGATGATCGTCCGCCTCGCCCAGCGGGTGAAGGCGGAGAACGCGCTGCTCTACGCCGAGGCGCTGCGCACCGGCGCGATCCCGCTTCGCGACCGGCGCGCGGCGTAAGGCTAAGGGCCGATCAACGCGATCGACTGATCCACAAGCTGTTCGATCCGCGCGGGCGAAAGCGGCTGCCGCAACAATGCGGCATGATAGATGATGCTCCCAACCAGCGTATGCGCGGCGAAATCCAGGTCCGCGGCAACCGCCTGCGGATCGATGCGCAGGAACTCGCGGCGATAATAGTCGAGCTCGTGATCCATCTGCTGCCGGGTTGCCGCGCCCAGTTCGAGATTCGTCCGCAGGATCGCATCCAGCTTCAGTAGCGCGCGGCCCTGATTGCCCGACATCAGCATGTGGCATGCCGTCGCATGGGCCAGCAGCGCGTCACGCGGCGTCATCTCCGGCAGGATCACCGGCTCCACCGCGCGCGAGGATTCGTCGATGATCGTCGCCAGCAGCGCATCCTTCGACGCGAAGCGCCGGTACAGCGTCGCACGGCCGCAGCCGACTGTCTCCGCCAGCGCGTCGAACGTCAGCCCCTCATAACCATGGTCGGCGAGCAGCGCCCAGGCTGCGTCGCGGATATTGGCGTCGATCCCTCCATCGCGTGGCCTGCCCCTGCCGCGCAGCGCTTCGTTTCCCGCATTCAAAATTCTTCTCGCTCCTGCAGCAAATTTGCCACCGATTATCGATACGTGATCGTCTCATAAATAGTCGGGGGTTGGAAGATGTATAAATTTCTATTTTGTTCCAGTATGTTGGTTCTCAGCGCGACCCAGGCGGAAGCACAGGTCGTCCAGGAAACCGTACGGCGTGATTCGTCGGTGAGCGTGGCACAGGACCGGGCACCGGCCCAGCCGCAGGCCGATGGCGATGCCACCGAAATGGGCGACGACATCGTCGTCACCGCGCAGAAGCGCGAGCAGCGGATCACCGATGTTCCGATGGCGATCAGCGCCTATAGTGCGGACAATCTCGAACAGATCGGCGGCACCGAGCTCGGCAAGGTTTCGGCTATCACGCCCGGCTTCGTGATCCAGCTCCAGGACAAGTTTGCACCGGGCTTCTCGATCCGCGGCATCACTTCGAACGATTTCCAGCCCCAGGCCGAGCTGCGCGTCGCACTGTTCCAGGACGGCATGCCCGTCACCCAGGCGACCGCGTCCTACACCGAACTGTTCGACGTCGACCGAATCGAAGTCGAGCGTGGCCCGCAATCGACGCTGCACGGCCGCTCCGCGCTGAACGGCGGCGTCTCCATCTATCAGAAGCGCGCGGCCGACACGTTCGGCGTCGAGGCCAAGGTCGCTGGCGGCAATTACAGCTACTGGTCTGCCCAGGCAGTGGTGAACCTGCCGGTGAACGACACGCTGGCGATCCGCATCGGCGGACTTGCCCGGCAGCGCAACGGCTTCGTCTCGGACACGCAGTCGGACCGCACCTACAATGCCGTGAATGCCCAGGCGCTCCGCTTCGCCGCGCGCTGGACGCCAAGTGACGATTTCGAGATGAACCTGATCGCCACCTATGACCGCGACGACACGCGCGGCGGCGTGCCGTTCAAGTCGCGTACCTTCCTGCCGCTCGACCAGAAGACCGGCGCGATCGTCGGCGACCTGAACTTCTGGACGCCCACCCACCTGGATACCTTCGGTACTTTCCGCGAGCCGATGTTCAAGCGCGACATCGTCAACATCAGCAGCACGCTGGACTGGCAGCTGAACGATCGCCTGAGCCTCACCTCGATCACCGGCTTCCGCTGGGCCGACGCGTTCCAGTCCGGCGACAATGACGGCACGCCGACCAATATGATCGCCTATGAACAGCGCAATTTCGGCCATCAGCTGGCAGAGGAGCTTCGGCTCAATTTCAACGACATCGGCCCCTTCCAGGGCTTTGTCGGCGCCAGCGCCTTCCGAGCCGACAATGGCATGGATTTCAGCCTGGGCTATGACGAGAGGGCGATGGCGCTGCTGCTCGGCGGCCAGCTCCAGGCGCTTGCGCCGCGTGGGCTGACCAACGCCCAGATCAACGCGCTGCTGGGACCGACGGCGGCGGCGCTCAAGCCGTTCCATGTCGACCAGCAGATCTCCCGCGCGAAGATCACCACCTATGACGTGTTCGCGGACGTCACCGCCGATCTTGCACCTAGGCTGCAGCTGTTCGGCGGCGGCCGCGTGACCTTCGACAAGAAGGAAGCTTCCCTTCGTGGCCTGACGCCGCTGGGCGTCAGCCGCTTGACCGGGCGGGGCCTGTTGCTGCAGCCGACCCCGGGCGGAGCCCTGGTCAGTGGCGATAACAGCTCGAACACGCTGACCGGCCGCGCCGGCCTGCGCTACACGCTGGTTCGGGACGTCAATCTCTATGCCGTCTATGGCATCGGCAAGCGCCCGGAAGTGGTGCAGGTGCTCAACACCGGCGTGGTACAGATCATTCCGGCGGAGTCGCTGGAATCGGCGGAAGCAGGCATCAAGACGCGTGCCCTGGGCGGCCGCCTGACCGGCGACCTGTCGATTTATCACTACAAGTACAGCAACTTCCAGACGCTGGGCACGGTCAATGGCGTGATCAGCACGATCAATGCCGGCAAGGCCGAGGCGACCGGGATCGAAGCCCAGCTGAGCTATTCGCCGATCAACGGCATCCGCCTCTTCGGCAGCTATGGCTGGAACAAGGCGCGCTTCAAGAACGGCATCTATGACGGCAACCGTTTCCGGAACAGCCCGGACAACAAATACGCGATCGGCGCCGATTTCTATGCGGATGTCGAGGGCGGACGGTTCAGCTTCGCGCCACTCTACAGCTGGCAATCGAAGATGTTCTTCGACGACAATAACGACCGCTCCGACCTGCAGGTACGCACGCCTGCGGCCTATAGCGACCGCATCGTCGACGAATATCAGGGTGCCTTCGGTCTGCTGAGCGCGCGCCTGTCCTTCACCGGCACGGGCGAACGCTGGAGCTTCGCGCTGGTCGGCGACAACCTTACCGACAAGAAGTTCATCGTTGATGCCGGCAACACCGGCGACAATTTCGGCATCCCGACCTTCATCGCCGGCACCCGCCGCACCTATCGCGCCGAATTCGGCGTGAAATTCTGACCCTGCATCCCAGGAGTAAGCCAATGCGCAAGACTGCAGCACTGCTCGCCGCCGCCGCCCTGTTCGGGACGGCAGTCCCGGCCCTCGCCCAGGATCGCACCTTCACGATCGCGGCGATCCCCGACACGCAGAACTATACCGACTACACCCACCAGACCGCCGAGGGCTTCAAGTTCGACGCGGACAAGATGTTCCTTGACCAGATGGCATACATCGCCGCCAACCTCCGCGCGAACGGCGGCGACATCGATTTCGTCACGGCGCTGGGCGATGTTTGGCAACACCAGACGCTGTCGATGGACCCAGGCCACGCCGCGCGCGGCTTCAAGCGCGTGGCCAACCCGATCCTCGACGCGCATTTCGCGCCGAGCCCCAAGGTGACGACCGTCGAGATCGCCACCGCGCGCAAGGGCTATGCGATGATCGCCGGCAAGGTGCCCTTCTCGGTGGTGCCGGGGAACCATGATTATGACGCTATGTGGACGGATTCGAACCATCCTCCGGCGGCGAAGTTTACCGACCTGTCGAGCCTGGGAATGTTGCATCCCGGTGGGTTGAACAACTTCCGGTCGCTGTTCGGCGCCGACACGCCGTTCTTCAAGAACCAGCGCTGGTACGTCGCCAGCCATGACGGTGGCGCCGACAGCGCCCAGATCTTCAAGGCGGGCGGCTATACCTTCCTGCACATCGGCCTGCAGTTCGACGCGCCCAACGCCTCGCTCGAATGGGCGGCCAAGGTGATCGCCGAGCATCCCGGCCTGCCGACGATCGTCTCCACCCATGATTACATGACCAAGGAAGGCGAGCGCGTTCCCAACCCGATGATCGACGGCCATGCCGCCGACGCCGAGGACAACAGCCCGCAGATGATCTGGGACAAGTTCATCAGCCAGCACGACCAGATCTTCCTGGTGCTGTGCGGCCATGAGCATGGCCAGGCGATGCGCGTCGACAAGAACCGCGCCGGCCATCCGGTGTGGCAGGTGCTCGCCGACTATCAGGACCGCCGCCAGAGCGCGATCGACGCGGGCGCGAAAATGGGCCCGGGCGAAGGCATCGGCGACGGCTGGCTACGCCTGATGCGCTTCGACATGGGGGTCGCGACCCCGACGATCCGGGTGCGCACCTATTCGACGCACTACAAGAAGCAGAGCAGCGACACCGCCGAATATGCCGCCTGGTACAAGGCGGCGGAGAAGCCGAAGCTCAGCGACGAGGCCTTCCACGGCGAGGACGATTTCACCATCGACCTTACCGACTTCCGCAAGCGCTTCGGCAATCCGCGCTAGACGCGACTGCTGCCGATGAAATGAGGGCCGGCCCGATGGGACCGGCCCTTTTCGGATCGAGGCGTCGTGCCCCGCTAGCGCTGCCTGCCGAGCCGCGTGAGCAGGATCGCGGCGCGCTTGGCCTGGCGGCGGATGCTGGCGAGGTCGACCGTCTCGCCCGGCGCGTGATCTCCGGTGCTGTAGGTGCCGAGCCCGGCCAGGCTGTCGACGTCATGCGCGACGAACGACACGTCCCCCGCCCCGCGCTTGAGCGGATCGAGAGGCGCCATTTCCTCCAGACCCAGGTCGCGATTGACGCCGTTGAGCGCGGCGAGCAGCGCCTTGTTGCCTTCGGTCGGCGCCATCGCCGGATAGCCTTCGCCGAATTCGATCTTCGCATTGGTGCCCGGCGCATGCGCGGCGACGATCGCCTCCATCTTCGCGCGGACGCGCTCGGTCTGCTCGACGCTCAACGTGCGGAAGTCGCCGGTGGCAACCGCGGTGGCAGCGATGATGTTGGTCTTGCCGCCCGCCTTGGCATTGCCGCTCTCATCGATCTCGGCACGCGCACCGCCAGCGATCACGCCCGCATTGAAGGTCAGGTTCGGCTCCGGCAGCTCCTTGCGAAAGGCGGCGAGGATCCGCGCCAGCTCGTTGATCGCACCGTCGCCGAACTGGGACGTGAAGATCAGCGAGCTATGGCCGGTCTTGCCGCTTGCGGTGATCCGCCAGTCGGTCACCGAGCGGCGGGCGATCGAGCCCATGTCCTTGCCTTCGTCGATCACCAGCCCTTCGAAATCGAGCGCGACATCGGCGCGCTTGCCAGCCGCGATCAGATCGGCACGCGAGATGCTGAGCGGGCTGCCGGCATCCTCCTCGTCGCCGGTCAGTACGATCTCGATATTGGCGTCCCTGAGCGTGCCCGCCGCCTGCATCGCGCGCAAGGCGGAGACGATCACCACCATGCCGCCCTTGTCGTCACCGGCGCCCGGCCCTTCGGCCTTGTCGCCGGTGCGGACGAACTTCTGGAAGGGCGAACTCGGTTCGAACACCGTATCGAGGTGGCCGATCAGCAGGATGCGCTTGCCACCCGGCTTGCCCTTGTGGACCGCGATCAGATGGCCCGCGCGCTGCACTTCGTCCATCGGCTTCCAGCTGATCGTGAAGCCGAGCGGTTCGAGCTCGGCGCGCATCATCTCGCCGACCTTCGTCACGCCCGGCAAGTTAAGCGTACCGCTATTCTGGTCGACCAGCCGGGCGAGCAGCGCCACCGAGCGCTCGAACTCGGCATCGACCGTGCGGTCGATCACCTTCTCGGCCTTCGACAACCCCTGCGCCGCGGCAGGCGCCGCGGTCAGGGTCAGCAGGGCAAATGCAGTCGCCAGGGTCCGCATCAGAGCTTGGCCCCGCCCATCTTGTAGGTCAGCTGCACATAGAAGCTGCGCCCCACCCCGTCGAACCACGAGATGTCGTAATAGGGATAGGCGCTGTAGGTGCGGTCCTTGATCGGGTTCTGATCGAACAGGTTGTTGATCGTGCCCGACAGGCGCACGCGCTCGGTGATGCTGTACTGGGCCGACAGATTGAACAGGTAGCTAGCCTTGATATAGGCGTCCTCGTCGTAATTGGGCAGGCGGCTGAGGCGCTGGCCGGTTAGCGTGGTCGAGAACTTGCCGAGGTCCCAGGTCAGGCTCGCCGTGCCCTTGTCCTGCGGGATGTAATAGCCGCTGTCGAACGCCAGCTTGTCGATCACCGGATCGCCCGGATACTGGCGGATCGTGTGGTTGAACACATGGGTGTAGCTCGCCCCTAGCGTGAAGCGGCCGATCCCGGCAGTCGGAACGCGCAGATGCGCGGCGATGTCGACGCCGTCGGTGGTCTCCTCGGCGATGTTGATCGGGTTGATCGCGATCGACTGGATCTGCCCGTCCAGCGCACCGCCGGCATAGCGCTGCACGCGCGCGAGCGCGTCAAGGCAGGTCGGCGTGGTGCCACCCGTCTCCCGGCACTCGGCCTCGTCCCGCAGGATCGTGTCGATGTTCATGTTGAGCACCTGGTTCTTCATCTTCACGCGGAAATAGTCCGCGGAGAAGTCGAAGTTCCGGCTCGACTGGAAGAAGAAGCCCGCGTTGATCGAGGTCGAGGTCTCGGGCCGCAGTCGGCGATTGCCGTTGTGGCGGGCGATGAAGCTCGCATCGTCATAATCGCAATCACCGATGTCCTGCCCCTCGACGCCGCACAGATAATAATCGGTGCCGCCGGTATGCGTGTTGCCCGGCCCCTTGAACACATAATGAAGGTCAGGTGCGCGGAATCCGGTGCCATAGGCGCCGCGGATCAGCAGGCTCTTCACCGGGCGCAGCTCGGCGCCAAGGTTGTAGGTGAACTTGCCGAAGCCGTTGCCGGCGAAGCTGTAGTGATCGTAACGGCCCGCGCCGCTCAGCTCGAGGAAGCTGAAGGCCGGCACGCGAAGCTCGCCGCCCACGCCCCAGTGCTGGCGGGTGCCATGCCCGTCGGAATCGACCAGACCGACATAATATTGGCCGAGCGCCAACGGATCGGGGTTCAGTTCGTAGCCCTGGTTGCCCACTTCGGCGACGGCGGCGAAGCCCACCGGCCCGGCAGGAAGCTGGAGCAGCTCGGTGGTGTTGATCGTCGCCGAGACATTGTTGACCCAGGTCTTTGGCCGATAGGTCGAAACCGCGGTGATCGAGGCATATTCGGCCGGGGTCAGCGGCGTGTACAGCCGGGTCGGATTGGCGTTGAACTCGGCATAGCCATCCGGGGAAACCCCGACCTGCGGCCCAAGGAAGAAGTCGTTGGCCTTCGAGATGATGACCTGCGGGAAATCGACCTTCGAGCTGTATTCGGCATGGTTCAGGCTGAACTCATAGCGCCACTTGTCGCCGATCTGCCCCTTGATGCCCGGCGTGACATTGTAGGTGAACGAGCGGTTGCGGGTCATGCCCTTGCTGAACCCGCCCATTTCCTCCGGGGTGAACTGGCGCGTCCAGTTGTCGAGCTGGTCGCCGCTATAGGTATCGTCCGGCGTCAGGAAATTCGGGTTGTAGAAGGTGCCTTCCTCGTTGCCGTCCGGCGCGACATAGGACCAGGATTGCACGTCGCGGAACAGCTTGAGGTTCGAGTAGCTGGCCTGCACGTCGAGAAACAGCTCGGCCCGGTCGCTCAGCGTATAGCCGATCGCGCCATATCCGCTCGCGGCCCGGCGCTGCGAGATCGCGGTGCCATAGGCGACCGACTCGTTGCTGCCGCAGAAATAGCCGTCACCGTCGATCGTATCGCGCCCGGCACGCGCCGCATAATAGGTGGTGCCGAGGTTCAGTGACGAGAGCTTGTCGCACGTCGCCTTGCCGGGGTTGATGTAATAGAGATATTCGTCCGCGCGCAGGAAGGTACGCCGCGCCAGCGTCGGGCCGACGGGGTTGTCCGCGGTCGAATCCTGGATTTTGCGCTGATATTGCCACAGCGGCCGCTGGTCGAGCAGCTCGATACCGACCACGCCGTGGAAATTTCCAGCCTCCCAGCCCGTCGTCAACGAAAGCCGCTGCGAATTGCCCCCGCCATGCTCGGTGAAGCCGGCGCGGTAATCGATGCGCGTGCCATCCGGCCGCGACTTGAGCTGGAAGTTGACCACGCCCGAGATCGCGTCAGACCCATAGATCGCCGAAGCGCTGCCGCTCAGCACCTCGACGCGCTCGATCAGGCCGACCGGAATGTTCGAGATGTCGGTGAAGTTGCTGTTGCCGCCGAACGGCAGCGGGAAATCGGCGATGCGGCGACCATTGACCAGCACCAGCGTGTGGTTCGGGCCGAGGCCGCGCAAATCGACCTGCTGCGCGCCGGGCGTGAAGTCCGCGCCCGAGAAGCTCTGCTGGCTCTGCGTCTCGCCGCCATTCTGGGTGATCGCCTTCAGCACGTCGGGCACGCTCTGATAGCCGTTGCGCAGGATGTCCTCCGCAGTGATCGTCGTCACCGGCGCCGGCCCCTCGGCCTGGATGCGCGGGATACGCGAGCCGAGCACCACGATCTGGCCCTCGCCCTGGTTCGCATCCTGACCCGCAACCGGGACGCCGGGATCGCTGGCGGCAGTCTGCGCCATCGCCGCGACCGGGAAGGCGAGCAGGCTTGCGCCTGCAAGTGCGAGAGCGGTGAACTTCGTATGGCGCATATATCGACCCCCTGATCCGATTGTGACATAATGATATCGACCGGGGTCATATTGAAATAATAAAAATGCATTCTGGGCATAGGTAACGAACGAATTGCAAAGGACTATGGCGTTGAAGACACTATTGCGCCTTGCACTGGCAGCCCTTGCTCTCCTCGCCCCGGCGGCTGCGCCGGCCAAACCGGGCGCCAGCTACAGCTATTATGAGATCGGCGACCTCAAGGCATCGCGGAGCGGCACCACCGCGCCGGCACTGATGCTCGTCGGCGGCGGCGACTGGGACTACAGCGCCTTTCGCTGGTTCGCCGAGCGCGCCGGGCATGGCCATATCGTCGTGCTGCGCGCATCGGGCGAAGGTCAGGCGGGCGAAGAAATCTACAGCCAGGTGGGTGGCGTGGCCTCGGTCCGGACGATCGTGTTCCACAGCCGCGCGGCATCCACCGATCCGCGCGTGCTCGCCATCATCGCCAAGGCCGACGGCATCTTCCTCGCCGGCGGCGACCAGGCCAATTATGTCCGCTACTGGAAGGGCACGCCCGTCGCCCGCGCGCTCAATGCGCATGTCCGGGCCGGCAAGCCGATCGGCGGCACCAGCGCAGGCCTCGCGATCCTCGGCGGCACCGGCTATGGCGCGATGGACGGCGGCAGCATCGACAGCCCCGAAGCACTCGCCGATCCCGGCGGCCCGGCAGTGACCCTCGTCACCGATTTCCTCCACATGCCGCGCATGGCGCACATCGTTACCGACACGCATTTCGCCAGACGGGATCGTCTGGGCAGGCTGGTTGCCTTCGTCGCCAAGGCACGATTGCACGATCCGCGTGCAGTCGGGCTCGGTGTCGACGAGGGCGCCGCGCTTTGCGTCGAGGCGGACGGCAGCGCGAAGCTCCATACCCCGCCCGGCGGCCATGCCTGGCTTGTCCAGCCCGCCGCTCCCGCACGCATCCGACCGGGCAAGCCGCTCGACTGGGAGAGCGTGAAGATCACCGGCATCGGCCCCGAAGGGGGGCTCGACCTTACCACGCTGCGGGTCACACGCCCCGCCTTCGCGGGCGTGGCCAGGGTTGCCGACGGCAAGCTGATCGGGGCGCCGGGCCCGAAATGACGCTGCGACCGGAGGAGATCGACCCCCAGCTCCTCGCGCTGCTGCGCGCGGATGCCCGCCGCAACGTTTCCGAACTCGCCACGGCGCTCGGCGTATCGCGTACCGCGATCTACAGCAGCATCGAGCGGCTCGAGCGCCAGGGCACGATCACCGGCTATACGGTGCGCCTCGGCGAGGATTATGATCGCAGCCTCATCCGCGCGCATGTGATGATCAAGCTCTATCCCAAGGCCACCCAGGCGACCCAGGATCAGCTCATCACCATGCCCGAAGTCGCGGCGCTTTACGCGATCTCGGGGGAATATGATCTGATCGCGATGCTCGAGGCAGCGCACGCGAACCGGCTGAACGACCTGCTCGACGCCATCGGCGCGATGGAAGGCGTGGAGCGCACCACTTCGTCGGTCATCCTGGCGACCAAGCTCCAGCGCTGATCGCTGCCGGCCCCGCCCGGCCGTCATGCCTTGCGCATGTCGTCGTGGCGGACCGGCATGCGCATCGGCGCTGCAGCCGGATCCCGGGGTGGTGCGGAAACCGTATCGCTACGACCGCACCAGTGCCGGGGAGTTCAGCGCCAGCCCAGCGCCGGCGCGATATGGGTGAGGATGGCCTCCAGGACATGGGCGTTATAGTCCACGCCCAGCTGGTTCGGCACCGTCAGCAACAGCGTGTCGGCCT
>PJUL01000638.1_pt1 | contig 22348 bp, 27 predicted proteins | sample 1512221 | NCBI WGS metagenome assembly PJUL01 (sample SAMN08177667, study PRJNA422409) | Feces metagenome, whole genome shotgun sequencing project.
CGCACAAGCAGGCCGCGCTCGAATTCGTCGAGGATCGTGGCGGCATCCGCGAGTCGATCGGCGCGATCAACACGGTCGTGCGCGCCGAGGACGGGGTGCTGATCGGCACCAACACCGATGCCGGCGGCTTCTATGCCCCGATCGCGGGACTCGATCTCGAGGGCAAGCATGCGGTGGTGATCGGCGCCGGCGGCGCGGCGCGGGCGATCCTGTTCGCATTGTCCAGAGTTGGCATCGGGCGCGTGACTCTGCTCAATCGCAATGTGTTGAAGGGCGCAGCACTGCTCTCCGGCTTCGGCATCAAGGGCGAGGCGCTGCCGCTCACCGCCAAGCTGCCCCCTGCCCAGTTGCTTGTGAACGCAAGCGCGCTCGGCATGGTCGGTCAGCCGCCGCTCAAGGTCGATCTGTCGCCGTTGCCCGAAGATGCGGTCGTCTATGATGCCGTCTACGCGCCGCTCGAGACGGACCTGCTCGTCCAGGCGCGCGAACGCGAGCTCGATACGGTGGACGGGTTGGAGATGCTCGTCGGCCAGGCGGCGCTTGCCTTCGAGCTGTTCTTCGGCGCCGAACCGCCGCGCGACCGGGACGAGGAGCTACGCGAGCTGCTGCTGAAATGATCGTGCTGGGGCTCACCGGGTCGATCGGCATGGGCAAGTCGACCGTCGCCGCGATGTTCGCGGAGGCCGGCGTTCCGGTGTTCGACGCCGATGCTGAAGTCCACAAGCTCCAGGGGCCGGACGGCGCGGCCATTGCTGCAATCGAAGCCGAATTTCCCGACACCACCGGCGCGCTGGGCGTGAACCGCACGGCGCTGCGCGAGGCGGTGATGGCCGATCCCACTGCCTTTGCCCGGCTGGAGGCGATCCTCCATCCCGCCGTGGCCGAGAAGCGCGAGGCGTTTCTCGCGGTCAATCGCGATCAGCCGCTGGTCGTACTCGACGTGCCGCTGCTGTTCGAGGCCGGCGGCTGGCGCCATGTCGACAAGATCGCCGTGGTTTCGGCACCGGCGAACGTGCAGCGCGAGCGGGTGCTTGCCCGGCCGGGCATGACCGCGGCGCGGTTCGAGGCGATTCTCGCGCGCCAGCTGCCCGATGCCGAAAAGCGGGCGCGTGCCGATTTCGTCATCCCCACCGGAGGCACGATCGAGGCAACCCGAACGAAGGTACGTAATGTCATCGCTTGCCTGACGGGCCGGACGGGAGGATAAGTGACAAATGCGTGAAATCGTGTTCGACACCGAAACCACCGGACTCAGTTTCTCTGGTGGCGACCGGCTGGTCGAGATCGGCTGCGTCGAACTGGTCAACCGCGTGATGACCGGGCGCAATTTCCACGCCTATATCAATCCCCAGCGGCCGATGCCGATCGAGGCGTTCAACGTCCACGGCCTGTCGGACGTGTTCCTCTCCGACAAGCCGCTGTTCGAGGATGTGGTGGAGGACATGCTCGAATTCATCGGCGACAGCCCGATGATCGCGCACAACGCCAATTTCGACTTCGGCTTCATCAATGGCGAGCTGACCCGCAGCGGCCGGCCGATCGTCGATCTGGGCCGCATGGTAGATACGCTGGCGATCGCCCGGGTGAAGCATCCCGGCGCCAAGCATACGCTCGACGCGCTCTGCTCGCGCTACGGCATCGATCTGACCCAGCGGACGCTGCACGGCGCGTTGATCGACGCCTCGCTGCTCGCGCAGGTTTATGTCGAGCTGACCGGCGGCCGGCAGATCACTTTGGGCCTGGCGGTGGACGCGCCGGTGATGCGCGAGACCGCTGCCGAGGCCCCAACGCGAGTACATGTGCGTCCAGCACGGCAATTTGCTGCGAGTCCGGCGGAACTAGAGCGCCACGCAGCCTTTCTTTCCAAGATGGAGGAGCCGCTCTGGGGCGCCGCCCCGACCCATTGATCCCCGGCATTGACCGCGGTCAATCGGTTCGGGCTTCGGCTCAGCTAGGGTCCTCACAAAAGTGGAGGTATAAGATGGACATCCGGGTTTCTGGGCATCAGGTCGAAACCGGCGCCGCGCTCACCGAGCAGGTCACCGACCGGCTTCAGGGTATCGCGGGCAAGTATTTCGCCCGTGCGATCTCTTCCCAGGCGACTTTCGGCAAGGGTCCGCACGATAACGGCTTCACTTGCGACATCGTGATGCACGTGACCAATGGCTTGGTGCTCAAGGCGACCAACAAGGGCATGGAGGCGCATGGCGCGTTCGACGGCGCGGCCGACCGGATCGACAAGCAGCTTCGCCGCTACACGCGCCGGCTGAAGGACCACAAGCCCGGGGTGGTCAGCGCGCTCGCCGAGAACGGCGCCTATGACAACAACGCCGGCTACACGCTCTTCCAGGAGCCTGCCGACGAGGAAGAGCCCGCGGACGCACCGCTGATCATCGCCGAGACCCGGGTCGATGTGCCGGATGCAACCGTTTCGGATGCAGTTATGATGCTCGATCTGCGCAATACCAACGCGCTGCTGTTCAAAAACAGCGCGACGGGTGCCCATAACATGGTGTATCGGCGCGGCGACGGGACGATCGGCTGGGTGGAACCCAATCGCGCCGCCTGAGTATTAGGCAGGCCCCGGGGGGCGGACCTCAACTGGAATTTCGATGACGACGATCAGTGATTTGCTCGTGCCGGAGGCAGTGGTCTCCGGCGTGAGCGTTGCCAGCAAGAAAGCACTGTTCGCAGTGCTGGGTGCCGCTGCGGCAGAGGCCTATGGCCTCGACGCCCGCAGCGTCGCCGATACGCTTTCCGAACGCGAGAAGCTCGGTTCGACCGGCTTCGGTGCCGGCATCGCCATTCCGCACGGCAAGCTCGATGCGATCCGCCGTGTCTGCGGGGTATTCATCCGGCTCGAAAAGCCCGTCGATTTCGGCGCGGTGGACGAACTGCCGGTCGATCTGGTGTTCATGCTGCTGTCGCCGGTTGGCGCGGGAGCCGAGCATCTCAAGGCGCTGGCCTGTGTCTCGCGGCTGCTGCGCGACAAGACCATTGCCGCCAAGCTGCGCGGCGCAGGGTCGCGTGATGCGCTCTATGCGCTGCTCGCCGGCGTGGAGACGCGTGACGCAGCGTGAAGACTGATGGCGCCTGAGTCCCCTACCGGCGCAGAGGCCCATTTCCGGGCTCTGGAGTCGCTCTATGCTGCGGCGCCGATCAACCGGTTGTTCGAGTCCGTGCTCGAGATTCCGGAAGCCGGCGTCGCGCGCATTCGGTTCGACATCGACGAGCGCTATTTCCACGCCGCCGGCGCGGCGCACGGCACGAGCTATTTCAAGATGCTCGACGATGCCGCCTTTTACGCGGTGAACAGTCTCGTCACCGATCGTTTCGTGCTGACGACCCAGTTCAATCTGTTGCTGACCAAGCCGCTCGGCCCCGGCCCGGTGGTGGCCGAGGGGCGCTGGGTGAGCGGGCAGCGCCGCGTGTTCGTCGGCGAAGCGCGCCTGATCGATGCGACCGGCGAGGAAGTGGCGCGCGGCACCGGCACCTTCATGCGCTCGCGCATCCCGCTCGCCACGCTTCCCGGCTACGTCCAGGGCTGATGGCGCGGCTCGCCACGGCCGTGCTGGTCAATGCGCTGATCCGCCGCGCCGAGGGTGCGGGCGGCAGCGCGATGGTGCTCGCCAAAGGCGATGCGACGGCGGGTGCGCTGCTGCTGTTGCTGGTCGAGCGCGGGGCCAATCCGCGCTTCGTCGAGCGTGGCCTCGGGCCGGACGGTACTGCCGCACTGATCGCTTCCGGACCCCGCGAATTCGCCGAGGAAGGTGCTGTCACTGCCTATTGGCAGCGGCGGCGCGATCGCGATTCCGACCTTTGGGTAGTCGAACTGGATATCGCGGATGGGGAACGGTTCGCCGCTGAAACGATCGTGATGAATTGACTTTGCACGTCTGTGCAGCGAAAGGCCTCGTTCACTATCCATAGCGTTGTGCCTGCCGGGGTGTGAAGTCGGTCGGTTACGCAGTCGGGGGGGAAGCCCGGCGACCCAGTCAAGAAAAAGGGTCGGCCGCGCACCAACCGCACAGCAACGAAGCCTAATGAAGTTCATCCATCGCGCCGCGGGCTTCGCGGCCGTGACTTTCTGCGCTGGCGCACTTGCGAATGCCGCCACGCTCGACGTGACCAACACTGCGCAGGACGCGCCGGTTCATGTGGTCAACGTCCAGAACCTCCAGCAGGTTCCTGCGCCGGCCCCGCAGGCCGCACCCACCCCGGTCCAGGACCAGGGTCCCATCGTCCAGCCGATCCCCAACGCGGATGCGGACGAAGATTTCGATTCGCTGTCTGAAGCCGTGGCTGCGCAGGATGCGCCCGCGTCGTTCGACAGCGAGCTCAATTGCCTTGCCGTCGGCATCTATTACGAAGCCAAGGGCGAGCCGCTCGCCGGCCAGCTCGCGGTGGCGGATGTCATCCTCAACCGCACTGAGTCGGGTCGATTCCCGGGTTCGGTGTGCGGCGTGGTGACCCAGCGTGGCCAGTTCGCGTTCGTACGCAGCGGCAAGCTGCCGACGCCGCCGTCGAACGGCCAGTGGAAGAAGGCGCTCGCCGTCGCCCAGGTCGCAATGAAGGACGAGTGGGATTCGCCGGTTCCCGAAGCGCTCTATTTCCATGCCCGCTATGTGAAGCCCAGCTGGAAGCGCGCCCGTGTCGGCACCGTGGGCAACCACGTTTTCTATCGCTGATACGAGTCGCAGGGTTTCCTGCGTTCGCCTAATGTTCTAAACGGCCGGGGATGACCTCCCCGGCCGTTTCGATTCAGGAAGATCCGCTCATCGCCGCCGATGTCGCGCGCGGCGTCACCCGTTTGCTGCTGCGCCATGATTGCGTGGCGCTGGCCGAAGTGCCCCTCGACGGCGGGCGGCGCGCCGATCTGATGGCGATCGATTCCCGCGGCAACATCGTCATCGTCGAGATCAAGGTTTCGCGTGCCGATCTGCTCGGCGACGGCAAATGGACCGATTATCTCGCCCATTGCGATCGCTTCTTCTGGGCGGTGCCCGAAGGGTTCGACCTGCGGCCGTTCGAGCAGGAAGGCTTTCTGCCGGCACGCGCCGGGCTGATCGTCGCGGATCGCTATGATGCGGCGGTGATGCGCGAGGCGGCAACGGTGCCGCTCCCTGCCCCTACCCGCAAGAAGACCACGCTGGCCTTTGCCCGGCGTGCCGCGCGCCGGGTGATCCAGGTCCTGGATCCCGACGCAGAGGCGAGTTTCTAGAGCTTCGGACCGGCCGGTGCAGCCGCACCGCCGCCCTTGCCGCCCTTGGGGGCGTCGATGAGCAGCTTGGCGATCTGGGGATAGCGAGTCTCGTCGCGGGCATAGTCGCGCGCGGACTTGCCGGTGACATTGTCGGTTCGGTCCGGATTGGCACCGGCGGCGAGCAGCTGGCGGACGATTTCGATGTCGTGGACCTGCACGGCGCGGATCAGCGGAGTCTCGCCGCTGGTGTTCGACGTGTTCACATTGGCGCCGTACTTGAGCAGGATCTGCACGCCTTCGCCCCAGCCGCGCTCGGCGGCGATGATCAGGGCGGTGTTGCCGCGATTGTCCTGCAGATTGGCGTTGATGTCGTCCTGCTGCAGCAGCACCCGCAGATAGGTTGAGTCGCTGCGCCGGGTCACGATGTGCAGCGCGCCCTCGCCCGTCGAGCGATCCTTCGCATTGACGATGCGGAGCGACTTGTTCTCGAGATACTTGTTCACCTTGGCGCCGTCCGTCTCGCGGATGGCATTCAGGAAATTATAGCTGTCCGAGAATTGCTGGGCCGATGCGGGCACGGCGGCGAGCATCAGCAGGGCGGCGCCGACGGCGCCCGTTACGCGTACGATCATGTGTTTGCCCAAACCCCATAGCGGCAGTGCTTGCAACCCCCGGACTATCAGATCATGGCTGGCGATACCATGAGCAGGATATTTCAGGCCGTTGCGCCTTTGCTACTGATCGTCTCAGGCTGCAGCGGCGGCGCGGGCGAGGCGCCGCCGCTCGAAGGCGCGCGGATCGGCGGGCCGTTCGCACTCACCGATCCCGGCGGCAAAACGGTGCGGGACAGCGATTTCGCCGGCAAATATCGCATCGTCTATTTCGGCTACACCTGGTGCCCGGACATCTGCCCGAACGATATGCTGAAGATCGGCCAGGCGATGAAGACGCTCGACAAGCAGGCGCCGGCCAAGGCGAAGGCGATCGTGCCGGTCTTCATCACCGTCGATCCCGAGCGCGACACGCCGAAGGTGGTCGGCGAGTTCGTCCGCAATTTCGACGATCGCATTGTCGGGCTCACCGGCAGCCCGGAAGCGATCAAGGCGGTCGAGAAGCAATATGCGGTCTATGCGAAGAAGGAAGCGCCCGGCCCGGGTGGCGCCTATCTGGTAGGACACAGCCAGATTGCCTATCTTATGGACAAGGATGGCAAGCCAATCACGTCGCTGCCGATCGAGAAGGACGTTCCGGCCCTGGTGGCCGAGCTCGAACACTGGGTGAAATGACCGGGAAATTCTGGGAAGACCTGCCGCTGGAAAAGCTCGACCGTGCGCAATGGGAAGCCCTTTGCGACGGCTGCGGCAAATGTTGCATCCACAAGCTGGAGGACGAGGAGACCGGGGAGCTTCACGCCACCAACGTCGCCTGCCGGCTGCTGGATCGGCGGATGGGGCGCTGCTCGGACTATAAGCATCGCCATGCCTATGTCCCCGAATGCGTGCGGCTGACCGTGCGCAACGTGCCGGATATCGAGTGGCTGCCCTCCACCTGCGCCTATCGCCTGCGCAGCGAGGGCAAGCCATTGCCCGACTGGCATTATCTGGTGAGCGGCGATCCGGATTCGGTGCACGCCGCCGGCCAGTCGACGCGCGGCTGGACGGTCAGCGAAGACGATGTGATCGATTTCGAACATCACCTGGTGGACCGCAAACTTTGAGCGATCCGGAGATCGAGGTGGTCCGCAACGCCCGATCGCGGCGGATGCGGCTCTCGGTCGATCCCCGCAGCGGTCGGGTGAAGCTTACTTTGCCCCCGCGCGCGTCGCTGAAAAAGGCGATGGACTGGGCGCGCGAGCATCAGGGCTGGATCGCGGCGCAACAGGCCAAAATGCCCGAGGCACGGCCGTTCGAGCCGGGCGCACGGATTCCGATCGGCGATGCGGAAGTGGAGATCGTCTGGCCCGCGGCCGGCGCGGGCCGGACGCCGCGGCTGACCGGCGACCAGCTGCTCTGCGGCGGTCCGCGCGAAGGGCTGGAGAAGCGCATCGAGCGCTGGCTCCGCCAGGCGGCGCTCGATCTGCTGAGCGAGGAGACGGCGGAATATGCCGAGCGCGCCGGCGTGACCGTAACCAAGGTCTCGATCGGCGATCCGCGCGGCCGCTGGGGCAGCTGCGCTTCCTCGGGCCAGATCCGCTATAGCTGGCGGCTGTTGCTGGCACCGGGTTTCGTCCGGCGGTCCACGGTAGCGCACGAAGTCGCCCACCGCATCCATATGAACCATTCGCCGGCGTTCCACCGCGTGGTGGCCGAGCTTTACGAAGGCGATCCGGACCAGGCGCGGGCCTGGCTCAGGCGCAACGGCGCCGGACTGCACTGGTACGGCAAATAAGCACCCTCCCGCGAAGGGAGGGGCTTAGAATTGCTGTCCGCGCGGCGTGTCGTTGCGGGGCTGCGGCGCAGGCTGGCGCGAAACGTCACGCGGCGCATCGCGCTGATCCCGCTGGTCGCGTTGCGGCTGGCCGGGCGCAGGCGCCCGGCGACCGGTCATCCGGTCGATCCAGTCCTGATCGAGCTGCTCGTCCTGCTGCTGGCCGTCCTGGGGCTGCTGCCCGGGCTGAACCTGCTCGGTGCCGTCGCCCCGCGGCTGCTGGTCTTCGGGCATCGGATTGCCGTCCTGATCGACGAACACGCCATTGTCGGGCTCGCCATAGGCAGCATTTTCCTCGTCGAGCTCATATTCGGGCAGGGTAACCTGCGTGTCGAACTGCTCGACCGGGCGCTTCGCCACCGCCTTGATCATGAAGTCATGGAAGGCGCGAGCCGGGGCGGTGCCGCCCTGCAGGCCGGGGACGACCCTGGCATCGTCGCGGCCCATCCACACGCCGGTGGTGAGGCCCGAGGAGAAGCCGACGAACCAGCCGTCCTTGTTCGAGGTGGTCGTGCCCGTCTTGCCCGCCACCGGGCGACCGATCTGCGCGGCGCGGCCGGTGCCGGTGGCGACCGCCGTCTGCATCAGGTCGGTCATCTGCGCAGCGACATAGGGCGCCACCAGGACATGGCTCGTGTCGACTTCGTGCTGGTAGATCACCGCGCCGTTCGCGGTCACCCGGGTGATGCCATAGGGCGTCACCGCCACGCCCTTGTTCGCCACCGAGGCGAAGGCGCGGGTCATGTCGATCAGGCGGACGTCCGAGGTGCCGAGCACCATCGCCGGATGGGTGTCGACCGGGGTGGTGATGCCGAAGCGGCGGGCCATGTCGGCAACCGTGCCGAAGCCGACTTCCTGGCCGAGCTTCGCCGCGATCGTGTTGACCGAATAGGCGAAGGCGGTGCGCAGGTTCATCTCGCCGCGGAACGCGCCCGAGCTGTTGCGCGGGCTCCAGCCGGCGATCGTCACCGGCTCGTCGACCACCAGGTCGTCGGGCTTGTGGCCTGCTTCGAGCGCGGCAAGATAGACGAACAGCTTGAAGGCCGAACCCGGCTGGCGGGTCGCCTGCGTCGCGCGATTGTAGATCGAGGCGACATAGTCCTTGCCGCCGACCATCGAGCGGACCGCGCCGTCGCGATCGAGGCTCACCAATGCGCCCTGTGCGTTCTTGGGGGCATTGGCGCGGATCGCGTCGTCTGCGGCGCGCTGCATGTTCAGGTCGAGCGTCGTCCACACTTCGAGCGGGGCTTCGGTCTCGTCGATCAGCACTTCGAGCTGGGGCAGCGCCCAGTCGGTGAAATAGCGCACGCTGTTCTGCTTGGGCTCGGGGGCGAGCGCGACGGTGCGCGGATCGGTCGATCTGGCCTGGGCCTGGGTGATCTTGCCGGTCTCGGCCATCAGGTCGAGCACCACGCTGGCGCGACCGACGGCAGCCTCGGCGTCGGCGGTGGGCGAATAATGCGACGGCGCCTTGACCAGCCCGGCGATGATCGCAGCCTCGGCCAGGCTCAGATTGGTCGCGGGATGGCCGAAGAACTTCCGGCTGGCCGCGTCGATGCCGTACGCGCCGCCGCCGAAATAGACCTTGTTGAGATAGAGCTCGAGGATCTCGTGCTTGGTGAACTTGCGCTCCATCGACAGCGCGATGATGCCCTCGCGCACCTTGCGGCCGACATCGTACTTGTTCGACAGGAAGACGGTGCGCGCGACCTGCTGGGTGATGGTCGAGCCGCCCTGCAGGCGCCGGCCTTCGTCATGCAGCTGCTTGGCGCGCCAGAAGATGCGGGCGACGCCGACCGGGTCGACGCCCCAGTGCGATTCGAAGCGGCGATCTTCGGTCGCGATGATCGCGTCCTTCATCACCTGCGGAATCTGGTCGTACTTGATCCATTCGCCATAGCTCGGCCCGAGCGAGACCAGCACCGTGCCGTCCGCGGCATGGACGCGGATCATCTGGCCGTTGGGCGAGGACTTCATCTCGTCGAAGCTCGGCAGCGTCGACTTGGTCGAATAGACGGCGATCAGCAGCGCGATGAAGCCAAGCAGCGCAAGGCTGCCTCCGCTCACCAGCGTCCAGAACGCTATGCGCTTCCAAAAACCAAAAGTACGCCATTTCGGCGTGCGGCGAGCGGCTGACGGATTTTTTGATGGCATCGGGGGAGTGCGATTAAGCCCTATTCGGCCCGGTCACAAGGATCAGGCGTTCAACCCTGCTCGCTAGCGGTGTTGTGGTTGCCGCCACGTGAACGAAAATCGAGGCTGGCCGAGTTGATGCAGTAGCGCAGGCCCGATGGCGGCGGCCCATCGGGGAAGACATGGCCCTGATGCCCGTCGCAGCGTGCGCAGCGCAGTTCGACGCGACGCATGCCATGGCTGACATCGGCATGCTCGGTCATGTTCTCGGGATCGATCGGCCGGGTGAAGCTCGGCCAGCCCGAGCCCGAGTCGAACTTGTCGGCGCTGTCGAACAGCTCGAGCTTGCAGCCCGCGCAGAGATAGCGGCCATCGGCCTTGTTGTCGGTGAAGCGGCCGGAAAAAGCAGGTTCGGTAGCCGCCTCGCGGAGCACGTGAAACTGTTCCGGGCTGAGGCGCTTGCGCCATTCGGACTCGGAGAGGTTCAGATGCTCCATGGCCTCAAGCATGTGTCGGTCACCGGGGGTCGCGTCAATCCACGTTAGTGCGTATCCGACCCGAACCAGCATTGGCCTTGAGCTGGCGCTTCAGCTCGTCTGCCCGTGGCGCCCAGAGAAAGCCGAAGCTAACCGCGCCCTGCCTGGATTCGACCGCATGGTGCAGCCGATGCGCCTGGACGATCCGCTTCATATAGCGCGAGCGCGGGACGTAGCGATGGCGCACCCGCTGGTGGACGATCACGTCGTGGAAGCCGAAATATATCGCGCCATAGCCGGCGATTCCGGCACCGATCCACGTGAAACCGGGCCACCAGCCCGCCTGCACGCCGCCATAGAGCAGCACGATCGACGGAATCGCGAAGATCACCGCATAGAGGTCGTTCCATTCGAACCAACCGGTGCGGGCGCGGTGGTGGCTCGCGTGCAGGAACCAGCCCGGGCCGTGCATCACCCAGCGGTGCATCGCCCAGGCGAACACCTCCATCCCGGCAAGCGTGGTGACGAACAGGGCAAGACCGATCCAGGGAGACATGAACGTTAGATAGGCGTTTCGGGTCAGAAGGCGAAGGCAGAGCCGTCGCATTTCGACGGAGTCAGCGTATAGCTGGCAAAGGCCTTCTCGCTGCCATTCGGCTTGCGCTCGGTGATGGTCCAGCGCCAGCCTTTGCCCTGTGGCTCCAGCCGGTTGGCGTAGAGCGCATCGGGATAGGCATAGTCGATGACGATCGTGCCGGCCTTATCGGTTTGGCCCTTGCCCGCCGCACTGTAGCCCGCGCCGAAACTGTCCATCCACCAGGCGCTCAGCCGGTCGCCGTCATGGTCGCCTATGACGATCGCTGCGTCATAGGGATCGGCAGGATCGAGCCCGTGTGATTCCAGCAGCAGATAGCGCCCGCCCAGCCGCCAGGCGGCACGCACCCGAGTCGCGACGCGCTTACCCATCACCTCGCCCGGCGCATCCCAGCAGCCGCTGAGTCGGTCGAGCGCCTGATGGGCGATCCCCGGTTCGGCGGTGGACGAAAGCAGCAGCGCGGCGGCAAGGATGAAGGGCATGGCGATTTCCTAACGGCCAAAGGCGCTTGCCGCCATACCGGCTTTACGACAGTTTATTGCAACTTTGTCGCAATCGCATTTAAAGCGAAATCATTTGGATTCGCGCGCGCGCCGTGCTTAAGGCACCCGCAAACTCCTTCCCGCCACCAAAGACGAGGGCGCGTCCCATGAACATCCATGAATATCAGGCCAAGGAACTGCTCGCCAAGTACGGCGCGCCGATCGCAGCCGGCTTCGCCGCGTTCACCGTCGAGGAGGCCGTCGAGGCCGCCAAGAAGCTGCCTGGGCCGCTCTTCGTCGTGAAGTCGCAGATCCATGCCGGCGGCCGCGGCAAGGGCAAGTTCAAGGAACTCGGTCCCGATGCGAAGGGCGGCGTTCGCCTCGCCTTCTCGCTCGATGAGGTCCGCGCCCACGCGACCGACATGCTCGGCAACACGCTGGTGACGATCCAGACCGGCGAGCATGGCAAGCAGGTCAACCGCCTGTACATCACCGACGGCGCCGACATCGCCAAGGAATTCTACCTCGCGCTCCTCGTCGACCGCGCCACCGGTCGCGTCGCCTTCGTCGTTTCGACCGAGGGCGGCATGGACATCGAGGAAGTCGCCCACTCGACTCCCGAGAAGATCCACACCTTCGATGTTGATCCCGCGACCGGCTTCATGCCGCATCACGGCCGCGCCGTCGCCAACGCGCTCGAGCTGAAGGGTGACCAGGCCAAGCAGGCCGCCAAGGTCGCCGCGTCGCTGTTCGCCGCCTTCGTCGCGACCGACTCGGCCCAGATCGAAGTGAATCCGCTGGCGCTGACCGAGCAGGGCAACCTCCTCGTCCTCGACGCCAAGGTCGGCTTCGATTCGAACGCGATGTTCCGCCACAAGGACCTGGCCGAGCTGCGTGACGAGAGCGAGGAAGATCCCGCCGAGCTCGAAGCCTCGAAGTACGACCTGGCCTATATCAAGCTCGATGGCGACATCGGCTGCATGGTCAACGGCGCCGGCCTGGCGATGGCCACGATGGACATCATCAAGCTCAACGGCATGTTCCCGGCCAATTTCCTCGACGTCGGTGGCGGCGCTTCGAAGGAGAAGGTGACCGCGGCGTTCAAGATCATTCTCGCCGATCCGAACGTGAAGGGCATCCTGGTCAACATCTTCGGCGGCATCATGAAGTGCGACATCATCGCCGCCGGCATCGTCGCCGCGGCGAAGGAAGTGAACCTCTCGGTGCCGCTGGTCGTGCGCCTCGAGGGCACCAATGTTGCCGAGGGCAAGGAAATCCTGGCCAATTCGGGCCTGGCGATCGTTCCGGCGAACGACCTGGGCGACGCCGCGCAGAAGATCGTGGCCGAGGTCAAGAAGGTCGCCGCCTGAGCGACCCGACTGGCTGACAGTCGTTACCGATAAAGGGGGCGGAGGAGACGGGGTCTCTTCCGCCCCTTTTTCGTTCAGTGCGGCCTGGATGCCGAGACGCCCTTCTCGCTGATGCTCTTGGCGGAGGGTTCGACCGGCGCCACTGTCTTGGCCGTGGTCGGCGTCATCGACAGGCGCGAGGGCATGTCCCCGGTGGCGGTCGCCTCCACTGCGGCGACTGGTGCGTCCTCATTGCGCCGGCCACCGGTATAGGTCCGTCCTTCCGCTGCTTCGCCGCTGGTGGTGGAAGGGCATTCCGCCTCGGTCGCGCCCACCCGCTTGGTCGGGTTCACTCCGCCCTTCACCACGATCCCGCCGATCGGGGTGCCGGGCGCGCAGCGTGCATAGCTGGACGAGACCGCCCCGGCCGGCTTCGCGATGGTCTTGGGCGGCGCTTTGTCCTTCGCGGCAAGCGGCGCATCCTGTGCATGCGCAGGCGCTATGGCGATCGCCATCGCCAATGCCGTTCCGATGATCAGTTGGTACTTCCCCATCTGTCCTCTCCCTTCCTTCATGAACCTGCAGTTTCGTGTCTGAATTTTGGGTGAACTCGCCGCGCCTCGGCAAAACGACCATCTGCACGGCTTTTTCGATGATCGGGTATGCCTATCACTGTTTGGGGGTGGACTTGGCTGGAATCTCGGGCATTAGCGATGGATGTTGCCGTTCTTCCAGCGATGGAGAGGATTTCGATGAAAGTTCTGGTGCCGGTCAAGCGCGTGCTTGACTATAACGTGAAGCCCCGCGTGAAGGCGGATGGGACGGGGGTCGACCTCGCCAACGTCAAGATGAGCATGAACCCGTTCGACGAGATCGCGATCGAGGAAGCCGTGCGCCTGAAGGAAAAGGGCGCCGCGACCGAAGTGGTCGTGGTCACCATCGGTGTCGCCAAGGCCGAGACCGACGTGCTGCTCACCGCACGCGCCATGGGCGCCGATCGCGGCATCCTGATCCAGACCGATGACGAGATCGAGCCGCTGGCCGTCGCCAAACTCCTCGCCAAGGTCGCCGAAGAGGAGCAGCCGGGGCTGATCATCCTCGGCAAGCAGGCGATCGACGACGACAGCAACCAGACCGGCCAGATGCTGGCCGCGCTGCTCGGCTGGCCCCAGGGCACCTTCGCCTCGAAGGTCGAGCTGGGCGGCAATGGCGTCAAGGTCACCCGCGAAGTCGATGGCGGCCTCGAGACGGTCGATCTGAAACTCCCCGCAATCGTCACCACCGATCTCCGTCTCAATGAGCCGCGTTATGCGACTCTGCCGAACATCATGAAGGCCAAGTCCAAGCCGGTCGCGAAGAAGACCGTCGCGGACTACGGCGTCGACGCCACCCCGCGCCTCAAGACGCTCAAGGTCGTCGAGCCGGCCAAGCGCACGGCCGGCATCAAGGTGGGCTCGGTCGACGAGCTGGTCGAGAAGCTCAAGGGTCTGGGAGTCGCGAAATGAAGACGCTGGTTTGGGTCGAGCACGACAATCAGAGCCTGAAGGACGCCACCCTCTCGGCAGTCACCGCCGCGGCGAAGCTCGGCGAAGTCCATCTCCTCGTCGCCGGCAAGGGTGTGGACGGCGTCGCCCAGGCGGCGGCGGCGATCGAAGGCGTGGGCAAGGTCCATGTCGCCGACGACGCGGCCTATGAGCATTTCCTCGCCGAGAACGTCGCGCCGCTGATCGTGTCGCTGATGGGCACGCATGATGCGGTGCTGTTCCCGGCGACCACCACCGGCAAGAACATCGCGCCGCGTGTGGCGGCCGCACTCGACGTGATGCAGATCTCGGACATCCTCTCGGTCGAGGGTGCCGACACCTTCACCCGTCCGATCTATGCCGGCAACGCGATCGCCACCGTGCAGACCAGCGACAAGAAGCTGGTGATCACCGTGCGCGGCACCGCCTTCCCCAAGGCGGCCGCCACCGGCGGTTCGGGCACCGTGGAAGCGGTGTCGGGCGAAGGCGACAAGGGCCTCTCGACCTTCGCGGGTGCCGAGATCGCCAAGTCGGAGCGTCCGGAGCTGACCAGTGCCAAGGTGATCGTCTCGGGTGGTCGCGCGCTCGGCTCGTCGGAGCAGTTCCACGCACTGATCGATCCGCTGGCGGACAAGCTCGGCGCTGCCGTTGGTGCCTCGCGCGCCGCCGTGGACGCGGGCTATGCCCCGAACGACTATCAGGTCGGCCAGACCGGCAAGATCGTCGCCCCGGAAGTCTATGTCGCGATCGGCATCTCGGGTGCGATCCAGCACCTCGCCGGCATGAAGGACTCCAAGACGATCATCGCGATCAACAAGGACGAGGACGCCCCGATCTTCCAGGTGGCGGACATCGGCCTGGTCGGCGACCTGTTCAAGATCGTGCCGGAGCTGACCGAGAAGCTCTGAGCTTGGCGCTTTCGCTGAACGAAGATGGGGCGGTGCACCTTCGCGGGCGCGCCGCCCCTTTTCTTGGTGCGCTGCTGGCGCTGGCGGAGAGCCAGCCGGCGGACCGTGCGGGCCTCCGCCTGCACGGCGTACCCGGGCTGGCCGAACTGCTCGGCTCGGATGCCCTCGGCGCGCTGGTCCCCGGCATGCGCCGGGTGCGGGCAATCCTGTTCGACAAGAGCCCGGGCACCAACTGGTCGCTTGGCTGGCACCAGGACCGGACGATCGCGGTTCGTGAGCGCCAAGAGGTGGCGGGATTCGGGCCCTGGTCGATGAAGCAGGAAATGTTCCACGTGGAGCCGCCCTTCGCGCTGATCGAGCGCATGCGGACGATCCGCGTCCATCTCGATCCTGTGCCGGAAGACAATGCCCCGCTGCTGATCGCGCCGGGTTCGCACCGGCTGGGCCGGATTCCCGAGCGCGATCTCGCCACAGTGGTCGAGCAATGCGGCACCGCCACCTGTCTCGCCGAGGCGGGCGATGTCTGGCTCTACGCCACGCCGATCGTCCATGCTTCCGCCGCCAGCAGCGGCGCGCGGCATCGTCGGGTGCTGCAGGTGGATTTTTCGGACGAAGTGCTGCCCGCCCCACTGCATTGGCTCGGCGTTTAGTTCGGAAATGGTGTTCCTTCTCTTTGCGGGCGGATCGGGACCGCGATAGTCTCTCCGGATGACGCACGCAGTGCCTCTGGCTGGAGTTGGGCTGGCGGTTCTCGCTGGGCTGTTTGTGGTTCCTGCCCATGCCCAGTCGATGGAGGAATTGCAGGCCGATGCGGCAGTTGCCCGTCGCGCGGTGCAAGGGCTGGACCGGGCGGATGCCGCGCTGCTCGGCCAGATCGCGAAGATACCGCCCAATTCCGTTGGCAATGACTTTCCGGTCGAGAGCGTCGCTGCGCTGCTCAAGGGCTGGCGCGGCTATACAACGCTCGAATGTGGGCTGATCGGCGCTGCGACAGGCGCCAATGGACCCGCGCGGGGAAGCTTCGCCGCGATCTGCGAGGCGAGGCGCTATGTGGCACGGGCGGTGCAAGTGAAGGAGGTCACTGCCTGCCTTGTCGCAACGATCGAAAGCGAAGGACGCGACCCCGGCGATTGCCTGAAACCGCTGGCCCCTGTCCGAGTCGAAGAGGATTTCGAAGCCTAGTCCGTCTCGGCAGCCGGGTGTGTATGCCTGAAATCGTCCAAATGCAGTTTCTGCATTCGTATGTTGCGCCCCGCGGGCATTGACGCTGCAGTGCAGCATGGCCACTTGAGCGCTAATGCACGCCCCTGCCCCCAGCGCCCGTCCCCATAATGTCGGCCTTGTCCATTTCGCGCTCGCGATGGGGGGCTTTGCGATCGGCACCACCGAATTCGCGACGATGAGCCTCGTGCCCTATATGGCCGAGGGGCTGAAAATCGATGTTCCAAGCGCGGGCCATGTCATCAGCGCCTATGCACTGGGTGTGGTGGTCGGCGCGCCGCTGATCGCGGTCGGTGCGGCGAAGCTGTCGCGGCGGCTCACCCTGCTCCTGTTGATGGGCGCCTTCGCGCTGTTCAACACGCTGAGCGCGCTCGCCCCCAATTATCATTGGCTGCTGCTGTTCCGCTTCCTCTCCGGCCTGCCGCACGGCGCCTATTTCGGCATCGCGGCGCTGGTCGCCGCATCGCTGGTGCCGTTCAACAAGCGCTCCCAGGCGGTCGGACGGATGATGCTCGGGCTCACCGTGGCGACGATCCTCGGCGTGCCGCTTGCCAACTGGCTGGGCCAGGCGGTCGGCTGGCGCTGGGGTTTCGTGGTGGTTGGCGTTCTAGCGCTGGCGACGGTGGCACTGGTCGCCGCGCTTGCCCCGCGCGATCCGCCCCAGCATGGCGCGAGCCCACTCAAGGAGCTCGGTGCGCTCGCCAATGGCCAGGTCTGGCTGACGCTCGGCATCAGCGCGATCGGCTTTGGCGGCATGTTCTGCGTCTACACCTATGTCGCCTCGACCATGCTCGAAGTGACGAAGACCTCGGCGGCGATGATTCCGCTGGTCCTCGCGGTATTTGGCGTCGGCGCGACGCTGGGCAGCATCATCGTGCCCAAATTCGCCGATCGCGCGCTGATGCCGACAGCTTCGGTGCTGTTGCTCGGCAGCGCAGTGGCGCTCGCCTTCTACCCGCTCGCCGCGCACCAGCTGTGGAGCATCGCGCTCGACATCTTCGCGATCGGCTTCCTCGGCGCACTCGGCGCGGTGCTGCAGACCAGGCTGATGGACGTCGCCGGCGAAGCGCAGGGACTCGCCGCCTCGCTCAACCATTCCGCCTTCAATTTCGCCAATGCGCTCGGCCCCTGGCTGGGTGGTCTCGCCATCGCCGCGGGTTATGGCTGGACGTCGACCGGCTGGGTGGGCGCGCTGCTCTCGCTCGGCGGGTTCGCAGTGCTGGTGGTGGCGGTGCTGGTCGAGCGCAGGACGAAGTAACCGGCCAGCGCCGACAGGAGCGATCCGGCGAGCACGCCGATCTTCACCTGGTCGGTCAGCGGCCCCGGTGGGAAGGCCAGGCCGCCGATGAACAGGCTCATCGTGAAGCCGATCCCGGCGAGCAGCGCCATACCGTAGATCTGCCCCCAACGCGCATGCGGCCGGGGCGCGATACCCGTCTTTACCGCTAGCCAGATGCTGCCGAACACCCCCGCCTGCTTGCCGAGGAAAAGCCCCAGCGCGACGCCGAGCGGCAGCGGCGCGAGCAGCGCCTCCCAGCCGGGCAGTGCGACGCCGGCATTGGCGAAGCCGAACAGCGGCACGATCGCAAAGGCGACCCACGGGTTGAGCGCATGCTCGAGCTTCAGCCCCGCGGCACGCGGGATCGCCAGCGCCGCGGCTACCCCCGCGATGGTCGCATGCACGCCCGAGGCGAAAATGCAGAGCCACAGCAACGTCGCCAGCAACAGATAGGGCCAGAGCCGCGTCACCCGCATCCGGTTGCAGGCGATCATCGCCGCAAGCACCAGCCCCGCGCCCGCAAGCGCGAGCAGGTTGAGCGCGGCGGTATAGGCCAGCGCGATGATCGCCACGGCGCCCATGTCGTCCACCACCGCGATCGTGGTCAGCAGCAGCTTGAGCGACGCCGGCGCATGCCGTCCGAGCAGCGCCATCAGTCCCATCGCAAAGGCGATGTCGGTCGCCGCGGGAATCGCCCAGCCCCGCGCGAAGTCGCTATTTGCCACTGCCAGATATACGATCGCCGGCACCGCCATGCCGCTCGCCGCGGCGATCACCGGCAGGGTCCGCTGCGACCAGCTGGAGAGCTGGCCCTCGACCACCTCCGCCTTGATCTCCAGCCCGACGAGCAGGAAGAACACCGCCATTAGCGCGTCGTTCACCCAGCCATGCAGGCTGAGCGGCCCCAGTTCCACGTGGAGCAATGCCGCATAGCCGCTCGCCAGCGGCGAATTCGCAACGATCAGCGCGAGCGCCGACGCCGCCATCAGCACCAAACCGCCCGCCGCCTCGCTTGCGATGAAGGCGCGCGTGGCGGCGGCGATCCGGCTCATGCCTTTGCGAGCGCTTCGGCGATCAGCTTGCGGCTGTTCTCGATACCGTAGAGCGCGATGAAGCTGCCCATGCGCGGCCCCTGCTCGCTGCCCAGCAGCGTCTCGTAGAGTGCCTTGAACCAGTCGCGCAGATTCTCGAACGCGTCGGTCTTGCCGATCTCGTAGACGATGTTCTGGATGTCCTCGGCCGGGGCATTCTCGGGCAGCTCGGCGAGCTGCGCGTCGAGTTGGCGCAGCGCGCCCGCTTCGGCTTCGCTCGGGGCGCGGCGCTGCAGCGTCGGCTCGACGAAGTCCTTGGCATAGCGGATCGCATAGCCGACCATCCGGTCGAGCTCGGGATGCGATTCCGGCGACAGGTCCGGCGAATAGCGGCGCAGGAAGCCCCAGATCGTCTCGCGATTGCCCACGCCCGGCAGGCTGACCAGGTTGAGCAGCAGCCCGAAGGTTACCGGCAGCGTCTCGGCCGGCACCTTGCCGTTATGGATATGGTGGACCGGGTTGCCGAGCTTCTGCGCCAGTTCCTGCGTCGGGTAATTGGCGCGAAACTGCCAATATTCCTCGATCGCGCGCGGGATCAGCCCGAGATGCAGCGACTTCGCCTTCTTCGGCTCGCGATAGATGTAGAAGGCCAGGCTCTCGTCCGGCCCATAGGTCAGCCATTCCTCGATCGAGAGGCCGTTGCCCTTGGACTTGGAGATCTTCTCGCCCTTGGCGTCGAGGAACAGCTCGTAGATCAGCCCCTCGGGCCGGCGGCCGCCGAGCACCTGGGTGATCTTGCCGCTCTGGATGCCGCTGTCGATCAGGTCCTTGCCATACATCTCATAGTCGACGCCCAGCGCGGCCCAGCGCATGCCCCAGTCGGGCTTCCACTGGAGCTTGGCTTGGCCGCCGAAGATCGACTGCTCGATCGTCTCGCCTTCATCCTCGAAGCGGATGATGCCGGCCTCGGCATCGACCACCTCCACCGGCACCTGCAAGACGATGCCGCTCTTCGGGCTCACCGGCAGCACCGGCGAATAGGTCGCCTGACGTTCCGCCCGGAGAGTCGGCAGCATCACGTCCATGATCGCCTGATAGTTGCGCAGCACCGTGCGCAGCGCCTCGTCGAAGCGGCCCGAGCCATAATAGTCGGTCGACGATGCGAACTCATATTCGAAGCCGAAGCGATCGAGGAATTCGCGCAGCATCGCGTTGTTGTGCGCGGCGAAGCTGTCGAACTTCTCGAACGGATCGGGGATGCGCGACAGCGGCTTGCCGAGATGTTCGGCGAGCAGCGCCTGGTTCGGCACATTGTCCGGCACCTTGCGCAGGCCGTCCATATCGTCGCTGAACGCGATCAGCCGCGTCTTGTGGCCGGTCATCTCCTCATAGGCGTGACGCACCATGGTGGTGCGCAACACTTCCTGGAAGGTGCCGATATGCGGCAGGCCCGAGGGGCCATAGCCCGTCTCGAACAGCACCGGCGAACCGTCCGGCTTGCCCTGCGGATAGCGTTTTACGAGCTTGCGCGCTTCTTCATAGGGCCAGGCCTTGGACTCGAGTGCGGCTGCGCGCAGGATAGCATCGTCTGTCATGATCGGTCGCGCGTGCGCGAACGGGCGCGTTTTTGCAAGTTTTTGGGGCGTCCAGGACGATGGAAGCCGGGCCATTTCTGGCCTTCCGACGCCAATTTTCGCCGCACCATTTGATTGCAGCCAATTCCGAGCCAATGATCTTCCTCGGATATCGCGGATCGTGCACCTTGGAAATCGACAGTCAAAGAAAGGTGTCAGATGCGTATCCTGGCCGCCACCCTTCTGCTCCTTTCGGCAACACCAGCCTTGCCCGCGGCGGCGCAGCAGGATCGCACCACCAATTCGGAGATGACTGCTATCTTCGTTGCCGACCAGACAGCGAGAGAGAATCCCGCCAAGATCGATTGGGAGGTGGTGGCCGCCGCCGACAAGGCGCGGCGGATCCGCACCCTGGCTTTGCTGGACAGCGGCGTGCTCGACAGCGCCGACGACTTCTATCACGCCGCCTATGTCTTCCAGCACGGGGACGATCCCGAGGATTTCCTGAAGGCGCATGCGCTTGCCGTCGTTGCGGTGGCGCGCGGCAAGCAGGAAGCCACCTGGATCGCGGCGGCTACGCTCGATCGGTATCTCCAGCGTATCGGGCAACCACAGATATACGGCACCCAATTCTCGCGTCCGCCCAAGCAGAAATGGACTCAGGAACCCTATCGGCGAGACTTGCTCCCCGATGCGGTTCGCAAGGCAAGTGGTGTTCCTCCGCTCGCCGAACAGGACAAGCAGCGTGAGGATTGGGAGCGGCGGTGGCCCTGATCCGGATTCGGCGTGATCGGATGACAGCGTGGGCTCCGGGCAGCACGCGGCCGCACCGGAATCACGCTTCCAATGTAGGATTTCGCCTGAGATAGACTTGTCGATGGACGAGTCGCAGGCAATCCTCATCCCGCATTTCACGCCGGTCCCGCTGGCCCGGAACCGCAAGGACGGGTGGACCCCGGCGCGCCAGCGCATTTTCCTCGCCGCGCTCGCCACTACCGGCGTGGTCTCGCGTGCGGCCAAGGCGGCGGAGATGGGGGTCACCTCGGCCTATAATCTCCGCAAGCGCAAAGGCGCCGAGAGCTTCGCCGCGGCGTGGGACCAGGTCGAGGATGCCGCGCGGGATCGCGCGCTCGCCTATGTGATCGGTCATGTGACGAACGGCGAGACCCGCCCGCGCTTCTATCGTGGCCGCTTCGTCGGCACCGTGCACCGCGTCGATCAGAAGGTCATGCTTGCCGCCGTCCGTGCCATGTTCGCGGAGCCGCCGACCCGGCGCAGACCAAAGTGAAATGATTTGCCCCGACTCCCTTCACTTTGCGGGTCAAGAAGGGCTAGAACGAAAGGCGTACATGCTCGCCGATCCTGCCTTTGACGAACCTGCCGGCAGCAATGCCTGGCGCGGCGGTGCGCTCTGGGAGGGACGGCCGACGCTGGCGGCGGTACTGACGACGCCGCTGCTGGTAGCGCTGGTGCTGTCGCCCTTCTGGGGCGCCGCGCTATTCTTTCTGTTCGATCCTGTGGGCGAGAATGCGGCGGCGACGCTGCGTATCGGCGGGGTGCCGATCGATCTCGGCCCGGACGGCGGGCGCCAGGCGTATTATGCCCTGATCGCAGTCTTCCTGCTCTGGCCGCTCATCCTCATCGGCTCGGCGCTGATCCGAAAGACGCGGCTGCACTATCGGCTGGATGCGCAGGGGATCGAGAGCCGGCGCGGCACCACTTTGGTCCGGCGGATCGATCTCGCCGATATCTGCCGGGTCCGCGAGCGGTCCTATCTGGTCTGGCGCGACATTCGCATTGGCCGCAGCCCGAATCGTGAGATCGCGCTGCAGCTGGGCGGCGCCGATGCCCGGCAGCTGCTCAAGCTGCTGCGGATACTCGGCGTCGATCCCAAAGAGCCGTTGGCGGTGGTGATCCCGGAGGTTGCATCCACCGAGCCGGTGCGCTGGCAGGGGCGGCCCGGCTTTGCCGCATTGGACAAGTTCCAGCTGGCTCTAACGCCACTGCTTCTGGTGCCGTTCGCGATCTATGCATGGCCGCTGGTCTGGTTCTGGAGCAGCGGCGTTTCGCTTGTCGGTTGCCTGCTCGCGCTGGCAATCTGGACGCCGATCTGGGGTGGCCTCGCGGCCGTGTCGCTGCGTCTCCTC
>PJUL01000641.1_pt1 | contig 22068 bp, 20 predicted proteins | sample 1512221 | NCBI WGS metagenome assembly PJUL01 (sample SAMN08177667, study PRJNA422409) | Feces metagenome, whole genome shotgun sequencing project.
GTCGGCGCGGACGTCGGCGGCGGCGCGGCCGGCGACCTTGACGCGGACTTCGGCGGCGCCGGCCGGAGCGGCGGCCAGCAGGGCCAGGGCGGAGAGAGCGAGAGCGGCGGAGCGGATCATCGGACGGATTCCAGTCGGGTGCCTGTCAAAGGCGGTTGAAGCGATCGCTTCCCGACGCGTTCCTCTGGTGACTGGTCCAGGATCTCGCCCGCTCTGTCACCGGATGAAAGCTGTAGCTCACTGCCGATCAGTTATCAACGATTATATTCTCGCAACCGACAGGCGAAGTGTTTGATTTCACGCGCTTGTTACCGGTGTCAGTGTTCGCTGTGCGGACAAGCAAAAGCCCGCGGAGCGGGGGCTCCGCGGGCTCTGGTCCCGATGGGGCTTGAGCGGTGGTCCGCTTAGCGGGCCGAGGCGGTCTTGATCAGACCGTTCGGACGCCATTGGGTCTTGTCGTAGGCGGTCAGGGTCGTGCTGCCGACCTTTTCCACGGCGGCGCGGGTCACGTCGCGGATGCAGTAGGGCAGGACGTCGGCGCCGTAGGTGGTCGAGTCCGTGTCTTCCTTGCACACCGAGGTGGCGGCCTTGACGATGTCGGCGTGCACGGCGGCGGTGGTGCGGCCGGCGACCTTCACGGTGACTTCGCCGGCGAAAGCGGCGGGGGCGCTCAGGAGAGCGATGGCCGAAGCGGCCAGAACAAACACACGTTGCATGATCTTGATTCCGGAAAGGGGGTTGGGGTCAACCTCCTCCCGATGCGTTCCTCTGACGGCCGACCGGATCTCGCCAGTTCGTCGCCGTCCCCTTCTAAATACAGTGACAACGCTGTCATTCCAAGCGGATTTTTGACTTCCGGCGTCAAATTTTTGCGACGCTCACGAACACTGCATGCCGGAAAGGCATCATGTGCGGCAAATGAGCACCCAAAACGCGTTAGTTTCAGGTGAAATTATCCCTTTATGCTGCGCTGCGGTGAGGGTTTGGCCTACCCCTGCGCCGCAGCTTGGGGCGGCCGTCCTTCGCGACGCCTCGCATCGAGGTCGAAGCCTCCAGGGCGCCCCGATGGGTGTCCGCTCAGCAACGCGAACATTGTAATATTTATATCGTATAAGATATTTGACATAAATCGTAACAATGTGCCTCTCTGCGCCAAGGCGCGACGGACTCAGATCGCGCGCAGCGAGGAGGGACTGCGATGCGGACCAAGAAAGAGCGCCTCAGGGCGTATGGGGGAGCGGCGGCGATCGCCTTGCTCTCCGGGCTGGCGGCGGCTCCGCTCGCCTCGGCCCAGACCACAGCTCAAGCGCCCGCGGGCGCCGAGGAAGCCTCGACGGTCGACGCCGTGGTGGTGACGGGCTCGCGGATCAAACGGCCCAACCTGGTCTCGGCCAGCCCGATGACCGTGGTCGGCGGCGACGAGGTCAAGCTGCAGGGCGCGACCTCGATCGACAGCGTGCTGAACCGCCTGCCGCAGTTCACCGCCGACTCCAACGAGAACGGCTCCAACGGTTCGGACGGCACGGCGCGGGTGAACCTGCGCAACATGGGCTCCAGCCGCGTGCTGGTGCTGGTCGACGGCCAGCGGATGCTGCCGACCGAGGCCGCGGACGTGAACTTCATCCCCAGCGCCCTGGTCGACCGGGTCGACGTGGTCACCGGCGGCGCCTCGGCGGTCTACGGCTCGGACGCGGTGTCGGGCGTCGTCAACTTCATCCTGCGCAAGAACCTCGACGGCCTGCGCCTGGACGCCCAGTACAGCCTGGCCCAGCACACCAACGACGCCGACTATCCGCGCTCGCTGATCAGCCAGGCCAACTACAAGCTGCCGTCCAAGCACGTCACCGACGGCGAGAAGATCGACGTCAACCTGGCCATCGGCATGAACGCGCCCAGCGGCAAGGGCAACGTCACCTTCTATGTCGGCTATCGCGAGATGAAGCCGGTCACCCAGGACAGCCGCGACTATTCGGCCTGCGGCCTGAACCTGACGGGAACCAACAGCAACGCCCTGGTCTGCGGCGGCTCCAGCAACAACGAGTACGGCCTGTTCACCCTGCTCAGCGGCCCCAACGCCGGCCAGACGCTGAACAACACCAAGGACGGGAACAAGACCTGGGTCCCGTACGACAGCTCGTTCCTCTACAACTACGCGCCCACCAACTACATCCAGCGCTCGGACTCCCGCTACACGGCCGGCGCCTTCGCGCATTATGAGATCAGCCCGGCGGTCGAGGCCTACGGCAGCCTGATGTTCATGGACGATCACACCTTCTCGCAGGCCGCGCCGTCGGCCCTGTTCCAGGGCACGACGTTCAAGATCAACTGCGACAACCCGCTGATGTCGGCCTCGCAGGCCGCCACCCTGTGCGGCTCGGCGGCCGGGACCAGCGTCAGCCAGGACACCTTCATCGGCTATCGCCTGACCGGCCCGGGCAGCTCGCCCCGCCGCGACGACCTGCGCCATACCGACTACCGCATCAACGCCGGGCTGCGCGGCAAGCTCGCCCAGGGCTGGACCTATGACGCCAGCTTCCTGTTCTCGACCGTCATCCTCGACGAGAGCTACAAGAACAACGTCGACAACGCCAAGGCGATGAAGGCCCTGCAGGTGGTCAATGTCGGCGGGACCCCGACCTGCAAGTCGGTGGTCGACGGCACCGACCCCAACTGCGTGCCGATCGACGTCTTCAAGTACCAGGGCCTCAGCGCGGCGGCCTACAAGTACCTCTACGCCCCGACCTTCACCCACGGCGTCCAGCGCGAGAAGGTGCTCAGCGCCTCGCTGAACGGCGACCTTGGCCAGTACGGTCTCAAGACCCCGTGGGCCGAAGACGGCGCGGCCCTGGCGCTCGGCGTCGAGCACCGCCGCGAGGAGCTGAAGTTCGAGGCCGACGCCCTGGCCCAGGCCGCCGGCACCAAGGAAAGCAGCGGCGCCTTCAGCGTCAGCGAGCTCTATGGCGAGGTCGACCTGCCGCTGGTGCAGGACGCGCCGTTCATCAAGGCGCTGTCGCTGAACGCCGGCTATCGCACCTCGAAGTACGACTACCTCGACGACCGGGTCTCGACCTACAAGGTCGAGCTGCAATACGCCCCGACCTCCGACGTGCGGTTCCGCGCCAGCTACAACCGCGCCGTCCGGGCGGCCAACATCAGCGAGCTCTACGCGCCGCAGGGCCTGGGCAACGTCGCGGCCGTGGATCCCTGCTCGGGTCCGACGCCCAAGGCCAGCGCCGCGGCCTGCGCCCTGACCGGCGTCACCGCCGCCCAGTACGGCAAGATCCCCGACTGTCCGGCCGAGACCTGCGTCACCCAGGGCGGCGGCAACCCGAACCTGAAGCCGGAAGTGGCCGACACCCGCACCGCCGGCGTCGTGCTGACCCCCAGCTTCCTGCCGGGTTTCTCGATGTCGCTCGACTACTTCGACATCTATGTCGACCAGTACATCGGCGCGGTCGACGCCCCGACCGTCATCAACCAGTGCGTCCAGACCAGCAATCCGTACTTCTGCAGCCTGTTCCACCGCGACCCGACCTCGGGCGTGCTGTTCGGCGAGCGCGGCTACATCATCGCCACCAACCAGAACACCGGCTTCCTGCAGACCTCGGGCCTGGACGTGACGGGCAACTACCGCCTCGACCTGTCGTCGCTGGGCAATTACGGCGACGTCGACTTCAGCTTCGTCGGCACCTACCTCAACAGCCGCAAGATCGAGCAGCTGCCGGGCCTGGGCGCCTATAACTGCAAGGGGCTGTTCGGCCCGACCTGCGGCCAGCCCAACCCGGCCTGGCGTCACCAGATGCGGGCCACCTGGAACCTGCCCTGGATCGCCGCCTCGCTGTCGGCCAACTGGCGCTATTTCGGCTCGGCCGACCTCTCCAGCAACGACAGCAACCCGTTCCTGCAGGGCGACTACGTCGAGATCAACCGCAAGATCAAGGCGTACAACTACCTGGACTTCGCGGCCACTTGGAAGGTCCGCGAGCAGCTGACCCTGCGCGGCGGGATCAACAACGCCTTCGACAAGGATCCGCCGGTGATCGCCGCTGGCCTGCTGTCCTCGTTCGGCAACGGCAACACCTATCCCGGCGTCTACGACCCCATGGGCCGCACGATGTTCGTGGGCCTGACCATGGACTTCTGACGACGCTTTGGCGGGGGAGGGGGCGCTGGCGCCGTCTCCCCCGAGCTTCTCCCCAACTCAAAAGCCGCCGACGCTCCCAGCGTGGCGGCTTTCTTTTTTGAGTTAGGCGCTGCTGTCGGCGTCAGGACGCCGCCTTGCCCCAAAACTCCGATCTTCCCCGCGAAGGCGGGGACCCAAGCTGACTTCCAGGATGAAGCGCGGCCGCGGATCATCTGCGGGCTCGGCTTGGATCCCCGCCTTCGCGGGGATGCTCGGAGAAAGTACGGGCGTTGGCGATGTCCGCCCCGGCCAAGCCGACCTCAGCGCCGCTTCTTCCTCGGCGGCGGCGTCGGGGCCGGCGGCGCGGGCGGGGGCGGCGTCCAGTCGAAGGCCAGCAGCAGGGTGCGCTGGTTCATCTCGCCGCCGTTGTCGTCCGACAGCAGATAGACCCGGGTCGCGCCGTTCGGGCCGGCGGCCAGGGCGATGCCTTCGAAGTTGTCGCGGGTCAGGGCGCCTTCCAGGGTCAGGCTGGCCAGCGGGTACTGCTTGTTGGCCGGGGTCATCGGGTCGGCGATGAAGCGCACCTGGGCGCGCCAGCCGCGCACGGGATCGTACGCCCGGTGCAGCGTGGCCAGGGCCTTGCCGCCGAAGGCCGTGAAGCCCGACAGGCCCCAGGTGAAGTCGATCGGCGACTGCGGCGGGATCGGCTGGCAGCTGCTCGACAGCCGGCACAGCCACACCTCGCCCTCCTCGCCGCCGACGAGATAGGCGTCGGGGCCGGCGGCTGGATAGGCGGTCAGGGCCTCCATGCCCTCATTGTCGGGGAAGACGGTGGCGGGCTTGGGGGCGACGGCGGGGCGGCTCCACAGGCCGGTAGGCCCCACGGCGTAGCGCCAGATGCGGTGATCGCGCTCGAAGCTGACCAGGCGCTCGCCATTGGCCAGGCGGGCCAGGCCCTCGGCGTCGCCCTCGGTCTTGCCGCGCAGCCCTTGGCCGTCGACGCCCAGCAGGGGCGAGAGCTTGCCGTCGGTCAGGCCGATCAGCCTGCCTGCAGCGTCCAACTGCAGCCGCGCCGAGAAGCGGTCGCCGTCGTCGCTGACGGCTTCGACGCCGTTTCCTTCGGTTAGGATCAGGTCCGACAGGCCGTGCAGCCGGCTGGTGTCGGCGCTGGTGATGGCGATCCCGCCCGCATAGACGAAGTTTCCGACGGCCGTCTGGTTCGGGTTCGAGGCGTTCAGCGGCACTGGCGTGACGGTCAGGCCGATCTCGGGGCCGACCTTGACCGGAGCGGCGGGCGTGACGACGGGCGGCGGCGGTGCGGGTTTGGGTCCGCACTGGGCCAGCATGCCACCGGCCAGGCCAAGGGCGAGCAGTCCGCGCAGTCCGATCACGCCGAAGCCTTGCGCGCGGTCTTGGGAGCCTGGGGCACGACGGTGGGCGGCGGCGGCAGCAGGCCGCGGGCGCGCGCGGCGGTGCGCGGCTCCTCGTCGAACAGGGCGGCCAGCTGTTCCACCAGCACCCCGCCCAACTGCTCGACGTCGACGATGGTGACGGCGCGACGGTAGTAGCGGGTGACGTCGTGGCCGATGCCGATGGCGATCAGCTCGACCGGGCTCTTGCCCTCGATCTCGGCGATGACCTGCCGCAAGTGCCGCTCCAGATAGTGGCCCGAGTTCACGCTCAGGGTGGAGTCGTCCACCGGCGCGCCGTCGGAAATCACCATCAGAATGCGGCGGGCTTCGGGCCGGCCGATGATCCGCTGGTGCGCCCACATCAGCGCCTCGCCGTCGATGTTCTCCTTCAGGAGACCCTCGCGCATCATCAGGCCCAGGTTCTTGCGGGCTCGTCTCCAGGGCGCATCGGCGGCCTTGTAGACGATGTGGCGCAGGTCGTTCAGGCGGCCGGGCGAGGGCGGCTTGCCGGCCTTGATCCACTCGTCGCGGCTGGCGCCGCCCTTCCAGGCGCGGGTGGTGAAGCCCAGCACCTCGGTCTTGACGCCGCAGCGCTCGAGCGTGCGCGCCAGGATGTCGGCGCAGACGGCGGCGACCATGATCGGCCGGCCGCGCATCGAGCCGGAATTGTCGATCAGCAGGGTCACGACCGTGTCGCGGAACTCCTGGTCCTCCTCCTGCTTGAACGACAGGGGGGCGGTCGGATCGATGATCACCCGCGTCAGGCGGGCGACGTCGAGCATCCCTTCCTCGAGATCGAAGGTCCAGGCGCGGTTCTGCTGGGCCAGCAGGCGGCGCTGCAGCTTGTTGGCCAGGCGCGAGACGACGCTGGAGAGGGCCGAAAGCTGCTGGTCGAGATAGGCCCGAAGACGGGTCAGCTCGTCCGGGTCGCACAGCTCCTCGGCCGAGACCACCTCGTCATAGGCCGTGGTGAACACCTTGTAGGCCGGCTCGCCGCCCTTGTCGGCCGACGGATCGGGACGGGCCGGCTTGGCGCCGTCGCCCATGTCGGGGGCTTCGTCGCTGTCTTCCGGCTCGCCTTCCTGCTCGGACTGGACGATCTCGTCGTCGCCGGCCTGGCTTTCGCGGTCGGAGGCCTCGCTCTCCTGCTGCGAGGAGCCGTCGGGCTGCTCGCCTTCGCCCTCGCCCTGGTCCTCGTCGGAATTGTCGGTCGGCTTGTCGTCTTCGCCCTCGTCCTCGTCCGACGCCTCGGTGGCGTCGTTGACGTCGTCGCCCAGGTCCAGGTCGCGCAGGATCTGGCGGGTGACCTTGGCGAAGGCGGCCTGGTCGTCCATGGCCGCGACCAGGCGGTCGAGGTCCTTGCCGGCCTTGGCCTCGATGTCGGCGCGCAGGATGTTGACCAGGGCTTTCGCGCCATCCGGCGGGGCGTCGCCGGTCAGGCGCTCGCGGGCCATCAGGCCCAGGATCTCGGCCATCGGGGCCGACTGCTGGTCGAAGGCGACGGCGCGGGTCAGGCCCTGCTTTTCCAGCCGGGTCTCCAGCACCGTGGCCAGGTTGGCGCGCACGCCGCCCAGCGCATTGGCGCCGATGGCCTCGATCCGGGCCTGCTCCAGCGACTCGTAGATCGCCTGGGCGTCGGGCGCGGCCGGGCGCGAGCGGGCGTGGGTCGACGGGTCGTGGTGGGCCAGGCGCAGGGCGATCTGGTCGGCCATGCCGCGCAGGCGGGCGGCTTCCGGACCCGAGAGATCGCGCGGCGGATGCGGCAGCACGGCGCGCTTGCCCACCAGGCCCGGCGACTCGCCGGAAAACACGATCTCGAGGTCCGGTGTCTCGGCGAGCGAGCGGGCCGCGTGCGCCAGGGCGCGCTTGAAGGGTTCGGTCGGGTTTTCGGGCTTGGAGGCCATGGCTTTGGAGTTAGCGGCGCGGACCCGCGAAGACAAGGAACGACGCGCGCCAAGGCGACGTTGTTGCGCTGAAGCCTGCGCAGCGCAGGTCCAGTGCAAGGAGTTTTCCCATGCTGAAATGGGCCCTGATCTTCGCCGTGGTCGCCATCATCGCCGGCGCCCTCGGCTTCACCGGCATCGCCGGCGCGGCCGCCGGCGTCGCCAAGATCCTGTTCTTCCTGTTCCTGGTGGTGTTCCTGGTCGTGCTGGTGCTCGGCCTGGGCGTCTTCAAGGGCGTGACAGGGAAATGACCCTGATCCTTCTCCCCTTGCGGGAGAAGGTGTCAGCGAAGCTGACGGATGAGGGGTCTCTCAGACGCCAAACGCCGCGATAGCCGTGAAGCCGTCGCGGCGTTTCTGCTCGTGCGACCCCTCACCCGACCTCCTTCGGAGGCCACCCTCTCCCGCAAGGGGAGAGGGATGTGACCCTACTTCCAGCCCTTCCCCTGCGCCTCGACCAGCGTCACCAGATCCCCCATCGCCAGGTTCACGTCGGCCAGGTGCAGGCCCCAGGCCTTCAGCGGCATGCCCATGACCAGCAGGTCGCCGGGGATGTCGTCGACGCGCGGGTCGGCCGGGTCGCCGTGGACCTTGATGGCCAGGTAGTCGTAGGGGCCGCTGGTCGCGCATTGCGCGGTGACCAGGCCGGGGACGCTGACGAAGGTCGTGGTAAGGTCCTTGCCCTTCACCCAGGGCGTCTTGCGCGGCGCGCCGGCGATCGTCTTGTCGCTGAAATAGCTGTGCAGCGGCGCCTCGCCGCCGGCCAGGGCCGCCGGGTTGACGCAGGCGGCGCGCTTGCCGCCCTCGGCCTTGCCGAAGAACGCCGCGCCCTCCGGCGGACTGGAGGCGCGGAACGACACGTAGGAGACGATGCAGCCGGTCTGGCCGGGCTTGCGGCACATCTTGATCGAGCCATAGGCGTCGGTCGCCGGATCGATCTGCGTGTTCATGCCGATGATCAGGGCCGAGACCAGCTGCTTCTGCACCGGCTTGCCGTCGATCTCTTCGGCCAGCAGGCGCAGCAGCACGCGCGAGCCCTGCGAGTGGCCGATCAGCACGACGCCGCGACCCTTGTTGTCGCGCGCCAGATAGTCCTTCCAGGCGTCGAGCACGTCGCCATAGGCGAGGTTTTCGTCGCCCGGTGAGGCCTGGCCGCGCATCACCTGGCGCAGCGCCGCCAGGGTCACCTGCCGGTACATCGGGGCGAACACCCGGCAGGCTTGGCCAAAGCGCGCGGCCTGCTGCTCGGCGACCGTGGTCTCGGCCGGGTCGATGCTCATGTCGCTGTTGCCGCCGGGATCGGTCGACACGGTCGGATAGACGTAGAAGCAGTCGATCGGCGCCTGGGGATCGGCCTTGAACGGCTCGACCTTGGTGGCGCCGTCGGCCGAGACGACGGTGGCCGTCTGGTCCTGGGCGCAGGCGTCGGCGCGACCGGGCCGGCACAGCCAGGCGGCGTCCTGGCCGTAGTCGTTCTTCGGCTGCGGACCGGCCGGCGCCGGCTGGGCGCAGGCCGCGCTCGCCAGGCTCATGGACACCGCCAGCGCGGCCCAGATCGTCTTGCTCATTTCCACCCCGTTCCATCCCCTTGGGCCGCGAACGGCCGTTTGAGGCGGAGGATGGCGTGTGGCGGCGGAGACGAAAAGCCCTTCCTTCTCCCCTTGCGGGAGAAGGTGTCGCCGGCAGGCGACGGATGAGGGGTCGCACGCGCGAAAACGCCGCGACGGCTGTTCGGCTGTCGCGGCGTTCGATGTCTGAGAGACCCCTCATCCGACCTGCTTCGCAGGCCACCTTCTCCCGCAAGGGGAGAAGGATCAGAGCCCCGGCACGATCGCCTTGAGCCGCGCCTCGCCGGTCAGCGTCTCGTGGTGCGGCGGACCCATGCCGTCGGGCGGCGAACCGCCTTGCTGGCCATTGGGGAAGCCGCCGGGCGGCGGGCCGGGCGGGCGGCCGTTCGCGCCGCCAGGAGGGGGACCCATTCCACCGGGAGGAGGACCCATGCCGCCGGGAGGCGGACCACCCGGTCCACCGCCCGGACCACCCATCCCCGCGTCGTCCTTCCAGTCGGCGGCGGGATCGACGCCGAGCACCAGGGCCAGGACGTAGCCGTCCTTGCCTTCCTTGACGCTGGCGACCATGGCCTCGCCGCCTTGCAGGGCGATGCCGTCGTGGCGGTTGAAGGTGTCGCGCTGGCGGGGGCGCTTATAGGCCGGGACGTTCTCGTAGAGATATTCCGACAGGGCGTCCGGAACGAACAGCTGCGCCGTCAGTACGGTGCGGGCGTCCAGGTGCGCCTTGATGTGGATGTGCGGGGTGCGGCCCTCGTACCAGCCCGGCCAGATGGTCTTGAAGGCGACCTTGCCGGCGCTGTCGCTGATCTGCGCGCCGCGCAGGAAGGTCGCGCCCTTGGCGGCGGTCTTGTGGTCGTCGCCCTGGCCTTCGTAGCCGGAATAGATCCCCTGCGCGTCGCAGTGCCAGATGTCCACCCGCGCGCCCTTCAGCGGCCGGCAGGCGCCGTCGACGACGGTCAGGGCCACGGTGACGGGCGCGCCCCTCCTGCCTTCGGTGATGTCGGCGCGGTCCAGCTTCGGGTCGAACCAGTAGGGACCCTGCGTGACCTGCGGAGTGATGGCGCAGACGCCTTCCGCGGCCACCGCCGGGCGCGAGCCCACGGCGACGGCGGCGAAGGGAACGGCGCCGGCGAGCGCAAGCAGGCCGCGACGGCTGGGAGAAACAGTGGTGGGCATCGGCGCTCCGAAACGAGAGGCCGCTCTTCTGACCGGACGATTGTGCCGCCGTATGTCCGGTTCTTGCGAGATTGCAACTCTGGCGGCCGCAAGTGGGGCGACGGGCGCAAGGAACCTCCCCCGCTGGGGGAGGCGGCCGAAGGCCGGAGGGGGGACGTTTTCAGCTTCCGCGGCGTGGTGAGTTCGGCAGTCACGCCCCCCACCGATCGCTGCGCGATCGCCTCCCCCAGAGGGGGAGGTTCCCAACATTACAGATACTTGCTCAGGCTCAGCGACGAGAGGGTGCTGATCATCGAGTACATGGCTTCCAGCTGGGTCTCGTACTGGGTGGCCAGGACGGCGGTCTCGGCGAGGTCGGCGTCCTTGAGGTTGGACGACAGGGTGTCGATGCTGTCGATCTTGGCCTCGTTGCGCGAGGTCAGGTCCGACAGGGTCGAGGCCTGCAGCGAGACCTGCTCCTGCAGCGAGCCGACGCCGGTCACCGCCTCGCTGACCATGTCGTAGGCGCTGGAGATCACCGTGGTGTCGCTGGGCGAGGCGATGACCATCTTCAGGGCGCGGGCCAGCTCCTCGAAGGCCGAGGAGTCGGCGGTGACCGACAGGTTGATGGTCTGGCCGTCCGTGGTGGTGAAGGTGCGGCCGGCGCTGGAGCCCTGATAGTAGTTGGTGTCGGCGACGCTGGTGTCGGCCGTCGGGTCGTAGTCGGTGTCGCTGTAGTCCACGGCGGCGGCGTCGCCGGCCGTGCCCGAGAACAGGTAGACCCCGGCCGAGTTGCTGTTGAGCAGGGCCTGCAGGTCGTTCAGCCAGCTGGTGGCGTACTGGACGGTGGTGTCGGCGTCGGTTGTCGTGCTCGACATCATCGAGGCCAGCTGGCTCTTGATGGTGGTGGCCAGGTCGGCGATGTCGCCCAGGGCCGAGTAGGACGCGTTGACATAGGCCGTCGCGGTGCTGGCCGCGCTGTTCTCGGCGGTCAGGGCCGCGCTCTGGCTGGACAGGCGCAGCAGGCTGCCGGTGTCCTTGCCCAGGCCCCCATAGGTGGTCGACTTCAGGCCCGAGGCGGTCTGGGCCTGCTGGTCGGCCAGCTTGGCCTGCACCTTCAGGCTGGCCGTCAGCATGGTGTTGGAGTGGTTGAAGGTGGCGATGCGGCTGATCATGGTCAGCTCACCATGCTGATCAGGGCTTCGAACAGCTCCTTGGCCATCGAGACGAGCTGGGCGGTGGCCTCGTACTGCGACTGGTAGGTCGTCAGCAGGGCCAGTTCCTCGTCGACATTGACGGCGGTGGTGTTCTGCAGCCGGCTGGCAGCCGCCTCGTAGGTGGCCTGGGCGGTCTCGGAGCTGGAGGAGGCGTCGGAGACCAGGGTCGCCGCGCCGGCGACGAAGCTGGCGGTGTAGGACGACAGGGTGACGGTCTTGGCCGGCTGGTCGCCGGCCGCCGCGAACGTCAGGGTCCCCGACAGCATGGAGGTCAGGGCGTCGACGGTGGTGCTGTCGGAGGTCGACAGGGCGCGGTCGCCGGCCGACAGCGTGGTCGAGGTGTCGAGCGCGCCGGTGGCCAGCAGGCTGTAGTCGTTCGCCAGCTTCGACGAGATCGAGATGTCGGCGGCGGTCGAGCCCGAGAACAGGTCGTTGAAGCCGAAATAGTCGGAGACGCCCTGGGCGTCGTCGCCGACCGAGGCGCCGATGTCGCCCAGGGCCACGCCGTTGGCGCTGTCGTCGGCGGTGATGGTCAGCTTGCCGTCCGTGCCGATGCTGGCCGACAGGCCGTCGATGGCGTCGAGGGCGTTCACCAGATCATCGACGCTGGAATAGGACGACAGGTCCAGGTCCTCGGTCGAGATCGTGGTCCCGCTGGAATTGACCACGGCCACCCGCAGCGTGCCGCTGGCCGAGAAGCCGTCGCTGCCCGACACCGTGCCGGCGCTGGTCAGGGTGGTCGGCGCGGGCACGGCCGAGCCGGCGTTGGTGATGGCGTTGACCTGCGAGATCAGGGTCGACGCCATGGCGTCCAGCTCGGCCTGCTCGTCGACCAGGGTCTCGTCGCGCAGGGTGATCAGCGCGCCCAGCTGGCCGGAATCGACGCTCTCGGTGATGTCCTTGCCGTTCAGCATGATCCCCGAGATCGTGTCGGGATAGACGCTGGTCGCGCCGAGCGCGCTGGAGGCGGTGTAGCTGAGCTTGGCCGCGGTGGTGCCCAGGAGCTGGTCGCCGCCGGTGGTGTAGACCACCAGCTTGTTGTCCGACGTCGTGTAGCTGCTGATGCCGATCAGGCCCGACAGGGTGGTCAGGGCCGAGTCGCGCTGGTCCTGCAGGTTGGTGACGTCGCCGCCCTGGGCGGTGACCGACGAGATCTGGTCGTTCAGCGAGGCCAGGGTCGACAGGGTCGAGTTGATGGTGTCGACGCTCGTGGAGATGTCGGTGTTGGCCTGGGTGCGCAGGTCCTGGATCGAGGCCGACAGGCCGCCGATGCTGGCCGCCAGCGACGAGGCGGCCGAGACCACCGAGGCCTTGGCCGTGTCGCTGTCGGCGCTGGCCGACAGCGAGGTCAGGGCGCTGGTGAAGGTGTCGAGCAGGCTGGAGAGGTCGCTGCCGGCGTCCACCGAGCCGAGGGCGGCGTCGTAGGACTGCATGTAGCTGTCGATCGTCGAGGCGTAGCCCGCGCCGGCCGCCGTCTTGACCACGGTCTTGGCCAGATAGGTGTCGGCGGCCCGCTGGATCGTGGTCGTCGAGGCCGAGTTCAGCGCCGTCGTCGCGGTCGAGCTGACGCTCTTGCGCGTGTAGGTCAGGTCGTCCGCGTTGGCCACGTTGGCGTTGGCCACCGCGATCTGCATCTGCGTGTTGGACAGCGCGGACGAGGCGGAGCTGATGATCGACGACAGCGACATGGCGCTAGTCCTTGCGGCGGCGGTGGTCGCGCAGGGCCCGGACGCTGCCGCGATAGCCGGCGGTGGCGCTCAGGCCGCGCGTGACGGCCTGGATGCGTTCGCGGCTCTCGGCCATGTCGGTCTCGAGCGCGGCGACGCGGGTTTCCAGCACGGTCTGCACGTCGTGCAGGTTCGACAGCATCAGCAGGCGCTGGTCGTCCGACAGGGCCGACAGGCCCTCGGCGATGCTGCGCGCCAGGGCCCGCGCCTCCTCGACCGAGGAGACCACCGGCGTGTCGCGGTCCCGGCGCGCCTTCTGGGCGCGGGTATGCAGGCGTTCGATGGCGCCCATGACTAGCGCACCGCCTGAATGAGGGTGTCGAACATGTCGCTGGTGGCGCTGACGACCTGCGAAGCGGCCGAATAGGCCTGCTGGGCGATGATCATCTTGTTGAACTCGGTGGCCGTGTCGGTGGTCGAGCCTTCGAGGGCGCTGGCCACCAGGCTGCCGGCGCTGCCTTCGCCCGGCAGGTTCAGGTGCACCTGGCCGGCGGCCGAGTTCTCGTCATAGACCGTGCCCGAGACGTGGGTCAGGCCGTTGGGGTTGCTGAAGGTGGCGACCGGGATCTGGTAGATCGCCAGGCTGACCCCGTTGTCGAAATTGGCCGTGACCAGGCCGCTCTCGTCGATGGTGATGCCCGACAGCTCGCCGTAGTTGGCGCCGTCCTGCTCGAAGGTCGGGCTCAGCGACAGGGTCGAGGAGGTCGAGGCGAACTGGGTCAGGCCGTCGGTGCCGCCGGTGTCGCCCAGGTCCAGCGTGATGGCGCTGTCGGCGGCGCCGGTGGAAAAGCCGGTGATCGACAGGTCGACGGGCGACGGGTCGGTCGAGGCCAGGCTGCCGTCGGAATTGAAGGTGACGGTCACCGAGCTGGGGCTGATCGTGCCCGAGGTGGTCGAGCTGTCCGACGTCAGGGTCGGATCCGACAGGCTCAGCGTCCAGGTGTTGTCGCCGGTCTTGGTCCAGGTCTGGCCGACGGTGTGGCTGACGCCCAGGGAGTCGATGACCTCCATGCTGGTGTCGTAGCTGTCGCCGGTGACCGTATCGGCCGGCAGGTTGGCGGCCATGGTCACCGTCGAGGTGGCCTTGGCCGTGCCGCTGATCGAGTCGAGGTTGATCGCCGACAGGCTGGTCAGGTCGCTGGTGTTGGACGTCAGGATGTTGCCGTCCGAGTCCGTCGCGTAGCCCATCAGGTAATAGCCTTCGCTATTGACCAGATAGCCGTCGGAATCCGTCGAGAAGCTGCCGTTGCGGCTGTAGACGAGCGCGCTGCCGGTGTCGCCCGGATCGGCCGCGACCACGAAATAGCCCGAGCCGTCGATGGCGACGTTGGTCGAGACGCTGGTCGACGAGATCGTGCCGGTGACGTTCAGCGCCTGGCTGGTCTTGGCCACCACCGAGCTGGTCGAGGTGTTGGAGTTCATCGCGCCGCTGACCAGCGACTGGAACGAGACCTCGGAGGTCTTGTAGGCGGTGGTCGAGGCGTTGGCGATGTTCTCCGAGATCGCGGACAGAGCCGTGCTCTGGGCGGTCAGGCCGGAGACGGCCGTGGAGAGGGCGGAGGAAAGGCTCATCTCGGCTCGCCCTTATTCGCTTTGCGAAGCCAGCAGCTGAACCTGGGTCAGCAGCGACGAGAGGTTGTCCGACATGCTGGTGGTCGTGTCGGACAGGGTCGACATGGTGTCCGACAGCGAGGTCAGGGTGTCGTTGGTGCTGATCTGCTGTTCCAGAGAGGCGTAGCTCGCCAGCTGGCTGGTGAACTCGGTCGGATCGGTCGGATCCAGCGGGTTCTGGTTGGTCAGCTGGGTCATCAGCAGCGACAGGAAGTCGGTCGTGCCGAGCTGCAGCGTGCTCGACGCGCTGGACGTGCTCGCGGTGCTGGTCGTGCTCGTCGTCGAAGAGACGGTGGTCATGGAGAGATCTCCGGTGAAATCGGTCCGACGCCCTGGGCGCCGATCGATGGGTTCAACGGAGGCTCCGCCGCGGATGGGGCGGTTTATTTTTGAAGGGGTGGGGAAGGTCGGGTTTGTCGCACCCGGGCGGGGCGGGTGATCAGTCCTGGCCGGGGCAGCCCCGGTGCGCGATCCGCGCGGCCAGCAGGTCGATCGCCTCCCAGAAGTCGGGCGAGGGCGAAGGCGTGTAGTCCGGCGGCGGGGTCAGGTATCGGCACTGCTCGGTCAGTTCGTCCGCGCTGACGTCGCCGCGCGCCAGGGCGGCGGCCATGAAGATCTCCTGGGCGCCGCCGTTCAGGTCGGGCCACAGCTGCGAGGTCGGGGCGTCGTAGAGGGCCGAAGAGGCGGCCGGCGGCGTCGCGACCCGCTGCGGCCGCTCGCCCGCGGCTTCGGTCAGCAGGGCGTCGCTCGCCGTCCGCAGGGCCGCGACGGCGGCGTCGTGGGTCAGCAGCTCACAGGTCGCCTTGGGCGGTTGCGACGACCAGGCGCCGCAGGTCGGGTCGAAGCTCGCGCCCGCGCGCGCGTACGTCTTCATGCGGGCGATCGAGGCCGCGGCGGCCGCGCGCTCGCCGGCCGGAGCCGTCGCCGCGTAGAGGCTGGCGAAATAGAGGTAGCGATAAAAGCCCAACGCGCGCCAGCCGCAGGCCGAGCGCGGGACAAGGTAGATCTCCCTGACGTGCTCAGGGGTGTCCGGCCGGGCATCGAACCACTGCGGGCCCACGCGGTCGCCCATCGTCTGGGGCGGGCAGGGCGCGGCGGGGGCGAGGCGGGCCACGGCGCGCTCGACCTCCTTCAGGCTGGGGGCGCCGGCCTGGTCCTGGCCCCGCAGCCGCCGCTCGGCCCACAGGGCGATGTCAGGGACGCGCGCGCGGCAGACGCTGTCCTGGATGTCCGGCTCGCAGCGCAGGATGTCCGCTCCCTTCAGCGGCGCGATCTTGCCCGACTGGGCGTTGCGCCCGGCCGGAAGCTGGTTGGCGGCGTAGATCAGGCGGCTTTGCCGATACTCCACGTCGGGATCGGCGGTCACTGCCCGGGCGAGGGCCGGCGCCGCCGCGAGCAGCAGAAGGGCCAGCCAGCCGGCCGCCCCGAACGCGCGTCTCGATGAAGCCTGGCCCATGCCGCCCCCGTCGTCCGATGCAGGCTGACGCGATCGGCGGCCTAAAATCAACTCCAGGGGGTGTGCGGCCGCCTTTTCGGCGCCTGCGCGCGGAGGGCGAAAAGAAAAACCGCCCCATCGTCGGGGGACGTCCCGTTCAACTCGTCGAAGCCAGGCCGTCAGAACGGCGGACAGCTTCCCGGCCGGACTCTCCCCCGGGCGGACTCCAGACAGAGAACCGGACTAGAACATGCCAGTTATCTCCACCAACACGGCCGCCAACACCGCCCTGCGCTACCTGAACAACAACTCGGCTGCGCAGAGCGAGTCCCTGGCGAAGCTGTCGAGCGGCTCGCGGATCGTCAGCGCGAAGGACGACGCCTCCGGCCTCGCCATCGCGACGTCCATGAACGCCGACGTGACCGTGCTCAACCAAGCCGCCACCAACGTGACCAGCGGCACCTCGGTGCTGAACACGGCGGACGGCGCGCTGTCCAACATCGCCGACATCCTGCAGCGTATGAAGTCCCTGACGGCCCAGGCCCAATCGGGGAGCTCGAGCTCTGACGACATCAGCTACATCGACGCTGAATATCAGCAGCTGCTCGAGGAAGTGGACGACATCACCACGTCGACCACCTTCAACGGCATCACGCTGCTGGATGGCACGAGCGACTACGGCTCCTCGGCCGGCGTCGACTTCATGGTCGGCACCTCGTCGAGCGACGTGATCTCGGTGAAGCTGGGCGACGCGGACACCGCCGCGCTGCTGATCAGCGGCACCTCGATCACCTCGAGCTCGGCGTCGGGCCTGATGGACAAGATCGACGACGCGATCACCGACGTCTCGAAAATGCGGGCCGACGTGGGCGCCACCCTGTCGCGTTTCGAATTCCGGGGCGACGTGATCTCGACCTCGCTCGAGAACCTGGAATCGGCCGCGTCGGCCATCACCGACGTGGACATCGCCAGCGAGCAGACCAACTTCACCAACGCTCAGACCCTGACCAGCGCAGCGATTTCGGCCCTCAGCCAGGCCAACTCGATGAGCCAGTCGCTTCTGAAGTTGCTGCAGTAGTCGGCTCATGCCGTGACGGCGCGGGCCAGCCCGCGTCGTCCTGCAGACTGGGCGGGAGGATTCTCTGGATCCTCCCGCCGACTTTCCGGACATCGCCATGACGACGACCAGCACCGTCTCGACCTCCGGGTCGACGACCTACCTGACCGGCACGATCTCGGGGCTCGACACCGACTCGCTGATCGAGGCCGCCGTCGCGCAGAAGACCGCGCGAGCCGACACCATCGACGCCAAGGTCACGACCAACGAGACCAAGATCGCCTCCTACCAGGAGCTGCAGACGCTGCTGCAGGCGGTCTCGGATTCCATGGAGTCGCTGGCCTCGACGACCTACAGCTCGGTCTCGACCACCACCAACGCCTTCGACGAGAAGAGCGCCTATCTCACCGCCTCGGACGGCACCGACGCGACGGATGTGCTCGCGGTCAGCGCCGACGCCGACGCGGTCGCAGCCTCCTACTCGATCACCGTCACCCAGCTGGCCAAGGCTATGAAGATCGCCTCGACCGCCCAGACGGCCGACACGGCCCTGGGCAAGGCCGGAGTGTTCTCGCTGAACACCACCGACGGCACGGCCGCCCAGATCACCGTCACCTCGGACATGACGGTCGAGGACCTGGCCGACGCCATCAACAACGTCAGCGGCGACACCGGCGTCGTCGCCACCCTGATCGCCAGCTCGACCGGCACGCGCCTGGTGATGTCGACCAGCGACACCAACCAGGAGATCACCCTTTCCACCGTCTCGGGGGACGACATCGGTCAGAGCATCGGCCTGACCGACAGCGCCGGCGACTTCTCGAACGTGCTGCAGGCGGCCCAGCCGGCCATCGTCACCATCGACGGCGTCGAGATCGAGAGCGACAGCAACGAACTGACCGACACCATTCCGGGCCTGTCGATCTCGCTGCTGCAGGCCACCTCGGGCCAGACCATCACCCTCGACATCGAGGCCAACTACGACGACATCAAGACGGCGATCACCGACTTCATCACCGCCTACAACGCGCTGCGGTCGTTCGTCGTCACCAACCAGACGGTCGGGTCGGACGGCACGGTCTCGGACGACGCGGTGCTGTTCGCCGACAGCATCCTGCGCGACGTCAACCGCCGCCTGAACGACATGCTGGGCGGGACCGCGGGCTCGGACGACGAGCTGACCGACCTGTCGGCCCTGGGCGTCACCATCAACGCCGACAACCAGCTGGAACTGACCGACGAGACGACGCTCGACAACCTGCTGCTGACCGACCTGTCGAGCGTGGCCAAGTTCTTCGAGACCGGCTTCTCCAGCAGCAACAGCAATCTCAAGCTGCTCAAGAACGACACCACCGTCTCGTTCGACTTCGACATGCAGGTCAACGTCACCGACGGGGCGATCTCCAGCGTGTCGGTGGACGGCGACTCCAGCCTGTTCACGATCTCCGGCAACCGGATCATCGGCGCGACCGGCTCGATCTACGAGGGCCTGTCCTTCGCCCTGGCCTCGCCGACCTCCGGCACGATCTCGGTCGAGATCAACCAGGGCTTCGCGAACATGATCACGAGCCTGATCGACGACTACGCCAACACCTCCAGCGGCGTGATCCAGCAACGGATCGAAAGCCTGGAGACGGTCAACGAAGACCTCACCGACCAGTCCGACCAGATCCGCGACGACGCGGAGACGTACCGGACCAAGCTGATCTCGAAATACTCGGCGATGGAGACCGAACTCTACGCCGCCCAGATCCTCCAGCAGCAGATCGCAGCCATCTTGGGAGCCGACAGCAGTGACGACGACTAACCAGGCGCTCAGCGCCTACGCGGCTTCCAGCCGCCTCACCGCCAACCCGCGCGACGTGCTGGCTTCCGTGCACGAGGAGCTCTACCGCGCGATCGCCTCGGCAAAATTCGCCCACGAGCAGGGGCGGCTGGATCAAATGTGCCGACATGCCATGCGGGCCACCCAGATCCTGACCGCCCTGTCGACGACGCTGGATTTTTCGGCGGCCGGCAAGGACGGCGCGACGTTGCGAAAGTTCTACCAATACGTGCTCGACGGTCTGCTTCGCGCCAGTCGCAGCAAAGATGTGTCCAATGTGTATCAAATCGTACTGGACTTGTTGCGCCCGTTTTGCAAAGAACTGCGTTCTGAAAAATAGCAATGTACCGATAGTATCGGAAATGTATCGATCAAATACAGTAATGTAGTTATTCGATATATGGCACGCTGTTTGCCTGTTACATTGCGATACAGCGATGGAGGCGAGTAATCGCCATGGCGAATTCAGCGACGATTGCGACGACGGGCGAGTTTGGTCTGTCTGACGTGCGCTCTGACGAGGAGCTGTTCCTGGCTTGCCGCGACGGCGACCAGACGGCTTTTCGGGTTCTGGTCGATCGGCATCTGCGGATGGTGCGGCGACTGGCGCTCAACGTCCTGGGCGACGTTCAGGAGGCCGAGGATGCGGCCCAGGAGGCATTTATTGCCGCCTGGCGCGCTCGCGAGCGCTGGACGCCGGACGCCCGGTTCTCGACCTGGCTGCACCGCATCGCCGTCAACAAGGCCATCGATCGTCGCCGGGTCCGCAAGGCGGTTCCGGAATCCCAGGAGGTCATCACCCGCCTGGCCGACGCCGAAGTTCAGGCGCCGGCCCAGGCCGACGCCCTCGCCAATCTCGAACGCACGGAGACCGCCAAGACGCTTCAGAAAGCCCTCGACAAGCTTCCCGACACCCAGCGCCAGGCGCTGACCATGTTCTATTTCGAAGAGCTCGACGTCGGTAGAATCGCCGACGCCATGGACTGTTCGGAACAGGCGGTGCGCTCGCTCCTGAAACGGGGCCGGCAAACCCTCAAGACTCGACTCCAGAAACAGAAGAAGATCTGTGGCTATGGACCTGAAACTATTCGAAGCCCGGCTGAAGGCGCTGGGTCCCGCGCTTGACCGCTGGCCGCCCGACGAGGCGCAAGCGGCGATCGCGCTGATGTCGACCTCGGAAGAGGCCCAGGACCTGTTCGCGACCATGACCGCCGATGATCTCGGCGTGTTCGACGACCCCGGCGGCGACCTGTCGGCCCTGGCCGACCGCATCGGCAAGGCGCTGTAGGGGAGGGCGCCCGCGTCCGCGCGCCTTGAAGCCGTCGTGATCGGCGGCGCATGCTGGGCGTCCTGCAACGCAAGGACGCGCCACATGCTCTTTCGACGCTCGATCCCCGCCGTGCTGCTGCTGGCTCTCGCGGTCGCGACGCCGGCCCTGGCGCAGCCGTCACGGATCGATCCCGAGAAGGAATACTCGCCCGCCTACGACCGCTGCCTGAACAGCGGCGACGCCCTGAAGGGCGTGACCGTGGCCATGGCCGGCTGCACCAACGCCGAGCTCCAGAAGCAGGACGCCCGCCTCAACCGCGCCTACAAGGCGGCCATGGCCAAGCGCTCCAAGCCCCAACAGGCCAGCCTGCGCACCGCCCAGCGCGCCTGGATCAAGCGTCGCGACGCCGAGTGCCAGGAAGACCTGACCGGCGGCACCATCGACATGCTGAACATCGGCGGCTGCCACCTCAGCATGACCACCGTGCGCGCCGTGGAACTGGAGCGGATGGTCAAGGCGCGGCGGTAACCGCGAGAAACCTCCCCCTCTGGGGGAGGCGATCGCGTAGCGATCGGTGGGGGGAGTGATTTCGAAATCGGCCAGAGCGGCGGCCGCTGAAAACGGCCCCCCACCGGCCTTCGGCCGCCTCCCCCAAAGGGGGAGGTTCCCTGCCGTTCCCCCCTCCGAATTTGCGCCTACGCAAAAACCCTTATGCGCGGCCCCCGAATTTACCCCTACGCGGAGAAGGGGGAATGTGTCGGCGTCACGGGGCGGTCTCCCCACCGCCTCCTTCCTCCCCGGGAGCCTCCGATGCTGTCGCCCCTCCGTTTCGAGCCCGCCTTCGCCCAACCGGCCCTGCCGGGCGTCTCCGCCGGCGTCATCCGCTACGCGGCCGGCGAGGAGATCTTCGCCGAGGGCGACGCGGCCGATCAGGTCTATGAACTGGTCGAGGGCACCGTGCGCACGGGCCGGCTGCTGCGCGACGGCCGCCGCCAGATCGACGCCTTCCACTTCGCCGGCGAGGCCTTCGGCTTCGAGGCCGGCGACATCCACCGCACCACGGCCGAGGCCGTCGGCGACGTCACCGTCCGCATCGTCCGCCGCCGGGCGCTCAGCGACCTGGCCGCCCGCGACGGCGACGTGGCCCGCAAGCTCTACCAGGTGACCATCGCCGGCCTGCAGCGCAGCCAGGACCACGTGCTGATGCTGGGCCGCCGCAGCGCCTGCGAGCGGGTGGCGGGCCTGCTGCTGCTGCTGGCCGACCGCAAGGGCGAGGCCGCCTTCGACCTGCCGATGAGCCGCCAGGACATGGCCGACTATCTGGGCCTGACCATCGAGACGGTGTCGCGCACCCTGACGGCCTTCCTGCAGGAGGGCCTGATCGCCCTGCCCACCGTGCGCCACGTCGAGCTGCTGGACCGGCCCGCGCTGGAAGCGCTCTGCGAATAGCGAAACGGCCTCCCCGCGGGTGCGGGGAGGCCGTTCGAACATCTGTGGCGAAACCCTCGTCCTTCGACGGGCTCAGGATGAGGGTTTTCTAGCGCCGAGGTCTGCCTTGGTCCTCACCCTGAGCTTGTCGAAGGGCGGGGACCACGCACTCAGGCCGCCGGCAGTTCGCCCATGGCGCTCTGCAGGTAGTTCTGCTCGCCCAGCGACTTGATCAGCGACAGCTGGGTTTCGAGGTAGTCGATGTGCTCCTCGGTGTCGTTGAGGATCTCGCGCA
>PJUL01000642.1_pt1 | contig 22024 bp, 20 predicted proteins | sample 1512221 | NCBI WGS metagenome assembly PJUL01 (sample SAMN08177667, study PRJNA422409) | Feces metagenome, whole genome shotgun sequencing project.
CCCGGCAACTACCTGGCGTTTTTCAGCAGCTATGACTACCTGCAGCAGGCCGCCGCGCTGTTTGCGCAGCAGCACCCCGATGTGCCGCACTGGTGCCAGTCGCGCCGCATGCTCGAAGGCGAGCAGCGCGATTTTCTGGCCCGCTTCACCACCACCAGCCAGGGCATTGCTTTTGCCGTGCTGGGCGGCGCGTTTGCCGAGGGCATCGACCTGCCGGGCCAGCGGCTGATTGGCGCGTTCGTTGCCACGCTCGGCCTGCCGCAGGTCAACCCTGTCAACGAGCAGATCCGCGAGCGCATGCAGGCGCTGTTTGGCGCGGGCTATGACTACACCTACCTCTACCCCGGTCTGCAAAAGGTGGTGCAGGCCGCTGGCCGCGTGATCCGCACGCCCAGCGACGAAGGCGTGGTGCACCTGATGGACGAGCGCTTTGCCCAGGCCCAGGTGCGCAGCCTGCTGCCCGCGTGGTGGCAAACGCGCTAAGGTACGAGGCACGGCCACCTTTCCACCGCCAACCGCCCATGCTGACAGACGACGAGCGCACCGCTTTCCTGCAATCCATCGCCCGCGTGCGGCAGCGGGCAGCGCAGGCGCTGCGGCAGGCCCAGGGCGCAGATGGTGCGGATGGCGCCGTGGCCTTCATCGCGCAGCTGCACCGGGGCCTGGACACCGTGGCCGAGCAGGCCCGTGCCACCGGCCCCCAGCCTGCCTGCCAGGCCGGTTGCGCCCACTGCTGCCACCTGCGGGTTGAGGCCACCGAGCCCGAGGTCTTCCACATCGCCCAGCACCTGCGTGCCCAGCCCGCTGCGGTGCGGGCCGATGCCATCAGTGCCCTGCAGCGGCATGTGGCAACTTCGCAGTCCAGCACCACGCGCCAGGCGTGCAGCTTTCTGGTGAATGGCCGCTGCAGCATCTACCCCGTGCGGCCCGCCGCCTGCCGCAAGGCGCATTCGCTGTCGGCCCCGCACTGTGCAGAACAATCCCCCACCATCCCCCAAAACCTGCGCCTGCTGGTGGATGCCGAGGCCCTGATGGCAGGCACCGCCCTGGCCTACCGCGACCAGCCCCTGCCCGCCAGCGCCCACGAGCTGAACGCCGCCGTGCTGGCCGCCCTGAACGACCCCGCCGCCCAGGCGCGCTGGTACCAGGGCGATGCAGCCGCCTTGATGCCGACGGACGCGCAGAATTGACTGGCGAATTGACTTCCATCAAGCCTCACCCTGCGCAGCGGCACACAATGCCCCACCGTCGATAGAGGAGGCTGGGAGCTTTCCCCCTTCACATCGCGTGCCCTCCACACCAACGCCCCCTCGCCTTGATGAACATGCCAACGCCCCTGCGCTCTGCACTCCTCCTAATGGCCGCTACGCTGACCCTGCCCCTGCTGGGGTGCAAAAAGCCCGAAGCCAGCGGCCCCGCGCAGACAGGTTTTGACGCGCTGGCAGCAGCGTGCACCCAGGCCCTTGCTGCGCGCGAGCCCCATGTGCGTCCCGGGGGCAGCGGCGAATGGATCAAGACCGGATACAGCCCCGCCCTGGTACAGCCCGAGGTCACCCGCACCGAATCAGCCGTGACCCCCTACGTGGGCAAGATCGTCATCAAAGACAACGAGGCCCAGGCCACCGCCACCACAGAAGCCGCCGCCCAGGCCATCACCCTGACCCCGGCGCACCTGCTCTCCAACCGCACCCACACCTTCATTTACAGCTTTGACGGCACGAAGTGGCACTGGCAGAACGGACAGCGGCTGACCAAGATACCGGGGCAAAACGACCGGCTGGACGCCCTGACGCTGGCGGATGTGAATGCGGCGGGGCCGAAGGGGTTTGCGGGGTGTTTGCCGCGTTGATTGGCGGCAATTAGTATCAGATTGATAGCTGCTAGCGCTTTTACAGAAAGCGCCAGAGCCCGATTTGATTGATTTCTTGATGGGAGAAAGTTTCTCATCCGGTGGTGCCGGGCTGCGCTATAGGCCCGGGATCACACGGCAGACCTGTGAAGGTTTCTCTCCCACGAATGGCCTGCGTCGCTTGGTCGGCAAGGAGGTGCCAAGTCTCTGGGCCCCCAGCTCGCTCCATTGCACTGCAGCCCCCCAACACCACAGAATTTGCACCTCGGGCTGCGGCAAACACGCGGACGAAAGGCCCGATCTTGATGGACTTGCCCAGACAGGCGCCAGGGCGTGCTGCCCCTCAAACTGCAGGTGTACCAGACCACATTTCGTGCAGGTCTGGGAATTTCCATTTGTCGGGGTCTTCGCGCGCCACGATCTTCTCGGTGCAGCCTGGATCGGCCAGATCGACGATGGCGGGAGGAATGCGCAAAGCCGACTTGCTCGAAAAGAAGACGTTCACCTTGGGCGTGGTCAGCGATTGCCGTCCCTGTTCAGTCACCACGCCAATTCGCCCGGAAGTCAGCCGCACCAGCGAGCCCACCGGGTAGATACCGATACTCTTGACGAAAGCCTGGAACAGCTGAGGGTCGAAGTGGCCCTTGGTCCACTCGGCCATGCGGCGCAGTGACTCTGACGGGTCCCATCCTCGCTTGTAAGGTCGGTCGGATGTTATGGCGTCGTAGACGTCGCAAATCGCCGTCATGCGAGCAATGAGACTGATCTCATCGCCCTTCAGCTTGTCAGGGTAGCCTGTACCGTCCATCTTTTCGTGGTGGTGGAGGCAGGCATCCAGCACCGCGTCTTCCACATTTCCGCTTTCCTTGAGCATCTTGTAGCCCTCAACCGGATGGCTCTGAACAACGACGAACTCGGTGTCGGTGAGCTTGCCGGGCTTGTTGAGCACGGCCAGTGGAATAGCGGCTTTTCCCAAGTCATGCAACAGACCCGCCATGCCAGCGCTGCGGGTGTGCTCTTCATTGAGGTTGATTTGCTTGGCAAGCGCCACCATCAGGGCGCACACCGCCACCGAATGCATGTAGGTGTAGTCATCCGCCGTCTTGAGCCGCGCCAGACTGATCAGTGCGCCAGGGTTGCGCGTGACCGAGTCGGATATTTCCTCCACCAGACTGCGGGCATTTTCAGAATTCACGGCCTTGCCCATGCGCGCTTCGCGGAACATGGAGGCAACTGCCTGCTTGGACTCCACACAAATCGAAGCCGCTGCCTGCAATTCGCTGTGCATGGATGCAGGCGCCCGGTCGCGCTCGCGGCGCGCCGGTGGCGGCTTTCGAGGAGGGTCAAGCACTAGCGAAGGCAGGCTGTCGAGCATGCCGAAATCAGAGTCCACTTGGAAGTCGGCCTCTGCGCGGGATACGGAGCGCACACCGGCCGCAACGTCCAACCCCTTGGAGGTGTCGATCCACACCTCTTCAATGGCGGCCGCCTGGATTCGGGCCAGGTCCTTGGGATCTTTGAGCACAAATTTGGCACGCCAGAACGGATGATCCATCCAGGAACCGCAGAAGTCATGCACATACATGCCCTGCCTGAGATTTTCGGTGCTGATGCGCTTGAGCATGGGATTTCCGGTTTGTCAAAATTGCAGGCAGCAAAAGTGATCCACTGACAAACACGGCCCCCACCAGCACAACGGCATTCGCCACCAATTCGCCCACTGCGAGCCTGAACGGAGCATGATCCTTCTGATTGCGCTAACTACCCAACGCCTGACAGCGAACGCTGCCCCGCGATCGCTGGTCCCGTCTCTGTCATTCCGGCATTTCTGGGCACTGGGTACTATTGCTCCAGGGCCTATTTCCAGCCGTTTTCCGTTTTGGGCGTTGTCCCTAGCCGGACGGCACGGGCCAACGCGGGTTTTACCGAGTGCGACGTCTTCTTGAACGAGGAGCCCAATGCAGCTCGGGCTTGTGCGGTGGCGATGCTTGGGCCAGCAACACTTGCGCGTTGGTCAGACAGCTTGAACACGGCCACGGCCTCCACCAACTGTTGCGCCTGCACTCTCATGCTGTCTGCGGCTGCGGCACTTTCTTCGACCAGGGCTGCGTTCTGCTGGGTCGCCTGGTCCATCTGGCTCACCGCGTCGCCAATCTGCGCAACGCCTGCACTTTGCTCTTTGCTCGCCGAGCTGATTTCTCCCATGATGTCCGTAACACGCTTGATGGAGCCCACAACCTCCGTCATCGTCGCACCGGCTTTGTCCACAAGAACCGTGCCCGCCTCAACGCGCTCCACACTGGCACTGATGAGGTCCTTGATCTCTTTGGCTGCTTGCGCAGAGCGCCCCGCAAGGTTGCGCACTTCAGCGGCCACCACCGCGAAACCCCGACCTTGGTCGCCCGCACGCGCCGCTTCAACAGCAGCATTCAACGCAAGGATGTTGGTCTGAAAGGCGATGCCATCAATGACGCTGATGATGTCGGCGATCCTCTTGGAGCTTTCGTTGATGTCCTTCATGGTGGCGACCACCTCGCTCACGACTGCGCCCCCATCGATGGCGACAGCGCTGGCACTCTGAGCCAACTGGTCCGCCTGATAGGCGTTGTCGGCGTTCTGTTTGACGGTCGAGCTGAGCTCCTCCATCGAAGCCGCTGTCTCTTCGAGTGCCGAAGCCTGCTGTTCGGTGCGCCCCGAGAGATCGTTGTTGCCCTGCGCGATCTGGGCGCTGGCCGTGGCGATGCTATCGGCCGAGCTGCGAACCTGTCCTATCAATCCCACCAGCTGACCCTGCATGGCGCCCATGGATGCCAACACGCTACCACTGGGTGCGGCATCAGCGCCATGCACGGGGCTGAGATCCCCTTGGGCCACCCGTTTGGCCACATCGCTGAGTTCACTCGGCTCCGCACCGAGCGAGGTCGCCAGACGCCGAGGAATCAGCCAGCCAAGGACCACAGCCAGCAAAACAGCAAAGGCGCTGATGACAGCCAGCATGGTGCGTTGGGAGACATATGCGATGGCAGATGACTCGACATTGAGCTTCGCCTGTTCGCCGCTGTAGCGGATGTAGTCACCTACAGCCGTCAGCAACGCCTCCAGCAGCGGTCGGCACTCATTGTTCATTTTGTCCACGGCTTCATCTTGCTTGCCTGAAGCCGCCAGTTCCACGATAGCCACTGCCACGGGGCCATATTGGGATTCAATCTTTCCGATGGCGCTGACCAGAGCACGCTCGCGCTCATTGGCGTCTACAGCGCCTGAAACTGCATCGTTCAGCGACTTGAGCGTTACCTGGAGCTGCGCATGGGCGTTGACAGCCATGGACTTGGCTGACTGGCGGTCGGAATCCTTCTTGACGAGGACCATGTCCCGCACGCCGATGGCGCGGCGGTTGGCGAGAGTACGCACGTCGGTGGCCAGGCTCTCGCGTTCCGCAGCGCCATGAACATAGCCAGAGAAACGGTCGTTGGCACCGCTCAACCCGTGTAGGGCAAACAAGCTGACGACCAGTACCAGCAGTGCAAGCGCACCGAACGCCAGCGAGAGGAGCTTCTTGATGGAGAGGTTTTTCATTTTTCTCTTCGCGGGGACAGCAGTAGTTCGTTACTCGACCAGGGAGTTGATTGATCCAACGGCCCTTGCCACAGATTCAACGGAAAACGGACAACACATTTTGAATCAAATTTGTTTGCATACCGCAAATTTATTTGCAATAAGAAAATATTACGTCTCATTGATGCACTACGCTGTGGTTAAACTGCCCCTCCCGCTCCCTCCCTTTGATACATGTTCCCCAAAACCCTGACCCTGATCGATGACGACCAGGTGTATGTGGATGGCCTAGCCGGCTATTTGCGCGGCGAGGGGATCGTCGTGAGTACGTTCGCTGATGGTCGCGACTTCCTCGCGCACCCAGATCCCTACGGTTTCAACTTCTACATTGCCGACCTGATGCTGCCCGGCATTGACGGAACGGAGTTGATCAAAGTCCTGCGCATGCGCACCAATGCAGGGGTTCTGGTCGTTTCAGGACGCGCCTCGGCGGATACCTTCAAGGAAGTCATTCGCGCCGGAGCGGATATGTATTTGACAAAACCTGTGGTTTTCGAGCAGGTCGCGCTGGCCATAGAAGCCGTGCAACGGCGGGCCAGCGCCATTGATCCCATTCAAAGCATGTGGCGGCTGGACGGACGCGTTGGTCAATTGATTGCACCCGATGGTGCCGTGGTGGACCTGAGCGATGTGGACCGAACCCTGATCGAGTGCTTCGTCAAAGCCAACGGAGAGGTCGTGCCCCGCGAGACCTTGCTCGCCCAACTGGGCAAAACTGCAGACTTTGAGGCATCAGGGGGGCTGAACGGCACCATTTTTCGGCTCCGTCGGCGCATCGAGCGTGCGACGCCAGGAGCCGTGCCCCTACAAACCAAATCCGGGGTGGGCTACGTTTTTCGCGCTCCGCTGCGCATGATGTGACTGCGCGCCTGCGCTATTCGCTCATCTCCGATTGGTGGATGGTCAACCTCAGGGTGGTCCCTTCAGCTGCCGGGCCTATGACTTCGACGGTGCTGCCGTGCAACTGCATGACCTGTCGGGCGATGTAAAGGCCGAGTCCGTGACCAGCATTCTTGTGATCGCCTCGCGCACCACGCGTGAACAGTTTGTCCTGTAGCTCTGAAGAAAAACCCGGCCCCGTGTCGGTCACATCCACGATCAAAGCCAAAGGCTCATCTGAATCAGCCACTCGCACCACCACCTTCGACCCGTTGGGGCTGAACTTCAACGCGTTTGACAATACGTTGCGCAGGGCCAGTCGCATCAGGCTCATGTCCATGACCACCGTCCGTGTGGTCGTCTCCCTGAGCACCTGGATGCGGTTGCGTTCGCTTTCGGGCAAATCCGCGATGACGATGCGAATCCACGTGTCAATGTCCGTGTCATCCAGCGCAATGGAGTCCGGCCGCGCCAGCAGCGAGGCGACGGCAAGGGTGTTGTCGATGCTGGTCAACACTTGGCCGATGACGGCTTGGGCTTGCACAACCCGCTCCGACGCGCCCCCCATGCCCGCACCACGCATCTCGGCCTGAGCGCTCTGCATTGCGGCGGAGGCGTTGTTCAGCGGTTGCCTCACTTCGTGGGCAAGAACATAAAGCATTTCCGTGCGTTCCCGCAGCAGCACCTCCACCTCGGCGGCATGCTTTTCGATCTGTGCACGCTGCTCCTGTTCCCGGCGCAGGGCTTCCTGGATTTGCTTCAGCTCGGTCAGTTCGGTGACCTGCACCATGAAACCCTGCACGACTCCATCGACGATATGCGGGATGTACTCCGCCAAGCTGTTTCTCTGCACACCCCCTGGCCCCGGTACGATCCGCTCGAATATCTGCCGTTTGCCCGCCAGCGCTCCGCGAATGTAAGGCTCGTTTTTCGCGAACAACTCCGGGCCCAGCAGATCGCGAATGGAGGTGCCCAGCAGCTTCTCGCGGCATACGCCAAACCATCGCTCGTAGGCCTGATTGGCGAACCGGCACATCAGTTGGCTGTCCCAATACGCGAGCATCGACGGAACCTGGTCGACCAATAGGCGCATATGGTGCTGGGCATCAGGGTCAAGGTCGGACATCGTGGTACTGAAATGGAGGACTGTGGGTGTGCCCATTCTGACCTCAATCAGAACCCGATAGGTCTTGACAGTCCCGTCTCTACGCGCTGATGAAGAGACAGTTCGCGCACCGCAGGGATGCCGAAACGGCAATCGCACGCGTCCAAAAAACACACCCCGATTTACCCTGAAATCCACCGTTTTCGGCGCTGTTCCAAGCCAAACGGGGGTGCCTCGCACGGTATTCTGAATATTCAATGACACAAACGGCAAGAGGGACCGTGCATGAGAAATTTCAAGATATTCACGAGACTGCTGGTGCTGGTGGGCGTGCTCTCTGCCCTCCTCGTGGCGCTGGGGGCCATCGGCCTGTTTGGCATCGCCAGGTCCAACGCGGCGATGGAGTCGATGTACCAGAACCGCATGCAGGCCCAGCGGGCAGTGGCCGACTTTCGCTACCTGACCACCCGCAATCGGCAGTTGGTATCCAACGCGCTGCTGTCGCCAGCACCGGAGAAAGTGGCCAAGGCCATTGAAGAGGCAGAGGCCAACATCGGCAAGAGCGACCAGGCCTGGGAGGCTTTGCTGGCCACCGCCATGAGCCCCGAGCGGCAGAAGTACATCCAGGCCATTGGCGAGCAGCGCCAGAAGATCATGAAAGAGGGGCTGGCCCCCGCGCTGGCAGCGCTGAAGGACGCCGACGTGGCCACGGCACGGGTGTTGGTGGTGCGGAAGTTCGACGGCCTGTACGACCCCATAGGCAGCGACATGGGCGCGCTGCTGGCCCTGACCCAAAAGGAAGCCCGGGACGAGTACGACGCTGCCGTGCAGCGGTTTGGCACCATCCGCTGGATCGTGATTGGCTCGATCGCCCTCGGCGTGCTGTTTGCCGCACTCTTTGGCCTGGCCCTGGTGCGTGGCATCACCCGGCCGCTGCAGCGGGCCGGACAAGTGGCCGATGCGGTGGCCCACGGCGACCTGAGCCAGCCCATCGACACCAGCGGCAAGGACGAGGTGGCAGCCGTGATGAAGGCCCTGGGGGCCATGCAGGCCAGCCTGTCCAACGTGGTGGCAAGTGTGCGCCAGACCTCCGACAGCGTGGCCAACGCCAGCACCGAGATCGCCCAGGGCAATCTGGACCTGAGCAGCCGCACCGAACACCAGGCCAGCGCACTACAGGAAACCGCCGCCTCCACCGAGCAACTGAGCAGCACAGTGCGACAAAACGCAGACCATGCCCTCCAGGCCAACCGGCTGGCCTTGAGCGCCAGCACGGTGGCGGCCGAAGGCGGTGCCATGGTGGCCGAGGTGGTGCAGACCATGAAGGGCATCCATGAAAGCTCCCAGAAAATCGCCGACATCATTGGCGTGATCGACGGCATTGCCTTTCAGACGAATATCCTGGCTCTGAACGCGGCCGTGGAAGCCGCACGGGCCGGCGAGCAAGGCCGGGGCTTTGCCGTGGTGGCCAGCGAGGTGCGCAGCCTGGCCGGCCGTTCGGCCGACGCGGCCAAGGAAATCAAGCTCCTGATCTCCACCAGCGTGGAGCGTGTGGCACGTGGCACCGCACAGGTGGACAAAGCCGGTGCCACCATGACCGAGGTGGTCAACGCCATCCGCAGCGTCACCGGCATCGTGGGCGAGATCACCGCCGCCAGCAGCGAACAAAGCACCGGCGTCACCCAGATCGGCGAAGCGGTCAGCCAGATCGACCAGGCCACCCAGCAAAACGCGGCGCTGGTCGAAGAAATGGCCGCCGCCGCCAACAACATGCGCACCCAGGCACAGGATCTGGTGAACGCCGTGGCGGTATTCACGCTGCCGGGCCATGGCGGTGGCGGTGGCGGTGGCGGTGGCGGTGGCGGTGGCGGTGGCAGGATGCGCGGCCGCGTCCCGGCCTTGGCCCTGAGTGCGGCGTAAAGACTGCGCCTACCCAGCGCCTCTAGCCGCCACCCAGCGCCAACGCCACCGAGGGGCTTGCAGCACGCTGCAGGCCTGAGCTATGCCTTTCGCAGGTGCGCGCGTGGCTCAGCAGCTCGTTGTGGCACCCTGGTTTTCGATATGTCCCAGGGCGCGGGCGACATATTCCTCCTTCTCGCCCACCGGGGCAAAGTAGTGGATGACCTCGCGGACCGCCTCGGGCCCTGCCAGCCTCGCGATCAACCAGGCGGCCAGGTACTGCGCCGACAGGCATCCGCCCGCCGTGGCCACGTTTCCCTTGGCAAAGAAAGGCTGGTTCAGCACGGTGACACCAGCCTCTTGCACCCAGGGTTTCGTGGTCAAGTCGGTGCAGGCCGGCACGCCGTCAAGCAGCCCCAACTTGGCCAGGATCAAAGCCCCCGAACACTGAGCGCCCAGCAACTGGCGCGCCGGATCGAAGTCGAGCTCCGCCATCAGGGCGGCGTCCTGCACCACCTCACGCGTCTTCACGCCGCTGCCCACCAGCACGGCATCGGCTGACCGCGCATAGGGCAGCAGCGACTGGGCCTGCACCGTCACGCCGTTCATGGAACGCACCTGGTCTGTAGGGCAGCACAGCGACACCTCCCACCCCGGTTTCTTCACCCGGTTGAGCAGGCCCAGGGCAATCAGGGAGTCGAGTTCGTTGAAACCGTCGAAGGTCAGGATGGCGATGCGCATGGCGGTGGAGTCCTGTTCTGTAGCGGAAAGGAGAGTGAATGAGGCACGGAATGTGCGAAGCGCATCCTATCGACGGTATTCAATACAATCAAAAAATTGTCATAGATACGTTTCAACGCAGGGGCACAACGCCATGGGCCAGGTTCGGTACAAGCAAGTGGTGGACGCACTGGCGTCGGACATCCGCGCGGGGCAGCTGCGGCCGGGCACACGCCTGCCCACCCACCGCGCACTGGCCCAGCGGCATGGACTGGCGCTGGCCACGGCCAGCCGCGTGTATGCCGAGCTGGAGGCCATCGGCCTGGTGGTGGGCGAAACCGGGCGCGGCACCTTTGTGCGCGACCCCGCCTCCCCGCGCGGTGCCGACGCCGACCTCACCACGCCCGCGCCCAGCGCCGCAGACCTCTCGTTCAACAACCCCAGCGTGCCGGGTCAGGCAGACCTGCTGCGGGATGCCCTGCGCAAGCTGGCCGCCTCCGGCGACCTGGAATCGCTGCTGCACTACCACCCCTACGGCGGCCGGCCGCATGAACGCGCCATCGTGGCCGGGCACCTGAAGACGCGCCAGCTGCAAGTGACGGGCGAGCAGGTGCTCATCGTCAACGGCGCGCAGCACGGCATGGCTGTGGCGGCCATGGGCCTGCTCAACCCCGGCGACGTCGTGGCGGTAGACGCTCTCACCTACCCCGGCTTTCGGGTTTTGGCCGAACGCCTGCGGCTGGACCTGACCCCGGTGCCCGTGGGCCCCGCTGGCACCGACCTGGACGCCTTGCAGCGCCTGTGCGACACCCGGCCCGTGCGTGCCATCTACACCATGCCCACCCTGCACAACCCGCTGGGCTGCGTGATGGGCGCCCGCGCCCGCAAGCGCCTGGTGGGCATTGCGCGTGCACACGACCTGCTGGTGATCGAAGACGCACCCTATGCCTACCTTGCGCCCGAGGCGCCGCCCCCCATCGCGGCGCTGGCACCCGAGCGCACGGTGTACCTCTCCAGCCTGTCCAAGAACGTGGCCACGGGCTTGCGGTTTGGCTTTGTGGCCACATCGCGCGAACTGATCGGCCCCATCGAACGCGCCGTGCGTGCCACCGCCTGGAACACGGCCGGAGTCATCACCGCCATCGCCTGCGGCTGGATCGAAGACGGCACCGTGGCCCGGCTGGAGGCCGACAAACGCGCAGACACCGCGCAGCGCCAGGCCATTGCCACCCGGGCGCTGGCGGGGTTGAAATTGGTACGGCACCCGAACTCCTACTTCATCTGGCTGCCGCTGGGCGACGACCAACGGGCCGACCGCATCGCCGCCACCCTGGCAGAACGCGGGGTGTCCGTGTCGACCGCCGAAGGGTTTGCCACCACCACCCATGTGCCCCACGCGCTGCGCATCGCGCTGGGGTCGGTGGCGCTTGAAGACCTGGCCCGGTCGCTGGCCGTGGTCAAGGATGTGGTGGTGCAGGACTGTTCGTGAACAGGCGCAAGGAGTCCGGTAGCGCGGCCGGGTTGGGATAACTCGGCAAACGCGGCGAACCCGCCTTGACGCGGCGCACCGGCAGATCGGTGGCCAGGCGCTTCACGGCAGAACCACGGGATGCGGGCTGAAAACCTCTCCGCCATGGAGTGCGGTGGCCTTATGTTCGACCCCGCTCACATTCAGCCGGAAAACGGCTGCCATTGCAGCTCCAGATATCAGTTCAACTCGATACGAGCGTCACGGATAACCTTCTCCCAAACTGCACGCTCCTTGACCACCATTTTTTGCAAATCGTCAGGACCTGCAAGGGCGACGTCAACCCCCTGGTCATCGAATCGATGTTTCAAACCAGGGTTTTGCGCGGCCGTCCGCATTGCGGTGTAGAGCTTGTCGATGGCGCCAGCAGGGGTACGCGCTGGTGCAAAGATTGCGTTCCACGAACTGTAAGAAAACCCGGGCACGGTCTTCGAGATAAGCGGCAACCCCTTCAGCGGCCGCGAGTTGCTCGCTGCAGTAATTCCAACGGCGTGCAAAGCCCCTTTCTCGATCATCGCCATAAACGACGGCATGGTGCCGAAGATGGCATGAATCTGGCCGGCGACCAAGTCGTTGTTTGCAGCGGAGGCACCTTTGTACGGAATGTGGGTGACTTTGATGCCAGCGCTGCGAGCCAGCAGTTCAGTTCCCAAATGGGCCAGGCCTCCAACGCCGGCAGATCCGAAGTTGACCTCGCCAGGATGGGCCTTCGCGTAGGCGATCAACTCCGGCAAGGACTTGAAAGGCGCCTTGTCACTGACCACCAACACGTGAGCCGCTGAGGCAATCATGCCGACCGGCGTAACCTGGCTGAGGATATCGATGCGGTTCTTGGAGAGCAGTGGTTGCGCGGTGATGTTCCCAGAGGCGCAGAAGAGGACCGTATACCCATCGGGCGCTGCACGCGACACGTTGTTGAGCGCCGGCACGCCAGCTCCACCACCCATGTTCTCGACGACGAAAGATTGTCCGAGAGCGCGGGCCATTGCCTGACCAAGATCGCGCCCCAGCACATCGGTTGCACCACCAGCGGCAAACGGGATGATCATCCGGATAGGCTTGCTGGGGTAGTTGTCCTGAGCCTTTGCAGCGAACGGCAGAAACGCGGCAGCGCCGAGAACGCGGCGCCGGCTGAAGTGCGTAGGAATATCCATGGGCTTGTCTCCTTATAGGTTGTCGGGGCCAGAATGATCATGCGACTTCCAAGCGGCAACAACGCGTTACGCCATGCGTAACAACTATCATCGGTTTATGGCTAAAAGTTCCCGCTCCTCAACGCCCCCAGCCTCCTCCTCTGCCCGCCCTAGTTCCAAGAGTCCTGCGGACATTAGCCAGGAACCGGGGCGCGAACATGTTCATGCGGTGGTCCGTGCCATGTCACTGCTGAAAGCGTTCGACGGCGGCGATGAAGTCTTCCTCTCGCTGACCGAGTTGGCGCGACGCACTGGCATGCACAAGCCGACCGCGCTGAGGCTGGCTCGCACACTGGCGCTTTCACGCTTCCTGGTACAGCGCGAAGACGGCGCTTGGCGGTTGGGCCCCGCCGCGGGCTGGATCGGATCACGCTACCAGGCCCAATTCGACGTCGGCTCGGTCATCGAGCCCATCCTGGTTCGGCTTGCAGCAGAGACCGGAGAGAGCGCTTCGTTCTATGTGCATGAGGGCAATCTGCGCAGTTGCCTGATGCGTTGTGACGGTCCGAATGCGAGGCCAGATCATCCGCGCTCAGGAGAATTGCTGCCTCTGGAGCTTGGCGCCCCAGGGCGAGCGATTCTGGCGGCGCTGGGAGAGCCCGGTGATCTCTACGAACGCATCCGGCGCAGAGGGTTTCACTGGGCTCGCGCCGAACGTTCCACTGGCGCCGCTGCTGTTGCCGCAGCGGTGCGCGGTGGCCAGGGCATGGTGCTCGGAGCAGTCAGTACTTCCGGCCCTGTGGAGCGGCTGACACCTGTGGCCCTGCGCAAACTCGCACCCATCACGGTGGCTGCCGCTCGACAACTTGGTTTGGCGTTGGGGGGAGTTCCAGCAACCGCCTTGAGGGCAACCTGGCATCCGTGATGTTACGCACAGCGTAACGCATTGCCGATACGCTTCGACTGGATTCCAATGCGCCCGGGCCTGCAGCACCGCATGCCGCCGAAAGAATCCGCATGACAAAATATCCACCGCGACAGCAGCTCGGTCCCGCGCCAAATGCGCGTCGACACCTGCCGCCCATATTGCGCACCGTTCTCTCTCTGGGTGACCTGGAGCCCGCTGCCCGCCGCGTCCTGCCTCGCCCTATCTTCGGGTATCTCCAAGGTGGGGTTGAAGACAACGTGACGCTGCAAGCCAATTCAGGGGCGTATCGCAAATGGATGTTTCGCACGAACGTTTTGGTAGACGTCTCTCTGCGTAGTCAATCTCGCCATCTCATGGGCCAAACCTATAAAGCACCCTTTGGCATCGCTCCAATGGGGCTGTGTGCCTTGTTTTCCTTTGATGGTGACGTTGCCATGGCGAGAGCGGCCGAAGCAGCAGGTATCCCCTATGTGCTCAGCGGCGCATCGTTGACGCGCATGGAGCGTGTGGCGCAGGCAGCACCCACCTGCGCCTGGTTCCAGGCCTACATACCTGGCGAGACTGCGCACATCGAAGGTCTGCTCGAGCGCGTCGCGAACGCTGGGTTCAAGACCTTGGTCATCACCGTGGACACAGCCACGCTGGCGAACCGCGAAAACAATGTCCGTGTCGGCTTTTCAACGCCATTGCGCCCCAGCCTGCGGCTGGCTTGGGATGGCCTGGTGCGGCCACGCTGGTTGATCGGAACGCTTGGCCGCACTCTTGTGAAGAATGGAATTCCGCACTTCGAGAACGCAGGCCCAGGCAGAGGCGTCCCCATCATTTCCAGCAATGTAGTGCGGCAGTTTGGCTTGCGCGACCACCTGAACTGGGATCACCTTGCGCTCATTCGCGAGCTCTGGCAAGGGAAGCTGGTGATCAAGGGTTTGATATCCGCAAACGACGTTAAACGCGCGGAGCAAGTGGGTGCCGATGGCGTGATCCTGTCCAACCATGGTGGCCGCCAGCTCGATGGAACAGTGCCGCCCCTTCTGGTGCTTGCGGAGGCCGCAAAGGCCAAAGGGTCCATGGCACTGATGCTGGACAGTGGTATTCGACGGGGTACCGACGTCATCAAGGCGCTTGCATTGGGAGCGGACCACGTTTTCGTGGGACGTCCTATGGCCTATGCCGCAGCGGTGGCAGGCCAAGCTGGCGTCACCTATGCGATCGACCTGCTGCGCGACGAGATACACAGGGACATGGCTTTGATAGGCGTCAAAGACCTGAATGAACTGGGTAACGACCAATTGGTTGCCGTGTAGCGCAACCGTCTTTGGATTCAATAGAAAATCCACACTGACGACAAACCGTGAACGAGCTTTTTTTCACGATCGGTCCAGTCTGGACGCACCCACCCAAGACAAAAGTCCAGTTTTCATTCAAAGGGCCAGCGCTTACCTATCAAGCGCTGGAGCCCAATTTCACTCAAATTTCCCGGGCCACGGTTGCCTCACAGCTTCGCAATCGACACCTCCGTGGACTTGACCAGCGCGACCACGTCGGAGCCGACGATGAGGCCCAGGTCGTCCACCGAGCGGGTGGTGATGACCGAGGTGACAACACCCCATGGCGTCTCGACATCGACCTCGGAGACGACGTCGCCGCGAATGATTTCGCGGACCTTGCCCTTGAACTGGTTGCGGACGTTGATGGCTTGAATGGACATGGGGTTCTCCTTGAATAGTCCGTTGAAAAAGAGGTCAGTGAAAGAAAAACAAGCAAACGAAAAGAGAGAGAGAGAGAGAGAGAGAGAGAGAGAGAGAGAGAGAAATCAGACCGCCCAGCGCAAGCCATGCGCAGGCACGCCGGGCCAGGAAACCTCGTGCGCAGGCTCCCCTTCGGGCTTTTGCAGCACGCGGTCGAGGATGCGTTTTTCGATGGCGGCAAACGCGGCGTCGCCATGTGAACGCGGACGCGGCAGGTCGATGCGCTGGTCCAGCGCGATCTGGCCGTCCTCGATCAGGATCACGCGGTCGGCCAGGGCCACGGCCTCTTGCACGTCGTGGGTGACCAGCAGCGCGGTGAAGCCGCTGCTGCGCCACAGGCCTTCGATGAGGCGGTGCATCTCTATGCGGGTGAGCGCATCCAGCGCGCCCAATGGTTCATCGAGCAGCAGAAGGCGCGGGTTGTGCACCAGGGCACGCGCCAGGGCCACGCGTTGGCGCTGACCGCCGGACAGGCGCGCGGGCCACTCGGTCAACCGATCGTCCAGGCCCACGCGGGCCAGCACGTCGGCGGCTGCGCCACGCTGCGCGGGCGGCAGGCCCAAGGCCACGTTGTCCTGCACGCGCTTCCAGGGCAAGAGGCGCGAGTCCTGGAACATGATGCGGGTGTCGCTGCTCAGGCCCGCAACGTCCTGGCCGTCGAGGCGGATCGCACCGCCCGAGACGGATTCGAGCCCCGCCACCAGGCGCAGCAGCGTGCTCTTGCCGCAGCCGCTGCGGCCCACGATGGCGACGAACTGGCCGGGCTCGATGACCAGCTCGGTCTTCTTGAGCACGTCGCGCGTGCCGTAGCGTTTGTCCACGCCGCGCACTTCCAGGCGCACCCCTTGGGGTTGCAAAGAAAAATTGTTAGTCAAAATGGCCTCCTGCGCTTATCTATCAATCGCTAGCAGCTATAAAAATGTGAGTAATCTGACACAGGACCTTGCTGAGGGTGTGGCCCCATGCGAGGGACGCAGAGCAAGGGCCGCCCCGCCGCGCTGGCGTCGTCCCCCTTCCCGAATCGCGTAGCGATTTGAGAGAAGGGGGAAGCCGCGTAGCGGCTCAGGGGGATGCTCATGCCTGATACCCGGGATGCCACCTCAGCCAATAGCGCTCCAGCCCCTTGGCAAACACATCCGCCAACTTGCCCAGCAGCGCATACAGCAGGATGCCCACGAGCACGATGTCGGTCTGTAGAAACTCCCGCGCGTTCATCGTGAGGTAGCCGATGCCCGCCTGCGCCGAGATGGTTTCGGCCACGATCAAGATCACCCACATCAACCCCAGCGAGAACCGCAGCCCCACCAGGATGCTGGAGAGCGCCCCGGGCAGGATGATCTGCTTGTAGAGCTGCCAGCGGCCAAGGCCATAGGTGCGGCCCATCTCGATCAGCCCCGGGTCCACATTGCGGATGCCGTGAAAGGTGTTGAGGTAGATGGGGAAGAACACCGACACGCTGATGAGGAACAGCTTGGCCGATTCGTCGATGCCGAACCACAGGATCACCAGCGGGATGAGCGCCAACGCAGGGATGTTGCGCACCATCTGGATGGTGGAGTCGAGCAGCGTTTCGAACAGCTTGACCGAGCCGGTGAGCAGGCCCAGCGCCAGTCCCAGGCCGCCGCCAACGGCTAGCCCGGCCAGCGCGCGGCCCGCGCTGACCTGGACGTGGGTCCACAGCTCGCCCGAAGCGGCCAGCGTCCACGCGGCCTTGACGACCTCGAGCGGTGCAGGCAACACGCGGGTAGACAACCAGCCCTGTGACGATGCGATTTGCCACAGCGCGATGAGGCCGATGGGCACGGCCCAGGGCAACAGGCGCTGTGCGACGCTGGCGAGAAAGCGGGCCACGGGTGCGGGCAAAAACGGCCCTTCGATGGGCAGGTCCACGGCGTCGGCTACCGGGGATACCTGCAGTTCTCTTGCGGTGTGTGTCATGGAGAGTTCCGGTTCGGGGCAAATCAGCTTTGCGACGCGCGCGGCACAAAGTCGTTGGCCACGGTTTCGCCAAACGGGCCCAGTGGGTTGCCAAACAAGGGGTTGCCGCTGGCCAGTTGGTTGCGCAGCGGCAGGGGCAGCAGCGGGAACACCAGCTCGGCAAAGCGGTAGGCCTCGTCCAGGTGCGGATAGCCCGACAGCACAAAAGTGTCCAGCCCCAGCGCTGCGTATTCCTCAATGCGCGCAGCCACGGTCTGCGGGTCGCCCACCAGGGCGGTGCCTGCACCGCCACGCACCAAGCCCACGCCCGCCCACAGGTTGGGGCTGATCTCCAGGTCCTTGCGACTGCGCTTGGCGCCGCCCGCATGGAGGGACGCCATGCGGCGCTGGCCTTCGGAGTCCATGCGTGCAAACACGGCCTGGGCGCGCACCACGGTGTCGTCGGTCACATGGCTGATGAGTTCTTCGGCAGCGGCCCAGGCCTGTTCCTCGGTCTCTCGCACGATGACGTGCAGGCGGATGCCGAAGTTGACGGTGCGGCCGTGTTTGGCGGCACGGGCGCGCACGTCGGCCACCTTCTTCGCCACTTCGGCCGGTGGCTCGCCCCATGTCAGATAGGTTTCCACCTGCTCGGCCGCCAGGTCGTGTGCGGCGGGCGACGAGCCGCCAAAGTACACGGGCGGGTGGGGCTTCTGCAACGGCGGAAAGAGCAGCTTGGCCCCTTTCACCGAGAGGTGCTGGCCTTCAAAGTCCAGACTCTCGCCCCGGTGGCTGCGCGTGAGGATCTCGCGCCAGATGCGGATGAACTCGGCCGACTGTTCGTAGCGCGTAGCGTGGTCCAGGAACACGCCGTCGCCCTCCAGCTCGGCCTGGTCGCCGCCTGTGACCAGGTTGATGAGCAGGCGCCCGCCCGAAAGCCGGTCGAACGTGGCCGCCATGCGCGCAGCCAGCGCGGGCTGGTGCAGGCCGGGGCGCACGGCCACCAAAAACTTGAGGTTGCGCGTGACGGGCAGCAGGCTGGACGCCACCACCCACGGGTCTTCGCACGAGCGGCCGGTGGGGATGAGCACGCCTTCGTAGCCCAGGCTGTCGGCCGCCACCGCGACCTGCTTCAGGTAGTCGTGGTTGAGCTGGCGTGCGCCTTTGGCGGTGCCGAGATACCGACTGTCGCCGTGGGTGGGGATGAACCAGAAAATTTTCATGAATGCCTCGGAATAGATATGGGTTGGATGCGGTGGATGTGGCGGAGGTGACTCAGGGCTTGGAGGTGGCAGCGGCCAGTTGCGCAGCCGCTGGCCGCCACACGATGTCGGCCACGTTCACAGGCTTGGGAATCAGGCCGAGCTTGAAGAACGCATCGGCCACGCGCTGCTGGTCGGCCACGGTGGCGGGCGAGAGCAGCCCCACGGGAGACGAGGGGCGGCGCTGGATGAACAGGCTCACCACGCCCGCGTCCAGGCCGCTGAAGTCGGAAATGAGCTTGATCGCGTCCTTGCGCGCCTCTTGCGCCAGGCGGTCGGCACGGCTGAGTTCTTCAAACAGCACGCGCAGCACTTGCGGGTGGGCTTGCACGAAGGGGCGGGCCGCCAGGTAAAACGAGTTGTTGCTGCTGGCCAGGTCGCGCCCCGTGGCCAGCACGCGGGGCTGGATGGCCAGCTCGGTGGCGGCGTAGAACGGGTCCCAGATGGCCCAGGCGTCCACGCTTATGCGCTCGAACGCGGCGCGCGCATCGGCAGGGGTCAGGTACACGGGCTGGATATCGGTCCACTGCAGGCCCGCGCGCTCCACGGCGCGCACCAGCAGGTAGTGGGCGCTGCTGCCCTTTTGCACGGCAATGCGGCGGCCCTTGAGGTCGGACAGGGTGCGCAGGGGCGAGTCCTTGAGCACCAGCAGCGCGGAGCTGTCGGGCTTGGGTGGCTCGGCGCCCACGTAGAGCAGGTCTTTGCCGGCGGCCTGTGCAAACACGGGGGGCGAGTCGCCGGTCAGGCCGAATTCGAGGCTGCCGACCGACAGCGCCTCCAGCAGCTGCGGCCCGGCCGGGAACTCCAGCCAGCTGATCCGCGTGCCCGGAAAGCGTTTTTCCAGCACGCCCTGCTGCTTCAGGATGACGAGGTTGACGGCCGACTTCTGATAACCAATGCGCAGTTGCTCAGGCCCTTGCACGGCTGCGCTTTGCGCGTGGGCATAGCGGCTGGCCAGCGCCCAGCTGAAAGCGGTAACGCCCAGCAGCTGCAGTGCGCGGCGGCGCTCTGGGTGGACGGTGAGGTGGGTCATGGCGATGTGTCCTTTCGTGGCCCGGGTCACAGCAGATCCACCGGCGCGGCGTGTAGAAGGTTGAGCTTTTTGGGGATGAGCTTGAGGTCGAAGAAGGTGTCGGCAATCGCCTGCTGCTCAGCCAGGATCTCGCGCGTGACGGGCGCAGTGCCGAAGCGGGCGCGGCTCAGGTACAGGTCGGTGATGGATTTGTCCAGGCCCAGCACGGCCGACAGCTCGGCAGCGGCGGCATCCTTGTTTTTGGACGCCCAGGTGTCGATGGCGTTGACTTCTTCGATGGCGATGCGCAGCACGTCGGCGTTCCTGGTGGCGAAGTCGCGCGAGGTGAAGTAGTAGGCGCGGTTGTTGACCACGCCCGTGGCATCGACCAGCAGACGCGCATCGAGCTGCTTTTGCGCGGCGGCGAGGAAGGGGTCCCAGATGATCCAGGCATCGATCGCGCCGCGTTCAAACGCGGCCCGCGCGTCGGCCGGGGCCAGGAAGATGGATTGCACGTCGCCGTATTTCAGGCCGTTCTTCTCCAGCAGCTTGACCAGGAAATACTGCACGTTGGAGCCCTTGTTGTAGGCCACACGCTTGCCCTTCAAATCTGCCACGCTGCGGATGGGCGAGCCCTTGGGCACGATCACCGCCTCCAGTGCGGGGCGGGGCACAGTGGCACCGGCATAGACCAGCTGGGCGCCTGCCGCCTGGGCAAAGATGGGCGGGGCTTCGCCCACGTCGCCAAAGTCGATGGAGCCGACGTTGAGGGCTTCAAGCTGCACGGGGCCTGCGTTGAATTCGGTCCAGGTCACCTTCACACCCAGCGGGGCCAGGCGCTTTTCGAGCGTGCCACGGCCCTTCAGGATGGAGAGCCAGCCCTTTTGGTGGCCTACGCGCAGCACGCGAGGCGCGCCAGAGGCCTGGGCCCAAGAGGTGGCAGGGAGCGCCGCCGCAGCGGCGGTGGCAGCACTGGCGGCCAGCAGGTGGCGGCGTTGCAGGGAAAAGCGGTTCAGTTCGTTCATGGTGCGGGTTCCAGCAGCAAATCAGGTGGGTGGAGCACCGGGCGGGCTGGCAACAGGCGGCACACCGCCCTGCCCGCGCACCCGGCGCAGCAAAAATCAAAAAAGAAAATGAAGAGGAAAGGAAGGTGGCGCTGGCACTGCGGGCCTGCCGCAGCGCCGGGCCTGCGTCAGACGCTACATCGCACCTGCGAGAACGGCACCGGCGCAAACCGCGTGGCCTGGGCGGGCGATGGGCGCAGGGTTTCGGTCACAAGCACATTCACCGCGTCGTCCAAGCGGGCCGCAATGTCGGCCTGCACGTGGTAGCTGCCCTCGGGCGTGAGCGTGACCTGGGCGTCGGTGGCGTAGATACCGGGCAGGATGCTCTTGGCGCCCAGCGACTGCAGCACGGGGCGCAGCGCATAGTCCAGCGCCAGCATGTGGTGCGGACTGCCGCCCGTGGCCAGGGGCAGCACGGTCTTGCCCTTGAGTGCGGTTTGCGGCAGCAGATCCAGAAACACCTTGAGCACACCGCTGTACGCCGCCTTGTAGACCGGGGTGGCCACCACCAGCACGCTGGCGTCGGCCACCTGGTCGATGGCATGCACCACCGTGGGGTGCCCAAAGTCGGCCAGCAACAGCGCCTGGGGCGAAAGGTCGCGGATGTGGATGCGGTCCACCAGCGCACCACGCACCGAGAGGCGCTGGGCCACGGCATCCAGCAAGGCGGCGGAGCGGGAACGCTCGGAGGGGCTACCAGCGATGAGAAGAGCGGACATAAGAGAGGATTCCAGAGGGCGTGGTCAGACCAGCGCCACCCTGGATCCGGCTTCGCCGGTCCAGCGGTGGCGCCCCTTGAGGGGAGGCGGCCGAAGGCCGCTTCGGGGTGAGCCTATTTTTTGGTGTAGATCTGGTCAAAGCTCGCGTTGTCCGCAAAGTGCTCCTTGGCCGCCTTGTCCCAGCCACCAAACGCGTCGTTGATGGTGAACAGGTTCAGCTTGGGGAACTGCTTGGCGTACTTGGCCTTGGCCTTGTCAGACACGGCGGGGCGGTAGAAGTGCTTGCCCGCAATGTCCTGGCCTTCTTCGGTGTAGAGGTACTGCAGATAGGCCTCGGCCACGGCGCGGGTGCCCTTCTTGTCCACGTTCTTGTCCACCACGGTCACGGCGGGCTCGGCCAGAATGGAGATGGAGGGCGCGATCACATCGAACTTGGCGCCGAACTCCTTGTCCAGCAGGTAGGCCTCGTTCTCCCAGGCGATCAGCACGTCGCCCTGATTGCGCTGCGCGAAGCTGATGGTGGAGCCGCGCGCGCCGGTGTCCAGCACGGGCACGTTGCCATACAGCTTGGCCACAAAGTCCTTGGCCTTGGCGTCACCGCCGTATTTGCGCTTGGCGAATTCCCACGCGGCCAGGTAGTTCCAGC
>PJUL01000643.1_pt1 | contig 21994 bp, 24 predicted proteins | sample 1512221 | NCBI WGS metagenome assembly PJUL01 (sample SAMN08177667, study PRJNA422409) | Feces metagenome, whole genome shotgun sequencing project.
GCCGCTATGCCGATGGTGGCGATTATGAAGGCTATGGCGGCCGCGCCGGGGTTCGTTTCCGCTTCTGATCTTGCGAGGGGTGTTCATGGGTCGTCTCGCAAGAGACGGCCCATGCGCATTTGGACGTGTGTCGTTATGCCAACGCTGAAGCAGGGAAACCGCATCGGTCGCCCGGCTTCCATCTCAGTGGGGCCGAAACTTGAGCGCGCGGTGCCATGCCATGCACGGTGAACGCGTCGCCCCCCAGGCGAAAAAGCTTTGCCATTGTGGCTTGCGACGATCGCGCCTTCGCGGCGAGCCTTCGAGTCAATCACAAGCGCCGGCAGATCAGTATACGGCATCACGGAGATTGCCGAACATGGTAGCGATCCTTCGATCGCCGATGCGGTCCTGCAGAAGCCCGATTTCGCGGCCTGATCGAGGCTGAGGCGAACGCGGAGCCGACGGGCTGCGGCGCTACGCATTCCCGGGTCAAGCGCGGCGTGCCTCGACGCGGCGTGCAGGTCGCGGGAGCCGCGGCCCTTGAGGCGCGTTCAATAGCGATGCCGCGCAAACTCAAGGTCTTCCGAACTGCAATCGGCTTTCACGATGCCTATGTTGCCGCCGCCAGCCAAAAGGCGGCGCTTGAGGCCTGGGGTGCTGCGGCAAACTTGTTCGCGCGCGGTGCCGCCGAGCTGGTGAGCGATGCCGAGTTGTCGAAGGAGCCGCTTGCCCATCCAGGCAAGGTCATCAAGCGCCTCCGCGGTAGCGAAGCCGAGCATTTCGCTGCCCTCGAACGGGCGAGTGCGGCAGATAGCCGGCGAGAACCCCAAGCATCGGCTGCGCCAAAGAGAAAGCCTCGCCCCCGGCCCGATCGTAAGCCGCTCGACGATGCCGAGGAAACCCTGGATGGCGCGCAGCGTGCGGCCGAGCAGCTAGAGCGGGACTTCCGCGAACGGGAGCGAAGGCTTGCACACGAGCGCCAGGCGGCCGAGCGCGCGGCAGGCGAGCTCGTGCGAAAAGCCCGATCGGCGCGCGATGCCGAGAAGCTGCGCTACGAAGAGATGCTGGCGCGCTGGCGAGCGTAACCTCGTACGCGAGAAGCGCTAGGCGGCCCACCAAGGCGGGGAGGGAGGTTGTGATCCTTGCGATCAGGCGTCTCTGCCGAGACGCAGATCAACGGCGTCGCAGAATTTCACAGTCGACAGCTTGAGGCCGTCCGCCGCTTCGATATCCACATGCCCTCGCAAGTCGAGCAAACCCTTGCTCGTCACTTCGTCCGCAAGGATGGCCCGGACGCTCGCGATGGCAACGCGTTCCGCCTCTGCGAGGCTGCCGCAATCCTGGCCTTCTTCATCGAGGGCGGTTCCGAAGCCGTTGTGCACATGCAGGTGATACCTTGGCATGCCGCCAAAACTTCCCGGATCTCGAACAGTTTCCGGCGCTCTAGTGGTTGAGGTGTACCTTGGGCCACAATGAGTCCCATAGGCACATGAGCATCCTGACCTGCGGACAGCGCTCATCCCCCCAATTCCGCTGCGCGCCACGTGGTGCGGAAGGAAGTGCGGGTTACCCGCCGCGCGTTGCAGGCAGCTTCGATGTCGAGAATGAACGACAGGGGCCGATCGCGCGCATCATGCTCACGGACCGGGCTCGGCAACTATTCTGGATAGCGCAGGCCGGCGCGGCAGTCCGGGCGTAAACCACGCCACTAACTATGTTGGCCGCATACCGATGCCCGGACGGTTACCCGGCACAACAGCGGGCATGCGGCCGTTCGACACTCGGGCGCGGTTCTGGCTGTTCTGCGTCAGGAACACCGCAAAGAAGGGAGGCATTGTGGCCGCGGTGCATGATGGGGAAGGGCTGCCGAAGCTGAAATCGGTGGGGCGGAAGCGTTGCAGCCGCGGAACAAAGCCGACCAGTATGGATTGCTCTGTCAGGTCTTCAGACAGGGAGAATTGAAGTGGGTTGGATCATCGCACTGATAGTGGGCGGCATTGCCGGCTGGCTGGCCAGCATGGTGATGGGTCGCAACGCCTCTATGGGCATCGTCCTCAACATCATCGTAGGCTGTGTGGGCTCGATCATCGGCAATTGGCTTTCCGGTCCGCTCTTCGGCGTCCGCGGCAGCGTGCAGGAATTCTCGCTGACCGGACTGATCATCGCATTTATCGGCGCCGTCGTGTTGCTCGGGATCTTCAATCTGGTGCAGCGCAGCCGCGTTCGGTGAGGTTTGACGTACCGTCTGCTGCACTGAGCAGCAGGCGGTACGCACCATCCAGGTAAGGGGCATTTGATGCGGACGAATATTCCTGACCTACGACCCGGGTCTTAGAGACGGCATCACGGAATGCCGGATCAGTTGATCTCCCGCTCGCGTGCTACAAGCCCATCCTCTTCAGCTTTGCTTCGATCTCTCCGGCCACGGCTTTGTTGCGGCTGACCTTGTTCAGAAGCGTCCAAAGCCGGGATGCAGCGTTGCGATAGGCTTGCCGCCTCGTGCGCCGCGCTGTGCGCGTGACATAAGGGGCGGGCAAATCGAGCTTGCATTCTTCCGCTTCCAGGAGTGCCTCTACGACCGCCAAGGCGGCGCGAACGCCTTCGGCCCGACCGGCCCGAAACTCTGTGCTTTCCATCCTGCCCTTTCACATCGATCCGCGAGAGACTCGCTTCAGCCCCCGCCTCGCCATGCCGGTTGGGGAAGCTTTCCGCCAGCGCCGCCCTGCGAGACGGCGAGGTCAAACGCATGCGCCGATGATATGATGAGGCGCTGTCAGCTGGCCTCGTCGCGGGCTTCCGGAGGTCAGGGAGGAAGGTAGATTGGGCTGCGGCAGTGCCGCGGCCGCGGGAAAGCGCTTTGATGGCTTTGCCCCCGGGTGGGTTCGGCGCTAGAGCCGGCGGAATTCGGCAAGCGTCGCACCAGTTGGAAGCCAACCAAGCATGCAGATCATCGTTCGCGACAACAATGTCGATCAAGCGCTCCGCGCGTTGAAGAAGAAGCTGCAGCGGGAAGGCGTCTATCGTGAGATGAAGCTGCGCCGGCATTATGAGAAGCCTTCTGAAAAGCGGGCGCGTGAGCGCGCCGCGGCGATCAGCCGCGCGCGAAAGGCCGATCGCAAGCGGGCAGAGCGCGACAAGTAACAAGGGACGACACGCGCTGTCGTCTTCGACAAGAGGGTAGGGCACTGAATTGTCCGCTCTTCCCAGCGAAAGGATTTCCGTGTCGCTTGACGGCCCCCGCCTCGCTCCTCTCTCCGGTGCAAAACCGGATGCACTTGTCATTCTGATCCACGGATATGGGTCGAATGGGGACGACCTCATCTCCCTGGCTCGGATGATCCAGCCAGCGCTCCCCCACGCCGCCTTCGTGGCGCCCAACGCGCCAGCGCGGATGCCAGGGCTCGCCGAGGCCTATCAATGGTGGCCGATCGACACCTTTTCGATGGCGGAACGCGCTGCGGGGGCCGACGCGGCCGCGCCGGGGCTCGATGCCTTCATCACGCAGGAGTTGAAAGATGCCGGCCTGCCGAGCGGTCGGGTCCTCCTCATTGGTTTCAGCCAAGGGACAATGATGGCCTTGCATGTAGGGTTGCGTCGATCGGAGGCGCTGGCGGGGATCATCGGAATCTCGGGCATGCTCGTCGCGCCGGAGCTGCTTCCGTCGGACATTGCAAGCCGTCCGCCCGTGCTTCTCATTCACGGTACCGAGGATGACGTCGTACCGTTCCGCTCGATGAGCCTGGCATCAACGGCTCTTGCTGAGGCTAGCGTCCCGGTAGAGGCCCATGTTTCCCCAGGCGTGGCGCACAGCGTAGCGCAGGATGGCCTCGCGGCCGCAGCGGCATTCGCTAGCCGCCTCCTAGGCTAATGTCCCTGCGCGACGGGATCAATCCGGCCTGCGAACCATCGAGCCAAGTAGGCCGGGTGCGCCAATGTGAAACGCGCGCGCATGTCAGATGAAGCCACTGATATAAAGGAAAGCGGGTCAACTATGCTCGCGCGCAGCCTGGTTTGCTTGGGATTTCCAAGAAAGGCTCAGCTTCTCGCAGATGCACTCGTCGCAGATCGGGGCCGGCGCCAGCCTCTCGATCAGGCTTCGGACGCGCTCCAAAATCGTGGGTGTTCCCTGCATTCCTCCCCTATGAAGGGGATCCGACGCACGAGCAACGGACGCTCCGGAATGGACACACACAACCCGGAACCTGCGACGTCGCCGACCCGAGTAGGCTGACGTCGTTTGGTTTCAGCTCCAGGTCAGAATCAGGCGGCCGTTCGCCGGCACGCGATAGTCGATGCGGTCGGCGGAGCTGGAGTGAGGGCGTAAGGCATCTCCGCCCACCGTGACGAGCCTGACGCTCGGGAGCTTCCGCCGCTTCCGGCGTACGAGACTAAACCCGGCCGTGCAGGTCTCTCCGCCATCCAAGGTCAGAGTCAGAGCATTGTCGCCCGTGCGTTCGCGCGCGCGAACGAAATGATCGCAGTGGACAAGGAAGGGCGCACCTTCGACCTGGTGAAAGGCACGCGTCGCGAAGACCATCGCCGCGCCCGCCCCATAGACCTCCTGGCCGACCTGGCCGGCAAGCTGCCCGTCGGGATAGAGATCCTCGAGCGGGAAGGAGAGCTTGCGATCGACATGCCCATTGGTCTCGCGCTGCTTCGGCGAGATCGCCTCGGGCGGCAGTGCGTCGGGATAATAGTACCAGGCGCGGTCAAGCGCATATTTGCAATATTCAGCGATCAGCATGCGCGCGGCCGGCTCAAGGTCGGGGCCGCTATCGTCGAGATACTTCTCGAAGGCCGTGTAGGCATCGAAGCATTCGTAGATCGCCATGTACGGCGCATCTTGCAGGCATGTCGCGCCAAGGAAGTTACGGTAGTGAACGGCGAGCTCGAGCTCGCTCTCCCAGATTTCGCAATTGTGGAAGAAGCTGGCGAGATAGACGTAGCTCTGCTCCAGATACACATCTTGCGAGGTGATCCGCCACAATCGCATGCACGCTGCGGCGCCCCACGCGGTCAGGTTCGCCTGATAGTTGATGCTGAATCGCAGCCCCACCGCGGCGTCGATCGCCCCACGCGCCTCGTCGAGGAAGCGCTTCTCGTCAGTGAGCTCGAATGCCTGGAGCATCACCCAGGCATAGACTCCGCCGACATCCGTCTGGCCGCGGCCATCCGCCCCAGCGATCTCGGTGATCACCGAGAAATCGGTGACGTTATACTGGACCGGCCATTTGTACTCGAAGTGCTGGGCTGCCTTAACTCCATAGTCGATCGATTTCAGAAACAGTGCGCGCGCCTCACCGTCGCCATCCAAGGCGAGGCGTCCCAGGTTCAGCATCGGATGATAGAGGTACCAGCTGTCCACGGCATTTGCGTCCTTGTCGTCGCCGACATTGGGCAAATAGCGCCGCATCGCCTTGAGCTTCGGATCGTAGAATTTGCCCAGGCCAGCCTTGAGTTCCGCTTCGAGCGGATGGGGTTCTCCCTGCCACTTGCTCCAGTCGTGGATCGCCGCAACGATCGACATCTGAACCATGCTGTCGGGATATTCGGCCGCGGTGTAGGGATGAATGTAGCGGTGCCCATAGTGCCGGATGGTCGCCTCGGGCGCTTCGTCCAGATCGCATAGCGTACGTTCGGCACGGTCGATCCAGTCGCGAAAGTCGGTACGCGGGTGGTCGATCATCCTGTAGGCGACGCCGAGCATCTGAAGGAATTGCCGGGCTGATTCACGTTCCCCGGAATCGGTTTGGTGCCGGAAGACCAGGATCGCGTCGGAGAGAGTGACTTCGGCTCCGGCAGGCAGCGGCTCGGTTGGCGGGGTGCCGCTCTGTGTTGGCGTCGGCGGCAGATAGCCGAGTTCGGGCCAAACGCCGCCCACAGCGCCGTCGGGGCTCGTCTTGGTTGCGCGATAGAACGGATTCATCGCGGTGAGGTTCTGGAAGTATAGGACGTTGCCGAACGCAGGCTCATCGAGGCGGAAATAGAGCAAGCCCGAATTGAGTCCGCGTTGCCCCGCTTCGACCGTGCCGGACGAACCTAGGGGATCGTCATTAGCGTCGAGCGGATACAGGTCGCGCGGCAGGAACGGTACAAGCAGGGATTCTGAAGGGGTGAGCGTCACCGTAAGGCGCAGGTGCTCGAGTGCGTCTTCGCCGACGCGGACAACAATGAGATGTTCCCCGAGTATGCTCGTCACCCGAAGCCGCACGGACTCGCCCGCTTCCGGTTTCAGCTTGGTCACCTCGAACTCATCTGGGAGATAGGCGGCACGTAACGCGAGACCGCCTTGCTCCTGACGTCGGATCAGCGCCCAGACGGAATCGCGGCTGCGGACCATTTCAACGTCCAGCGCGCCGACCGCGCAATCCGCAATTTTCTTGGTCGCGCCTTCCGCAAGCGCCCGGCGTAGCGCCAGGACGAACGGAGTGGCACTCGATGTCTTCGATTTGAGCGCGGTTGTCGCCATGCCTTCTCCGCTGATCTGGGTAGAACAGGCACGCAAACCGGCCGTCCCGATCTCCGGTTCCGGCACCACCTCCGTTCCTTGACCCAGGTTATGAAGATTCCCTCGGTATCAACTTACGGTCGGAACGACGCCTTCGGCCGGAGGTTGGTGTGGGCAACCACTAGGAGACGGAACATGGCCGACAAGCAGCCGATGCAATCGGATGGCGGCGCAAGCAAGCGCGCGCCAGACGGTGTCGAAGATCCCGCATCGAATGGTGAGAGCAAGGGCGGCGCCTACCCCAATCCGCATACGGACGGCGACGGAGGCCATTTCGATGGCGGCCAGAGCGACAAGGGCTATGAAGGGCCTGAAAATCCGAACGCCACCACCGGCTCGGATCGGTAACGGACACGAAGCTTCGCGGGGTTCTCCTGCATTTATCCTCTTGCGCGCGCTTTGTTCGGAACTCCCCCTGCCACATGGGGTTCGAGCGGCGAGGAGATGTCCATGTCAGACTTAGCCGCCCCCCCCGCCCGAAACCTGTCCGACGCGCATACTGCAATGCCAAGCCTTGATGGGCGCAAAGCGATCATCACCGGCGGCACCACCGGGATCGGGCGAGCCATCGCCACTCTGCTTGCCTCGGAGGGCGTCGACGTGTTCGTCTGCGGTCGGGACCCGCAACATCTCCAGGACGGGCTCGAGCGCATCCGCGAAGTCGGGAAGGGCGACGGTATCGCGATCGACCTAGCCGAACCGGAAAGCGTCGACCGCTTCGTTCAGGCAGCCAAGGGCTACTTCGGGGATTTCGATATCGCGATCGTCAACGCAGCCATCCCAGCCCAAGGCGTGACCAAGATGAGCGCTGACGAGCTGCGCTACGCGATCGCGACCGACTTCACCGCCTATCTCACGACTGCCCATGCGGCGGCGGAAGTGATGAAGGACAAGGGCGACATCGTGTTCATCGGATCGGTTTCCGCCCATATCTTGGGGGCGGGATCCAGCGTTTATGCCGGCATGAAGGCTGGCGTTGCCGGTTTTGCCGAGGCACTACGCAAGGAGCTCGCGCCGAAAGGCATCAAGGTCTGCAATGTCGAGCCTGCAAAGACCGGCGCTGATTTCCAGTATCAAAGTTTTACTGCAGAAGAGCAGGCAGAGCAGAATCGCAACGAGACGATGCTCCGCGCGGAAGATATCGCTGTCGCGGTGCACTTTGTCCTCACTCAGGCGCGCCGCGCGAACGTGCAGCAGGTTGTTATCGCGCCGCGTGCACGAGGTGAAGAATGAGCGGCTTTCCGATTGATCGCCTGATCCTTGGCCCGGACGACATCGACCTGACCCGCTCGCCGCTGGCGGGGCAATTCGAGGCTGAGACCTATGTGCTCGGCGCCTTCAACCCCGCGCTTACCAGGCTTCCCAACGGCAACCTTGCTATCTTCGTGCGGGTGGCGGAAGCGCTTCGCCGGCCGGTCTTCGATGGCTATATCCACGCGATCCGCTGGGAGGAGGGCAAGTATGTCCTCGATGCTTGGTCGCTCGAACTCGTTGACACCGCAGATCCCCGCAAATTCCTTCTTCGCGGCGGGCGGTGGAAGGTCATGGCGCTGACCTCACTTTCCTGGATCCTGCCGGTCGAACTCACCCCCGACGGCCTCGAGATCGTTGAGATCCATTACGACAAGGCAATTGCGCCGCAGGGCAGCTTCCAGTGCTACGGCATCGAGGATGCCCGGGTCTCGAAAGTCGGCGACCGCTGGCTGATGACGACCTGCTCGGTAAGCCCGGAGCGGCATTCGACCACACTCTACAGCTCGGACAACGGTCTGGACTTCCGTTTCGAAGACATCGTCCTCGATCACCAGAACAAGGACATGCTGATCTTCGAAGGCCTGGTTGACGGCAAGTACTGGGCACAGACCCGGCCGCTCGGAGATTTGTATTTCACCTATCCTCCAGGGAGCGAATGGCGCGGCGGTCCGTCGATCAATCTGGCGACCTCGCCGGATGCGCTGCATTGGAAGCCACACCGCGAGCCCGGCATCCGTCCGCACGCGGCGACGGTCGCGACCGCACGGATGGGCGGCGGCACGCCCCCGATTCTGACCGATGAGGGTTGGCTGACCCTGTGGCATGGCGTCGAACCCAAGGAGATCGTCGGCATCTACCGGACCTATTGGTCGATCCTAGACCGGGACGATCCCGCGAAGGTCATCCGGACCAAGCACAGCGCGCTGCTCGAAGCAGCCCCCGATCTCACCAAGCCGCTCGAAGACAAGATGTATGTCCGCGACGTGGTATTCACGACCGGGATCGTCGATGCGGGCGACCATTATGTCGTAGCTTCGGGCGAGGCGGATCTGGCCTGCCGCATCACGCATATCCCCAAGACCGTCTTCCAGGCGGAACGGGTAGGGGTGGCCGCCTAGCCTGCGGCCATCAATCTCGGAATTTCGCCAGGCAGCTCTCGGGCAAGGAAGCCGATCTTGCCCGAGACCGTCGCACGGTTGCGCCCGGCCTCGCCGTGCAGCCAAACTGCCCAGGCGGCGGCAATGCGGGGCGCCGCCCCGCGCGAAAGAAGACCGCCCATGATGCCGGCGAGCACATCGCCGGAGCCGCCGGTCGCGAGACCGGGCCCGCCGCCCTCATAGCAAAGCACATCCTCGCCGGGCGCGGCGATCCATGTCTCGGAGCGCTTGAGGACGACAGTCGCGCCGAACCGCTCCGCCGCCGATAGAGCAAGGGCCTCCGGCCTGTCTCTCACCTCGTCCTCGTCGCATCCCATCAACTGCATCATCTCGCCGGGATGCGGCGTCAGTACGACACGGCCACCATGACCGCGCACGGCATCCGCGCAGCCGCTCGCGCCGCCGATCGCTGCTGCGTCGAGCAGGATGCTGCGCTCTCCAAGGGGTTTGGCCAGCAGCCGGCGCACGATCGAGGATGCAGCTGAGTCGGGTCCCATGCCCGGGCCCAACACCAAGGTGTCGCACGCTTCCAGAAGGTCGAGCAGTCTGGCGACTGCGCTCGCGGCGATCTCTCCGGTCCCGTTTACCGGCAGACCGAACACCGCAGCCTCGGGCATTGCGATCCCCAGCGGAAGAGCGGCCTGCTCGACCGTGGCCAATTGGACCTTGCCGGCCCCGGCACGAAGAGCCGCTTCGCCGGTCAGCGCGAGGGCGCCGGGAACGGTGAGCGAGCCGCCCGCCACCAGCACGCGGCCGCGCGCATTCTTGTCGGTCTCCGCGTCGACCCGTGGAAGCGGATGGACGGTTAGCCATTCGGCACGTAACGCGATCATCCGCGCGCCGCCACGGCCCGGTCCGGCTCGCTCGTCACCTCGGCAACCGGATCCTGTTCGATCGAGGCAATTTCATTGTAGCGCACCAGCTCAAGGCCGCCATCTTTCCCCTTCGAAGCGTTGAAGCGATATTCCGTGACGGAGCAATTTGCGACATCGCCCTTCCTGTCGATCGAGAGTATCTCTTCCTCGCTCAGATTCTCGATGATGTAGCGCAGGCAGAGCACCACCACTTGGTGGCCGACGATCATCACATGTCGTCCGCCGTAGTGAAGCGACACGGTGTCGAGCAGGCTGCGCAGGCGCAGGATCACGTCGCACCAGCTCTCGCCACCGGGCGGACGGTGATAGAATTTGCCGAGCAGACGGCGAAATTCCGCCTGTTGCGGTAGCTGCGCCGCGACGCCGGCGGTGGTGAGCCCGTCGAGAATTCCGAACTCTTTCTCGCGCAGCCGCTCGTCGACGCAAACGGGTTCGTCCGGCGCGGCCCCGCCGGCGTCGCGGAAGCGGCGGGCGGTCTCGCGCGAGCGGACATACGGGCTGGAAAGGATGACGTCCGGCTGACCGTTGCCCTGACCGTCGGCAAACCAGCGGCCAAGGGCGTCGGCCTGCTGTTCGCCCAACTGCGACAGCGGTACGTCAACGTCACGCATGTCGATCGGAATGCGCTCGAGGCCCGCGGCATGAGCTGCGTCGCGCGCGACATTGCCGGCGCTCTGGCCATGGCGGACCAGCCAGAGGCGCGCTGGCCAGCTGGACGTTTCGGCCCCGCTCACGCGCTACCGCGCCGACGCCGGGTCTCCCAACCCTTCTTCGCGGCGGCGGAGCGTTTCTCCGCGCTTTGGCTGGAGCCGCCTTTTTGGCCGCCTTTGCGGGCGCTATCGTGATTCTGTTTTTTACCGCGTCCCGAGCCGGACTTCTTGCCGCCGCCTGACTCCTTGTTCACGGTCGCCCAGGCGCGGCGCTCAGCTTCCTTCTTGGGCGTGCCTCGATCCTCGTAACCCTCCTCGATATGCTCGGCCTTACGCTTCTGCTTGTCGGTATAGGCGCTCTTGTCACCCTGCGGCATGGTCCTCTCCATCGACAGACGCGCTTTTCAACGACGCTGGCGGGAGAATGATCCGGTCGCGCGCAGGAGGGAATTTGGCATGGCGCCGCGCCGCAATGGGACGTTGCCGACGACCTAGGCGCGTCGGTTCGATCGCGATCGTCACAAGGCACTTGGCGCCTATATCCGGCAGGGTGCCGTTCAAAAAGAGCAGGCGAGCCACCCTATCGTCAACTGACTCTGCGTGGTGCCAGCTAGAGGAGCAGGGAGGAATCGACCCCGGGCGGAGCGCCATGGACTTGGCGGACCTTCAGGCTGCCGGGTGGGAGGATGCGGAGTATATCGGCTGCCGGTATCGCGGGATCCAGCCAAGCCGACCATTGGTCGCGAGCCAGAGGAATTATCTGGCGATGGTGATAGGGCGCGACGTCTGAGCCGGCGTCGAGAGTCAGCATCGTAAAGGCTTCGCCGACCTCCGGATGCTTGCGCCAGATGCCGGCAATAGCGAACCAGTCATGCTCCTCGAGCGTGAACAGCCATTTGTTCTGCCGCTTCTGTTTGGGGTCTTCCGCCTTGGTGAATTCGTAGAAGCCGTCCGTCAGGATCAGGCATCGGTTGGACTGGAATTCCCGGCTTTCCGCGCGATAATTATAGACGGGCTTTCCCGTCGGCCCCGGCCAGCTCCATCTGCGATTGAGGAGAGCTCCACGCGCGCGGGCCCCCGCCACACCGGCGACGATCGGCGCGATATCGGTGATCTTGATGTCTTCGCGGGCTGCGACATTAGGCGTGCCCTCGGGCGTGTCGATCGCGATCTCGAGCTCGTCGAAATCCTCCATGATCGAGGCGATATCGACCTCGAGGCGATAGTCATTGCACATGGCGAGCTCCCGATTTGCACCTCGAGCATGTTCGCATTATGTTCTCACCATGCAAGCAAGGCCCTTCGAGTCGGATGCACCCTTTGGCAGCCGCAAGATCATCATCCGGCGCAATCCGCGCACGGGCAAGCCTCAGGCGATCGAAGCGAGCTGGGGTCTCGAGCCGTGGGAGCCGGAGGGCAAGCCGTTCCGCTTCATCCGTTCCGAGGGACGCAGCTTTCCGCATCAGCGCTGTCTCGTGCCAGCGAGCGAGTTCCAGGTAACCAATGGCGACCGCAAGTTCCGGGTCACGCTCGACGACGGCAACTTCTTCTATCTCGCCGGCATCTGGCGGCCTTCCTCGGGTGAGCGCGACGTCAGCTACGCGATCATCACGATCGAGGCCGGACCGGATATCTTTTTCTATCAGGAGCGGCAGGGCGCGGTGTTGCTGCGGCGGCAGAATATTGCCTGGCTCGACCTCGCTCAGCCCGAGTCCGAGCTGCTGCGCGCGCTGCCGAAACATAGTTTTCATATCGAGGAAGTGGGCCCGAAAGGGCTCGCCGATCGCCAGCGCATGCTGGCCTTCTGAAAGGGCTTACCCATGTTCTCGCAAACATCGCCGGTTGCAGCCGCAACGTCTCTCGGCAGCGCCACCGAGCGCCTGAACGCGGTGCCCCTTATCGGCGGGCAGATCGCGGCGGCGCTCGAAGTGCTGGCACTGCTGCCGGCGGCGCATCGCCAGGATCCGCAGTCTCAGGCAGCGGTGCTGCAAGCCTATGCGCGCGATGCTGGGTTTGCCGATGACGCGCTCGCAGGTGCGGCGCTCCACGCGCGCGTCACGGCGCTGGCGAAATGGACGGCGGCCCATGACCCGCTCCGCCAGTCCGACCCCGAGGCCATCGTCGAGGCGGCAGCACAGCATCCTCTGGTGGAAGGCGAAGCAGGAATCGGGTTCGAGGCGCCCGCCTTTCAGGAGATGATCCTCTTTATCGAGGAGCTGCCCTGGTAGGCTGGCACCTCATCGCTTCAACCGATTGGCCCGGCGCTACCGCGCAAGATAGGCCCGGACTGCGTCGGCGCTATTGCCGACGGCATCGACCGCTTCCTGCAAGCGCTCCCGGCTGACGCCGAACTTTTCCGTCCAGTAGGAAACTTCATACTCCTCGCCCATCGCGACGCGCGAGCTGTCTTGCGGTCCACGTAACGTCTTGTCGTCTGCCATGCTCAAGCTCCTCTTGTCTGATCTTCCAACCTTCCGGATTCTCAAGAGTTTCCCAATGCTTGGCGTGACACGGAACGAACCCGCCTTGAATTGAGTCTAGGGACGATGAAAAGGTCCGCTTCTACCGCACGTCGCGCGCGCCCAAAATCGGATCGGGTAAAGGTGCCGCCGCCGTTTAGGCCGGTACAGCTTGCCCAGCTTGTCGATGCCGTTCCTTCGGGCGACCGCTGGCTGCACGAAATGAAGTATGATGGGTACCGGGCTTTGATCGCGGTCGGCGGGGGCGAGGCGCGCGCCTATACGCGCTCCGGTCTGGACTGGTCGGACCGTTTCTCGGCCATTCTAAAAGAGGTTGCCGGGCTCAAGGTCGATTCCGCTTTGATCGACGGCGAGTCTGTCGTGCTGGACGCGAACGGCAAGTCGAGCTTCCAGGCGTTGCAGGGCGCGCTCAAGGGCGCGCCCGGTACGATCGACTATTTTGCCTTCGATCTGCTCGAGCTGAACGGCGAGGATCTTACCGGACTGCCGCTGCTCGAGCGCAAGGAAAAGCTGCGTGCCATCCTGCCGGAGGATAACCCGCACCTGCGCTACTCCGAACATATTCGCGGCAACGGCGAGAAGCTGCTCGCGAATTTTTGCAGCGCCAATCTCGAAGGCGTCATCTCCAAGCTCGCCACCGCAAAATATGTCGGCTCGCGCAGCGGCACCTGGGTCAAGACCAAGTGCATCAAGCGCCAGGAATTTGTGATCATCGGCTGGACGCCTTCGGACAAGTCGCGGACCTTCCGCTCGCTGATCCTGGGTATCCATGAGGATGGCGCGCTGCGCTATGCCGGCAAGGTCGGAACGGGGTTCAATACCGCCGAGCTGCTGCGTCTGATGGAGATCATGGCGCCGATCGAGCAGAAGGAGCCGACGGTGAAGGCGCCGCGCGCCGAGGTACGCGGCGCACATTGGTTGAAGCCCAAATTGGTCGCCGAGATCGCCTATACCGAGATGACCAACGAGGGCACGCTGCGGCATCCCAGCTATCTGGGGCTGCGCGAGGACAAGAAGCCCGAAGCGGTCGTGCTCGAGGTCGAGGCGCACGTCGAATCGGCTGCTGTGCCGGCAGCGTCCAGCGTCAAGATCAGCAACCGCGACCGCGTCATCTTTCCGGAATCGAGCATCACCAAGGGCGCGCTCGCCGACTATTATGCCGCGGTGGCGCCGATCATGCTTCCGTGGTGTGGGAGCCGGCCGATCAGCCTGGTGCGCTGTCCGCAGGGCCGTGCGAAGAAGTGCTTTTTCCAAAAGCACGATGCCGGCAGCTTCGGCGACACGGTCAAGCATGTCGGCATTCTCGAGAAGGACGGGCATGAGGAGCCTTATCTGTTCGTCGACACGGCCGACGGGCTGCTGATCTGCGTGCAGATGGGGACGATCGAATTCCATGGCTGGGGTGCCAGGATCGAGGATGTCGAGAAGGCCGACCGGCTGGTCTTCGATCTCGACCCTGACGAGGGGCTGGACTTCGAAGCAGTGCGAAAGGCCGCCTTCCATTTCCGCGACATCCTGAAGTCAATCGGACTCGAGACCTTCCCGATGGCGACCGGCGGCAAGGGCATCCACGTCATCGCGCCACTCGTGCCCAAGGCGGAGTGGGCCGAGGTGAAGGACTTCGCCCATCGCCTTGCCCAGGCGGTGGCGCAGAGCGATCCGGAGAATTTCACTGCCGCCTTGCCCAAGGTGCAGCGTAAGGGCCGCATCTTCGTCGACTATCTGCGTAACCAGCGCGGCGCGACCGCGGTGATGCCTTACGCGGTACGCGCGCGTCCCGAGGCGCCGGTGGCCGCGCCGATCACCTGGAAGGAAATGGAGACGATCGAGAAGCCGTCGCATTTCCATATCGGCGATGCTGCGGAGTTGGTGAAAAGGGCTGCATCCAAGGCGCTGTCTGGATGGGGACGCGCGGATCAAGTGCTGCCCGACCTGTAAAGTTCAGGAATACCAGCATACCACTCGGCATAGGGGGTGTTGCGCGCCATGCGGCGGTTATAGTCCTCGGAGCCATCGCTCCACCACACTGGCCCGCGTTCGCCGAGCGCGCGCTTTGCTCGATCGACTGCAGCACGCGCACTGTTCTGGGCATCCGCGTCGGCAGCGCGGCGAGCCATTCCGACCGCCCGCCGCGCCGTCATCAATTCGTGAACCAGTTTTTCCCGCTCGTGCGCGGGAAGGGATGGGTCTGACATGCGCCAGAGCCGCCCGCGGACCACGAAATAACGCCCATCGGGCGTAACGGGATTTTTGCCTGCCGGGGGCATGTCTTCAAGGATCCCCAACCTTCGCCGCGGCGACCTCGCGTGCAGCATCGCAGACTGCCAGCCATCGGGCGCGGTCGGCCTGCGCATCGGGCAGCGCGCGATGGGCAGGCGCTTCGCCCGATGCGCCATTTTCGTGCCGCGTCAGGATCGCTTCGATCGCCGCTACGACATCTTCGTCGGCCAGCTTCGGCGCCAAAATCGACAAAGCGCATTCGCGCAGGGCCTCGGCGGTGCGGCGCAGCCTCAGGCTGTGGCGCGGATAGCCGGCGGCGCGCAGCAGGGCGCTGAGCCATTTGCCGTCCCAGGAAGGCGCGCTCGCCAGAAGATCGTGCCCCGTAAGTTGATCGATCATCCGCTGGGCGATGAGATCATGCGGCGTGCCATGGTCGACGAGCGTCTCGCGCGTTATCCCATGAATTGCCTGGGCTTCTTCGTCCCAATCGATCCAGGCGGGCGCCGGACGGATCAGGTGCGTCTCGGAACGCCCGTCGGCGAATATCCAGGCGACCTCGATCGGATAGCTATGCTTGCCGAGCGACGAGGCTTCGAAGTCGAGAAAGACCAGCATTGGACCGGAACGACTGCAGCACGACAAGGCTGCATATGCGAAGGGCCGCCCCTTTCGAGACGGCCCTTCCATTGTCATCCGAACGCGGACAGCTCAGCCGAGCCGGACCCCCGCGGTGGAGGTCATGCTCGAAGATCCTGCCGCGCGCGGCATGTGACAATGAGACATCTGACCACCTCCTTTCCGTTGTTGAACGATCAACTTGATGTGGGAGCCCGGATCGGATTTTCAATCGGTCAAGACATTGGAGCGGCAGGAATTTCGGCGATTCCTCATGATCGGATCGCCTCGACTTCAAGCGCCCTCGGCCGGAATCGCAACCCCGCTTGGCGGCGGCTCCTCGCCGAACACGCTGCGCCCGCCATAGCTGTGCGAATTGTGGCGTTCCTCCGCGATCAATGCTTCTACCGACGGACCGGTCGCGCTGGATTCCAACCGGCGCGCCTGGGCATCGAGTCGCCGGATCGCGTCGAGTTCCTCGCTGTGGCCGAGCCGGGCATGGCGGACCGCTGCCTTCATCACCGAGATCGTATGGTCGTAGACCTTGATCGGCACGGGATAGGGATGCCGGTCCTTGCCGCCGTGCGCGAGCGAGAAGCGCGCCGGATCGCTGAACCGGCAGGGTGCGCCGTGCACCACCTCCGCGACCATCGCCAGCGCGCGCACCGTCCGGGCCCCGACGCCCGGCACGAGCAGCAGGTCGGCGAAATCCTTTGGCCCTTGCTCGGCGGCTGCGGCAAGCGCGCCGTGCAATCGGCGGCCGATGATATTCTCGGGGCGGACATCGTGGTGATCGGGCAGCACGAGATGCGGCAGCAACGCCTGGGCATCGGGCGGGGCGGGCGCCTCGAAGCGCGCGAGCTCGCGGGCGATGCCGTCGGGACCGATCGAGCCGAGCAATTCGAGCTGTCCTTGCCGCGATGCCTCCGCCCGCCGGTCGGCGAGATTGACGATGACGCCCTGGTCGCGCCCGTCGATCGCGGTATGCGGCGCGTCGACGAAGCTTTCCAATCCCTCGCTCAGCCAATGATAGCGTCGCGCCTGGCGGCGATCGCCGTTCATGCCCTGCTGGACGACGACCCAGCGGCCCTCGTCGGTGACGATGAAGCCGTGGAGATACAGTTCGAAGCCATCCTGGACGGCGGCGCTGTCGACCTTGGCGACGAGGCGGCTGGCATGGCCTAGAGCCGTGCCGTCGAGCCCGGTGCGCGCGCCGACGGTGAGCAGTTCGGCGGGCGTCGCGCGGCTATGCTTGCCGCGTCCGCCGCAGACATGGATGCCGAGTTCGTGCGCGCGGGGCGCCAGGCCACGCTTGAGCGACCCGAGCACGCTCGTCGTGATGCCGGACGAGTGCCAGTCCATGCCCATCACCGCGCCGAAACACTGGAACCAGAAGGGATGGGCGAGGCGGCGCAGCAATTCGTCGCGGCCATATTCGAGGACGATTGCCTCGACGAGGATCGTGCCGAGCTTGGTCATGCGCTCGCCGAGCCAGGCCGGTACGCGTCCCCCATGGAGGGGCAGGTCGGCGCTGCCGCCCCGGCGGCTCATGCCGGAAGCATCCCGCGACGCTCAACCCGCGGCCAGGCGATGATCTTAGAGGGCGGCTGCGCGTTCATGGCAATGCACATAGCAGATCGGGAACAGATTGTGAACAACGGGTCGAGCCAAGAAGGGAATGATGAGGCAATGGAGATCATCCGGTTGCCGCAAGGCGAGGCGGCTCCGGTCGACAGCGACTGCATCAGTGTCGACACGGTCGAGGGTGGATTCCGGTTGACCGGTTCGCTGCTCACCTCCGAGGAGGGCTTGCCGACCGAGAGCAGCCGGGTCAGCCGGCCATAGGCCATGCGGTCGGTCGAATAGACGAGCAGCCCGGTCTCGTCCGCCAGGTCGAGCCGGCAGCCGGCGATCGAGCGCACGCCGGTGGCGCGCTGCGCATCCCACGCACGGACGATTCCGGCGACCGAGTTGCGGTCGGCAATCCCGAGCGCAGGCATCTCGAGCATCGCCGCGGCGGCGAACAGCTCCTCGGGTGAAGAAGCCCCGCGCAGGAAGCTGAAATGCGTCGTGACCTGGAGTTCGACGTAGCGGGAAGCGGACATCGGGCTTCGCTTTCGGCAAAACATCGTTCCCTATATGTTCTTGTTCCGCGTGTCGATTCCAATCGCGCCGGCCCTGCCGCGCTTTCTCTACCGGCGATGCATCGGGGATCGGGAGACGCTGGCCGCACACGATAATTATGTGCCCCTAGCGGGCATTCGGCTGCGCCGAGCGTTGTTTCCTTACAATCGAGCAACGGAGCAGCAATGAAGCAGAATTTCGACGACCGGCTCCGCGACCTGGAACGGAGCCGCGCGCTCAAGATGGCGCGTTCGACGCATGCCTATGTCCGCGGCAACACCGCGAAATTCTACGAGTGGCTGGCGGACTCGCGCTCGGCGGCGCGACTGCCGGCCGGACCGGCGATCTGGATCTGCGGCGACTGCCACCTCGGCAATTTGGGCCCGATCGCCGATGCCGAGGGCAGGGTCGACGTGCAGATTCGCGACCTCGACCAGACCGTCATCGGGAATCCCGCCCACGACCTCATTCGCCTGGGCCTCTCGCTCGCGACCGCTGCGCGTGGCTCGGACCTGCCCGGCGTGACCACCGCGCAGATGATCGAGCAGATGGTCGAGGGCTATGCACTGGCGATGGCCGAGCAGGGAGAGGCGGAAACGCCAGAGCCCAACGTCGTGCGCGCGGTGCGGCGGCGTGCCCTTGGCCGACGCTGGCGACACCTCGCGGATGAACGGCTCGACGATGTCGAGCCGAAGCTGCCGCTCGGGAAGAAATTCTGGCCGCTCGCATCCGACGAGAAAGCGGCGCTCGACCAATTATTCGAAGATCCGGCCGTAACCGCGCTGATCCTGTCGCTGAGCGCGCGCGACGAAAGCGACCGGGTCCGTCTGATCGACGCCGCCTATTGGAAAAAGGGCTGCAGCTCGCTTGGCAATCTGCGCTTCGCCGCGCTCGTCTCGATCGGCGGCACGCGCAAGAAACCCGCGGAATATGCGCTGATCGACTTGAAGGAGGCGGTTCCCGCCATCGCGCCGACCGGCCATGGCCGCGCGATGCCGCGCGACCATGCGGAGCGCGTCGTGGCAGGCGCCACGGCGCTCGCGCCCAATCTCGGGGAACGGATGCTGGCAACGCACGTCCTCGGCAAGCCGGGCGTGCTGCGCGAGCTGATGCCGCAGGACCTCAAGCTCGAGATCGCGCAATTCTCCCGGTCCGAGGCAACGCGCGCGGCGCGCTATCTCGCCTATGTCGTGGGCCTCGCGCATGCGCGGCAGATGGATGCGAGCGACCGCGCCAGCTGGGGTCGTGCGATCGCGCGGCGCCAAAGCGCGAGCATCGATGCTCCGACCTGGTTGTGGGACAGCATCGTCGACCTCACCGCCAGCCACGAGGCGGGCTATCTCGAGCATTGCCGCCGCTACGCGCTTGCCCAGGCCGCGTAGCCCCATGGTGGCGCGGCGGATGTGCGGCGCGCGCGTGCCCAATTATTGGGTTGGCGCGTTGCGCTCCTCCATGCGCGAAGCGTGCGACGGTATTGAGAGGATAAGGCACTGAACGAGATTGCCGCATGGGTCGCCCCGGTCGCGACCATGATCGCCGCGATGATGACCGCCGCCAACCTCGGAGCTCGGCTGACCGGCTGGGGCTTCGTGGTCTTCACGATCGGGTCGGTGTGCTGGGTCGCGATCGGCCTGTCCTCCGGACAGGCGAACCTGCTCGCCTCGAACGCCTTCCTGACGTTGGTCAACCTGGTCGGGATCTGGCGCTGGCTCGGGCGCCAGGCAACCTATGAGGACGGCGCCGAGACAGCCAAGGCAAAGAGCCGCAAGGCGTCGGTGCCGAGCCTGTTCACCGCCACCGGGGTCGCGGGCATGGCGGTGGTCGACGCCGAGGGCGCGCCCCTCGGCAAGGCCGTCGAAGCGTTGGTCGAATGCCGGTCGGGCACGGTCAGCTATGTCGTGGTCGCGACCGGTGGTGTCGCGGGGATTCGCGAGGCCTTGCGCGCCGTGCCGCGCGAGGCGGTCGACTTCGGCTGCGACAAGCTCGCACTCACTCTTTCGCCGACCGCGTTCGAGGCGCTGCCTGCGCTGGACGGCGGCGATTGGCCGGCGGCCGCGGTGCCGCAGCCGGTGACGGCATGAGGATCGCCCACAGCGCGCTCCGGATCGCCGCTGCCCTGAAGCAGGACGATCTCGTCTATCTCGCCGATGACGAGCAGCAGGCAGACGCGCTTGCCGCCGCCCTGCGTTCGCTGGTGCCCGAAGAGCAGGTGATTTTTCTGCCCTCGAGCGACGCCCTGCCGGGCGACGTCGCGCCGCCATCCCCGTCCAACACCGGCAGGCGTGTTGCGGCGCTTCGAGCGCTGCGGCAGGCGCAGCAGCAAAAGGACCGCCCGCATCTCGTGCTGATCCTGAGCGGCGAGGCGGCCGCGCGGCGCTATCCGGCGCCAGAGGCCTATGACGGGGCTCCGCCGACGCTTCGGCCGGGTGATATGCTCGACGCGGAAGGCTTTGCGGCGCAGGTCGAGGCGCTTGGCTATTTCGCCGACGACCGCATCGACGAACCTGGCGAAGTCGCGATCCGTGGCGATGTGATCGACATTTTCCCCGCAGATGCCGGTCTCCCGGCGCGGATCGAGATCGCCGATGGCGCCATCGCCGCGATCCGCGCCTTCGACCCCCTGACCCAGCGCACCGTCGCCGAGCTCGACCTGCTCGAGATCGGCCATGCCGCCGAGCCGGCGCTCGTCGAGCCGGTTCCGATCCTCGCCCATATGAAGTCCGGCCTGCTCGCGCGATCGGACAAGGCGGACAAGCGGCGTGCGCGGTTCCTTCAGCTCGCAGCCGACACCGCGGGACGCGCCGGCGGCAAGGTCGATGCGATCGAGGAGAAAATCTGGGCCGCGGCGCTCGCGGACTGGCAAGGCGTCGCCTTCGACGATGCCATCGTGCCGATGCCGCGCTTCGTCGAGGCGCGCGGGCCGATGGCGGCGTTCGTTCGCTTCGCCCGGCCTCTGCTGGAGGAAGGGCGCGCACTGGTGCTCGCCGGCAGCAAGCGCGACATCCGCTTCCTGCGCACGAAGATCGCGCGGCGCCTCGCGCTCGACCTGGTCGATCTTGTCGGTTTTGCCGATATCGAGGCACTCGCTTCCGGCGCTGCAGGCAGCATCGACATGCCCGTCGATGGCGGGTTCGTCGACGACCGGTTGGTCGTCGTCGCGGCCGCCGACATCCTTGGCAGCCGCGCGCAACTCGAGGATGCGCCCGTCCATGCCGTTGACCCGTTCGCGGCCGCCGGCACTGATATCCGCCTCGGCGATGTCGTCGTCCATGAGGATCATGGCGTGGCGCTGGTCGCGGGGCTTGAGCCCGTGCCTGAGGGCGGCGGCGAGCCGGGCGAGATGATCGCGCTCGAATATGCCGGCGGTGCACGCCGCCTCGTCACGATCGACGCTGCCGACCGGATCTGGCGTTATGGCGCGGACGCCGATGCCGTGACCTTCGACAAGCTCGATGGCTCGTCCTGGAACAAGCGCCGCGCGGCGATCGACGAAGCCGTCAACGAGAGCGCGCGCGGGCTAGCTGCGCTCGCCGAGGCGCGCGCGACGCTGGAGGCGCCGGTGATCGAACCTGACGCGTCCGCCTATGAGCGCTTCGCGGGCGGCTTCGCATTCAACGAGACCGCAGACCAGGCGCGGGCGATCGCCGCGGTGCGCGCGGACCTTGCCAGCGGCAAGCCGATGGACCGGCTGGTCGTCGGCGATGTCGGCTATGGCAAGACCGAGGTGGCGCTGCGCGGCGCCGCGCTCGCCGCGCTCGCCGGCTATCAGGTGATCGTCGCCGCGCCGACCACCGTGCTGGTACGCCAGCATCTCGAAGGCTTCGCCAAGCGGTTCGAGGCGACGGGAATCAAGGTCGCCGGACTGTCGCGCCTGTCGAGCGCTGCGGAGAAGAAGGCGGTCAAGACCGGGCTTGCGGACGGTTCGATCCAGATCGTCATCGGCACGGGCGCGGTGATGGCCAAGGACGTGCGCTATGCCAATCTGGGTCTCGTCGTGATCGATGAGGAACAGCGCTTTGGTGCAGCCGACAAGGCGCGGCTGCGCGGCTCGGGCAAGACGCATCTGCTGTCGCTCAGCGCCACGCCGATCCCGCGCACGCTGCAGATGGCGCTGATCGGGCTCCAGCAA
>PJUL01000647.1_pt1 | contig 21742 bp, 20 predicted proteins | sample 1512221 | NCBI WGS metagenome assembly PJUL01 (sample SAMN08177667, study PRJNA422409) | Feces metagenome, whole genome shotgun sequencing project.
CGGTCGTTCCCATGTAGGCTTCCATGACTTGGGGGTTGTTGGAGACTTCTGCGTAGGGCCCTTCGGCCAGCACAGCGCCGCGCTGCAGCACCGTGATGCAGTCGGCAATGGTGGAGACCACCTTCATGTTGTGCTCCACCATCAGAATGGTGCGGCCGGCCGAGACCTTCTTGATGAGCTGCGTGACGCGGTCCACGTCTTCATGGCCCATGCCTTGTGTGGGTTCGTCCAGCAGCATCAGCTCGGGCTCCATGGCCAGCGTGGTGGCGATCTCCAGAGCGCGCTTGCGGCCATAGGGCAGGTTCACGGTGACTTCGTCGGCCATGTCTTCCAGCCCCACTTCGGTCAGCAGTTGCATGGCGCGGTCGTTCAACTGGTTCAGCGTGCGTTCGCTGCTCCAGAAGTGGAACGATGTGCCCAGCTTGCGCTGCAGGCCCAGCCGCACGTTCTCCAGCAGCGTGAGGTGCGGGAACACGGCCGAGATCTGGAACGAGCGGATCACGCCGCGGCGCGCGATCTGCGCGGGCTGCTCGCGGGTGATGTCGTGCCCGTTGAAGCGGATCACGCCAGAGGTGGGCGTGAGGAACTTGGTGAGCAGGTTGAAGCAGGTGGTCTTGCCTGCACCGTTGGGGCCGATCAGCGCGTGGATGGAGCCTCGGCGCACGGCCAGGTTCACGTCGCTGACGGCGGTGAAGCCCTTGAACTCTTTGGTCAGGCTGTGGGTTTCGAGAATGACGTCGCTCATGCGCCTTGGCCGCTCCGTGTAGTACTGAGGGAAAGAGCCTTGCCTGCAAGGTCTCCGACGGTATGTCTGTGTGTCCGAATCGGTGTGCATGGTATGCCCCTCTAACCGCGCAGATACTGGTACTAATGCCTATGTAGTACTTCCTAGGGTCCATCCGCAGGTAGGCCCTGCAGCCTTGCGCAACCGCCCCGCAAGGCGCACCAGGCCGTGGTTTTGCGAGCGCGCCGCCTCCTCGCACTGGGGTTTCCGAAGCGTGTGCGCGCAGGGCGTCACTGACTTTTTGCTTACATTTCGCGCGCCGCAGCCGGCCGCGGAAAGGCCTGCAAAGCCGCATCGCGAGCTCTACACTGGCTGGATGGCATCCACCCCCTCTGCACCCTCCTTCGCATCGCCCGCACGTTCTGTTGCAGCACCAGCGGCCCGCGGGGCGCCACGCTCTCTGTCGGGCCTGCTTCCGTTTCTGCGCCCCTACCGCGGACGCATTGCGCTTTCGGTGGTTTTCCTTGTGCTTGCTGCGCTGGCCACACTGGCGTTTCCGCTCGCGTTGCGCAGCCTGATCGATGGGGGGCTGGTCAGCGGCAGCGCAGCCGACAAGGGCGCGCAGGCCATGGCCTTGCGCGGGCATTTCGAGATGCTGTTTGCCGTGGCTGTGGCGCTGGGCGTGTTTTCTGCCGCGCGGTTTTACATGGTGAGCTGGCTCGGCGAGCGCGTGACGGCCGACCTGCGCGATGCGGTCTACGGCCACGTGCTGCAGCAAAGCCCCGAGTTTTTTGAGACCACCCAAACGGGCGAGGTGCTGTCGCGCCTGACCACCGACACCACGCTGGTGCAGACGGTGGTGGGCTCTTCGCTGTCGATGGGGCTGCGCAATGCTGTGATGGGCGTTGGCGCATTGGCCATGCTGGTGTGGACCAATCCGTATGTCATGTCGATCGTGCTGGCGGCGGTGGTGCTGGTGGTACTGCCCACCATGTGGATCGGCCGGCGTGTGCGCCGCCTATCGCGCGACAGCCAGGACCGGGTGGCCGATTCCAGCGCCATCGCCGCCGAGGTGCTCAACGCCGTGCCCGTGGTGCAAAGCTATACGGCCGAGCCCCGGGAATCCACGCGCTTCCGTCAGGCCACCGAGAACGCATTCCAGACCGCCGTCAAACGCGCCCGCGCGCGCGCCGTGTTGGTGGCCTTCATCATCATCGCCAACGCGGCGCTGCTGCTGTGGGGGCTGTACCGTGGCACCCAGGCCGTGCTGGCGGGGCAGATGAGCCCCGGCCACCTGGGGCAGACCGTGGTCTACGTCATCCTGCTGGCAGGCGCCGTGGCCGTGCTGGGCGAGGTGTACGGCGATCTGCTCCGCGCCGCAGGCGCCACCGAACGGCTGATGGAGCTGCTGGCCAGCCGCTCGCCAGTGGCCGACCCTGCAGCGCCCCGTGCGCTGCCGACGACCGACAAGGGGTTGGAAGTGGCGTTCGAGCAGGTGCACTTCCACTATCCGTCGCGCCCCGACCAACCCGCTTTGCACGATTTTTCATTGCATCTGGCACCCGGCGAAACCGTGGCCCTGGTGGGTGCCAGCGGGGCGGGCAAGACCACGGTGTTCCAGTTGCTGCAGCGCTTTTACGACGTAGACGCGGCGGCTGACGGAACACCCCTCGGGCGGATTCGGCTCAATGGCGTGAACATAAGCGACCTTCGGCTGAGCGACCTGCGCTCTCACATTGGCACGGTGCCCCAAGATGCGGTGATCTTCTCCGCCTCTGCCATGGAGAACATCCGCTACGGGAGCCCCGGCGCCAGCGATGACGAAGTGGTGGCCGCCACCCGAGCAGCGTTTGCGCACGATTTCATCACCGCCCTGCCCGAGGGCTACAACACCTTTCTGGGGGAGCGTGGCGTGCGTCTTTCGGGTGGCCAGCGCCAGCGCATCGCCATTGCGCGCGCCATGCTGAAGAACCCGCCTTTGCTGCTGCTGGACGAGGCCACCAGCGCGCTGGACGCCGAAAGTGAGCGCATGGTGCAGGCCGCGCTGGACACCGCCATGCAGCGCCACACCGGCCGCCGCACCACACTGGTCATCGCACACCGGCTGGCGACCGTACAAAACGCGGACCGCATCGTCGTGCTGGAGCATGGCCGCATCGTGGAGCAAGGCACCCATGCGGCGCTGCTTGCACAAGGCGGGGTGTATGCCCGTCTGGCGGCCTTGCAGTTCACTGCTTAGGGGTGCCGCGGGTGGCTTGCAGCCGGTGCTGGGCGGTCGGTAGACAGGCTGCCGGCAAGCTGGCTGGCGGCCTCGGCCAGCCTACTGCGCTCATCAAAAATGATAGCTTTAGCGCTTGATGGATAAGCGCTACAGGCCAAAAACGCTTGAAATCCCTGCCAATGGCGCCCTGGAGTACAAGGCACCATGCCATTGGACGCACCTGGCTACTGCAGCGTTTCCTTGGCGGCTGCGGGTAAATGCAGCGGCACCACGGCGATGCCTTCGTCCAGCAACTCCATCGCCTCGTCGGGCGTGGCTTGCCCGCGAATCGCGCGCTCCTGCGCTTCACCGTAGTGCATGCGCCGTGCTTCCTGTGCAAATTGGCTGCCTACGTCCTCGGTGTGCGCCACCACCTTGCGTGCCAGCTCCAGCCAGGCAGCCTGCAACGCGGGTGGAAGCGCTGTGGATGTGGCCACCGCGTGCGCAGCAGGGCTTTGCTCCACCACGCTGCCGTGGGCTTGCGTAACGTGGTCTTCGGCGCGGGTGCGTGTTGGCTCACGCGCGCCGAGATTCAGGCGTGGAGCACTGAGCCGCTTTTCGATCTGATCATCAGCGCACAACGGGCATTGCACCAGGCCACGGCGGCGCTGGTCCTGAAAATCATCTTCAGAAGCAAACCAGCCCTCAAACACATGGGCCTGTTGGCACTGGAGGTCAAGGACCTTCATGGAGTGGATCTACGGGTTCTACAGAGCACACGCAGCCTGCAAGGCCTCAGCCGTGGCGGCGCAGCAGGTACCGGTACACAAAACCTGGGAAGGCCAGCGTGAGGAACAGGGTACCGGTGACGGCATAAAACTCCCAGCCCTGGGGCGCAATTTGGCCCGCGCGGCGCTCCAGCAGCAAGGCCAGACCGCCCACCAGAAAATACATCGCCACCAGCTCAGCCAAGCGCACCACCAGTGCTTTACGGGGCCCTGCCACGGGGCCCACCACCGCCCAGCGGTGGTTCACAAAAGGCAGGTTGGCAGCGATGAACGCCACCACGATCACCAGCCAGACGGAAGCAGTGAGAGACACAGTCGGTACCGCGCAAACAAGCGAAGGCGAACAGGAATCGCTGAGCGGCCAGCGGGGCCGGTCAAGTGGCCAGTGCGCGCACGACAGCGTCGGCGCACAGCGTCATCAAGCCGCCTGGCAGCAGGCCCAGGACCAGCACCAGGGCGCCGTTCACCGTCAGCACCACGCGCACATCCACCGGGGCGGAGACTGTGGTGGCCGTGAGGGGGGCGTCGAAGTACATCACCTTCACCACGCGCAGGTAGTAGAAGGCACCAATCAGCGACATGATCACAGCGAACACTGCGAGCGCGATGTACAGGCTCTGGCCGGAAGCAACCAGCGCTTGCAGCACGGACAGCTTGGCATAGAAGCCCACCAGCGGCGGGATACCCGCCATGGAGAACAGGCACACGGCCATCACCGCTGCATACAGCGGGCTGCGTTGATTGAGGCCGGCAAAATCGGAAATCTCTTCGCTCTCGAAGCCCTCACGCGCCAGCAGCAGGATTACGCCGAAGGCGGCCAACGTGGTCAGCACGTAAGTCACCACGTAGAACATCGAAGCGCTGTAGGCGTTCTCGACTGCAGTGGCATCCACATTGCCGTTGATCACGCCGGACATCAGGCCCAGCAGCACAAAGCCCATCTGCGAAATCGTGGAGTACGCCAGCATGCGCTTGAGGTTGGTCTGCGCGATGGCAGCGAGGTTACCCACCAGCAGCGAACCAATGGCCAGCACGGCCAACATCTGCTGCCAGTCAATCGCCAGGGGCAGCAGGCCGTCCACCAGCAGGCGGATGGTGATGGCAAACGCCGCCAGCTTGGGCGCGCCACCAATCATCAGCGTGACCGCGGTGGGTGCGCCTTGGTACACGTCGGGAATCCACATGTGGAAAGGCGCCACACCCAGCTTGAACGCCAGGCCAGCCACCACGAACACCAGGCCGAACACCAGCACTTGGTGTTTGATCTGACCGGCGTTGATCGCCTTGAATACTTGGCCGATGTCGAGCGACCCCGTGGCGCCGTAGACCATGGACAGGCCATACAACAGGAAACCGCTGGCCATGGCGCCCAGCACAAAGTACTTCATGGCGGCTTCGGTGGCCGTGGCGTTGTCGCGGCGCAGGGCCACCAGGGCGTAGCTCGACAGCGTCAGCAGTTCCAGGCCCAGGTAGATCACCAGGAAGTTGTTGCCCGAGATCATGATGAACATGCCCAGCAGCGCAAACATCGACAGCGTGAACATCTCGCCACCCCGCAGCATGTCGCGGTCGGCCGCGTAGGGGCGGCTGTAAACCAACGTGACCATCATGGCCACCGTGGCAAAACACTTGAGCCAGTTGCCCATGGCGTCGCTCACCACCATGTTGCCAAAGCCATAGAAGGTGTTGCCGCTGCTCGCGTACATGCCCTGCAGGGCGGCCACCACGGCCAGCGTCAGCATGGTCAGAACGTAGGTGCCGGTGCGGCGTGCGCTGTGCACGCCCAGATCGACCAGCGCGATCACGCAAGCCATGACGAGCAGCACGATCTCGGGGTAGATCGCTAGCCAGCTGATGTTGTCAATCATCTTCTTGAATCTCTCAGTTCAGTCTGGTCGGGTCGTGTCAGTTCAGCTTGGTCAGCGCCACATGCTTGAGCAGTTCTGCCACCGAAGCGTCCATCACGTCCGTGAACGGCCGGGGGTACAGCCCCATGGCCAGCACAGCGATGGCCAGCACGGCCAAGACCAGGAATTCACGGCTGTCAATGTCGGTCAGGCCCTTGACGTTGTCATTGCCAACAGGGCCCAGATACACGCGCTTGAACATCCACAGCGTGTAGGCCGCGCCGAAGATCAACGCAGTGGCGGAAGCCAGTCCGATCCAGAAGTTGGCCTTCACGGCACCCAGGATGACCATCCACTCGCCCACAAACCCAGCAGTGCCCGGCAGGCCACAGTTGGCCATGGCAAACAGCAGCGCAAAGGCGGTGAAGTTGGGCATGGTGTTGACCACACCACCGTAAGCGGCGATCTCGCGGGAGTGCACGCGGTCATACAGCACGCCAATGGACAGGAACATCGCGCCAGAGACAAAACCGTGGGCAATCATCTGAATGAGTCCACCAGAGACGCCCAGGTCGTTGAAGATGAAGAAGCCCAAGGTCACGAAGCCCATGTGCGCCACGGACGAATATGCCACCAGCTTCTTCATGTCCTTTTGGACCATGGCCACGAGGCCCACGTAGATCACGGCGATCAGCGACAACGCAATCATCAGCCAGGCCCACTCGCGCGATGCGTCGGGGGCGATGGGCATGGAGAAACGCAGGAAGCCATAGGCACCGAGCTTCAGCATGATGGCGGCCAGCACGGCGGAACCGCCGGTAGGCGCCTCCACGTGCACGTCGGGCAGCCACGTGTGGAAAGGGAACATGGGCACCTTCACCGCGAAAGCGGCAAAGAATGCGAAGAACAGCAGGGCCTGGGCCGTGCGGCTCAAGGGCAACTGGTGCCAAGTGGCAATGTCGAAGCTGCCGCCGGACTGGTTGTACAGGTAGATCAGCGCGATCAGCATCAAAAGAGAGCCGAGCAGCGTGTACAGGAAGAACTTGAACGCCGCGTAGATCTTGTTGGGGCCACCCCAGATACCGATGATGAGGTACATCGGGATCAGCGTGGCTTCGAAGAACACGTAGAACAGAATGCCATCCATCGCGCTGAACACGCCGATCATGAGGCCCGACAGAATCAGGAACGCACCCATGTATTGGTTCACGCGCTCTGTGATGGACTCCCACGAAGCGATCACCACGATCACGGTGATGAAGGCCGTCAGCGGCACGAACCAGAACGAGATGCCGTCTACGCCAAGGTGGTAGTGCACGTTGAAGCGCTCTATCCAGGTGGCCTTTTCGACAAACTGCATGGCAGCCGTGCCGACCTGGAAGCCGTCATACAGCGGCAGAGTGACCAGGAAACCAATCAACGCGCCCACAAGCGCCAGCCACCGGACGGCACGGGCGTGCTCGTCGCGCCCCACGGCGAGCAGCAGCGCGCCGAACGCAATCGGCACCCAGATTGCAAGACTCAACAGACCCATTTTGTTGTTTTCCTTATTTGATGAGCTGCAGGATGACGTCACCCCAGACGAACCAGGTCATCAGAGCGAACACACCCAGGATCATGACCAGCGCATAGTGGAAGATGAAACCGGATTGGATCCAGCGAACAACGCCAGACACACCACGCACCACCTTCCAGGAGCCGTTCACTAACCCGCCATCAATGATGGCCTGGTCGCCGCCCTTCCACAGGCCGACACCCAGAGCGCGTGCACCACGCGCAAGAATGTTTTCGTTGATCCAGTCGAGGTAGTACTTGTTTTCAAGCAGTTTGTAGATGGGCTGCACACGCGCCTTGATGCCCGCTGGCAACGCAGGGTTGACCATGTACATGTAGTACGAAGCCGCCACACCTGCCAGCGCCAACCAGAACGGCGCGGTCTGCAAGCCATGCAGTGCCATGCCAACAGGGCCATGGAATATCTCTGCCAGCTTGGCCATGGCGGGGTGCTTGGCCGCATCCACAAAGATCACGTCCTTGAAGAAGTCACCAAACAGCATGGGCTGGATGAACATGAAGCCCACCATCACCGACGGAATGGCCAGCAGCACCAGGGGCACCGTGACCACCCAGGGCGACTCATGCGGCTTGGCATCGTGTCCATGATGGTCGTCGTGACCATGGTGGTCATCGTGGTGCGCATCCGGGTTCTGGTCGTAGCGCTCCTTGCCGTGGAACACCAGGAAATACATGCGGAACGAGTAAAACGCGGTGATGAACACCCCGGCCAGCACGGCAAAGTGCGCAAAACCCGCTGCGGGCAGTTGGCTGAAGTGCACCGCCTCAATGATGCTGTCCTTGGAGTAAAAGCCCGAGAACAGCGGCGTGCCGATCAACGCCAGCGAGCCCAGCAGCGAGGTGATCCAGGTGATGGGCATGTACTTGCGCACAGCCCCCATCCAGCGGATGTCCTGGTTGTGGTGCATGCCCATGATGACCGAGCCCGCGCCCAAGAACAGCAGAGCTTTGAAGAAAGCATGGGTCATCAGGTGAAACACCGCCACGGAGTAAGCCGAGGCACCCAGCGCCACGGTCATGTAACCGAGCTGCGACAGCGTGGAGTAGGCCACCACGCGCTTGATGTCGTTCTGAATAATGCCCAGGAAACCCATGAACAGCGCCGTGATAGCGCCGATCACGAGGATGAAATTCAGTGCCGTGTCGGACAGCTCGAACAGCGGCGACATGCGCGACACCATGAAGATGCCGGCGGTCACCATGGTGGCCGCGTGGATCAGCGCCGAGATGGGGGTCGGGCCTTCCATCGAGTCGGGCAGCCACACGTGCAGCGGGAACTGGGCAGACTTGCCCATGGCGCCGATGAACAGGCAGATGCAGATTACGGTGATCAGCATCCAGTCGGTGCCGGGGAACGGCAGGCCGCCGAGCTCGCCCGACTTGGCGAAGATCTCGCCATAGTTCAGGGTGCCGGTATAGGCAGCAATCAGGCCGATGCCCAGGATGAAGCCGAAGTCACCCACACGGTTGACCAGGAAGGCCTTCATGTTGGCGAAGATGGCCGTGGGCTTGTTGAACCAGAAACCGATCAGCAGGTAGGACACCAGGCCCACGGCTTCCCAGCCGAAGAACAACTGCAGCAGGTTGTTGCTCATGACCAGCATGAGCATAGAGAACGTGAACAGCGAGATGTAGGCGAAGAAGCGGTTGTAGCCGTCATCCTCTTCCATGTAGCCGATGGTGTAGATGTGCACCATCAGCGACACGAACGTCACCACCACCATCATCATGGCGGTGAGGCTGTCGACCAGGAAGCCGACTTCCATCTTGAGGCCGCCCACCACCATCCAGGTGTAGAGCGTCTCGTTGAAGCGAGCACCATCGAGTGCAACGCTCTTGAGCGTCATGGCCGAGAGCACAAAAGCCACGAGCACGCCGAGGATGGTCAGCGTGTGGGACAGACGTCGGCCGATCCAGTTGCCGCCGAAGGTCGTGCCAAAGATGCCGGCCAGCAGAGCGCCCGCCAGCGGTGCCAGTGGCACGGCCAGGAGCGTTGAAGCAGAGAGGGTTTGACTCATTCTTGAGAACCTTGGGAATACTGGTGACCCATCAACCCTTGAGGGTGTTGAGGTCTTCCGCGTTGATGCTGGACTTGTTACGGAACAGCAGCACCAGGATGGCCAAACCGATGGCCGATTCGGCAGCCGCCACGGTCAGGATGAAAAACACGAACACTTGGCCGTGCATGTCACCCAGGTAGTGGGAGAACGCCACGAAGTTCATGTTGACCGCCAGGAGCATCAGCTCGATGGCCATCAGCAGCACGATCAGGTTCTTGCGGTTCAGAAAAATGCCGATCACTGCGAGTGCGAACAGCATCGCGCCCAGCGAGAGAAAGTGGCCCAAAGTCAGCGTCATGCTTTTTTCTCCTCGGCGACAGCCTCTGCGGGAACCTCGGCCGCAGCCTTCTGGGTTGCTGAAACCTTCACCACTTCCAGGCGGTCCGCAGCACGCACACGGATTTGCTGAGACGGGTTGATCGCCTTGCTGTCCTTGCGTTGGCGCAGCGTGAGTGCAATGGCGGCAATCATGGCCACCAGCAGGATCACCGCAGCAATTTCAACGGGGTACAGGTATTCCGTGTAAAGCAGCTTGCCCAGCGCCTTGGTGTTGGAATAAGGAATCACCTGGCCTGCGGCATCCACCGCCACAGCGACCGCTTTAGGCTCATCCATGCCGCGGAACCCGCCCATGAGCACGGCAGCCATTTCGAGGGCGATGAGCGCGCCCACCGTCGCTGCCAGTGGGAAGTGCTTCCAGAACCCTTTGCGGACCGTATCGATGTGGATGTCCAGCATCATCACCACAAAAAGGAACAGCACCATCACGGCGCCCAGGTACACCAATACCAAGGCAATGGCCAGGAACTCGGCCTTGAGCAGCAGCCAGACGGCAGCGGCCTGCGAGAACGCAAGGATGAGGTACAGCACTGCATGCACAGGGTTGCGGGCAGTGATCACCCGGAAGGCTGCAAAGAGCAGCACAACCGAGAAGAGGTAGAAGAAACCGGTCTTGGCGTCCATGAATCGGGTCTTTATAGAAAGTCTGGCAATAAGGCCGCGTTCAGCACCGCTCAGCGGTACTTGGCGTCTGCCGCCTTGGCTGCCGCGATTTCACCTTCGTACCGGTCCCCCACGGCCAGGAGCATGTCCTTCGTGAAATACAGATCGCCACGCTTCTCACCGTGGTATTCAAAGATGTGGGTTTCCACGATCGAATCGACCGGGCAGCTCTCTTCACAAAAGCCGCAGAAGATGCATTTGGTCAGGTCGATGTCATAGCGCGTGGTACGGCGTGAGCCATCGGCACGCACATCCGATTCAATGGTGATGGCCATGGCAGGGCACACGGCCTCGCACAGCTTGCAGGCAATGCAGCGCTCTTCGCCGTTGTCATAACGGCGCAAGGCATGCAGACCCCGAAAGCGGGGCGACAAAGGTGTCTTCTCTTCAGGGAACTGAACGGTCACCTTTCGGCGAAACGCATAGCGGCCCGTCAGGGCCATGCCCTTGACCAACTCCACGAGCATGAAGCTCTTGAGGAAGTCTTTGATAGAGAACGGTGCAGCAGCAACAGTAGCAGTCATACGTGTTGTCTCCGCTTATTTCCAGATATTCCAAGGCGAGAGCAACCACCCGCCCACAAACAGCAAATACACCAGCGTCACAGGAATGAAGATCTTCCAGCCCAAACGCATGATCTGGTCGTACCGGAACCGGGGGAACGTCGCCCGGATCCAGATGAACATGGAAACCACCAGGAATGTCTTGATGCCGAGCCAGATCCAGCCTGGGATCCAGTTAAAGAACACGCTGTCGATGGGCGACAACCAGCCACCCAGGAACATGAGCGCCGCCAGGATGGACACCAGCCACATGCTGGCGTATTCCGCCAGGAAGAAGATGGCAAAGCCCATGCCTGAGTACTCGACCATGTGGCCAGCCACGATTTCGGCTTCGCCTTCCACGACGTCGAAGGGGTGGCGGTTGGTTTCAGCCACGCCGGAGATCAGGTAGACCAAAAAGATGGGCAACAGAGGCAGCCAGTTCCACGACAGGAAGGTCAGGCCCTTATCGGCAGCCATGCCACGCCCCTGCCCCATCACGATTTCGGTCAGATTCATGCTGCCCGAAACCATGATCACCACCAGGAAGCAGAAGCCCATGGCGATTTCATAGCTCACCATCTGTGCCGAAGCGCGCAGTGCGCCGAGGAACGCGTATTTGGAGTTCGATGCCCAGCCGGCGATGATCACGCCATACACCTCGATGGAGGTGATGGCCATCACCAGCAGCAAGCCTGCATTGACATTGGCCAGGGCCACATCAGGCCCAAAGGGGATCGCCACCCAGGCAGCCAGCGCCGGCATGATGGCCATGACGGGACCGAGCACGAAGAGCCCCTTGCTCGCGGCCGTAGGCTGGATGATTTCCTTCGTGAGAAGCTTTAGCGCATCGGCAATGGGCTGCAGCAGGCCCAGAGGGCCCACGCGGTTGGGACCGTGGCGCACCTGCATGAAGCCAAGCAGCTTGCGTTCCCACAGCGTGAGGTAGGCCACTGCGCCCATCAAGGGCGCCAGAATGCAGACGATCTTGATGAGGATCCAGAGTACTGGCCAAACAATGCCGGTCCACCACCCAAACGAAAGCAGGTTAAGGCCCGCGTTGTAGATCGCGTCGATCATGCGGCCACTCCTTCATGGGCTGTGCGCGCGTCGGCCGTCAACTGCAGCGACGTGGAACGGCGCACCAGGCCATCCAGTTGATAAATGCTGGCCACCGCCGGCTCCGCCGTCGGCATTGCGTCGGTTGCGGGGATCTGCGCAACCGCATTGGACAACTGCTCAACTGGCAGGTGGGTAAGACTGCCTGCCGCAGCGTTGGTGGCACGGGCCAGCACGTCCTGCGAGGTTTCGAAGTCGAAACCGGGCACACCGAGCACGTTGGCCAGCACGCGCAGCACCTTCCAGGCGGGACGCGTGTCGCCCAGCGGACGCACCACGGCGTGGAAGCTCTGCAGGCGGCCTTCGGCATTGACGAAGCTGCCCGAGGTTTCGGTGAACGGCGCGATGGGCAGCAGCACGTCGCTGATGTCCATGTTGGCCTTGAACGGGCTCATGGTCACGACCATCTGGGCCTGGCCGATGGCGGCAGCGGCCTGGGGGCCGTTGGCGGCGTCGAAGGCGGGCTCGGTGTTGAGCAGCAGCACGGCCTTGAGGCCACCCGCCAGCATCTGGCCGGCGTTCAGGCCATTGCCCACAGGGTGAGCGCCCGCAAACTGGGCACCCACGGTGTTGGCGGCCTGGGTCAGGTAGCCGACGGTTGCACCGGTCTGCTCGCCGATCCAGTTGGCCAGTGCCAGCAGCTGCGTGGCCTGGCCGTGGTGCGCGGCGGCATTGCCCAGCAGCACGGCCTTGCGCTCGCCACCCAGCAGCGAGCGGGCGATGGCCAGGCTGGCTTCGGAGGCTTCGGCCGCGCCAGCCGGCGCTGCCACGTTCTTTTCCTGGGCGATGGCCGAGGCAATGGAACCGAGGGCCTGCAGCCATTGGCCAGCGCTTTGCAGCAACTGGTGCTTGACGGGCATGGCCCAGTCGTCCACCGAGGAGTCGACCACGCTCAGTTGGGCACCGTGGCGCACGGCATGGCGCACGCGCAGGGCGAACAGCGGATGGTCCTTGCGCAGGTTGGAGCCCACCACCAGCACGCGCTGCAGCGTGGACAGGGAGGCGATGGACGTACCGAGCCAGCGGATACCTTCGGGCGCGGCGAACTCGGCGTTGCGCAGGCGGTAGTCGATGCTGTCGCTGCCCAGGCCGCGCACCAGCGCGGAGGCCAGGTACAGCTCTTCGAGCGTGCTGTGCGGGCTCACCAGGGCACCGATGCTGTTGGCACCGTGGTCGTTCTTGATGCTCTTCAAGCCGTTGGCCACGTACTCGAGCGCGGTCTGCCAGTCGACGGTCTTCCAGACGCCGCCCTGTTTGAGCATGGGCTGGGTCAGGCGCTCGTCGCTGTTGAGCGATTCGTACGAGAAGCGGTCGCGGTCGGCGATCCAGCACTCGTTCACGGCTTCGTTCTCGAACGGAACGACGCGCATGACCTTGTGGTTCTTGACCTGGACGATGAGGTTGGCACCGGTAGAGTCGTGCGGGCTGACCGAGCGGCGGCGCGACAGTTCCCAGGTGCGGGCGCTGTAGCGGAACGGCTTGCTGGTGAGCGCGCCCACGGGGCAGATGTCGATCATGTTGCCCGACAGCTCGGAGTCCACGGTATCGCCCACCACGGTGGTGATCTCGGAGTGCTCGCCGCGGTGGATCATCCCGAGCTCCATCACGCCGGCCACTTCCTGGCCGAAGCGCACGCAGCGGGTGCAGTGGATGCAGCGGCTCATCTCCTCCATGGAGATCAGCGGGCCCACGTCCTTGTGGAAGACCACGCGCTTTTCTTCCTCGTAGCGCGAGGAGGAGCCGCCGTAGCCCACGGCCAGGTCCTGCAGCTGGCACTCACCGCCCTGGTCGCAGATGGGGCAATCCAGCGGGTGGTTAATGAGCAGGAATTCCATGACCGACTGCTGGGCCTTGATGGCCTTGTCGCTCTTGGTGCGCACGATCATGCCTTGCGTCACGGGCGTGGCGCAGGCAGGCATGGGTTTGGGGGCTTTTTCCACGTCCACCAGGCACATGCGGCAGTTGGCGGCGATGGAAAGCTTCTTGTGGTAGCAGAAGTGGGGGATGTAGGTGCCGGCCTTTTCAGCTGCATGCATCACCATGCAGCCTTCGGCGACTTCTACCTTCTGCCCGTCGAGTTCGATTTCAACCATATGCGTTTCTCGCGATCAGGCGGAGGCGGAAGCCTGAGGGGTCTCTTTGCGGATCAGCGCTTCGAATTCCGGACGGAAGTGCTTGATCATGGCGCGCACCGGCATGGCCGCTGCGTCACCCAGTGCGCAGATGGTGCGGCCCTGGATGTTGTCTGCCACCGAATTGAGCAGATTCAGGTCGCCTTCGCGCCCCTGGCCATGCTGGATCCGGTCGATCACGCGCCACATCCAGCCCGTGCCTTCACGGCAGGGCGTGCACTGGCCGCAGGATTCGTGCGAGTAGAAATAGGACAGGCGCAGCAGGCTCTCGACCATGCTGCGGGAGTCGTCCATAACGATCACGGCACCCGAGCCCAGCATGGAGCCGGCCTTGGCGATGGAGTCGTAGTCCATCGTGCATTCCATGATGATGGATGCTGGCAGCACTGGGGCGGACGAACCGCCGGGGATCACAGCCTTGAGCTGGCGGCCCTTGCGCACGCCACCGGCCAGTTCGAGCAGCTTGGCGAACGGCGTGCCCAGAGGCACTTCGTAGTTGCCGGGCTTTTCCACGTCGCCGGAAACCGAGAAGATCTTGGTGCCACCGTTGTTGGGCTTGCCGCACTCCAGGTAGGCCTGGCCACCGTTGCGGATGATCCACGGCACGGCCGCGAAGGTCTCGGTGTTGTTGATGGTGGTGGGCTTGCCGTACAGGCCGAAGCTCGCAGGGAATGGCGGCTTGAAGCGGGGCTGGCCCTTCTTGCCTTCGAGCGATTCGAGCAGAGCGGTCTCTTCACCACAGATGTAGGCACCGAAGCCGTGCGCGGCATGCAGCTGGAAGCTGAAATTGCTGCCCAGGATCTTGTCGCCCAGGTAGCCAGCGGCGCGCGCCTCTTCGAGGGCTTCCTCGAAGCGGTCGTAGGTCTGGAAGATTTCGCCGTGGATGTAGTTATAGCCCACGGAGATGCCCATCGCGTAGGCCGCGATGATCATGCCTTCGATGACGATGTGCGGGTTGAACTGCAGGATGTCGCGGTCCTTGCAGGTGCCCGGCTCGCCTTCGTCGGAGTTGCAGACGAGGTACTTCTGGCCGGGGAACGAGCGGGGCATGAAGCTCCACTTGAGGCCGGTGGGAAAACCCGCGCCGCCGCGGCCGCGCAGACCCGATTCCTTGACCGTGGCGATCACTTGGTCCTGCGTGAGGCCTGCGCCCTCGCCCTGGGCCAGGATCTTGCGCAGGGCCTGGTAGCCGCCACGCGCTTCGTAGTCCTTGATGCTCCAGTTGGTGCCGTCCAGGCCCGCGTAGATCTGCGGGTTGATGTGGCGGTCGTGGAAGCAGGTCTGGACGCCCGTGGCCTGGAACTGCGAGAGGATCTGTGCAGCGGTGGTCATGCTTGTCCTTCCGCAGCGCGCAGGCCGTCCACCAGCTGATCGAGCTTGTCGTTGTCCATGAAGCTACACATGGTGCGGTCGTTGACCAGCATCACGGGCGAGTCGGCGCAGGCGCCCAGGCATTCGCACTGCTGCAGGGTGAACAGGCCGTCGGGCGTGGTCTCGCCCATGGTCACGCCAAGCTTTTTCTCAAGGTGGTGCAGCGCCTTCTGGCCATCGCGCAGTTGGCAAGGCAGATTGGTGCAGACGTTGAGCTTGTACTTGCCCGTCGGCTGCTGGTTGTACATGTTGTAGAACGTGGTGACTTCGTGCACCGCGATCTGGGCCATGCCCAGGTAGTCGGCAATCACGGCCTCGCTCTCGGCACTGACCCAACCCTGCTCCTGCTGCACGATGGACAGGCAAGCCATCACGGCGGATTGCGCCTGCTCGGGCGGGTACTTGGCCACTTCGCGCGCAAAACGTGCCAGCGTGGCCTCGGTGATCTTGGTGTTGCTGCTGCTCATCGGTCGATCTCCCCGAACACGATATCCATGGTGCCGATGATGGCCACGGCGTCGGCGATCATGTGGCCGCGGGCCATTTCATCGAGCGTGGCCAAGTGCGCGAAACCAGGCGCACGGATCTTCAGGCGGTAGGGCTTGTTGGCACCGTCGCTGACCAGATAGATGCCGAACTCGCCCTTGGGGTGCTCGACGGCGGCATAGGCCTCGCCCTCGGGCACGTGAAAACCTTCGGTGAAGAGCTTGAAATGGTGGATCAGCTCCTCCATGTTCGACTTCATGGATTCACGATCGGGCGCAGCCACCTTGTGGTTGTCGGTAATGACAGGACCGGGATTGGCGCGCAGCCAGTCCACGCACTGCTTGATGATGCGGTTGGACTCGCGCATCTCCTGCACACGCACGAGGTAGCGGTCATAGCAGTCGCCCGTCTTGCCCACCGGGATGTCGAAGTCCATGCGGTCGTAGACATCGTAGGGCTGGGTCTTGCGCAGGTCCCAGGCGATGCCGGAGCCGCGGATCATGGGGCCGGTCATGCCCAGGTTGAGCGCGCGCTCGGGCGGCACCACGCCGATGCCCACGGTGCGCTGCTTCCAGATGCGGTTCTCGGTGAGCAGGGTCTCGTACTCGTCCACGCAGCCCGGGAAGCGCTTGGTGAAGTCGTCGATGAAGTCCAGCAGCGAACCCTGGCGGTTCTGGTTCATGGCCTCCAGGGCCTTGGCGTTCTTGATCTTGCTGACCTTGTACTGCGGCATGCTGTCCGGCAGGTCGCGGTAGACGCCGCCCGGACGGAAGTAGGCCGCATGCATGCGCGCGCCGGACACGGCCTCGTACATGTCGAACAGGTCTTCGCGTTCGCGGAAGGTGTAGATCAGGATGGTGGAGCTGCCGCAGTCGTTGCCGTGCGAGCCCAGCCACATGAGGTGGTTGAGCAGGCGCGTGATCTCGGAGAACATCACGCGGATGTACTGCGCGCGCACCGGCACTTCCAGGCCCAGCAGCTTTTCGATGGCTAGGCAGTAGGCGTGTTCGTTGGACATCATGGACACATAGTCCAGGCGGTCCATGTAGGGCAGCGACTGGATGTAGGTCTTGTGCTCGGCCAGCTTTTCGGTGGCGCGGTGCAGCAGGCCGATGTGCGGGTCGGCGCGCTGCACGACTTCGCCGTCGAGCTCGAGCACCAGGCGCAGCACGCCGTGCGCTGCCGGGTGCTGCGGTCCGAAGTTCAGGGAGTAGTTCTTGATTTCAGCCATGGTAGGTCACGTGGGGCGCGGGGCGCCTCAGTGCAGGCCTCCGTACTTGTCTTCGCGGATGATGCGCGGCGTGATCTCGCGCGGCTCGATCGAGACGGGCTCGTAGACCACCCGGCGCTGCTCGGTGTCGTAGCGCATCTCGACGTGGCCGGACAGCGGGAAATCCTTGCGGAAGGGGTGGCCGATGAAGCCGTAGTCGGTCAGGATGCGGCGCAGGTCGTTGTGACCGTCGAACACGATGCCGAACAGATCGAACGCCTCGCGCTCGTACCAGTTGGCGGAGTTCCAGAGGTCGGAGACCGAGGCCACGACCGGGAAGTCGTCGTCGGCGCAGAACACCTTGACGCGCAGGCGCTGGTTCAGGCTGACCGACAGCAGGTGCGAGACCACGCAGTAGCGCGCGCCTTCGTTGACCTCGTCGGCATAGGCCGAGTAGTCCACACCGCACAGGTCCACCAGCTGCTCGAACTGGCAGCCGGGCGCATCGCGCAGCTGCTGCATGGCGGCCAGGTAGTCGGCGGCAGAGACGGTGACGGTGACCTCTTCGAGGGCCACCTGGATCTTGCGGACCTTGTCGCCCAGCACGGCGGCGACGGTGTCCTTGATTTTTTCAGGGTGAATGGCAACAGATGTCATCATCGGCCCTCAGACGCGCGCAATGGTGTTGGTGCGGCGGATCTTCTGCTGCAGCTGGATGATGCCGTAGATCAGCGCTTCGGCCGTGGGCGGGCAGCCAGGCACATAGACATCCACGGGCACGATGCGGTCACAGCCGCGCACCACGGAGTAGCTGTAGTGGTAATAGCCGCCGCCGTTGGCGCACGAGCCCATCGAGAGGACCCAGCGGGGCTCGGACATCTGGTCGTACACCTTGCGCAGCGCAGGCGCCATCTTGTTGCACAGCGTGCCGGCCACGATCATCAGATCGGACTGGCGGGGGCTGGCGCGGAACACTTCGGCGCCGAAGCGGCCGATGTCGTAGCGGGCAGCCGCCGCGTGCATCATTTCGACAGCGCAGCAGGCCAGACCGAAGGTCATGGGCCAGAGCGAGCCGGTCTTGGCCCAGTTCACCACGGAGTCGTAGCTCGTGGTGATGAAGCCTTCCTTCATCACGCCTTCAATCATTGCATCAGTCCTTGTTGAAGCCCGCTGTCATTCCCAGTCGAGGGCGCCTTTTTTCCACTCGTAGGCAAAACCCACGACGAGGATGGCCAGGAAAATCACCACCGCCACAAAACCAGCCATACCCACCTCATGGAGCGTCACCGCCCATGGAAAAAGGAATGCGATTTCCAGGTCAAACAGGATGAAGAGGATGGCGACGAGGTAGTAGCGCACATCGAATTTCATGCGCGCATCTTCGAAAGCCTCGAAGCCGCATTCATAAGGGGAGTTTTTTGCATCGTCCGGGCGGTTCGGCCCAAGGACATAGCCCAGAACCAGAGGAACAACGCCAACGGCGATGCCGACCAAGATGAATAAGAGGACGGGGAGGTACTGATCGAGGTTCATCTTGAGGATGTGCTCACCGCTGTGGCCTTGCCCGACATGACCCAGGGCGGATCATGCGGGGAGGCCTTTGTTTTGGTGCCGTCGGCGAGACTCGAACTCGCACAGCTTTCGCCACTACCCCCTCAAGATAGCGTGTCTACCAATTTCACCACGACGGCTGGTTTGTGCATCTGGATGGCATGAGGAACCTTGCGGTTTTGGCTTTCCAGACAATCCAGGATTCTACTCCGGAAAAACCCTGTAACAGCTTCTGCTGTTCAATTTTGCGCAGATTATTTGGTTGGGATCTGCGCTGCGCCAGAAGCTGGCACGGCAGGAGCCACCGCCGCATCCGACGCTGCACCAGCAGGCACAACAGCAGCAGGAGTCTCCAGCACACTGCCAGAACTGGCGGGGCGCGCGTTGCCAAAATAGGCCAGCGTCAAAGTGGCCGCAAAAAACACAAAGGCCAGTACGGCGGTGGTGCGCGATAGAAAGTTGGCACTGCCGCTGGCACCAAACAAACTGCCCGAGCTCCCGCTGCCAAAGGCAGCCCCCATGTCGGCACCCTTGCCATGCTGGATGAGGATCAGGCCAATCATCCCCAAGGCCGTCAGCATCTGCACAGCCAAGACCACATTCACAATCGCATTCATTCTCTGTTCACTCCTGATTGATAGTTAGTTTGTTGGCCGCACCCTCAACGGGCTGCGGCAATGATCTGCAAAAAGTCGGGCGCTTTGAGCGATGCGCCGCCCACAAGCCCGCCATCGATGTCCGGTTGCGCCAGCAACTGTGCGGCATTCGCCGCGTTCATACTGCCGCCATAAAGCAGCCGAATGCGGTCGGCATGCTCGCTGGCCGCAGCCAATTGGGCGCGCAATACTGCATGCACCGCCTGGGCCTGCTCGGGGGTTGCCGTGCGGCCAGTACCGATGGCCCACACCGGCTCATAGGCCACCACGACCTCGCTGATGCAATGTCCGTTGACATGGATAACCGCGGCCAACTGGCGCTTGACCACCATCTCCGTCTGGCCCGCTTCGCGCTCCTGCAAGGTTTCCCCCACACACACGATTGGGGTCACACCCGCAGCCAGCGCGCGCTGCGTTTTTTCCGCGACCACGGCATCGGTCTCGCCATGGTATTGGCGCCGCTCCGAATGGCCCACCAGCACATAGCGAACTCCGAAATCCTTGAGCATGGCCGCCGACATTTCACCGGTGTAAGCACCCGTCTCGTGCGCGGAAACATCCTGCGCCGCAACTGCCATCAGCGAGCCTGCCGTGAGCGCCTGAACCTGCGCGAGATACGGCGCAGGCACAGCCACCGCCACATCGCAAGCAGCCCCTCCTAAGCCCTCCAAAAGGGCCCTTAACAAGGCTTCATTGGCAGCCAACCCACCATTCATCTTCCAGTTGCCTGCGATGAGTTTTTTCTTGCTGTCGCTCATTTCTTGTTCACCAGGTCAAAACAATCTTGCCGACGTGTTGATTGGACTCCATCAAGGCGTGCGCCTGCGCCGCATCGCCCGCGGCGAAGGTGCCGTGGATCACCGGGCGGACTGTGCCCGCCGCCAGCAATGGCCACACACGCTCGCGCAGCGAACGCGCAATGGCACCTTTGAACGTCACCGGGCGCGGCCGCAAGGTCGAACCCGTGATCGTGATCCGCCGCCGCAACACCTGCCCGGCATTGAACTCGCTCTTGACGCCACCCTGCACTGCGATGATGACGATGCGACCATCTTCGGCCGCACACTCCACTTCGCGGGCCACATAGTCGCCCGCCACCATGTCCAGCACCACATCCACGCCACGCCCGTCGGTGATGCGCTTGGCTTCAGCGACAAAGTCCTGCGACCTGTAGTTGATGGCATGGTGAGCGCCCAACTGAACACAGGCAGCGCACTTCTCGTCGCTGCCCGCGGTTGCGATCACAGTAGCGCCAAATGCACGCGCCAACTGGATGGCCGTTACACCAATACCACTGGTACCGCCCTGCACAAGCAGTGTCTCGCCACTTTGCAGGCGCCCCCGATCAAAGACATTGCTCCACACCGTGAAGAACGTTTCAGGAAGCGACGCCGCCTCTACATCACTGAAACCCGCTGGCACGGGAAGGCACTGCTCAACGGGCGCCACACACCATTGCGCGTAACCTCCACCCGCAACCAAGGCGCAGACACGATCACCCAACTGGATTCCGGCGCGCGCCATGGCCTCGGCATCACCCGACTCCACCACACCCGCCACCTCCAGCCCCGGCAGGTCCGAGGTGCCAGGCGGCGGGGCGTAATGCCCAAGCCGCTGCAGCACATCCGGCCTGTTGATGCCACTTGCGCCCACACGAATCAATACCTCGCCCGCAGCCGGCTGCGGCTTGGAGCGCTCGGTCAAGCCCAATACCTCAGGGCCACCAAAGGAGGTGATGGCGATTGCTCGCATGGTTTGGTTCATGACAGTTGATTTGAGATGATTTCAGCCTCCAGCGCTTTACCATCAAGCGCTGAAAGCTACAAAATCAATAGCAATTCCAGTGACTTAACCGACCACTTGATCGGAGGTGCCATTGGCCCCCAGCGATTGCTGTTGCTGCTGCTGGTCCGCCGATGGGCGACCACCTTCACGACCGCCTTCGCGGCCATGGTCACGGCGTGGCTCGCGCTCACCGCGCTCGGCAGGCGCAGGACGGTCGCTGCCGCCCGCAGGGCGATCGGCCAATACTTTCATGGACAGCTTGATGCGGCCTTTTTCGTCGGTTTCCATGACCTTGACCTTCACGATCTGGCCTTCGGTCAGGTAGTCCGACACCTTTTCCACGCGCTCGTGGGCGATCTGGCTGATGTGCAGCAGGCCATCCTTGCCAGGCAGCAGGTTGATCAGTGCGCCAAAGTCCAGGATCTTGGTCACAGGGCCTTCGTAGATCTTGCCGATCTCGACTTCCGCCGTGATCTGCTCGATGCGCTTCTTGGCTTCGTCGGCCTTGGCAGCATCGGTGGCGGCAATGGTGATCGTGCCGTCTTCTTCGATGTTGATCTGGCAGCCGGTTTCTTCGGTCAGCGCACGGATCACCGAGCCACCCTTGCCGATCACGTCGCGGATCTTCTCGGGGTTGATCTTCATCGTGTAGAGCTTGGGCGCAAAGTTCGACACTTCGGTCTTGGCTTCACCC
>PJUL01000650.1_pt1 | contig 21639 bp, 19 predicted proteins | sample 1512221 | NCBI WGS metagenome assembly PJUL01 (sample SAMN08177667, study PRJNA422409) | Feces metagenome, whole genome shotgun sequencing project.
CTATGCCCCGGTATGCCCCGCTATGCCCCGGTATGCCCCGCTATGCAGCGCTGGCGGCGTCCACCTCCAGCAGCCCCGCTTTGGCCAGTTCGTGCTTGTATTGCTCCCAGTATGCCCCGCTATGCCCCGGTATGCCCCGCTATGCAGCGCTGGCGGCGTCCACCTCCAGCAGCCCCGCTTTGGCCAGTTCGTGCTTGTATTGCTCCCAGCCAGACGCAGGCACCACCTCGTGCCCGCGCGCCTGCACCTGCTGCAGTCGGCTGCGTACGGCCTCGGCGGCGTCCGGCGCGTCGTGCACATGGATGCCTTGGGTCATGGTGATGTGGGCGGATTCAAAGCTACCTGCGCCTGCCAGCAAGATCATGCGGGTGGGCGCATCGTCGGCCACCAGCGCAATCAGGCCGGGGCTCACACGGTCCGGTGCCAGGCCGGCCAGCACATGGTCCGGCAAGACCCCGTGCGTCATGCCGGTGGCAGCGCTGGGTGCCAGGCAGTTCACACGGATGCCGTGCTTCATGCCCTCCAGCGCCAGTGTCTGCATCAGGCCGACCAGGGCCATCTTGGCCGCGCCGTAGTTGGCTTGGCCGAAGTTGCCATACAGCCCAGAGGACGATGTGGTCATGACGATCCGGCCATGGCCTTGTGCGCGCATTCGGTCCCACACGGCCTTGGTGCAATTCACGGCGCCCATCACGTGGACATCCATCACCAGCCGAAAGTCGTCCAGCGTCATCTTGGCGAATGACTTGTCGCGCAGGATGCCCGCGTTGTTCACCAGGATGTCCACACGGCCCCACTGCGCCACGGCCTGGTCAACCATGGCCTGCATCTGCTCAGGGTGCGTCACATCGCCGCCGTTGGCCAGGGCCTCGCCACCGGCTGCCCGGATCTCGGCCGCCACGCGCTGTGCTGCAGCGTCTGCGTGGTCGCCGCCCAGGTCGTTCACCACCACGCGGGCGCCGTGGCGCGCCAGCTCCAGCGCATGGGCGCGGCCCAGGCCACCACCGGCTCCGGTCACGATGGCCACCTTGTTCTGCAATAGCTTGCTCATGGGTTTCACTTCTCTAGAAGGGTTGGGGATAGAAATGCGCACGGCGACGGGGCTGTGTCAGAAGGCGACCTTGTCGGCCCCTTTGAGGCCTAACATGGCACGTGCTTCGGCGGGCGATGCGACGTCCAAAGACAGCTCTTGCAGAATGCGGCGGATCTTGCGCACCTGCTCGGCGCAGGACGTGGCCAGCTCGCCCTTGCCCAGGTACAGGCTGTCTTCCAATCCCACGCGCACATGCCCGCCCATCACGGCGCCCATGGTGAGCAGCGGCATCTGGTGGCGCCCCGCGCCCAGCACCGAAAAGCGGTAGCCCTTGCGCCCAAACAGCCGGTCGGCCGTGGACCGCATCACATGCAGGTTTTCGGGATCCGGCCCGAGCCCACCCAGGATGCCGAAGATGGCCTGGATGAACAGCGGCCACTGGATGAGGCCTTCATCCACAAAATGCGCCAGGTTGTACAGGTGGCCGACGTCGTAGCACTCAAACTCGAACCGCGTTCCGCAGTCCTCGCCGAGCACCTTCAGGATGTGCTTGATGTCGCGGAAGGTGTTGCGAAAGATCAGGTCTTCCATGCCCTCGATGTAGGGCTTCTCCCAGGCGTGGCGCCAGTCATGGATCTTGCGAGCCGCTGGGTGGATGGAGAAGTTCATCGAGCCCATGTTCAGCGAACACATCTCGGGCTGCGCCTTCAGGGGGTAGGCCAGCCTTTCCTGCAGCGTCATGCGCGTGCTGCCGCCCGTGGTGATGTTGATCACGGCATCGGTAGCGGCGCGAATGCTCGGCACGAACTGGTCGAACACAGCGGGGTCGGCCGTTGGGCTGCCGTCGGCCGGGTTGCGCGCATGCAGGTGCAGGATGGCCGCGCCCGCCTGCGCGGCTTCGATGGCCTGGTGGGCAATCTCGTCGGGCGTGAGCGGCAGGTGCGGCGACATGCTGGGCGTGTGCACCGATCCGGTCACGGCGCAGGAGATGATGACTTTGTTCTGACTCGATTCCATGGTGTTTGGCTTTGCTTGTGGGATGTGTGTTTGCGGCGCGGGTCAAACCGCCAGCCAGTCGGCCAGCAGTTGCTCATCGGCCATTAAGGCCTGCGGCGTGCCTTCGAACACGATGCGCCCGTGCCCCATCACACACACGCGGGTGGAGACCTTGAGCGCAATGGCCAGCTTTTGCTCGACCAGCACCACCGAGACACCGCGGCGGTGCATGTCGCGGATGCACTCGCCCACGGCGGCAACAATCTTGGGGGCCAAGCCCTCGGTGGGCTCGTCGATCAACAGCACCAGGGGGTTGCCCAGCAGCGACCGGCAGATGGTCAGCATCTGCTGCTCCCCGCCCGACAGGCTGCCTGCCTTGGTGTTGCGCCGCTCTTTCAGGCGCGGGAAGTAGTCGAACATCTGGTCGATGGTCCAGGTCACAGCACCGGCCACGGTGGGCTGCCCGCCCATGCGCAGGTTCTCGTCCACGGTCAGGTTGGTGAACACCTCGCGCTCCTCCGGCACATAGGCGAGCCCTGCGCGGCAGATGGTGTAGGGCCGCTGCCCCGTCAGCGCGCGCCCCTGCAGGTGCACGCTGCCGCCTGTGGGCGGCACCAGGCCCATGAGGGCCTTCATGGTGGTGGAGCGGCCCGAGCCGTTGCGCCCCAGCAGGCTGACGACTTCGCCCTGCTTCACGTCAAACGTGACGCCGTGCAGGATGTGGCTCTTGCCGTAGTGGGCGTGCAACTGGTCCACGCTCAGCAGCGCAGGCCCTGCGTTCATGGCTGATGTCATGCCGCCACCTCCTCGCCCAGATACGCTTCCTTGACGGCGGCGTTGTCACGGATCTCGTCGGGCGTTCCGGTGGCGATCACCTGGCCGTACACCAGCACGCTGATGCGGTCGCTGATGGAGAACACCACCTGCATGTCATGCTCGACGATGAGCAGCGCCCTGCCCCGCGTCACCTCGCAGATCAGCTCGGCCGTGTAGGCCGTCTCTTCGTTGGACATGCCCGCCATGGGCTCGTCCAGCAGGATGGCTTGCGGGTCGCTGGCCAGCGTCATGGCGATCTCCAGCGAACGCTGCTCGGAATACGACAGCTCGGCAGCCATCATGGCTGCCTTGGACTGCAGGCGCACCTGCTCCAGCAGGCGCTCGGTCTGCTCGCGCAGACCTGCCGCGTTGTCGATAAAGCGCCAGAAGGTGTACTGCAGCCCATGCGACCGCATGACGGCCAGGCGCAGGTTCTCGAACACCGAAAGCTTGGGAAAGATGTTGGTAATCTGGAACGACCGCGACAGGCCACGGCGGTTGATGGCCTGGGGCGTCTGGCCGTCGATGCGCTGGCCGTTGAAGACGATTTCGCCCGAGCTGGGCTTGAGGTTGCCCGAGATCAGATGGAACAGGGTGGACTTGCCCGCCCCGTTTGGGCCGATGAGCGCGTGGCGCTCGTTGCGGCGCAGGTCCAGATCGACACCGCGAATGATCTGCGTGGGGCCAAAGGATTTGGTGAGGCCTTGAAGCGTGAGGATGGATTCGGTCATGCGGACTCCTGTGCGGAGACAGTGGCAGTGGTGGCTGGGGTGACCGCCATGGCGGCGCTGGCAGCGCTCTCGCGCCCGTCTAGCAAGCCTTGCAGGTGTCGCCGCGCCAGGTAGGCCAACGCTCCGCCCACGCTCAGCAGCACCACGGGAACCAGCCAGGTGGAGATGGCCCCAGGGGCCCAGTCCATCCCATATAGCGGGATGGTGGGCCAGGGGGCCGAGGGATCGGCGCCCAGCAGGGCTCGGTAGTCGCGCGAGAACAGGCGCCGCAAGACTTCCACCACAAAGGCCGTGCCTGCGGCCAGCAGCATGGTGGCGGCCACAAAACTGACCACCAGGGGAAGCAGGCGCCAAAAACCAAACCTGCGCCACAACATCACTGTGCCGCTGAACAGGCCCGCCAACCCCTGGGGCATGAACATCATCACCACCACGAACAAAATGCCCTGGTACAGCAGCCAGGACTGCGTGAGGTCTGACACGGCATAGCCAAAGAACGTCATCAGGGCAGCGCCCAATGCAGGCCCGAGGAAGGTGCCCACCCCGCCGATGTAGGTGTTGAGCACAGCGGCGGCCGAGAGCGTGCTTTCGAACAGCACGTAGTTGGCCGCCTCGTTGTTGATGACCTGCAGGCCGCCCGCGATGCCTGAGAACATGGCCGAGACGGTGAACACCAGCACGCTGAGCTTGTGCACGTCATAACCCAGGAAGGCGAGGCGGTGGCGGTTTTCGCGCAGGCCCAACGCCAGCCGCCCGAGCGGCGTGCGGGTGTACAGGTACAGCAGCCCCAGCGACGCCAGCACCCACACCAGCGTGAGGTAGTACACCTCTGCGGTGGAGCCGAACGTGAGCCCCATCGACGGCATGCGCATGCTGGAGACACCAGCCTCTCCGCCAAAAACGCTCTTGATGTGCGGCGCGATCGAGTGCAACAGCTCGGCGATGGCCAGCGTGATCATGGCGAAGTAAGTGCCCGTGCGCTGGGTGGAGAACCACCCGGCAATCACCCCCACCACCAGCCCGCCCAAGGCGCCCGCCAGCGGCAGCAACGGGGTGGGCACGATGCCGGTGCCACCCAGCGCATTCATGGCGTGCACCGTAGCAAAAGCCCCTACGCCAAAGTACGCGGCGTGGCCGAACGACAGCATGCCCGCCTGGCCACACACCACGTTGAAGGCCGAGGCGAACAGCGCGGCAATCAGCATCTGAATGGCGGCGTTGAGCAGCCCCGTGGACAACAGCCAAGGCAGGCCCGCCAGGATGGCGGCGCCCAGGCAAAGGGTGCCGATGAGAAGGGTGCGCGTGTTCATGGAGGAACTTGCTTTCATGGACAGCACCTCAGGCCTTCTCGCCCATCAGGCCCGAGGGCCGGATCAGCAGCACCAGCAACATCAGCGCAAACGGCAGCGTGGCCGCCAGGCTGGACAGCTTGAGCGTGAGCAACCCGCCCACACCTTCGGCCCAGGACCGCGCGCCGACCACGGCCAGCAGGTCCGCCATGCTGGCGTCAATGGCCACCGCCAGGGACGTGATTACGCCAATCAGCAACGAGGCGAGCATGGCGCCCTCCAGCGACCCCAGGCCGCCCACCACCACGACAACGAAGACCATCACGCCCAGCTCCAGCGCCATGTTGGGGTTGGTGGTGTAAAAAGCCCCGGCCACTGCGCCGGCAAGGCCGGCCAGGGCCGCACCCACGCCAAACACGCTCATGAACACCAGCGGCACGTTGTGCCCCAGAGCCTCGGCCATGTGGGGTTTGTAGATGGCCGAGCGCACCACAATGCCCACGCGGGTGCGGGTGAGCAGCAGGTAGATGACCACAAACATGACCACCGCCACCATGCCCATGAAAACGCGGTACGCCGGGTAGCTGGCCGCGCCGATGGTGAAGGCAGAAAAATCCAGCCCCGACGGGATGCGGTAGTTGACGGGAAAGTTGCCGAAGAACAGCTTGACCAGCTCGGCAATGATGAACGACAGGCCAAAGGTGAGCAGCAGCTCGTGCGCGTGGCCATGGTGGTGCACGCGGCGCAGAAAGTACTTCTCCACCACCACGCCCACCAGGCCCACCAGCACGGTGGCCGCCACCAGGGCCAGAGGAAACCCCAGCACATCGGTCAGGGTGTAGGCAAAGTAGGCGCCCAGCATGTAGAACGATGCGTGGGCGAAGTTGAGCACGCCCATCATTCCGAAGATGAGCGTGAGCCCGGCCGAAACCATGAACAGCAACAAGCCGTAGATGGTTCCGTTGAGCAACGAAACGATGAGGGTGTCCATACGTGTGGGGCGTGGGCAAAAAGCGGGCAAAGGGCGGCCACAACGAGTGTTTGGACGCACTCGCCGGAGGCTCGGGACAAGAAGGAGAAGGTGGCGGGCGCCCAGCCAGGGGGCGCCCGCGCGGTCAGCGCATCACAAAGGGCGCTGCATCTTGCAGCTCGCCTGCGCGAGGGTCGCAGCCTCCTGCGCCGTGAAGAGCTTCACCGGCTTGAAACCCATGTCGGTGCCGTCCACCTTGAACTTGGCGTCCTTGGTGACCGTGGACACGACCACAGGCAACAGCGCCTGGTGGTCTTCGGCCCGCATGCTGATCTCGCCAATGGGCGTGGTGATCTTGGCGGTCTCCAGCGCACGCGCAAAGGCGTTCACGTTGAATTTGCCGCCTTCGGGCTTCACGCGGCTCAGGGCGTCGCCCACCATCAGCAGTCCGAACACGGTTTGCGGGTCGGTGGCCACCGGCGCGCTGCCCGTCTTGGCGCGGTAGTCGTTGACGAACTTTTCGCCCTCTACACCACCGGCCTCGGCATTGAACGTGTGCGCGATGAAGTGGCCCACAGCCAGATCACCCGCATTGGCAATGTTGCCGGGCTGGTCCAGAAAGATGGTGCCAAAACGGGTTTTGAGACCTGCGGCGCGGGTGGCCTTCATGAGCAGCAGCAAGTCGTTGGACCAGTTGCCCGTGATCACCGTGTCGGCCTTGGCAGCGCCGATCTTGGCCACGTAGGGCGCGAAGTCCTGAATGCGGTTGACGTCGTGCAAGGTCTTCTCGACCACTTGATAGCCCCCGGCAGACGCGTTGTCCACCGTGGCCTGCTCCATGTCCTGGCCCCAGGAATAGTTCTGGTTGATGGCGTAAACACGCGTGCCCAACGTGCCTGCGCCCTTCATGGCCTGCACCAGCGCCTTGGTGCGCACCTGGGCATTGCCGCTGAACCGGAAATGGTGGAAGTGGCACTTCTCGCCCGTCAGCTCCAGGGCTTCGGCGCCCACGTTGATGTAGACGATTTCCTTGCCCGCGTTGCGCAGGTTGTGTTTGCGCACGTCTTCCGTCAGTTGCCCTCCCACGGCCGAGGACGCGCCTTGCACGATGATGTGCACGCCATCGGAAATCGCGGTCTTGAGCTTGTCAGCGGCACCGGTCGGGCCGCCCTGGTTGTCGTACTCCACCAGTTGCACCGGCTGGCCGTTCCAGCCGCCCTGCGCGTTGATGCGGTCCACCGCGTAGCGAGTGGCGGTGCGATACATCAGGCCCGAGGCCGCCTGGGGCCCCGAGAGCGTTTCAATCACGCCGATCTTGACGGTCTGCGCAAACACGGTACCGCTGACCGCCATGCCGGCTGCCGCGATGGCGGTGGCACCGAGGGTGTGGATCATCTTCATACAGTCTCCTTTTGTGGATATGGGGTTTGCCGGGGCGTACCGGAGAAGGGGCTTCAGAGGTACTCAAGATTTCCGTCCACGCTGATCGCCTGGCCGGTGATGTTTCGGGCTGCCGGCGCGCTGAGGAACAGCGCGGTGGCGGCCACGTCTTCCGCAGTCACCATGCGGCGCAGCGAAATCTTTCGGAGGTATTCCTCGCGCATGGCTTCGGCGCTGATGCCGGCCGTGGATGCGCGGGCGGCGATCACCCCGCTCATGCGCTCGCCTTCCACGGTGCCGGGCAGGATGGCGTTGACCCGAACGCCCGATGGGCCCAGTTCAATGGCCAACGATTTCATAAGTCCCACCACCGCCCATTTGGTGGAGGCATACGGGGTGCGGTAGGCATAGCCCAGCCGCCCTGCCACCGAGCTCATCGCAATGATGGAGGGGCTGCGGCTGGACTGCCGCAGTAGCGGCACCGCTTGCCGTGCAAAGAAGAACTGGCTGTTCAGGTTCACGTCCAGCGTGCGCTGCCACCGGCTGGCACTGATGCTGTCGATGGGCCCTGTGGGCCCCGCGATGCCTGCGTTGTTGACGAGCACGTCCAGCCCGCCAAAGCTGCCCAGCACGTCCTCAAAGACCAGCGCCACGTCACGCTCGACCGATGCGTCCGCGACGGTGGCGGTCACGCCGGGCAACGCCCGCGTCAACCGGTCAATCGCGGTGCGGTCGATGTCGCAGATGTGCACGCTGGCCCCCGCCTCGTTGAAGGCCCGCGCAATGGCGGCGCCGATGCCGCTGGCCCCCGCGGTCACCAGCACGCGAAGACCGGGGGGCGGAGCCAAAGAGTTCAAGATGCTCATAAAAAGGTGAAGGGAGAAACGTGGGTGTGTGGCCGCCTCAGGGCGACCGTTGCCCACACTGTCTCCGAGCAAGACCTCCAAATCTATGTGAACGGCACACACCGGCAACCCCCGTGTGATGTGCACAAAGAACTCCGTAAAAACCCGAAGTGCCCGCACAAAACCCACGCGCAGGCGCGCAAGAGGCCTCACACTGCGTTGCTTTTGGGCGATGGCCCAAGCCAAGGAGAAAGCGCGCATGAGGCCCGCAATGGAAGACACCGGTGCTGCCGCCGCGGCCAGTGACCACATCGGCGAATCACTGATAGAACTGCTGCACCGGGCGGGGCCCGCAGAGGAGTTGGCCGCCTACCTGGCTCAGGTGGAAGCCCTGCCAGACGACATGCCCCGCAAGTCCGATCTGCTGGAGTTGGTGCGGATGGCCATGGCCGTGCGCCATCGGCTGGACGTGCAACACCAGCGCGAGAGCGGCATGCTGGCCGTGATCGAATCTGCGCGCGACCTGTCGAGCCGGCTGGACCTGCCCGAGCTGCTGCGCACCGTGGTCTCGCGCGCCCGCAGGCTGCTGGGGTCGCAGGTGGCCTGGCTGTCGGCCTATGACGCGAGCCTGGATGCGTTCCACGTGCTCACGGCCGATGGGGCACTGGCGCGCGGCACCGGCGAGATGCTGGCCGGGCGTGAACTGGGCATCGTGAGCGTGGTGGTGCAGACCCGCCTGCCCTTCACCACTGCCGACTACCTGCACGACACGCGCTTTCCGCACGATCCAAAGCTCGACGTCACCTTCCGCGAAGAAGGCATTGCCGCCGTGGTGGGCGTGCCGCTGCTGTGGGAGGACGAGGTAATCGGGCTGCTGTTTGTGGCCGACCGCTACCACCGCACCCACACCGCGCACAACATCTCCATCCTGAGCACGCTGGCCACACACGCCGCCGTGGCCATCAAGAACGCCATGGCGTTCGAGCAGACCCAGGCTGCACTGCGCAGCGCGGAGGCCGCGCATGCCCAGATGGAACGGCACGCGCAAAGCGTGCAGGCCGCCGCAGAAGCGCACGATCAGATGACCACCTTGCTGGCCAAGGGGGCAACGCTCACGTCCATCTGCCAGGCGGTGGCAGAGATCATGGAAGGCGAAGTGCTGGTGCTCGACGAGGTGGGCCAGGTGATGGGACGGGGCACCGCGCCTGGCTACGCCAGCCAGGGCGGCGAAGCGTATCGCCCGCATGGTGCACACAGCGACGCGCTGGCGCGGGCGCTGGGCGAAAGCCGCCGGATCGGCCGATCGGTGGTGGCCTATGAGGCAGAGGGTGAAACCTGCCGGCTCAATGCCGTGATCGGCGGCAACGATGTGCTGGGCGCCATGCTGCTGTTTCGCACTGCCGCGCTGGATGGCGTGGCCACACGCACCTTTGAGCGGTGCGCCAGCATCGTGGGCATCGTGCTGCTTTCGCGGGAACGCGCGGAGGCGTCGCAAAGCCGCGATCTGTCCAGCCTGCTCAGAGGCCTGCTGGCGCCCAGGCAGGACGACCTGCATCTGCTCAGCGACCGCGCGGACCGGTTTGGCGTCGACCTGTCACGCCCCACCACGCTGCTGCTGCTGGAAACGCGCACGCCCGAGTCCGGCTACCTCGTGCGGCGATTGCGCTCGGCGCCGCTGTTGCCGCAGGTCTTGTTCGACGACATCGATGGTGTGATGACCATCCTGTGCGCCACCACTCGCGCAGACGAAGTGCGCCGCACCATCGACAGCACAGCACGGCAGCACTTCGGCGCGGAATATGTGGGCGTGCTGTCGCGGCCCATCGTGCAGCCATCGGAGATCCCTGCCATTCACGCATCGCTGCGCCGCGCATTGCCGGTCGCCTCGCGCATTGGCATGCGCGGCGCCATCGTTGGGCAAAACGAGTTGGCGCTGTACTCCACGCTGTTTGAAACCCATGACCAGGCCAGCCTGCGCGCCTACCTGCAGAACACCATCGGCGCGCTCATCACCCACGATGCGAAGCGCGGCTCGGAACTGGTGGCGACGCTGCTGGCGTATTTCGACTGCAACCAGAACGCCAAGGCGGCTGCAGAGCGCCTGAGCATCCACGTGAACACCATGCGGCAGCGGCTGGCCACGGCCGAAGGCCTGGTGGGCCACTGGGGCAATGCGCTGCGCGCGCTGGAGGTTCAGGTGGCGCTCAGGCTGTGGGTGCTGAGCGAGAACGCTTGATGCGCGGCCTGCCATGCGCGCCCTTGCCGTGCACTGCCAGAACGAAAAAATTCAAGCATTTTTGGGCTCCAGCGCTTACTGGATAAGCGCCAGCAGCTATCATTTTTGAATAGACATGGCATTGAGGGCCACTCGGCCTACTCTTTGAACAGCGCCTCGATCACGCCGCGCATCCACTGGTTGCCAGGGTCGCTCTCAAACCGCCGGCTCCAGTGCAATGACACTGTGAAGTCCCGCAGGGGCAGTGCTGGCTCGATGATGGCGTAGCCCGCGTCGGCCGCGAAGATGCGGGCGATGTTGCGCGGCATGACCACCGCCAGGTCGGTGCCGCGAACGATGGCGGGCAACGCCATGAAATGCTCCGCCGTGAGGCGAATGCGGTCTTGCAGCTGCAGCATTTCCAGGATGCGCAGCGTGTCCGAGTGGGTGCGCACGGCCACAAACTCCAACTGACGCAGGGCCTTGAGCAGCGCGGGGCCACTGCGCTTTTTTTCTGCGAAGGGGTGGCCTGCGCGCAGCAGCAGCACATAGCGGTCTTTGAGGAGCTGCACACGCTGCGTGTCCTTCACCGTGGGCAAAAAACCAAAGGCAAAGTCGATGGCGCCGCTGTCCAGCCGCTGCGCAATCTCGCTGCGCGGCACGGGCAGTGTCTCCAGCCGCACCCCGGGTGCTTCGCGCCGCAAGGCACCCATCAGGTCTGGCAAGAAGCGGCCCTCGCCGATGTCGCTCATGTGGATGCGGAACACCTTGTGCGACTGCAGCGGCTCGAACTCTGCGGATTCATTGAGCGCTTCTTCCAGCAGGCCCAAGGCACTGCGCACAGCGTTGGCCAGCCGGTCGGCCTTGGGCGTGGGCTGAACGCCGCCGCCAGCGCGCACGAAGAGCGGGTCTTTGAGCAGCAACCGCAGCCGCGTCAGCGCCTGACTGGCTGCAGGCTGGGTCAGGTCCAGCAGATCGGCGGCACGGCTCACATTGCGGGTGCGGTACACCGCATCGAACAGGCGCAGCAGGTTGAGATCGATGTCCTTGATATGCATGGAGTGAATACCGCTTAGTCGCTTCATTGTATTGATGGATGAAACGATCCCCCGCAAGATGGCGGGATGCCTTCCAAAGACAACGCTTTGCCCACCGTGCGCGAGGCCGTGCTCGACCTGCTGCGCGGCTTTCACATCAACACCATCTTCGGCAACCCCGGCTCCACGGAGCTGCCGCTGTTCCTCAACTTCCCCTCCGACTTCCGCTACATCCTCGGCCTGCAGGAGTCGGTGGTGGTGGGCATGGCTGATGGCTATGCCCAGGCCACGCACAACGCGGCCTTCGTGAACCTGCACTCCGCCGCTGGCGTGGGCCACGCCATGGGCAACATCTTCACGGCGCACAAAAACCGCACGCCCATGGTCATCACTGCGGGGCAGCAGGCGCGTTCCATCCTGCCGTTCGACCCCTTCCTGTTCTCGGGCCAGGCCACCGAGCTGCCCAAGCCCTACGTCAAATGGAGCATTGAGCCTGCTCGCGCTGAAGACGTGCCGCTGGCCATCGCACGTGCCTACTACATCGCCATGCAGCAGCCGCGCGGGCCGGTTCTGGTCTCCATCCCTGCAGACGATTGGGACAAGCCCTGCGAGCCACTTAAGGCACGCACCGTGAGCACCGAGCTGCGCCCGGAGCCCCACGTGCTGCAGGCGCTTGGCGATGCGTTGGACGCCGCACAGCGCCCTGTGTTTGTAGTGGGCGCGGCGGTGGACCGCGACCGCGCCTGGGACGATGTGCTGGCCCTGGCCGAGCGGCACAACGCAGCGGTGTGGATCGCGCCCATGTCCGGCCGCTGCGGCTTTCCGCAGGACCACCGGCTGTTTGCCGGGGTGCTGCCCGCGATGCGCGAGAAGATCGTTTCGCTGCTGGGTGGCCATGACCTGGTGTTTGCGCTGGGCGCAGCGGCCTTCACCTACCACGTGGAAGGCTTTGGGCCCCATGTGCCGCCCGGCGCGCAACTGGTGCAGCTCATCGACGACCCTGGCACGGCCGCCTGGACCCCCGAGGGCACCTCGGCCGTCGGCAGCGTTCGGCTGGGCGTGCAGGATCTGCTGGCGAGGCCCGCCCCTGCTGCCCGCGCCCTGCCCCCGCCGCGCGCCACTAGACCGCGCGCGGAGCCCTCGGAGCCTGGCGCGCTGATGAGCGTGCCTTATGTGATGCAAACCCTGGCCGAGGTGCGCGATGCCGCCTCCATCGTGGTCGAAGAAGCACCGAGCTCACGCGCGGCGATGCATGCCTACCTGCCCATCCTGCAAAGCGAAACCTTCTACACCATGTGCAGCGGTGGCCTGGGCTATGGCCTGCCAGCCGCCGTGGGCGTGGCGCTGGCCAAGCCCGCCAGCAAGGTGATCGGCCTGATTGGCGACGGGTCTGCCATGTACTCCATCCAAGCGCTGTGGAGCGCTGCGCAGCTGAAGCTGCCCATCACCTTCATCGTCCTCAAGAACCGCCGCTACGCGGCACTGCAGGAATTCGCGCCCACCTTCGGCTTTCAGGAAGGCGACAAGCTGGAAGGCACCGACCTGCCGGACCTGGACTTTCTGGCACTCGCGCGTGCCCAAGGCTGCGATGCCATGCACGTGAGCGACGCAGCGCACTTGCACCAGGTGCTGCGCGACGCACTGGCGCACCCCCGTGCCGTGCTGGTGGAGGTGGACGTGGCCTGACACCCGCCGCTGCCCGCGCCATCGTTTTTTTCATCACAAGACCCGGGGCACCCGGGCCTCATCGACAAGGAGACAAATCCATGCAAGTTCTGACCCCTCCGGGGCGCACACGCCGCCTGCTCAACACCACAGCTATGTTTGCCGCAGCCGCCACTTTCGTGTGGCCCTTGGCCGCAGCTGCAGACACTTGGCCCAGCAAACCGATCAAGGTGGTGGTGAACTTTCCGGCCGGTGGCGCCGCAGACCAGATTGCGCGCGCCATTACCCAGCCGCTGCAGGCAGCGCTGGGCCAGCCCGTGGTGGTGGAAAACCGCGGCGGCGCGGGCGGCAACATTGGCGGCGAGGCCGTGGCCAAATCGCCTGCCGATGGGTACACGCTGCTGATGAGTTCGGGCGGCATGGTATCGGTGAATCCGCACCTGTACCCCAAGATGCCGTTCGACCCCGCCAAGGATCTGGTGCCCGTGGCGGCGGCCGCACGGGTGCTGGTGTTTCTGGAGGTGCGGCCCTCGCTGCAGGTCAACACCATCCAGGAGTTTTTGGCACACCTCAAGGCCAACCCCGGCAAGCTCACATTTGGCACACCCGGCAACGGCAGCTCGCCGCACCTGGCAGCAGAAATGCTCAAGGCCCAGGCCAACGTGTTCGCCGTGCATGTGCCCTACCGCGGCGCAGCGCCTGCAATGCAGGACCTGCTGGGCGGACAGGTGGATTTCATGTTCGACCCGGGCATCGGCCTGCAGCATGTGAAGGCGGGCAAACTCAAGCTGCTGGCTGTGGGAAGCTCCAAGCGCTCGCCGCTGTTTCCGGACGTGCCCACACTCGACGAGGTGGGGCTGAAGGGTTTTGATGCGGACACCTGGTTTGGCTTCTATGCCCCGGCAGGTACGCCTGCTGAAGTGATAACGCGGCTGAACCGCGAGATCAACAAGGCTCTGAGCACCCAAGCCGTGCAGGACCGCATTGCCGCGCTGGGGGGCATTCCAGCGCCCATGTCGCCTGCCGATTTCAACAGCCGCGCTGCCATCGACAGCACCCGATTCGGCGCCCTGATCAAGGCCCGCAATATTCAGAGCGATTGACCGCGCACGGCAGTGCGAGATTCGCGATGGTCTACAGTCCCGCGCTTTGTAAACCACTATCGAGGTACTGCCATGGTGCGCAAGCCCCAGATCATTCTGTCGTCCCTGGACGTTGACCGCATCGAAGCGCTGCTGGCCGCCATTCCGGCCAGCGTCTTCCCCGGCAAGGCCGACCTGCAGGCCGAGCTGGACCGGGCAGACGTGGTGGCGCCCGAGGACATCCCGCCCAACGTGGTGACCATGAACTCCACCGTGCAGTTCTCCATCCAGGAAACGGGCAAGGAGTTTTGCCTGAACCTGGTGTACCCGCGCGACGCCGATGGCAGTGCGGACCGCATCTCCATCTTTGCCCCCGTGGGCGGCGCGCTGCTGGGCCTGTCGGTGGGTGACGAGCTGGCTTGGCCGGGCCCGGGCGGCAAGCCAATGACAGTGCGCGTGAAAGACATCCTGTACCAGCCTGAAAGCGCCGGCGAACTGCACCGTTGACCTTGCCCCGCAACGCTGCTTTGCGATGTGCGGGCAATGCTGGGACAATGTCAGCCGCCATGACCACTCCGCTCCCCGCTGACAGCGCCGCTGCGCCCACCACCCCACCGGCCGCGCCGGGCGAGGTGTTTGACCCGGACTCCACCACCGCCTTCCAGGCACGCATGGAGCGGGCGCCCGAATGGTTCTGCTCGTTTCTGGCAGGCAACAGCCGAGAGAAAAGCCGCCTCAAGCGAGAGATGGCGACCATGAAAGGTTCGGTGGTGTGGCTGGTGCAGCAGCGCCGCCAAGGCACGTGGGACGCCGCAGAACGTGCCCACCTGCGCGATGTCATGCGCTCCGCATCCTCTGTGAGCCCCTACCTGTTCATCTGGGTCATTCCGGGCTCCATGCTGCTCTTGCCCTTCATGGCCTGGTTTCTGGACAAGCAGCGCAAACGCCGCGAACGCCAATCGCAGCAGCCCTGAACACAACGCCCCGCCATTCACAGCGCCACAAGGGCACCGTCTGGCGCGTTGCTCAGGCCCAGTTGTTGGACAACGCCACCAACAGCCCTGTGCCCACCAGCCCCGCCTGCCAGCGCAGTGCAGTGGGCCACGAAGGCACATGCCGCTCGACCCGCAGATACAGCCAGCGCCCGGCGACCAGCGACAGCACAAATGCGAGCAGCATGCCCAGGGCATTGATGCCAGCGGACGTGGGCCACAGTGTGCCCACCACCGCGTTGACCAGCAGGCAGACGGCGAAGTGCACCAAAAACACGGAATACGACATCTGCCCCACCTGCCCCAGCCATGCGCCCAAATGCCGCGCCCAGGCCGCCCGCCATGGCGCAACCCCTGCCATCACCCCGGCTCCGCCGTCCGTGCTGCGGGGCCTCAACGCCAAGGCCAGGCACAGCGCGGCCACCAGCGCCACGGCAATGCGACCCCGAAAATCCACCCACAGCGCAACGCCGCCCAACAGCGCGATGGCAGCCAGCCAAGCATGCGAGCGAGGAGCGCGCACCGCCCAATAGGCCAGCATGCCCAAACCGTAGGCTCCAAAAAAGTACAGCGCCCACATGTCCAGGCCCGCCATGCGGTTGAAGACCCAGAGCGATGCCGCTACACCCGCCACGATCAACCCGCGGCCAAGCGCCGGTGCGTGCCGCTGCGCCCATGGCCCCGGCAAGGCGCGCACGGCGGCCCACACCAGCACGGTGAGGCTGAACAGTTGAAAGTCGATGGCCACGTACCAGACGCCAGCGGACAGCGCTCCTTCGCCCACCACGTCTTGCAGCAGCAAGGCATTGGCAATCAACTGCGCCAAAGTGGGCGCATCCGGCACAGAAGGGTGGTCCATCCACGTGCGCACCAGCGCTGACACCACCACGGTCAACACCAGCGCCACGGCATACGGCACCACCAGCCGCACGAACCGCTTGGCGATGGCGTTGCCAGCTTGGTCGAACCGCGCCACACCCTGCGGTGCCAGGCTGGCCGCCGCAAGATAGCCGCCCACCACCAGAAACACCTGCACTGCCATCCGGCCATAGTCGTAGAGGAACGCGATCAACGCCGGTGCCAGAGGCTGTGCGATGTCCGACATGGGGCCATAAAAAGCCAGGTGGTGCCAGACGATGGCAATGCAGGCCATGCCCTTGACCATGTCGATCAGGGGCGAGCGGGACGGGATGGCGGGCATGGACAAGGACGCAGAAGGCCGCATAAGAGCAAGCGAGAACGCCCGCAGACAGGTCTGCGGGCGGGCAAAACCGGCAATTGTCGCCGTGTCCAGCCATTTGCGCACGTGCCGCCCGTCGCCCAGGCGCCACGAAGGTGCTGCAAGCATGCCAGGCTGTGGAGCGCTCAGTGCGTCGCTGGCAATTCCTTCTTTCATTGCATTGAAAATTTTTAATATGCTGAATTTTCAGGAAATACTGAAAATTCAAAAAAGAGGCGCACAATGCAGACCTTATGACTTACATCAACCCCCTGCCGCCGTTGAATCGCCAGTTTGTGGCGCATTTTGGTGAGATGGGCAGCCGGTGGGGCATCAACCGCACCGTTGGCCAGATCTACGCCCTCATTTTTTTGTCGCCCCGCCCACTCAACGCCGACGAGATCGCCGAAACGCTGGAGTTCTCGCGCTCCAACGTGAGCATGGGCCTGAAGGAACTGCAGGCCTGGCGCCTGGTCAAGCTCAGCCACCTGCCGGGCGACCGGCGCGAGTATTTTGAGGCGCCCAAGGATGTGTGGGAGATCTTTCGCGTGCTGGCCGAGGAGCGCCGTCGCCGCGAGATCGAGCCCACGCTGTCGATGCTGCGCATGGCACTGCTCGAAGAGTCCACGTCCGACCAGGAACGCCACGCGCAGGAGCGCATGCGCGAAATGCACGAGCTCATTGACCGCCTCATGACCTGGTTCGACGACGTGCAGCGCCTGGCGCCCGAAACCGCCATGCAGCTGATGGGCATGGGCACGGCCGTCACCCGGGTGCTGGAATTCAAGGACCGCCTCACCGGCAAAGGAAGCGGCACCGCCAAAGGCAAAAACACAGGAGTTTGACGCCATGGACACCTTCATGCTCTCGCGCATCCAGTTTGCGGCCAACATCAGTTTCCACATTCTGTTTCCCACCATCACGATCGCGCTGTGCTGGTTTCTGGTGTTCTTCCGGCTGCGGCATACGGCCACGCGAGGCACGCCCGCGGCACTGGGCTGGGAGCAGGCTTACTACCTCTGGACCAAGGTGTTTGCCCTGACTTTTGCGCTGGGCGTGGTCTCCGGCATCACCATGAGTTTTCAGTTCGGCACCAACTGGCCAGGCTTCATGGAGCATGTGGGCAACATCGCCGGGCCGCTGCTGGGGTACGAGGTGCTCACAGCCTTCTTCCTGGAGGCCACGTTCCTCGGGATCATGCTGTTCGGCCGGGGGCGCGTGTCCGACCGCGTGCACCTGGTGGCCACACTGATGGTGGCGTTCGGCACCACGCTGTCGGCGTTCTGGATATTGAGCCTGAACTCCTGGATGCAGACCCCCGTGGGCTACGAGATCATTGACGGCAAGTTCCACGCAGTGGACTGGTTGGCCATTGTCTTCAACCCGTCCTTCCCCTATCGCCTCAGCCACAAGCTGCTGGCGTCTGCGCTCACGGCGGGCTTTCTCATTGCGGGCGTGAGTGCCTGGCAGCTCATCCGCGGTGCCGCCAACGATGGAACGCGCAAGGCGCTGAGTGCCGCAGTAACGGCAGTGGCCTTGGTGATACCGCTGCAAATCTTCATGGGTGATCTGCATGGCTTGAACACGCTGCAGCATCAGCCCGCAAAGATTGCAGCCATTGAAGGCATCTGGCATACCGAAAAAGGGGCTCCGCTCACGCTGTTCGGCCTGCCCAATGAAAAGGAGCAACGCACGGACTACGCCCTGCAGATCCCCAAGGCCGCCAGCCTGATCCTGGCGCACGACATCGATGCCGAGCTGAAGGGTCTGAACGAATTTCCGGGCGCCCATCCGCCCGTTGCGCCCGTGTTCTGGGGCTTCCGCGTGATGGTGGGCATGGGGATGCTCATGCTGGCTGTGGCGTGGGTCAGTGCATTGGTGCTGTACCGCCGCCGTGCGCATGACGTCGCCACGCTGCCGCGTGCGCTGCTGTTCACGCTGGTGGGCATGACCTTCTCAGGATGGGTGGCCACGTTGGCAGGCTGGTACGTCACAGAAATCGGGCGCCAGCCTTACCTTGTCTATGGGCTGTTCAAAACTGCCGATGCCGTGGCCGCACACGCACCAGGCATGGTCGCCACCACCCTGACGGCCTACCTCACGGTGTATGTGCTGCTGCTGGTGGCCTACATCGGCGTGGTCAAGCACATGGCCGAGCACCCCACCATGCCCGTGCCCGCCGTGCCGCCGCCATCACCCCAGCCGCTGACACAGCGCACACCATCACGCAACTGACCCCCTTTGTTCGAAGGAGCACCCCATGGAATTCAACCTGGCCTATGCCCTACCGCTCGCGTTCATGGCCGTCATGGGCCTGGCGCTGCTGGCCTACGTGATCCTCGACGGCTATGACCTGGGCGTGGGCATCTTGCTGCCTTTCGCCACCGATGCGGAAAAAGACGTGATGGTCTCCAGCATCGGTCCCTTCTGGGACGCCAACGAAACCTGGCTGGTACTGGGGGTGGGCGTGCTGCTGATCTGCTTTCCGATGGCGCATGGCATCGTGCTCTCTGCGCTCTACCTGCCGGTGGCGGTGATGCTGCTGGGGTTGACGATGCGAGGGGTGGCCTTTGACTTTCGCGTGAAGGCACGGGATTCGCACAAAGCCACCTGGAACCGGCTGTTTGCCGGGGGATCGCTGGTGACGACCCTTGCGCAAGGATGGATGCTGGGCGCCTACGTGACCGGCTTTCAGAACGACACATGGGGACTGCTGTTTTCGGCCGGCATCGCGCTCACGCTGCCTGCCGCTTACGCCATGCTCGGTGTGGGTTGGCTGCTGATGAAGACCGACGGCGACTTGCAGCGCAAGGCGGCCCTGTGGGGCAAGAGCGTGCTGTGGCCGATGGGGTTGGCGCTGCTGGGCATTTCACTGGCGACGCCGCTGGTCAGCCACACCGTGTTTTCCAAGTGGTTTGTGCTGCCGCAGCTTTTTGCGCTGCTGCCCATCCCGTTGGCCTGCGTAGCGGCGTTTTTTGCCATTCGCCATGTGCTGTCGACACAGCGCGTGGTGCAGGCAGGTTATGGGTGGGTGGTGTTTGTGGCCACCGTGATCATTTTTGTTCTCGCCTTCTTTGGCCTGGCCTACAGCCTGTATCCCTACATCGTCATCGACCGCCTGACCGTCTGGCAGGCGGCCAGCGCCACCGAGTCGCTGGTGGTGATCGGCATCGGCGTGGCCATCACGCTGCCGGCCATCATCGTCTACACCATCTTCATGTACCGCGTGTTCTGGGGCAAGGCGCGGGAGCTGACGTACGGGCTATAGCCAGCCAGGCGGGGCCACACTCAATACCGCAGGCTGCCTTCGGCGTCCACAATCGCCAGTTCCACGTAGGTAGAACCGTTGTGGCTCTTGGGCGAGTATTTCAGGCTGAAGCGCCCGAAGGAAATTTCGCCCGCGTCTTCCATCGCCTTGATGAACGATTCCGTGGTCAGGTTGCGCCCGGTTCGCCGCAGGCCTTCCACCAGCAGACGTGCGTGCACGAAACCTTCGAATTGCGATGCCGAGGGTTGCGCGTTGGGCGATTTGGCGCGCAGAAGGCTCAGGTACTCAGCCACCACCGGGATGGTGGTGTTGCGCAATGACGGCATGATCTGCGCGAGGATGATGCCGCGCGCCTTTTCCTTCAGTTCGCGGTTGATCACATCCAGGCTGGCCACCGAAAACCCGTAGTACGCTGGCCGCGCGGCAGTGGCCTGCACCGCCTTGATGTAGTGGGTGAAGGTGGCACCCGCAGTGGCCACGATCACGGCCTGCGGCTGGGCTTTCTCGGTGGCTGCGGCCGCAGCCGCAAAGTCGGGCTGCTTCGGGTCGACCTTGATCTCGGCCACAAAAGGCAGCTTTTCTTCATCGGACGCCTTCTTCAGCTCGGCGGCCAGCGTCTTGCCCAAGCCGTCTTCCTGGTAGAACACCGCCACGCGGGTAATGCCCTGCTGGCGCATCTGCGAAACGATCTTGCTGGCCTCGCTGGCGTAGCCCGCGCGCACATGGAACACATACGGGTTCAAGGTTTCGCGGAAGGACGAGGCGCCTGTCACCGGGCCGAAGAGCAGCGTGCGGTGCTCCTTGATCAAGGGCAGGATCGCAGCCGTCTGTGCCGTCCCCGTGCTGTTGTAGATCATGAAAACCTTGTCGGTCTCCAGCAACTGCCTGGTGTTGTCCACGGCTTTCGGCACGTCGAATGCGTCGTCCAGCGTGGTGTAGCGAATCATGCGGCCGTGCACGCCGCCCTGCGCATTGACTGCATCGAACAGCAGGCGGGAGCCTTCACCGTACTGCGCCGTCTGGGGGCCCAGCGGGCCGGACAACACGGCCGAAGCGCCCAGCCGAATTTCATCGGCCGTCACCCCCTCGTTGCGCGCTTGGGCGCCCGCGGCAAAGCCCAAGGCCATCAGCAGCAATGCGAACGAACGGAACATGGTGCCTCCTGCATCTCCTTGGCGTGAACGCGGCAGACGCGCAGCGCGCTGCAGTGCGCACTGCCACTCAGGCAGCGCCAAGGATTCAATAATGGTTATTTATCATCACCATTATCCGCACCTCGTGCAGGCTGTTCATGGGGGTTTGCCCTCGCCCAGCACAAGCAGATGGCTTTGCGAGGTGATGGGTCAGCAGAAATCGGCCCCACTCCCGTATTCACAGAAAACACAACGCCCGCCGTGTGCTCAAGCACACGGCGGGCGTTGTTAACAGCTCCACGGCCAAAACCCCTCAGGTCCAAAGCCGTGGGGGCAGCCGCATCAGCCGCGCGGCTTTTTCACAGCTTGAGCCGTGCGCGCGCAGCCTCGTACTCGCCGCGCAACTTGGCCACCAGCTCGGCCGTACTGGTCACGGCGTTGATGGCACCGATCCCCTGGCCGCAACCCCAGATGTCCTTCCAGGCCTTCTTGGCATCCCCGCCGAAGTTCATCTTGCTCGGATCAGACTCGGGCAAGTTGTCCGGATCCATGCCGGCAGCACGGATGGATGGGGCCAGGTAGTTGCCATGCACACCGGTGAACAGGTTGCTGTAGACGATGTCGTCCGAGTTGCCCGCCACGATGGCCTGCTTGTACTCGTCACTGGCGCGCGCCTCGTGCGTAGCGATGAAGGCCGAGCCGATGTAGCCGAAGTCCGCCCCCATGGCCTGCGCGGCCAGCACGGCGCCGCCGCTGGCGATGGAGCCGCTCAATGCCACCGGGCCGTCGAACCACTGGCGGATTTCCTGGATCAGCGCGAACGGGCTCTTCACGCCCGCATGGCCGCCCGCACCGGCCGCCACGGCGATCAGGCCGTCGGCACCCTTCTCGATGGCCTTGTGCGCGAACTTGTTGTTGATGATGTCGTGCAGCACCACGCCGCCCCAGTCGTGCACGGCCTGGTTCAC
>PJUL01000651.1_pt1 | contig 21561 bp, 21 predicted proteins | sample 1512221 | NCBI WGS metagenome assembly PJUL01 (sample SAMN08177667, study PRJNA422409) | Feces metagenome, whole genome shotgun sequencing project.
GAGCGCCATCCATTCGACGAAGAACTGCGTGCGGGCTTCGACGTTCTTCTGGTAGAGCGTGTGCAGCATCGCGTGGCCGGTGCGGTCGGCCGCGGCGCAGGCGCGTTGCACGGGCTTCTCTCCGTAGTTGGCCGTGTGGCCGCCGAAGGGGCGCTGGTAGATGGTGCCGTCGGGGTTGCGGTCGAACGGCATGCCGAAGTGTTCCAGCTCGATCACCACGTTGGGTGCTTCGCGGCACATGAACTCGATGGCGTCCTGGTCGCCCAGCCAGTCGGAGCCCTTGATGGTGTCGTAGAAGTGGTAGTGCCAGTTGTCCTCGCTCATGTTGCCCAGCGATGCGGACACGCCGCCCTGCGCCGCCACCGTGTGCGAGCGGGTGGGGAACACCTTGGACAGGCAGGCCACGTTCAGGCCTGCGCGGGAGAGTTCCAGCGATGCGCGCATGCCGGAGCCGCCGGCGCCGACGATGACGACGTCGAACTTGCGCTTGGTGATGTTAGCTTTGGTGTAGCTCATTGTTGTTTGCCTTCAGTCGCGGGGGATTCAATCAGAGACGCCACAGAACCTGGACGCCCCAGCCGGCGCAGCCGACGAGCCAGACGATGACGAACACCTGCAGCGCAAGGCGCAGGACCACGGGCTTGATGTAGTCCATCAGGATTTCGCGCATGCCGACCCAGGCGTGCCAGGCCAGCGAAATGATCAGGGCGAAGGTCAGCACCTTCATCCACTGGGCCGAGAAGATGCCGGCCCACTTGTCATAGCCCATGGGGCCCTTGTTGAAGATCACCTGGGCCAGCAGGGCCAGGGTGAACAGCGCCATCAGGATGGCGGTGACGCGCTGGCTCAGCCAGTCGCGCAGGCCGTAGTGGGCGCCGACGACGACGCGCTTGGAACCGTAATTGACGGACATGGATGTTTTCCTTTTGTCTTGTTCTGTGTGGAGCACTGGGGCAGCGGCCGCTGCCGTTTTTTGGTGTGGTCGGTCGGTCGCTCAGTACAGGCCGAACAGCTTTGCGCCCAGCACCAGGGTCAGCGCGATGCTGATCACCAGCACGGTCAAGGCGGAGGTTTTGCCGAATTGCTTGTTCACAGCGCTGTGGCTCACATCCATCCACAGGTGGCGCAGGCCGGCAGTGAAGTGGTGCAGGTACGACCAGATCAGCGCCAGTACGGCCAGCTTCACGAACCAGCCGGGCACGAAGCCGATGCCCGCGGTAAAGGCTGCGGTGAAGCGGCCGAACGAGATTTCGGACGACACGGAGGTGTCGAACATCCAGATGATGAGAGGCAACAGCAGGAACATGATCAGCCCGCTGGCGCGGTGCAGGATCGAGACCCACGCAGCGGGCGTCATGCGGTAGGTGGTCAGGTCCTTGAACGCATTGATGTTGCGAAATTCAGGCCGTTTTTTGGCGAGCTCGGTCATGTTGAGTGCTTTCGTGGATGTAACTTCTTTGTAATTCGGACATGCAAAGAACGCAAAATTCTATTGCAACGCAACAAGTCGGTTGTCTTCGTCCGTCAAATATCGACCGTTCTGCTCGGGTGCCAGGGTGGTGTCAGCTCAGCTCGTTACGGTAATGGTGGGTGTCTGTGAGGTACAGACCACGTCGTAACTCCATGGGAACATCGTTGTAGGTGTAAGCGACGCGCTCCACGCTCAGCAGCGGGGTAACCGGGGTCACCTTGAGCAGTTGGGCCTGTTCCTCGTCGGGCAAAACCGCCCGGATTTTCTCTTCGGCGCGCACCATGCGCACGCCGAAATCGATTTCGAACATGGCATAGGTGGGCCCTTGGTAGTTTGCCAACTGCTCGGCGGTGAGGCCCTTGAAGGCGTGGCCCGGCAGCCAGATGTCTTCCAAAATCGTCGGGATACCGCCAAACGAAAGAATCCGCTTGGCCTGCATGACCGCGTCTGCGCTGCGCAGGGCCAGCGCACGCGCCACGTCGGCGCTGGCACGCACCCGGCGGCATTCGACCACCTGGCGTTGGGCAGGCCCTTCCACGCGGGCATCCCCGGTGTCCGGCAGCAGCTTCAAAAAGCGGTATTGCACATGCTGCTCGGCATGGGTGGCCACGAAGGTGCCCTTGCCCTGGCGCCGCATCACCAGGTTTTCGGCGGCCAGCTCGTCGATGGCCTTGCGCACCGTGCCCTGGCTGACGCGAAAGCGGGCGGCCAGGTCCATCTCACTCGGAATTGCCTCGCCGGGCTTCCATTCGCCCTGTTGCAGGCTTTGCAAGATGAGGCCCTTGATTTGCTGGTACAGCGGGCTGAATGCCGGTGTGGCGGCGCCTGTGCCGCCGGGGGGCGCGGCAGGGGAGTCGGCAGCAAACGGTAGGGACGACATGGCGAAGGTTGTGAGGCGGTTGCGGTGACTGGGCTGTAGTGTGGAGAGCGTGGCGGCGCTCTCCGTGATGGCATTCAGGAGCCTGCGCTGCCGGAGCGCAGGCGGCGTCCAATCATATCTTATATAAGACATAAGACAAATTGACCGGGCCACCCAATCGGCGGTACACTCCCGGGCTGTTTTGCAGGGCACGGGCTGCTGGTAACAGGCGCTGGTGCTTGCGTTGCATCACCCTCTGTTTTTTCACTTCCCTTGGAGTTTTTCACCATGAGCAAGAAGCCTGTTCGCGTGGCCGTCACCGGCGCCGCTGGCCAAATTGGTTACGCCCTGCTGTTCCGCATCGCCTCCGGCGAAATGCTGGGCAAAGACCAGCCCGTCATCCTGCAATTGCTCGAAGTGCCCGTGGAAGGCCCCCAAAAGGCGCTCAAGGGCGTGATGATGGAACTGGACGACTGCGCATTCCCGCTGCTCGTCGAGATGACCGCCCACAGCGACCCCATGACCGCCTTCAAGGATGCCGATTACGCGCTGCTGGTGGGCTCGCGCCCCCGCGGCCCCGGTATGGAGCGTGCCGAGTTGCTGGCCGTGAATGGCGCCATTTTCACGGCTCAGGGCAAGGCCCTGAATGCCGTGGCTTCGCGCGACGTGAAGGTGCTGGTGGTGGGCAACCCTGCCAACACCAACGCCTACATCGCCATGAAGTCGGCACCTGACCTGCCACGCAAGAACTTCACCGCCATGCTGCGCCTGGACCACAACCGCGCTGCCAGCCAGATCGCTGCCAAGACCGGCAAGGCCGTGGCCGACATCGAAAAGCTGACCGTGTGGGGCAACCACTCGCCCACGATGTACGCCGACTACCGTTTCGCCACCATCAACGGCGAAAGCGTCGCCAAGATGATCAACGACCAGGAATGGAACGCCAACACCTTCCTGCCCACCGTGGGCAAGCGCGGCGCCGCCATCATCGAAGCCCGTGGCCTGTCCTCGGCTGCCTCGGCTGCCAACGCTGCCATCGACCACATGCGCGACTGGGCCCTGGGCACCAACGGCAAGTGGGTCACCATGGGTGTGCCTTCGGACGGCCAATATGGCATCCCCAAGGACACCATGTTCGGTTTCCCCGTGACCTGCGAAAACGGTGAATACAAAGTGGTGGAAGGCCTGGACATCGACGCGTTCTCGCAAGAGCGCATCAACACCACGCTGGCTGAGCTGCAAGGCGAACAAGAAGGCGTCAAGCACCTGCTGTAATCGGCAGCCAGGCTGTTCGTTCATGCTCGACTGGAACCCTGCGCTCTACCGCCGCTTTGAGGAGGAGCGCACGCGCCCAGCCCAGGAGTTGCTGGCGCGGGTGCCCCTGGCCCAAGCAGGCCCCGACGCCCATGTGGTGGACCTGGGCTGTGGGCCGGGCAACTCCACCGAGCTGCTGGTACGGCGCTTTCCCCAAGCGCAGGTTTCCGGCATGGACAGTTCTGCCGCCATGCTGGCCAGCGCGCGAGAGCGCCTCCCTGGCGTGGCCTTTGAACAAGGCGACATCGCCACCTGGGTGCCCAGTGTGGCACCCCACCTCATATACGCCAACGCCGCCCTGCAGTGGGTGGCGGGGCACGAAACCCTGGTTCCCCGGTTGTTCAGCCTGCTCGCCCCCGGTGGCGTGCTTGCCATTCAGATGCCCGACAACCGGCAGCAACCTTCGCACCGCTTGATGCGGGACATCGCAAAACAATCCCCCTGGTGCGACGCCATCGGCGACGCCGAAAGCGTGCGCAGCGAACTCGCCACCATCGCCGGCTATTACGACATGCTGGCCCCGCACGCAGCGCATGTTGACGTGTGGCACACCATCTACCAGCACGTCATGCCCTCGGCCCAGGCCATTGTCGACTGGCTGCGCAGCACGGGTCTGCGCCCGTTTCTGGACCCGCTGTCTGACACGTTGCGCGAGAGTTTTTTGGCCGAGTACGAAAGCCGCATCAGCGATGCATACCCCGTGCGGACGGACGGCAGTCGGCTGCTGGCTTTCCCCCGCATGTTCATCGTCGCTCAGCGCCGCCCGTCATGACCCTCCCCGTCTCCCCAGCCCATCCGGCCAGCGTGCTGCTGGGTGCCCAGGCGGCTGTCAGCCGCTTGCCGGTGTGCGATCACTACAGCGGCGTGGGCGCGCGCATGCGCAAGAGCATGGAGCTGCAGGCTGAAATGACGGCCGAGTTTGGCCATTGCGTGTTTGACGTGACGCTCGATTGCGAGGACGGCGCCCCCGTGGGCCAGGAGCGCGAACACGCCGACCTGGTGGCCAGTCTGGCGCGCAATGCCCCGGAGAGCGCGCGCGTGGCGGCCCGGGTGCACACGGTGGACCACCCCGCGTTTGCCAACGACATGGCCACCATTGCCAGCGAGGCGGGCCACCGCCTCACCCACATCATGGTGCCCAAGGTCGAGTCGGTGGACGACGTGCTGCAGGCCGAAAAAGCCCTGGTCGCCGCGTCGGCAGGCCATTTGCCCCTGCATGTGCTGATCGAATCCCCCGCAGCCGTTCACCGGGCTTTCGAGATCGCGTCGCACCCGCGTGTGCAAAGCCTGAGCTTTGGGCTCATGGATTTTGTGTCGGCCCACGGCGGCGCCATTCCGGCTTCGGCCATGGGCTCGCGCGGCCAGTTCGAGCACCCGCTGGTGGTGCGCGCCAAGCTGGAGGTCGCCGCTGCGTGCCACGCGCATGGCAAGGTTCCATCACACTGCGTGGTCACCGAGTTTTCAGATGCTGGTGCCTTGCAGGCGGCGGCCACCCTGGCGTCTCAGGAGCTTGGCTACACCCGGATGTGGAGCATCCATCCTGCGCAGATCCGGCCCATCCTTCAGGCGTTTGCGCCTCTGCAGGGGGACATTGATGATGCTTCAAAAATAATAGCTGCTGCCGTAGATGCTGATTGGGCTCCAATCAGTTTTGAAGGTAAGTTGCATGACCGTGCCAGCTACCGCTTTTACTGGCAGGTGCTGGAGCGCGCCCACAGCACCGGGCGCGCCATTCCTTCCGAAGTGCGCCATTGGTTTGACGCACCGGCTTCCGTTCCGTTGTGACCCGTTCCTTCCATTTCCACGCAGGACCCTTCTTCATGAAATCCCTGATCGCCTCTGCCCTGATGCTGCTGGCCCCGGCCCTCGCCATGGCGCAAACGCCCGCGCAACCTGCGGCCAAGGCCGACGCCAAGACCCCCGCCAAGGCGGCTGCAAAGCCCGCGGCCAAGCCTGCAGCAAAACCTGCGGCGAAGTCTGAAGCCAAGTCTTCCCAAGCCCCCGCCAAGAAAGCCAACACCGCCAAGGCGGAGCCCGCCAGCAGCCGCACGCAGCTCAAGAGCGCGGCCAACCAGGTGGCCACCGGCATCATTGCTGCCGAGGCCGCCTTGTCGCCAGAAGAACTCGCAATTGCCGAGCGTGTGCACGTGGGCCGCATTCCCTGCGAACTGGGCGCCTTCGTGACCGTGACGGCCGACACCGCCACCCCTGGCCTCTTCCATGTGGAAGGCAAGGGCTTCAAGTACCACATGTCGCCCGTGGCCACGACTACTGGCACGGTGCGCCTGGAAGACCAGAAGGGCGGGGCGGTGTGGCTGCAGATTGCCAACAAATCCATGCTCATGAATCAGAAACTGGGCCAGCGCCTGGCCGACGAATGCATGAGCCCGCAACAGCTGGTGGTGGCAGAGGCCATCAAGAAGAATCCCCCTGTGAGCGTGCTGGAGCCGCTGAAGTAAGCCCGTCCCGGCCAAGCCACCCATAACAACCTTTGCATGCGCGGGTCACGCCTTTAAGCGAAACCTTGAGGCTTCTGCGCACGCCGCCCCACTTTAGAACGCAACCGGAGAAAAATGATGTTGAAAGCCTACCGTGACCATGTGGCCGAGCGCGCCGCGCTGGGCATCCCACCCCTGCCTTTGACGGCCAAGCAAACGGGCGAGCTGATCGAGCTGCTCAAGAACCCACCTGCTGGCGAAGGTGACGCGCTGGTGGACCTGATCACCCACCGCGTGCCCGCTGGCGTGGACGACGCCGCCAAGGTCAAGGCCAGCTACCTGGCCGCCGTGGCCCACGGTACCGAGGTGTGCACGCTGATCGGCCGCGAAAAGGCTACGCAACTGCTGGGCACCATGCTGGGCGGCTACAACCTCACCCCCCTGATCGACCTGCTGGACGACGCAGCCGTGGCCTCGGTCGCCGCCGAAGCGCTTAAGAAGACGCTGCTCATGTTCGACCAGTTCCATGACGTCAAGGAAAAGGCCGACAAGGGCAACACCTTCGCCAAGGCCGTGCTGCAAAGCTGGGCCGATGCCGAGTGGTTCACCAGCCGCCCCGAAGTGGCCCAGAGCATCAAGCTCACCGTGCTCAAGGTCACCGGCGAAACCAACACCGACGACCTGTCGCCCGCGCCCGACGCCTGGAGCCGCCCCGACATCCCGCTGCATGCCCTGGCCATGCTCAAGAACAAGCGCGACGGCATCACGCCTGAAGAAGACGGCAAGCGCGGCCCGGTGAAGTTCATCGAAGACCTGCGCGCCAAGGGCAACCTGGTGGCCTACGTCGGCGACGTGGTCGGCACCGGCTCCAGCCGCAAGTCGGCCACCAACAGCGTGCTGTGGTTCACGGGCGAAGACATCCCCTTCGTGCCCAACAAGCGCTTCGGCGGCGTGTGCCTGGGCAGCAAGATCGCTCCCATCTTCTACAACACCATGGAAGACGCGGGCGCACTGCCCATCGAGCTGGACGTGAGCCAGATGAACATGGGCGACGAGATCGAACTGCTGCCCTACGCCGGCAAGGCGCTCAAGGATGGCCAGGTCATCGCCGAATTCGAAGTCAAGAGCGAAGTGCTGTTCGACGAAGTGCGCGCCGGCGGCCGCATTCCGCTGATCATCGGCCGCGGCCTCACGGCCAAGGCCCGCGAGGCCCTGGGCCTGGCACCTTCCACGCTGTTCCGCCTGCCGCAAGTGCCTGCCGCCACCGGCAAGGGCTTCACGCTGGCCCAGAAAATGGTCGGCCGCGCCTGCGGCCTGCCCGAAGGCCAGGGCGTGGTGCCCGGCACGTACTGCGAACCCCGCATGACCTCGGTCGGCTCGCAGGACACCACCGGCCCCATGACCCGCGACGAACTGAAGGACCTGGCCTGCCTGGGCTTCAGCTCCGACCTGGTGATGCAGTCCTTCTGCCACACGGCCGCCTACCCCAAGCCCGTGGACGTGAAGATGCACCACGAGCTGCCCGACTTCATCAGCACGCGCGGCGGCATCTCGCTCAAGCCCGGCGACGGCATCATCCACAGCTGGCTCAACCGCATGCTGCTGCCCGACACCGTCGGTACCGGCGGCGACTCGCACACCCGCTTCCCCATCGGCATCAGCTTCCCCGCCGGCTCTGGCCTGGTGGCCTTCGCTGCCGCCACGGGCGTGATGCCCCTGGACATGCCTGAATCGGTGCTGGTGCGCTTCAAGGGCAAGATGCAGCCCGGCGTCACGCTGCGCGATCTGGTGCACGCGATCCCTCTGTACGCCATCAAGGCCGGCCACCTCACCGTGGCCAAGCAGGGCAAGAAGAACATCTTCTCGGGCCGCATCCTGGAGATCGAAGGCCTGCCCGACATGAAGGTCGAGCAAGCGTTCGAGCTGTCCGACGCATCGGCTGAGCGCTCTGCCGCCGGCTGCACGGTGCGCCTGAACAAGGAACCCGTGATCGAGTACATCAACTCGAACATCGTGCTGCTCAAGAACATGATCGCCCAGGGCTACGCCGATGCACGCACCATCGGCCGCCGCATCAAGGCCATGGAAGCCTGGCTGGCCAACCCTCAGCTGCTGGCCCCCGATGAGAACGCCGACTACGCCGCCATCATCGAGATCGACCTGGCCGAGATCACCGAACCCATCGTCTGCTGCCCCAACGACCCGGATGACGCCAAGACGCTGTCGGACGTGGCCGGCGCCGCGATCGACGAAGTGTTCATCGGCTCGTGCATGACCAACATCGGCCACTTCCGCGCAGCCTCCAAGCTGCTCGAAGGCAAGAAGGACATCCCCGTCAAGCTGTGGATGGCCCCGCCCACCAAGATGGATGCGCAGCAGCTGACGGAAGAGGGCCACTACGGTGTGTTTGGCGCCGCCGGTGCCCGCATGGAAATGCCTGGCTGCTCGCTGTGCATGGGCAACCAGGCGCAGGTGAAGGAAGGCGCTACCGTGATGTCGACCAGCACGCGCAACTTCCCCAACCGCCTGGGCAAGAACACCAACGTCTACCTGGGCTCGGCCGAGCTGTCGGCCATCTGCTCCAAGCTGGGCCGCATCCCCACCAAGGAAGAGTACCTGGCCGACATCGGTGTGATCAACCAGAACGGTGACAAGATCTACAAGTACATGAACTTTGACCAGATCGCCGAGTTCAAGGAAGTGGCCGACGGCGTCGCTGCCTGATTGGCTCGCACGGGCCAGCCGCTTTGCGGTTGTTGACCCTGCCTCTGAAGCGGCCCCTGCAGGGGGCCGCTTTTTTTTATACCTGTGTGCACGGCCAGGCACAGCCCGGCGCAGTTTGATGATATTTGCTCCTAATTTGATAGCTATTTGCGCTTTCTGTACAAGCGTGAGAGCCCCTTTTTTCTTGATATGAGCAGTTGGCAGATTTGCCACACCACTGTCACACCCATGTCACGCGATGTTCGTTAAGCTGCGCGCACAACAACATCAAGAAATGGAGGCACATCCATGGCAAGAGAGATCAACCCCCCATCGATGCATCCGGTCGGCATGGTGGGCATTCTGGTGTTCTGTGCGGTGTTCGCCGCTGCCTTTGGTACGGGAGGCTACTGGTTCGGGCTCAAGCCGCTCGCACTGACCTTGCAGTCTGCGCTGGCAGTGCGCGGCTGGCAGCCCGTGCCGGCGCAGGTGGTGAGCGTGCAACTGGAGCAACACACCAGCCGCAAAAGCTCCACGTTCCAGGTGCACGCCCGCTACCGGTACGAATTTGGGGGCAGACCTTACGAAGGCAGCCGTGTGGGGCTGGACACTTCTGCGGGCGCCGACAACGTTGGCGACTGGCACGAGCGGTGGCACACACGCCTTCAAGCGGCTCAGGCCCGTGGGGAGCCTATCACCGTGCTGGTCAATCCGAGCGAGCCGGCACAGTCGCTCATTGACCCCGACCTGCGGTGGCCATTGCTGGCCTTTCGGCTGCCGTTTGCGGTGGTCTTCACGGGCGTGGGGTTGGGGGCCGCGTGGTGGTTCTTCCGCGTGCTGGGGCGCCTGCTGCGGCCTGGCCGCGAGGCGCAGCGTGACGGCGGCGCGGCAGAAGGTGTTTCGGGTGCTTCCTTGGCCTTGCCAGCGGGGCAGGGCCAAAGCCCTGCAGCCAGCTCGGCAGGCCCCATCTGGCTGTTCAGCATCTTCTGGTGCTGCATCGCGTTTCCGATGGCGGGCATCCTGTGGACCACCGACAGCGCGCCCTGGTTCGCCAAGATTTTCATTGGCCTCTTTGTGGCCGTGGGACTGGGGCTGATGGCTTATGCCATGGGCCAGACCCGCAAGGCCTGGCGCTATGCGGGCACGGTGATGACCGCATTGCCCGCGCGGCCCCGCGCAGGCCATCCGGTCGAGGTGACGCTTTTGTTGCCCCCACGGGCTGCTGCGCACCAGCAGGGCCAGGATCTGCAACTGCGCCTGGCGCAATACCGGGTGGACGAAGCCAGCTCAGGCTCGCCTGAGCGGCGCGTGGAGTGGTTCACGCGGCCCGCGCGCACCCAGCCTATGCCAGATGGCGGCCTGCGGCTGGTGGTACGTTTTGACCTGCCCAACGACGCCCCGCCCCATAGAACGCAACGCTCTGGCGAGCGTGTGGACTGGCGCGTTGAACTGCTGCACGGCGCCGAAGGTGAGGTGCAGCTGACCTATGACATCCCTGTGCAGGCTGCGCAGCGCGCCTGGGGCGATGAAGCGGTACCGGCTCCGGCAGACCGTTTTGATCGCCAGGCCAAGTGGTCGCAAGTGACACCCATCGAATGGCTGGATGCACCGCAGCCGCAGCAGACTGGCAGCGTGGGCGGGCTGCCGCGTGCCCTCAACTTGCTGGAGACCCCTGAAGCCTGGCGCTACGCCTTTGCACGACCCGGTTGGCGGTGGTCTGCTGGCTGGGTGCTGGTGGGATTGGCGGCGGATGCGCTGATCCACGAGCGGCTGAGCCTGCAAGGTTTTCAATGGCCCCGCGGCGGCTTTGCGGCCGCCGCCTGGTGGGCGGCGGCGGCCTTTGTGTTGCACGCTGCCACCTGCCGCTGGAGGGTGTGGGTGTCGGATGCGGGCCTGACCGTACAGAGCAGTTCCTGGTTGTGGATGCGCCGCCTGGCGTTGCCGGGCGAGGCCACCGGGTCGCTGGTGCACAAGCTTCTCTACACCACGGGCAGCGGCGGTGCCGAGCAGCGCTATTACGCCGTCTATGCACGCGATGCGGACACCGCGTCGTTGACCCGGCTGACGCCGGGCGTGGCGGGTGAGGACGCCGCCACAGCGGTGGGACGTTCGTTCGCGCAGGCCTGGGCCGAGCGCCGAGACCGGTTCAGCCCCGGGGCGCTGCGCCCGCCGCGCACGGCGGATGCGTGGCGGCCGGCGTGGGGCGCAGGGCTGCTGGTGGCCGCGATGGCGTGGTCGTTGTGGGGGCCTACTGGCACGCTTGCCACGTCTGGCACCTCTGCGGCGCGGCAGGGCGCGCCCGCATCGCCATCTTCATTGGCACCGGCTGAGCCTGAGGTCTTTTATTCAGAACAGGACGGGCGCCTGCTGGATGCCCAGAACGCTGGAGACGCGGCGGCACTGAGGGCTGCGCTGGCTGCGGGCGCCAACCCTGACCTGCTGGCGCCCAATGGGTCGAGCGTGCTGATGCTCGCCGCGCACAGGGGCCAACTGGGTCACATCGATGCGTTGTTGGCTGCGGGGGCGCAGCCAGACCTGCGCCAGACGCGCAAGGACAGTGAGCGTGGGGACACCGCATTGCTGCGCGCCTTCTATGGCGGCCATCTGGCGGCAGCCCAGCGGCTGGTGCAGGCCGGTGCCAGCCTGGCGGTGCGCAACCGTTGGGACTGGGGGCCCGTGCACATGGCTGCGCAAAGCGGCTGCATTCCGTGCCTGGACTGGCTGGCAGCGCAGGGCCAGCTGCTCGACGAGCCTGCGCCGGCCAGCCGGGGTGAGACGCCCACGATGCTGGCCGCTGGGCGGGGCAGGGTGAATGCACTGCAATGGTTTGAAGCGCGCGGCATCGACCTTGCGCGCCAGGACGCCCACGGCAAGACTGCACTGGATTGGGCACAGTTCAAGCAGCAGGCCGAGGCAGCGCAATGGCTTGCAAGCCGCCAGCGGTGAATTCGGTCAGAGCAATGCAGATGCTCAGGCACCAGGATCGAGGTACCGCCGCTGCGGCCGGGATCAACGCTGCCCGTGGCCCAGCTGTCACCAGCGACGCAATGGAGCTGGCTTCAGGTCTGCGAGGGCCCGTGACTGGTGGGACTGCGCAAAAAGGATTTTGCTATTGTTTGAATAGCTATCAGCGCTTGCTGGATAAGCGCTACAGCCGTTTTTGACTAAAAATCAAAGACCGCTCAGTCCTGAGGCCTGAACCCGATGGTCAGTGACGGAGGCACGCGGCCGTCCGTATCGCGGGGCAGGGTTTCGGTTTTGTCCAGCGCGCGCAGCACCGCGTCGTCCCAGGCCTTGCTGCCGCTGGACTGCACCAGGCGCTTGCCCACGATGGTGCCGTCGGGCGACAGGCGCACTTCCACCTCGGCGCGTGGGTTGCCCGAGATCGCATCGGGGTACACGATGTTGGGCTTGACCTTGGCGGCCACTTTGCCGCCATAGCTGCCCGAGGGGCCTGCGCTGCGCTGGGCAGTACCGGTGGCGGTCTCGCCGCCTGTGGCGCCGGCCATGCCCTGGATGCGGCGCATGTTGTCCTCGCGCAGCTTGGCCAATTCGGCCTCGGCCTTGCGTTTGGCGGCCTCTTCGGCTTTGCGTTTTTCTTCAGCCAGTTTCTTTTGCTTTTCCTGCTCGGCCTTCTTCTGTTCGGCCAGTTGCTTCTCGCGCTGCTCTTTCTCGCGTTCCTTTTGCAGACGCTCTTTCTTTTCCTGCTCCGCGCGGTCTTTGCGCTCTTCTTCCTTGCGCTCGCGCTCACGCTTTTCGCGCTCCTGCTGCTGCTCGCGCGCTTTCTTTTCCTGTTCCAGGCGCTTCTTTTCCCGCTCGATGGCCAAGTCGGCCTCGCGGGTGTCAGGCGGCTCCACAGCGCGTGGTGGGGGAGGCGGCGGCGGTGGAGGTGCGACCTGCACGGGCGGGGGCGTGGGTGCCGGAGGCGGCGGCGGGGCTGTATCGACGGCGCGTGGCGCAGCCTGCTGGGGCACGGCGGCCCACAGTTCGGCTTCCACCGCGGGTTGGTCGGCGCTGTTCTTCCAGTTCACGCCCCAGGTCAGCGCACCGATCAACACGGCGTGCACCAGCACTGCCAGCGCAATGGCGCGCAGGCGCGCTGGAGGCCGGGGCGGTGCAAACTGATCGCGGTCGTTATGGGCGTGCATGGCGGGTGTGGACGAGGCTTTGGTCGTGCGGCTCAACCGCCTTGCTTCACGGAGAGGCCCACGCGCTGCACGCCGGCTTTTTGCAATGCGTCCATGGCCTTCACCACGCTCTCGTACTGCACACCCTTGTCGGCGCTGATGACCACCGCGCTGGCGCTGTCGGCGCCCTGCGCCTTCTGCCAGCGGCTGGCAGCGTCGCCGATCTCGCGCTGGCTCAGGCTGCGGGTGGCTTCGGGGGTTTTGAACTGCAAAGAGCCGTCCTTGTTGACGATGACCTGGGCCACCACCTTGGGCATGTTCTTGCCTTTGCCCACGCTGGGCACATCCACCACGCCCGGCGTCAGCATGGGCGCTGTCACCATGAAGATGATGAGCAGCACCAGCATCACGTCGATGAACGGGACCATGTTGATCTCGTTGATGGTGCGGCGGCCTCGGCCGCGGGATGCCATGGCGGGCATGTGGCGCCTCCCGGATCAGTGGCCCGAGGCCGTGTGGCTGGCAGCGGCGGGCTGTGCACCCAGGTTGCGCTGCAGGATGTTGGAGAACTCTTCGATGAAGGTCTCCTGGTGCGTGGCCACGCGGTCGATGTCGCGTGCGAAGCGGTTGTAGGCGATCACGGCCGGGATGGCGGCAAACAGGCCGATGGCCGTGGCCACCAGCGCTTCGGCAATGCCGGGCGCCACGGTGGCCAGCGTCACCTGCTCCATGCCGGCAAAGCCGGTGAACGCGTGCATGATGCCCCACACGGTGCCGAACAGGCCCACGTACGGCGACACGGAACCCACCGATGCGAGGAAGGAGAGACTGGATTCGACCACGTCCATCTCGCGCTGGAAACTCGCACGCATCGCGCGGCGGGCGCCGTCCAGCAAGGTGCCGGGGTCGGTGATGCGGCGCTCACGCAGCTTTTGGTATTCGCGCATGCCGCTGGCAAAAATGCGTTCCATGGGGCCGGCCTGCTTGGCATTCTGGGCGGCGCTGGCAAACAGGTCGTTGAGGCTGGTGCCCGACCAGAACTCGCGCTCGAATTCATCATTGAGCGTCTTCACGCGCTTCAAGGCAAACACCTTACGGAAGATGGCGGCCCAGCTGGCCACCGACACGCCCAGCAGCAGCAGCATCACGAGTTGCACCACCCAGCTGGCGTGCAGCACCAGGGAGATGATGGACATGTCTTGGGAGTTCATGGTGTGAGTTGTTCCAGAAGAGTGCTCGGAATGCGTGCGGGCCGCAGGGTGGCGGCATCCACCCATCCAATGCGGATGGTGCCTTCGGTCAGCAACAGGGGGGCTTGTTCAGTCATCTGCTCTGGTTTCAGGAGCGCCTGCTGCACTATTGTCAACGATGCGCGGCCGCTGCTTTGGAGAGCGGCGGTAACAATCAGTTCGTCGTCCAGCCGCGCGGGCCGGTGGTAGCGAAGCTGGGCATCGGTTACGACAAACATGCCCCCGGTTTGTTCCCGCAACCGTTGCTGGCCCACGCCCGATGACCGCAGCCATTCAGTGCGTGCCCGTTCGAAGTACTTGAGGTAGTTGGCATAGAACACGATGCCGCCCGCATCGGTGTCCTCCCAATAGACGCGAATGGGAAACTCGAAGGCCATGGTGCTGCGTTACGCCAGCAGGCTGCGCAGGCGCGCCACCGATGCTTCCAGCTGCGCCATGGAGTTGGCGGTGGAAAAGCGGATGAAGCGCTCGGGTTCTGCGGTGCCGAAGTCGCGGCCGGGTGTGACCGCGATGTGGGCCCGGCGCATGACTTCAAAGGCAAAGTCCCAGCTCCCTTTCACGCCCAGGCGTTCTGCGGCCTGCGTGCAGTCGGCCCAGGCGTAGAAAGCGCCGTCGGGCATCACGGGCACATTCAGGCCCAGCGACTGCAGGGCGGGAATGAAGAAGTCGCGCCGCGCCTTGAACTCTGCGCGGCGGCGTTCGTATTCGGCAATGCTTTCTGGCTCGAAGCAGGCCAGCGCGGCTTGCTGCGACACGGTGCTGGCGCAGATGAACAGGTTTTGCGCCAGGCGCTCCACCACGGGCACCATCGCATCGGGCACCACCATCCAGCCCAGGCGCCAGCCCGTCATGTTGAAGTACTTGCTGAAGCTGTTGATGCTGATGATGTTGTCGTCGATGGCAAGGGCCGTGTGGCCAAACGCTTCTTCGTACGACAGGCCCAGGTAGATCTCGTCGATCATCGTGATGCCGTCGTGTGACCGCACCACGTCATGGATGCGGCGCAGCTCATCGGGCGCAATCGAGGTGCCGGTGGGGTTGGACGGCGAGGCCAGCAGCACGCCGCGGGTTTTCTCGTTCCATGCGGCACGCACCTTGTCGGCGCTCAGCTGGTAGCGCTCGGCCGCTGTGGTGGGCAGCAGCACGGCCTTGCCTTCCGCAGCACTCACAAAGTGCCTGTTGCAGGGGTAGCTGGGGTCGGGCATCAAAATTTCGTCGCCCGACTCGATGAGCGCCAGGCACGCCAGCTGCAGCGCCGCCGATGCGCCGGCCGTGACCACAATGCGCCGCGCAGGCACGTTCACGCCAAAGCGGCTCTGGTACCAGCCGCTGATGCGCTCGCGCAGTGCATCCAACCCCAGCGCATTGGTGTACTGCGTGGCGCCGCTGTGCACGGCACGGGCGGCGGCTTCCTGCACCAGGGGCGGGGCGGTGAAGTCGGGCTCGCCAATGTTCAGGAAGATCATTGGCTCGCGCGTGCCCGCCACTTCGCGGGCCAGGGCCTGCGCAGCCTTGGCGACCTCCATCACATAAAACGGTTCAATGCGCTCGGCGCGCGTGGAAAACTTCATGGAATGGCATCCTGCCCAGACCGGGCGTGGGGGCGTAGAAGGAAAAAGAGCGAAGCGGCCCTGGTTCAGCGGGCAGGGCGGCGGCGCGATGAAGGTCAGGCGGCGCTGGCGCCTGCAGCCTTGTCGGCAGCCACTTCCACCGCACGCAATTGGGGGGCCAGGCCGTTGAGCACGGCGTTCACATACTTGTGGCCGTCCGTGCCACCAAATTCCTTGGCGAGTTCGATGCACTCGTTGAGCACTACGCGCCAGGGCACATCCAGGCAGTGCTGAAACTCATACACACCGATCCACATGGCGGCATGCTCGATGGGCGAGATCTCGCCCATCTTGCGGTCCAGCAGCGGGGTGATAAGCGCGTCCATGTCGGCCGCGTTGGCGATGCAGCCGTGCAGCAGCGCGTCGTAGTGCACCGAGTCGGCTTTGTGAAAGCCCGCCAGGTCGCGCGTGAACCGGTCGATGGCATCGGGCGCATTACCGCCCACCAGGTGCTGGTACAGCGCCTGCAGCGCAAACTCGCGCGCCCGGCTGCGGTTGGACTTGGACGCCGCCTTGCGCGTGCCGGTGCTCTTGAGGCCCGTGCGGCTCTGCTTGGGGGGGCGCGCCGACGATGGCGTGGGGGTGTTTTCTTCGCTCATGACAGCTCGTCCAGCAGGTTGGCCATTTCCACCGCCACGCGGGCTGCGTCCACGCCCTTTTCGGTTTGGCGGGCGATGGCTTGCTCCATGTTCTCGGTGGTGATGATGGCGTTGGCAATCGGCACGTGGTAGTCCAGCGCCAGGCGCGTCACGCCCGCGCCGGACTCGTTGGCCACCAGCTCGAAGTGGTAGGTCTCGCCGCGGATGATGCAGCCCAGCGCGATCAGCGCGTCGTATTCATCGCTCTCGGCCATGGCCTGCAGGGCCACAGGCACTTCGAGCGCACCGGGCACCAGCACGTGCTTGATGTGTTTTTCTTGCACGCCCAGGGCCAGCAGCTCTGCGCGGCAGGCTGCGGCCAGGGTGTTGGTGATGCTCTCGTTGAAACGGGCCTGCACGATGCCGATGTGCAGCTTCTTGCCGTCCAGTTTGTCTGCGGTGCCTTTGTCTGCGCCAAACATAGTGGTGATCCTGTTCCTGTCTTTATTCTTTGGGGATGAAACCGGTGATTTCGAGGCCGTAGCCCGTCATGCTGGGCATGCGGCGCGGCTGGCCCATCAGGGCCATCTTGTGCACGCCGCACTCGCGCAGGATCTGCGCGCCCACGCCGTAGGTGCGCAGGTCCATGCGGCCGCGCTCGGGCGCCTGCGCCGCGCGGGCGGTGCCTTCAAACTGCGCCAGCAACTGGTCGGCAGATTCGCCGCAGTTGAGCAGCACGGCCACGCCCTTGCCTTGGTCGACCAGGTACTGCAGGCTGGTGTCCAGGCTCCATGAATGCATGGAGCGGTTGACCTCCAGCGCGTCCAGCACCGACAGCGGCTCGTGCACGCGCACGGGCACCACGTCGTCGGCGCTCCACTCGCCCTTGACCAGCGCCAGGTGCACGGCCTGGCTGGGCTTGTCGCGGAAGGCGTGCGCGGTGAAGGTGCCAAACGCGGTCTTCAGCTCGCGCTGGCCCACCTTCTCGACCAGCGATTCGGTGCGGCTACGGTGCTCAATGAGGTCGGCGATGGTGCCGATCTTCAAGCCGTGTTCGGCTGCGAACAGCTGCAGATCGGGCAGGCGGGCCATGGTGCCGTCGTCCTTCATGATCTCGCAGATCACCGACGCCGGGCTGCAGCCTGCCATCACGGCCAGGTCGCAGCCCGCTTCGGTGTGGCCAGCGCGCATGAGCACGCCGCCTTCCACGGCCTGCAGCGGGAAGATGTGGCCAGGTTGCACCAGATCGGCGGCCACGGCGTTGGGCGCCACGGCGGCTTGCACGGTGCGGGCACGGTCTGCGGCCGAGATGCCGGTGGTCACGCCTTCGGCGGCTTCGATGGAGACGGTGAAGGCCGTGCCCATCTTGGTGCCGTTGCGCGCCACCATGGGCGGCAGTTGAAGGCGCTCGCAGCGCTCGCGGCTCAGGGTCAGGCAGATCAGGCCGCGGCCAAAGCGGGCCATGAAATTGATGGCCTCGGGCGTCACATGGTCGGCGGCCAGGACGAGGTCGCCTTCGTTTTCGCGGTCTTCTTCATCCACAAGGATGACGATGCGCCCGGCGCGCATCTCGGCCACGATGTCCTCGACGGGCGAGATCGGCACGGGAGTGAGGGGGGAGGTCATGAAAAGGAGGCTTTCGTTGGGGCCGCTGGCGTCTTGGCGGTGCGGCGCAGCGCAGGTTCCTGTGGTGGGGGCCGCGGCTGTAGCGCCAGCAAACCTCCAGAACCGCCCAAAGAACATGCGATGCGGCGCTGCCGCACGTTGCAGGGGCCCACACATGTGCAAGGCCTCTGCAGAAACAAAGGGGCGATTTTAGTTCACCCACGACCCGCGCGGCGGTCTTGCGCCGCTTGGCCTTTGCTGCCGCTCAAATGGCCGATCCTTGCAGCACCACGTCCGATGTGGGGTAGGCCACGCAAGGCAGCACGCAGCCTTCTTCTTTTTCTTCTGCGGTGAGGCCCGGCCATTCGATGGCGTAGCGCACGGTGCCTTCCACCAACTGCCCCAGGCAGGTGCGGCAGGTGCCGTTGCGGCACGAACTGGGCCAGTCGATGCCGCTTTGCTCCATGGACAGCAGCAGGGGTTGTTCGGGCCAGGCGTCGCACTGGGTGCCGTCAGGTTCGACCTTGGCGATGAAGAAGGGGATGGCGGTGGGCGTGTTCATGGCGAGGGAGTCAAAGGTTGCGACCGGCGTGCATCCACACCAGCAGCAGGTTGTTGGCAGGCATAGGGTGGCGCTGGGCCAATTGCAGGCCGGCAGCCGCAGCCACTATGGCAACGTCATCGATGTGGCGGATGCCCCAGCCGGCGTCCTGCGCACGCAGGCTGGCGTCGAAGGCCAGGTTACCGGGGGCCGTGGGCACGCCGTTTTCCAGATAGGGGCCGTAGGTGACCAAGTGGCCGCCCGACGCCAGGTGCCGCGCGGCGCCGTGCATCAGCCCCGCACAGCACGCCCACGGCGCAATGTGCAGCATGTTGGCGCAATAGATCAGGTCGAAGGGGGTGCTGAACGCAGCGCCTTCGGAAGGCCATGTGGGATGAAGCACATCCAACCGCCGCGGCGCACGCACGTTGTGCGCCTGTGCCTGTGCGGCCCAGCCAGTGATGGAGCCGAAGTGCGTGGCGTGTTGGTCGGTGGGCTGCCAGCTCCAGCCGGGCAGGGCAGCGGCGAAGTGAGCAGCGTGCTGCCCCGTTCCGCTGGCAATCTCCAGCGCCGACCCGGTGGGTGCCAGCAGGGCCTGCAGCTGCGCCAGGATGGGGCCTTGGTTGCGTTCGGCGGCGGGGCTGTGCTGGAGGGCGGCGGTGGACATGGATGTTTTTGGGCTCTGGCGCTTGCCTGGCAAGCGCTGTTAGCTATCAAATCAGGATCGTTGGCTTGGGTTCCGGTCTGCAATGTACCGCAGACGCTCCAAACCCAAGAGGTGCCTGTTTTTTAAGCGGTGCAGGGATAGTCCTTGTAAATCAATGACTTAAAACTGTCATACAGGGCTTGTGCAAGGTTATCCACAAGATTGTCCAGTTCAGAGTGGGATAACCGGGGCAATTTGCGGGTTGGCACGCCAGCCCCAACGGTGCTCAAGCATTCGCAATGCAACTGCTTATTATTTGGGCGATACAAGGATAGTTGTTTTAAATCAATCACTTGCAGCGGCCGTACAGGACTTTTCCCAAGTTGTCCACACCATTGTCCAGTGCCCCGTGGGATAAGCGGAGCGTGGTTATTGTGCATTGACTAAAAAATAAGCAATGCAGCGGGTTTCTTTGCAAATCAAGCACTTGGCGCTGTCATACAAGGCTTGTTCAGACTTATCCACACCATTGTCCAGCGTGTACAGGGATAACCCCTGCGCCCAGGGGAGCCCTCGGTTTGGGGTGTCAATCCGTGACCTTCACGCCTTTCCAGAAAGCCACGCGGCCCCGGATCTCTTCGGCTTCGGGTTTGGGGTCGGCGTAGAACCAGGCGGCATCGGCGTTCATCTCGCCGTTGACCAGCAGCGAGAGGTAGCTGGCCTGGCCCTTCCAGGCGCACATGGTCTTGTGGTTGCTGAAGGTGAAGTATTCGCGCTTGAGCGCGCTTTCGGGGAAGTAGTGGTTACCTTCCACCACCACGGTGTCATCGCTCTCGGCGACAACCACGCCGTTCCAGGTTGCTTTCATGGGGAATCCTTGGGGTCAAAAAAGGTGCTGGCGCTGATCCATAAAGCGCTAGCAGCTATTGAATGTATAGCGCCAAGTAGGCGACTGCTTGCGCGCTGCGCCGCCCTCGCCAGAATGGTGGCATGAGCAGCAGCACCTTACCCGATTATTCCCACGGGGTCGCCTACGCACGGGGCCAGTACGTCCCCATCGGCGAGGCCGCCATTCCCATCACCGATTGGGGTTTCCTGCGTTCCGACGCCACCTACGACGTGGTCACGGTGTGGGAGGGCGCCTTCTTTCGCCTCGATGCGCACCTGGAGCGCTTTCTGGCCAGCTGTGCGCGGTTTCGGCTCGACCCGGGCCGCACGGCAGATGAAATCACGGCTGTGTTGGAGCAATGCGTGCGCCTGTCGGGCCTGCGCAGTGCGTATGTGGAGATGATCGTCACGCGCGGCCAACCGCCCTGGGGTTCGCGCGACCCGCGACAGGCCATCAACCAGTTCTATGCGTTTGCGGTGCCCTATGTGTGGATTGCCAACGAGGCGCAGCGTGAACGCGGGCTGAATCTGGTGGTCAGCGACGTGCAACGCATTCCCGCCAGCAGCGTAGACCCGCGTGCCAAAAATTACCACTGGAACGACCTCACCATGGGGCTGCTGGGCGCGCTGGACGCCGGTGGCGACACCGTGGTGCTCAGCGACGGCGAAGGCAACGTGGTCGAGGGGCCGGGCTTTAATATTTTTTGCGTCAACGCGCAGGGCAGCCTGGTCACGCCGGCCGAGGGTGTGCTGGAGGGCATCACCCGCCGCACCGTCATCGAGATGGCGGCCGCACTGGGCCTCCCGCTGCAGGTGCGTGACCTGCCTGCTGCCGAGCTGCGCGGCGCGCGCGAGGTGTTCCTCTCCACCTCTGGCGGTGGCGTTCTGCCCGTCACGCGCGTGGACGGCCAGCCCGTGGGCGATGGCGCTGTGGGCCCGGTGGTGCGCCAGCTGGTGCAGACTTATTGGGACTGGCACCGCGACCCGCGCTACAGCCGCGCCGTGGCTTACTGAGCTTTCAACTAGGGCCCTGAGCGGGTTCGCGATCGATCCAGGCCCACGCTGGGCTGGCTCACACCGGTTGTATGGCCGCGGTGTTTCCCCTATGAATCGCGAAGTCGCCTGCGCAACCGCGCATCGGTTCCGCGTGGCGTACAGTGCCACGCGCGGCGCGTGCGCCTGATCATCTCTTTATCTCTTCAGACAACAAACAGGAGAACCTTGCATGGACATCGAATTCAAGGGCCGTGTGGCCATCGTGACGGGCGCAGGCGGCGGTCTGGGCCGCCAGCACGCACTGGCACTGGCCAAGCGCGGCGCCAAGGTGCTGGTCAATGACCTGGGCGGCGCGGTGGATGGCAGCGGCGGCACAGTGACGGCCGCGCAGGCCGTGGTCGATGAAATCCGTGCTGCAGGCGGCGAGGCGCTGGCCAATGGCGCGTCGGTCACTGACTTTGCGGCCGTGGAAGCCATGGTGCAGCAGGCCATTGACGCCTGGGGCCGGGTGGACATCCTGGTCAACAACGCCGGC
>PJUL01000654.1_pt1 | contig 21492 bp, 18 predicted proteins | sample 1512221 | NCBI WGS metagenome assembly PJUL01 (sample SAMN08177667, study PRJNA422409) | Feces metagenome, whole genome shotgun sequencing project.
CAGGACCTGATCGAGAAATACGGCGCCGACACCGCGCGCCTGTACACCATGTTCACCGCGCCGCCCGAAGCCACGCTGGAGTGGAACGACGCGGCGGTGGAGGGCAGCTACCGCTTCCTGCGCCGCGTGTGGAACTTCGGCCTCAAGTTGTCTGCTATGGATATGGGAGCTGCTAACGCAAGCGTGGCAAGCGCCAGCAGCCTGAAAGACGTTGAATTCGGCAAAGAGGCCAAGACGTTGCGGCTGGAGATCCACACGGTGCTCAAGCAGGTGGACTACGACTACCAGCGCATGCAGTACAACACCGTGGTGTCGGGCGCGATGAAGATGATCAACGCGCTGGAAGACTTCAAGGCCATGGAATCGGCTGGAGCCCAGGTGGCGCTGATCGAAGGCTTCGGCATCCTGCTGCGTGCCCTGTACCCCGCCACCCCCCACATCGCCCACAGCCTGTGGAGCACGCTGGGCTATGCCAACCACCTGGGCGATCTGCTCGATGCCGCCTGGCCGCAGGTGGACCCAGCTGCACTGGTGCAGGACGAGATCGAGCTGATGCTGCAGGTCAACGGCAAGCTGCGTGGCTCCATCCACGTGCCGGCCGCTGCAGACAAGGCCGAGATCGAGCGCATCGCGCTCGCCAGCGAAGCCTTCATCGCACAGGCTGCCGGGGCTGCGCCCAAGCGCGTCATCGTGGTGCCTGGCCGCTTGGTCAACGTGGTGGTCTGATTGGCAGGGATGACGATGTACAAGCGCGCACTGTTGTCCTTGGCGCCCGTGGCGCTGCTGTCTGCCTGCGGCTTCCGGCTGCGGGGCGTGCCCGAGTTCGGGTTCCGTTCGCTCTACATCGCCGCGCCCACCGGCTCGCCGCTGGCGCGGGAGCTTCAGCGCACGCTGGAAGGCTCCGGCAGCCCGCTGCAGGTTCTGCGAGACCCGGCGGCCCTGCCCACGGCGCAAGCCATCATGGATTTGCTGCAGGAGCAGCAGGAGCGCGTGGTGGTGGGCCAGAACGCCTCCGGCCAAGTGCGCGAACTGCAACTGCGGCTGCGCATCAAGATCCGCTTGCGCACGCAGGATGGGACCGAAGTCATCCCGCCCACCGAGCTGCTGCAGCAGCGCGACATCAGCTACAACGAAACCATCGCCCTGGCCAAGGAGGCCGAAGAGGCCCTGCTGTTCCGCAACATGCAGACCGACTTGGTGCAGCAACTGTTGCGCCGCCTGGCTGCGGCGCGCTGGGGCTGAGCCGCCGACGCATCCTGCCGCTGAAGGCTTTTGCTGCAGGCCCTGGCAGGCGGCAGCGGTGCAATCAATAAGCCGATTGGCGGTTTTATTGCAAAAATTGGCTGCTAGTGCTTGTGGGATAAGCGCTGGCAGCTATTTTTTTGATAGTGGCTGGTTGATGCCACCATCACCGCCTGACTTGGCAGGGCCTACACGGGCCGGGTGCGCATCAGCGTGCTTTTGCCAAACAGCGATTCCACCAGGTCCACGGCCAGCACCGCCGTGCGGTTGCGCACATCCAGGGCGGGGTTCAGTTCCATGATGTCCAGCGAGGCGAGGCGGCCACTGTCGGCAATCATCTCCATGCACAGCTGTGCCTCTCGGTAGGTGGGGCCGCCGGGCACCGCGGTGCCCACGCCGGGGGCAATGTCGGCGTCCAGAAAGTCCACGTCGAAGCTCACGTGCAGATGGGTGTCGGCGTCCATGCCGCCCAGGGCGCGTTCCATCACCTGGCGCATGCCGATCTCGTCGATGGCGCGCATGTCGAACACCTCCAGGCCTTGCTCGTGCACGAAGCGCTTTTCGCCCGGGTCCACGCTGCGGATGCCGATCTGGCGGATCTGGTCGGCGCGCAGGGCGGGCCCGCCGCCGGGCATGCCGGCCAGGTGCGTCAGCTCGGTGGGGCCAAAGCCGCACAGGCACGCCACGGGCATGCCGTGCACGTTGCCGCTGGGCGTCAGGTCGCTGGTGTTGAAGTCGGCATGCGCATCCAGCCACAACACGCGCAGTTTTTTGCCGGCCTCGGCGCAGTGACGCGCCACCGCGCTGATGCTGCCCAGGCCCAGGCAGTGGTCGCCACCCAGCAAGATGGGCAGATGGCCCAGTTGCAGCTCGGCAAGGACTGCGTCGAACACCCGCTGGTTCCAATCCACCACCTCCGGCAGGTGGCGGTAGCCGTCCACCGGCGGTTGCCAGGGGTTGGCCGGGCCGCTCAGGTTGCCCCGGTCAAACACCTGCAGGCCATGGCTCTCCAGCGCAGCCTGCAGCCCGGCCACCCGCAGGGCCTCGGGCCCCATCGATGCGCCGCGTGCTCCGGCGCCGATGTCGGTGGGGGCGCCAATCAGGCTGGTGGGCTGTGCGGTGCGCAGGGCAGTGGGTGTCGTCATGGTGCGGGGGCTTCCTGAAGGGCGACGGTGGGGCGGGGGCGTGGGGCAAAGGCGGCGGGCGCATCCAGCGCGCCGTGCAACACGCCAAACAAATTTTTCGGATTGTCCATCTGCGGCACCAGATCGATGGGCGTGGCCAAGTGAGGGTGGGCCTGCAGCAGCGCATGCAGTGTGCGCAGCGCCGAGAAATCTTCCAGCGCAAAGCCGACGGAATCAAACACCGTGACCGCTTGATCATGGGCGCGCCCTGGCACGGTGCCACGCAGCACCTGGGTGAACTCCGTCACCCCAAAGTCGGCCGGCATCTGCTGGATCTCGCCCTCGATGCGCGACTGGGGCTCGAACTCCACCACCACGTGCGCATCTTCGCGGCGCAGGATGTCGGGATGCAACTCGGTCTTGCCGGGGCAGTCGCCGCCCACCGCGTTGAGGTGCATGCCGGGCTCGATCATCTCGGGCGTGAGGATGGTGGCGTTGTGTTTGTCCGCAGTCACCGTGGTCACGATGCCGCTGCCCCGCACGGCCTCGGCCGTGGATGCGCAGGGCAACACCCGCAACCCGGGCAGCGCCAAGCCTTGCAGATTGCGGGCCAGTTTGGCGGTGGCGGCGGGGTCGGTGTCAAACAGGCGCAACGCGCGCACGCCCAGCAGGTGGTAGAAGGCCAACGCCTGGAACTCGCTTTGCGCGCCGTTGCCGATCAGCGCCATGGTGTGGCAGCCGGGGCCGCTGGTGCGAGCCATGTGGCGTGCGGCCAGCACTGACATTGCTGCGGTGCGCAGCGCCGTGGTGAGCGTGAGTTCAGACACCAGCAAGGGGTAGCCCGTGCCCACATCGGCCAGCACGCCAAAGGCCGTCACCGTCAGCAGGCCATCGGTGGTGTTCTTGGGGTGGCCGTTCACATATTTGAAGCAGTACATCTGCCCGTCGCTGATGGGCATCAGCTCGATCACGCCGCCGGGCGAATGGATGGCGTGGCGCGCTGATTTGTCAAAACACTCCCAGCGCCGGTAGTCGCTGTCGATAGCGTCCACCAAGTGCTGCAAAAAGCGCGACAGGCCCACCTGCTGGACGAGTTGGCGCATGGGGTGGACGCCTAAGTAATGAACCATGGTGTGTGTCTCCGCAGGTAAAGGGTGCGCGAGCGGGTGTGGCTGCCCAGCGGCCCGTGGGTGGCTGTGTTGTTGTATCGGCCAAATTGTCTGGCTGGGTACAGCCAAAGAAAAGGGAGAAAGCTGAGCAGTTCTTGCGGCGAATCGTGCAATTTGTACGATGGGATTGGCGTTTTCTTCAAGACGACGGACTGGCACCCCTTTTTTAGGAACCCGCTGTGGTCGAGTGCCCGGCAACGCCGAGGCGATAAACTTTGCCGCATGCAAGTCGCCTTGGCCCAACTCTCTCAGCATCTCCAACGGGGCCTTGCGCCACTGTATGTATTGCATGGCGACGAACCCTTGCTGCAGCAGGAGGCCGCGGACGCCATCCGCGCCACGGCCCGCGCCCAGGGCTACACCGAGCGCAGCAGCTACACCGTGGCCGGTGCCCACTTCGACTGGAGCGCCGTGCTGGCCGCGGGCGGTTCCTTGAGCCTGTTCGCCGACAAGCAGATCGTCGAGATCCGCATCCCCTCGGGCAAGCCCGGCAAGGACGGCAGCGTGGCCCTGCAGCAAGTGGCCGATTCGGCCCGGGGCAACGACAGCACGCTCACCCTCGTTATGCTGCCGCGCCTGGACAAGGCCACGCGCACCGGCGCCTGGTTTGGCGCGCTGGAAGGCAATGGGGTGTCGATCCAGGTCGACCCCATCGAGCGCGGCATGCTGCCGCAGTGGATTGCCCAGCGCCTGGCTGCGCAAGGCCAAAGAGTGGTGGCGGGCGAAGAGGGCCAGCGCACACTGCAGTTTTTTGCCGACCGTGTGGAAGGCAACCTGCTGGCTGCGCACCAGGAGATCCAGAAGCTCGCGCTGCTGCACCCCGCGGGCGAACTCACGCAAGCGCAGGTCGAGGCGGCCGTGCTCAACGTGGCGCGCTACGACGTGTTCAAGCTGTCTGAATCGGTGCTGGCCGGGCACACGGCGCGCGTGCAGCGCATGCTCGACGGCCTGCAGGCCGAGGGCGAGGCGGAGGTGCTGGTGCACTGGGCGCTGGCCGAAGACATTCGTGCGCTGAAGCGTGTGAAGGACGCCATGAACGCCGGCCGCCCGCTGCCCATGGCCCTGCGCGAGAACCGCATCTGGGGCGCCAAGGAAAAGCTCTTCGAACGCATCCTGCCCAAGGCCAGCGATGCGGCCCTGGCGCGCCTGCTGCAGTCGGCCCACACCGTGGATGGCATCGTCAAGGGGCTCAAGGTGCCCGATTGGCCCACCGATGGCTGGCAGGCACTGCAGCGCCTAGCGTTTCAGCTGTGTCGTTTGACGCAGGCGGCGCGCTAGCCATCCTGGTGGGATGGAGGGCACGGGATGCCCCCGACGGCAGGTGGCGCTGCTCAGCACTATGGTGCGCGAGTTTTTGAGCTAAATATGCCTCTAGCGCTTATGCAGTAAGCGCTAGCAGCTATCAAAAAAGTAGTTTTCAGGCTGCGGTGAGCAGACCGCGCGCCTTGTCCACCCACATCTGCAGGCTGTCCAGCAAATCCTTCTGGCTGAACGAGCAGCTTTCTTCCGAAAACAGCGCGCTGGATTCCAGCCGGTCCAGCAGGTTGTGCAGCACCTCGGTGTAGCGGGGCGGCAGGGCTGCCAGCAGGGCCGCCTGCGCCCGAGCCGCATCGCTGAACGCATGGACGGAGACACCGCCCTCGCCCAACGAATGCAGGGCGTTCTGCAGCGTTTGCAATTGCGGGAGGGCGGCGTCGGCGGTGGTGGTGGTCATGGGCGGTGTGCAGTGGGAGGGCGCAAGGCGGCAAGCGTAACGCAGGGCAGGCACGTGCCTGGTTCGCCCGACCGCCAAAGTCAACTGCTTACAGCACCCGCTTGCGAATCTGCAGCACCACCAGTTCGGCCACGGCCACCACCGCGAAGATGGTCACCAGCACCAGCGCCACGCGGTTCCAGTGGAACAGGTCGATGGCGGTGTTCAGCACCACGCCAATGCCGCCCGCGCCCACCAGGCCCAGCACGCCGGATTCGCGCACGTTGATGTCCCAGCGCAGCAGCGCCACCGACCAGAAGGCCGGCTTGATGTGCGGCCAGTAGCCGTACCAGATCTGTGCGAACTTGGATGCGCCCGCGGCCTGCAGCGCCTCGATGGGGCCGCGTGGCGCTTGTTCCAGCGCCTCGCCCACCAGCTTGCCGACGAAGCCCACCGAGCGCAGCGCAATCGCCAGCATGCCCGCCAGCGGCCCGGGCCCGAAGATGGCCACGAACAGCAGCGCCCACACCAGCGAGTTGACGGACCGGCTGGCCACCAGCACCACGCGGGCAATGAAGTTCAGTACCCGGCTCTGCGTGACGTTGCTGGCCACCATCACGCCCATCGGCAGCGCCAGGGCCAGCGACAGCAGGGTGCCCAGCGTGGCCATGTGCAGCGTTTCCATGAGCGCGGCGTACACACCATCGGCGAAATAGCTCCAGTCCACCGGCCACATGCGCTGCAGCATGTCGCCCATCTGCTCAGGCGCGTCGTAGAGGAATTCCGGAATGACCTCGATGGTGCGCGCGGCCTGCACGATGGCCCAGACGGAAAAGACCCAGATCGCGTAGCGCAGCATGCGCTGGCCGAAGCTGTGGCGTTCCCAGCGCACGGGTGCGGCGGGTGCCGTGGCGCGGGGTGCGGTGGCGGCGTCAGACATTCAGGGCCTTTCGGACGGAGTTCACCACCAGCTCACCCACCACGATGATGGCGATGACGGTGGCGAGGATGGTGAACACGAAGCTGTATTCATAGCGCAGGAAGGCCGCGAACAACGCGCCGCCAATGCCGCCCGCGCCCACGATGCCCACCATGGTGGAGTTGCGCAGGTTGGAGTCGAGCTGGTAGGTGGAAAAGCCCACGAAGCGCGAGGCCACCTGCGGCAGCACGCCGAACAGCACCACGTTGGCGAACGAGGCGCCGGTGGCGCGCATGGCCTCGATGGGCTTGGGCGAGATTTCCTCGATGGCGTCGGCAAACAGCTTGCCCACGAAACCCACCGTGGCCACCACCAGTGCCAGGATGCCGGCCAGCGGCCCGAAGCCCACGGCCTTCACGAACAGGATGGCGCTGATCACCGGGTGCAGCGCACGGCACGCGGCGATGAGCGCGCGCCCCGCCATGCGCAGTGGCGCGGGCGACAGGTTGCTGGCCGCCAGCAGGCCTACGGGCAGGCTCAGCAGCAGGCCGATCACCGTGGCCAGCACGGCAATCTGCAGCGTCTCCTTGATGCCTTGCCACAACTCGTCCATCTTGCCCATCTCGGGCGGGAACATGCGGCCGATGAAGCGCGCGCCCTGTTCCCAGCCAGCGGATAGGCGTTCGGACGAGACGCCCAGGTTGGCCAGCGTCCAGGCGCCATAGGCCAGCACGACCAGCACCATCAGCTTCTCGCCCCAGCCCCAGCGGAACGCCGTGGTCGGGGCCTGGGGTGGGGAGGTGTTCATTCCAGCCATGCCTTGCCGCCGTAGATGGTGTTCAGGTGTTCCTCGGTCAGGCCCTCGGGCGGGCCGTCGTACACCACGTGGCCGCCGGTCATGCCGACGATGCGGTCGGAGTACTTGCGTGCCAGCTCCACGTCGTGGATGTTGACCATCACCGGAATGTTGCGCTGCACGCCCTGGTCGCGCAGCAGCTGGATGATCTCCACCGAGGTCTTGGGGTCCAGCGACGAGGTCGGCTCGTCTGCCAGCAGCACCGAGGGCTGCTGCATCAGCGCGCGGGCGATGCCCACGCGCTGGCGCTGGCCGCCGCTGAGCGCATCCACGCGTTGGTTGGCAAAGGCCGACAGGCCCACCACGTTCAGCAGTTCGTAGGCATGGGCGAAATCTTCAGGCTCGAACTTGCGGCGCCACGCGCGCCAGGCCGACAGGTAGCCCAGCCGGCCGGTGAGCAGGTTCTCCATCACCGTCAGGCGCTCCACCAGGTTGTATTCCTGAAACACCATGCCGATGTGGCGGCGCGCACGGCGCAGGGCGCGGCCCTGCAACTGCGCCATGTCCACCTGCTCGCCCGCGAGGTTGAGCAGGATGCGGCCCGAGGTGGGCGTGACCAGCCGGTTGATGCAGCGGATCAGCGTGGACTTGCCAGTGCCCGAGGGACCGATGATGCTGGTCAGCCCCGTGTTGGCGATGGTGAGGTCGATGGATTTGAGCACCGGCGTGCCGGCGCAGTATTCCTTGACCAGGCGCTCGATCTGCAAGGCGCCCGAGGTGGCGGAGGTGTGCATGGAATTCCTAGGGAGGGCAGCATCCGCGCGCAGGGGGGGCACGGCTGTCTGAAACGGCTCGGCGGGCCGGGCTGTGTTCATCAGCACCGGCCCGCCGTAGGGGATGACGGGCGTTTACTTCTTGCCCGACGCGGCCTTGTCGAAGGCTTCGCGGGTGAACAGCTCGCCCGCCGATGCGGCCACGGTGCGCACCAGCTCCCAGTCCTTCTGGTAGGTGATGGGCAGGAAGCGGTCGCCGCCCAGGCCCTTGGCCATTTCGGCGGGCACCTTGTAGTCGTAGAAGCACTGCTTGATCTTGGTCTGCAGCGCGGGCTCCAGGTTGTACGCGTAGGCATACGCGTCGGTCGGGAACATCTCGCTGGTGTAGAGCACGCGGAAGTCGTCGGCCTTGACCACACCGCGGTCCGTCATGTGCTGCAGCACGTCGCTGGCCACGGGGGCGGCGTCGTAGTCACCCGTCTTCACGCCCAGGATGGACTGGTCGTGCTTGCCGGAATAGACCACCTTGTAGTCGGTGTCGGGCGTCAGGCCGATCTTGGGGAACAGGGCGCGCGGCGCCAGGTTGCCCGAGTTGGACGACGGCGAGGTGTGCGCGATGCGCTTGCCCTTCAGGTCTTCGAGCTTCTGGAAGGCGCTTTCCTTGCGCACGATCATCTTCAGGTGCATGCCCACGGGGCCTTGCTCATTGCCGCGGATGGCGAACGGCACGGCGCCCGACAGGTTCACCGCAAAGTTCACCGGGCCGGGCGAGAACGCGGCGATGTGCAGGCGGCCCGAGCGCATGGCTTCGATCTGCGCGGCGTTGGACTGCACCGGGAAGAAAACGACCTTCTTGCCCACGCACTGCGACAGGTGGCCCATGAAGGGGCGGAACAGCTTTTCGTAGATGGCGGGGTCTTCGACCGGCGTGAAAGCGAACACCAGCGTGCTCGGGTCCTTCAGGCGCTTGGGGTCGGTGGGCGTGTCGGCCACCAGATCGCGGTTGGCATCGCAGAACTGGGCGTCCAGGTCGCCACGGTGGGCGCAGGCCTCTTGGGCCTGTGCGGCGGTGGCGGCGCCCATGGCAAGCGCAGCCGCGAAGGCGCCGCGCCAGACCAGGGAAGAAGGGGTGAGGGAAAAGGCGGTCATGGAGTCTCCTTGGATCTTTTTTGCGGACATTGCGCAAAGGGTGCACCGACTATAAAAATCACCGGCGCGGTGCGGGGCGGTATCCTTTCGATACGCCTTCAGAGAGCTTTCAATTGCCTTTCAAAACTGTCAGGACTAACCCTATGCAACGCCTTCAGCCGACCGGAGAACCCGCGTGAGGGTGCTGGTCGTCGAGGACGACTTCGACCTTAGCGGTGCGCTCACGCGGCTGCTCACGCGGCGCGGTTTTCATGTGGAGCACTGCACCCATGGCGCCGAAGCCCTGCAACTGCTGGAGCAGGAGGTGTTCGAGCTCATGGTGCTGGACCTGGGCCTGCCCGGCATGGACGGCTTGCAACTGCTGCAGCGCCTGCGCGCACGCGGCCTCACGCTGCCTGTGCTGGTGCTCACCGCGCGCGGCGCGGTGGGCGACCGCGTGGCCGGGCTCAACGCCGGTGCCGACGATTACCTAGCCAAACCCTTCGACCCCGACGAGCTGGAAGCCCGCCTGCGCGCGCTGGCCCGCCGCGCGGGCGTGCAGGACGAGCCCCGCTGCGGCGACTTGCGCCTGGACCGCAGCGCGGGCGCCTTCTACTGGGGATCGCAGGCGCTGGAGTTGACCCCGCGCGAAAGCGCCTTGCTGGCGGGCCTGATGGAGCAGCCCGGCCGTGCCATCACCCGCGCGCGACTGACCGCACTCGCCTTCGGCTCCGAGCCGCCCACGCAGCCCGACGCCGTCGAGGTGGTGGTGCACCGCCTGCGCAAGAAGCTGGCGCACACGCAGGTGCAGATCACCACGTTGCGTGGCCTGGGCTACCTGCTGCAGGAAACGCGCGAAGCAGGCGACGCCGGTGGATAGCCAACGCGAACCGGCTGCGCAGCCAAAGCCCGATGCGCTCGACTCGGCGTCCGTTGCGGGCCCCACGCGGCGCGGTGGCCGCTCGGTGCGCCAGCGCCTGCTGCTGTGGCTGAGCCTGCCCCTGGTGCTGTTCGTGCTGGTCGATGCCTGGGCCTCGTACCGCGCGGCGCTGGACACGGCGCAGCGGGCGTTCGACCGGCTGCTGGTCACCTCCGCCCACGCGCTGGCCGACTTGATCCGGCTGGAACGCGGCGAGTTGCAGATCACCTTGCCCCACGCGGCGCTGGAGTTGTATGACGGCGGTGCCGACCTGGCCGGCCGGGGCGACGAAGTCACGCGCAGCCGCATGGTCTACCGCGTGAGCTATTTGAATGGCGACTACTTGGCGGGCGAGCGCGCGGTGGCGCCGTATGAAGGGTTGGCGCCCGAACACCCGCGCTATGGCGTGCGGCTGGCGCTGTATGGCACGCAGCTGGCGGGTGAACCGCTGCGCATGGCCGCGCTGTGGCAGCCGGTGGAAACCCACGAGGGCCTGCGCTACGTGGTGGTGCAGGTGGGCGAGCCCTCGGCCTACCGCGACCACATTGCGCGCGACATCCTGTGGCAGACCCTGGCGCGCCAGGCCGTGTTGCTGGCCGCGCTGCTGGTGCTGGTGTGGTGCGTGGCCACGGTGGCGCTGCGCCCGCTGCGCGTGTTTGCCCGCAGGCTCGAAGGCCGTGCCGCCAACGACCTGGAGCCCATCGCCGTGGTGCCGCAAACCCCGCAGGAGCTGTTGCCCGTGGTGGGCGCCTTCAACGGCCTGCTGCAGCGCGCGGGCGATGCCCAGGCGCTGCAGCAGCGTTTTGTGGCCGATGCGTCGCACCAGCTGCGCACCCCGCTGGCCGTGTTGCAGTTGCAAGCCCATGCAGGCTTGCGCGGCGACGTACCCGCGCGCGAGGCACTGGAGCAGGTGGCCGCCACCACCCAGCGCACCAGCCGCGTGGTGCAGCAACTGCTGACGTGGAACCGCGCGCGCGCCGGCGTGCCGGCCGACCAGATCGATGCCGTGGACCTGTGCACCTTGCTGGAAGACGTGGCCGTGGAATTGTCGCCGCTGCTGGCCGCGCGGCACCAGGATTTCCAGCTCGACGCAGCCCCCTGCCCGTGGACAGGCCCGGCGTGGATGGTGCGCGAGATCGTCACCAACCTGCTGCACAACGCCTTGAGCTACACGCCCGATGGCGGCGCTTTGGGGGTGAAGCTGGTGTGTGGCGACGGCGCCGCGGCCGGCATCGGCATCACCGTGCACGACGACGGGCCGGGTCTGTCGCCGCAGATGCAGGGCGATCTGTTTGTGCCCTTTGTCACGGGCGATGCGCGGGGCCGGGGCGCGGGCCTGGGCCTGGCAATCTGCAAGGAACTGGCCCTGGCCTGTGGCGGCAGGCTGGAGGTGGCCAACCGCGTGGTGCAGGGGAGGGTGCTGGGGCTGGACGCGACCCTGTGGCTGCCGGATCAGGCCCATGGCGGCGCGGGGTGGCCAACTGCGTCAAAATCACGCCCATGAACGCGCTCAACATCGCCGAGTACACCCACACACTCGGTTCACAGGCAAAAACGGCCTCAGCGCTGATGGCGAAAGCGCCAGCAGCTATCAAAAACAAAGCACTCCTTGCCTTGGCCCGCCTGCTGCGCGCCAATGGGGACGCGCTGCAGGTGGACAACGCCAAAGACCTGGAGCGCGCCGCGGCCAACGGCCTGTCTGCCCCCATGGTCGACCGCCTGCGCCTGACGCCCAAAGTGCTGGAGACCTGCGCGCAGGGCTGCGAGCAGCTCGCGGCCATGCCCGACATCATTGGCGAGATCCTGGGCATGAAGCAGCAGCCCAGCGGCATCCGCGTGGGCCAGATGCGTGTGCCGATCGGCGTGTTCGGCATGATCTATGAGAGCCGTCCGAACGTAACCATCGAGGCCGCCAGCCTGTCGATCAAGAGCGGCAACGCCTGCATCCTGCGCGGCGGCTCCGAGGCGATTGATTCGAACAAGGCGCTGGCCAGGCTGGTGCAGCAGGCGCTGGCCGAAGCCGGCCTGCCACAAGACGCCGTGCAACTGGTGCAGACCACCGACCGCGAGGCCGTGGGCCAGCTGATCACCATGCCGCAGTTTGTGGACGTGATCATTCCGCGCGGCGGCAAGGGCCTGATCGAGCGCATCAGCCGCGACGCCAAGGTGCCGGTCATCAAGCACCTGGATGGCAACTGCCACACCTATGTGGACGACCCCTGCGACATCGCCATGGCGGTGAAGGTGGCCGACAACGCCAAGACCAATAAATACAGCCCCTGTAACGCGAGCGAAGGCCTGCTGGTGGCGCGCGGCGTGGCGGCGGAGTTTCTGCCACAGATCGGCGCGGTGTATGCCGCCAAGGGCGTGGAGATGCGCGGCTGTCCCGAGTCGCTGGCCATCCTGGCCGCAGTGCCCGCCGCGAAGCTGGTGCCCGCCACCGAGCAGGACTGGAGCGAGGAATACCTCGCGCCCATCATCAGCATCAAGGTCGTGGCCGGTGTCGATGAAGCCATTGCCCACATCAACCACTATTCGAGCCACCACACCGACGCCATCCTCACCACCAATCACGTGCACGCCCAGCGCTTCCTGCGCGAGGTGGATTCGGCCAGCGTGATGGTGAACGCCAGCACGCGGTTTGCCGACGGCTTCGAGTACGGCCTGGGGGCCGAAATCGGCATCAGCACCGACAAGTTCCACGCGCGCGGCCCGGTGGGCATCGAAGGCCTCACGTCGCTCAAGTACGTGGTGCTGGGCGAGGGCGAGGTACGGGTCTGATTTGCTCCTGAATCAATAGCTGTTAGCGCTTATCCATGAAGCGCTAGAGGCTAATTTGATATGAAAATCATCATTCTCGGAGCCGGCCGCGTGGGCCAGAGCGTGGCGGACAGCCTGGTGTCCGAGCGCAACGACATCACTGTCATCGACACGGACGCAGCCCGCCTGCGCGACCTGGAGTCGCGCTTCGACCTGCGCGGCGTGGTGGGCAGCGGCATCGAGCCGAACGTGTTGGCCGAGGCGGGCGCGCACGACACCGACCTGTTGATTGCCTGCGCTGCGCAGGATGAGACCAACCTCGTGTGCTGCAAGATCGCGCAACTGGTCTTCAATATCCCGACCCGCATTGCGCGGGTGCGGTCCACCGGCTTTGCGCTGGACGAGCGGCTGACCGGCCCTGAAGGCTTTGGTGTGGACCGCATCATCTGCCCCGAGGAATCCCTCACGCGCTACATCGGCAAGCTCATCGAATACCCCGAGGCCATGCAGGTGCGCGAGTTCGCCGGTGGCCGCGCGTGCCTGGTGTCGGTGCGCGCGCGGGCCGGGGCGCCGATGGTGAGCCACAGCATCGGCGAGCTGCGCGAAGGCCATCCCGACATGGGCGTGCGCGTGGTCGCCATCTACCGCCGTTTTCCCGACGAGCCGGATCGTTTCATCGCCTGCGATGGCACCACGCGCATTGAGCCGGGTGATGAAGTCTTCATGCTGGCTGCGCGCGAGCACATTAAAGACGTGCTAGCGGCCATGCACCGCCCGGGCTCCCAGCCCTCGCACCCTGTGCGGCGCATCATGATCGCGGGCGGTGGCCGAGTGGGCCTGCGCCTGGCCCGCCAGCTGGGCCAGATGGGCGGCCGCTTTCACCTCAAGATCATTGAAGACCAGGCCGACCGCTGCGTGGAACTGGCCGCGGTGCTGCCGTCCGAGGTGCTGGTGCTGCAGGGTGACACCACCGACGAGGATCTGCTGACCGACGAAGGCATCGAGGAGGTGGACCTGTTCCTGGCCCTCACCGATGACGACGAGGACAACATCATGTCGTGCCTGCTGGCCAAGCGCCTGGGCGCGCGGCGCGTGCTGGCGCTGATCAACCGGCGCAGCTATGCCGACCTGATGCACGGCACGCAGATTGACATCGCGCTGTCGCCCGCGCAGGCCATGCTGGGCGAGCTGCTGGCCTACGTGCGCCAGGGTGACGTGCAGGCGGTGCACAGCCTGCGCCGCGGCGTGGCCGAGGCCCTGGAGATCGTGGCGCGCGGCGACCGCAAGAGCTCGCGCGTGGTGGGCCGCAAGGTCAGCGATCTGCAGTTGCCGCGCGACGTGCACATGGGGCTGATCGTGCGTGGCCTGCCCGAGTCGCCCGATGTCGCCGCCGATGACCTGCGCGAGCCACAGGTCATCATCCCGCGCAGCTCTACCGTGATCGAGAGCAACGACCACGTCGTGTTCTTCCTTCCCAACAAGCGGCTGGTGCGCGAGGTGGAAAAGCTGTTCCGCGTCAGCGCCACCTTTTTCTGACCCACACCCCGCGAGACCACCATGGTGGACATGCTTCCCGTCCTGCGCGTGCTGGGCATCCTGGCCATGATCTTTTCGCTGTCCATGGGCGTGCCGCTGGCCGTGTCGCTGTGGACGCGCGATGGCGTCTGGCATGTCTATCCCATCGCCATGGCGTGCACGATGGCCGTGGGTGCCTGGCTGTGGTGGCGCCTGCGCTTGTTCCGGCAAGAGCTGCAGCCGCGCCACGGCGTCATGCTGGTGTCGATGGTGTGGATGCTGCTGCCCTTGTCGGCCGCCGTGCCGTTGATGCTGGCCGGGCAGCACATCGGGCGGCCGATGTCGTTCACCCACGCCTACTTTGAGGCCGTGTCGGGCCTGACCACGACGGGCTCCACCGTGCTCGTGGGGTTGGACACGCTGCCGGTGTCGGTGAACGTGTGGCGCACGTTTCTGCAGTGGATGGGCGGCATGGGCATCCTGATCCTGGCGGTGGCCGTGCTGCCGTTGCTGGGCGTGGGCGGCAGCCAGCTGTTCAAGGCCGAAGCGGCCGGGCCGCTGAAGGATTCCAAGCTCACCCCGCGCATGACGGGCACTGCCAAGGGCCTGTGGGGCGTGTATGCGGTGTTCTCCATCGCCTGCGGCCTGGCGTACTGGGCCGGCGGCATGGGCCCGCTGGACGCGCTGATGCACATGTTCGCCACGGTGAGCCTGGGTGGGCTGTCGTCGCACGATGCGAGTTTTGGTTACTTCCAGTCGCCGCTGCTGGAGGCGGTCTGCATCTTCTTCATGCTGGTGGCCAGCTGCAACTTCGCACTGTATTTCGTGGCGCTGCGCAAAGGGCACTGGGGTGGCTTCTGGCGCGACCCCGAGCTGCGCGCCACGCTGTTCGCGCTGATCGGCGGCGGTCTCATCGTGTCCGTGCTGCTGTGGGCCAAGGGGGTGTACGCGCCGCTGGAGGCGCTGCGCCACAGCATGTTCAATGTGATCTCGCTGGCCACCACCACCGGCTTTGCCACGGTGGATTACCTGGCGTGGCCGGTGTTTGCGCCGGTGTTCATGCTGCTGCTGTCGGGCGTGGCCACCAGCGCGGGCTCTACCGGCGGCGGCATCAAGATGGTGCGCATGCTGATCCTGCTCAAGCAGGCGCGGCGCGAAATGAACCGCCTGGTGCACCCGCGCGCCGTGCAACCCGTGCGCCTGGGCGAGGCCGTGGTGGACAACCGCGTGATCTTTTCCGTGCTGGCGTTCATGCTGGTCTATGGCGGCACCATCTTCGGGCTCTCGATGGTGATGCTGCTGACCGATCTGGACCCGGTGACCGCTTTTTCAGTGGTGCTGGCCAGCGTCAACTGCGCAGGGCCCGGCCTGGGCAGCGTAGGGCCGGCCTCCAACTACGCGGTGCTGACGGATTTCCAGATCTGGGTGTGTTCGCTGGCCATGCTGCTGGGGCGGCTGGAGATCCTGAGCTTCATGGCACTGCTGACACCCGCTTTTTGGCGCCGATGAGGCAGCGCGGCTGTGGGCCTGGGGCTGATGCGCTGGCCCCGGCTTGCGAAATCTGAGAGCGACCCCAAATCCCTACAATTCATCCGCAATAGGCTTCCCGAGGGCATCTATGGTTCCGCATCTCATCACGGCCCTCACGGGGCCGATCAACGAACTCGAACAGCGCATTCTGGACTCGATGCCCGCCATCGAACGCTGGTTCCGCCTGGAATGGATGGAGCACACGCCGCCGTTCTACACCTCTGTGGACATCCGCAACGCGGGCTTCAAGCTGGCGCCTGTGGACACCAACCTGTTTCCCGGCGGCTGGAACAACCTGACCAAGGAAATGCTGCCCCTGGCCGTGCAGGCCGCCATGGCCGCCATCGAGAAGATCTGCCCCGAGGCGCGCAACCTGCTGATCATCCCGGAGAACCACACGCGCAACACCTTCTACCTGGCCAATGTGGTGCAGCTGCAGCGCATCTTCAACATGGCCGGCCTGAATGTGCGCGTGGGCTCCATCAGCCCCGAGATCAAGAAACCCACGCTGATCGAGCTGCCCAACGGCGACACCGTGACGCTGGAACCCGTGGTGCGCACCAAGCGCCGCCTGGGGCTCAAGGATTTCGACCCCTGCACCATCCTGCTCAACAACGATCTTTCGGCCGGCGCCCCCGGCATCCTGGAAGACATCCACGAGCAGTACCTGCTGCCCCCGCTGCACGCAGGCTGGAGCGTGCGCAAGAAGAGCACCCACTTCAAAAATTACGAAGAGGTGGCCAAACGCTTCGGCAAGATGCTGGGCATCGACCCGTGGCTCATCAACCCCATGTTCAGCCAGGTGGATGGCGTGGACTTTGCCGAAGACAAAGGCATGGACCAGCTGCAGACGTCGGTGGATGCGCTGTTGACCAAGGTGCGCCGCAAGTACAAGGAATACGGCATCAACGAAAAGCCGTTCGTCATCGTCAAGGCCAACAACGGCACCTATGGCATGGGCATCATGACCGTGCGCGATGCCAAGGAACTGGACGCCATCAACCGCAAGACCAAGAACAAGATGGCCGTCATCAAGGACGGCCAGCCAGTGCACGATCTGTTGATCCAGGAAGGCGTGCTCACGCAGGAGCGCGTGCACGAAGCGGTGGCCGAGCCGGTGGTCTACATGATGGACCGCTACGTGGTGGGTGGCTTCTACCGCATGCATGCCGAGCGCGGTGTGGATGAGAACCTGAACGCGCCCGGTGCCAGCTTCGTGCCGCTGGCTTTCGAGCACAGCACGCACATGCCCCAGCCCGGCGTGCGCCCTGGCGTCAGTGCGCCCAATCGCTTTTACATGTACGGCGTGGTGGCGCGCCTGGCCATGCTGGCCGCGAGCTACGAGCTGGAAGCCACCAACCCGGATGCCGAGGTGTACGACTGACAGGGCGCCCCTTTTACGCGCTCTTCAGGGGCGCATCGGGCGTCGGCATGCCACGCCCGCGCCCGCCTGCCAAGGGCTAGTTGCTGCGCTGCAACATGGGGAGGTGCCCCCAGACACGCGCGGGGGCTCAGGAGCACAATAACGCTCCTCACAGTAATGGACCCCGCCTGCAGCGCGCGGGGCTGGTCAGTGCAAAACTCCAAATCCTCGCTGGCAGCCCTCACGCTGGGCGCCATCGGCGTCGTGTATGGCGATATCGGCACCAGTGTGCTGTACGCGGTCAAGGAGGTCTTCGGGTCCGGCCATGTGCCGTTCACGCAAGACAACATCTACGGCATCCTCTCCATCCTGTTCTGGACGCTGACGGTCATCGTCTCGCTCAAGTACGTGGTGCTGGTGCTGAGGGCGGACAACAAGGGCGAAGGCGGGCTGGTGGCCATGCTGGCGCTGGCCTCCCAGGCCGTGAAGGACAAACCCCAGTTGCGCAGCGTGCTGCTGGCCGTGGGCATGTTCGGCACCGCGCTGTTCTACGGCGACGGCGTCATCACCCCGGCCATCTCGGTGCTGTCGGCGGTGGAGGGGCTGGAGGTGGTTTCGCCCCACTTCACGGGCTATGTGATTCCGCTCACGCTGATGGTGCTGTTCTGCCTGTTTGTCGTGCAAAAGCGCGGCACGGGTGGCATCGGCAAGTTCTTCGGCCCCATCACGCTCACGTGGTTCATCTCGATCGCCGTGCTGGGCGTCTCGCACATCGTGGGCCACCCGGAAATTTTGTGGGCGCTGAGCCCGCACCATGCCCTGGGCTTTTTGTGGGCCTACCCGGGCACGAGCTTCATCATCTTGGGGGCCGTGGTGCTGTGCGTGACGGGCGCCGAGGCGCTGTATGCGGACCTGGGCCATTTTGGCAAACGCCCCATTCGGCTGGCCTGGTTTGCGGTGGCCATGCCATCGCTCACGCTCAACTACTTCGGCCAGGGTGCACTGCTGCTGGCCGAGCCTGAGGCCGTGAAAAACCCGTTCTACATGATGGCCCCCGACTGGGCGCTTGTCCCGCTGGTGATCCTGGCCACCATGGCGGCGGTGATCGCCTCGCAAGCGCTTATCACCGGCGCGTTCAGTGTGACCAAGCAGGTCATCCAGCTGGGGTACCTGCCGCGGCTCAATATCCAGCACACCAGCGTGCGCGACACAGGACAGATCTACATCCCGCTGGTCAATTGGGGACTGTTCCTGGCCATCGTGCTGGCGGTGGTCATGTTCCGCTCGTCGAGTAACCTCGCTGCCGCTTACGGCATCGCCGTGACGCTGGACATGCTGATCACCACCACGCTCACCTTCTTCGTGATCCGCTATGGCTGGGGTTATCCGCTGGCGCTGTGTATCGCGGCCACGGGCTGCTTCTTTGTGGTGGACCTGGCTTTTTTTGCCTCCAACCTGCTCAAGCTCTTCAAGGGTGGCTGGTTCCCGCTGCTGATCGGCGGCATCGTCTTCGCGCTGATGATGACCTGGAAGGAAGGGCGCCGTTTGCTCAACGAAAAGTTGCGCGCCGATGCCATCGACCTCAAGGATTTTCTGGAGTCAGTGTTCATCAGCCCACCCACGCGCGTGAGCGGTACCGCTGTGTTTCTGACGGCAGAGCCCGGTGCCGTGCCCAACGCTCTATTGCACAACCTCAAGCACAACAAGGTGCTGCATGAGCAGAACCTGTTCGTCACCGTGCACAACCATGAAACGCCCTGGATCGGGTTGGACAAGCGTCTGCAGGTCGAGCCGCTGGGGCACGATTGCTGGCAAGTGGTTGTCCATTACGGTTTCAAGAATGACCCCGATCTGCCGCGCGCTCTGGAGCTGCTGCGCGGCCGAGGCTGCGAGCTCGAGTCGATGACGACCAGCTACTTCCTCTCGCGCGACACGGTGATCCCCACCATCGGCAGCGGCATGGCCCCCTGGCGCGAGAAGCTGTTTGCCCAAATGCACCACAACGCCAGCGGCGCGGCCGACTTTTTGCACCTGCCCAACAACGCGGTGGTGGAGCTCGGGTCCAAGATCGAAATCTGAAATTTTGGTGTTTTAGGGCTCTAGCGCTTATCTGGTAAGCGCTAATAGCTACAAAAAATGGAGTGACCTGCTCGGCTACCGCTTCACGCTGACGCGGCATTCGCGCTTCACTCGGGGCCTGCCAGAATCCGGCCCATGCAATTTTTCAAAGACCTGAGCCTGTCGGCCGCCACTGCGGGGTTTGTAGCGGTGCTGGTGGGTTTCACCAGTTCGGTGGCGATCGTGTTTCAGGCCGCCCAGGCTTTTGGGGCCACACCCGCGCAAATCACATCCTGGATGTGGGCGCTGGGCCTGGGCATGGGGCTGTGCTCGCTGGTCCCGTCGCTGGTGTTGCGCATGCCCGTGATGATCGCGTGGTCCACGCCTGGCGCGGCGGTGCTGGCCACGGCGGGGGCCGCCGGGGGCTTCAGCATGGCCGAGGCCGTGGGCGCCTTCATCCTCAGCGCTGTCCTTATTGCGGTGGCTGGCGCCACGGGGTGGTTCGAGCGCGTGATGAACCGCATTCCCATGGAAATCGCCGCGGCGCTGCTGGCCGGCGTGCTGGCCAAGTTCGGCCTGCAGGCGTTTGTGGCAGCCCAGACGGCGTTGCCCATGGTGCTTTTAATGCTGCTGGTGTACCTCATCTCGCGCCGCTGGGTGGCGCGCTATGCGGTGGTCATCACACTGGCGGCAGGCATCGCCTGGGCCGCCAGCCAGGGGCAGATGGCGTGGTCGGCCGTGCAACTGGAGCTGGCAGTGCCGGTCTTCACCGCGCCGCAGTTCAGCGTGGCTGCGGCGGTGAGCCTGGCGCTCCCGCTGTTTGTGGTCACCATGGCTTCGCAAAACCTGCCCGGTGTAGCGGTCATCCGCGCTTCAGGCTATGACCTGCCGGTATCCCGGCTGTTGACCTTGACCGGCTTGGCCACGCTGGTTCTGGCGCCGTTTGGCGCCTTTGCCCTGAACTTCAGCGCCATCACCGCCGCCATGTGCATGGGCCCGGAGGCCCACCAGGACCGTGCTCGCCGTTACACCGCCGCCGTGTCGTGCGGAGCCCTTTATGTTGGTATCGGCCTTTTTGGTGCGGTGATCACGGGGTTGCTCACGGCGTTCCCTGCTGAACTGGTGGCTGCCATTGCCGGGCTTGCGCTGCTGGGCACCATCGGCAACGGCTTGGCCGCCGCCTTGCGCGAGGAAGCCCACCGCGAGGCGGCGCTGATCACCTTTCTTGTCACGCTCAGCGGCGTGGTGATTGCTGGCGTGGGCTCGGCCTTTTGGGGGGTGGTCGCGGGCAGCGTTGCGCTATTTGTGCAACAGTACAGGCGTTCGCAAGCCAAGGGCACCTGAAGATCTGAAGGTGCTGCGCTTGTACCCTCTCTGACTGACCCGACACCATGAAACTTCTCTTCATTGCCGACCCGCTGCAAAGCTTCAAGATCTATAAGGACACCACCTTCGCCATGATGCGGGAGGCCCATCGGCGTGGGCATGAGCTGTCTGTGTGTGAGCCGCAGCACATCACCTGGCAGCGCGGCAGTCAAGTCAGCGCGAGTGTTCAGGGCATCACTCTGACGGGTGACGCCACCCATTGGTATGAGGCGAAGCCTGTGCGCCACGCGGCGCTGAAAGACTTTGACGCAGTGTTGATGCGCAAAGACCCGCCTTTCGACAGCGAGTATTTTTACGCCACCCATTTGCTGGAGCAGGCCGAACGCGACGGTGCACGCGTCTTCAACAAGCCCCGCGCCTTGCGCGACCATCCCGAAAAGCTGGCGATCATGGAGTTCCCCGATCTGATCGGGCCCACACTGGTCACGCGCGATGCGCAAGACATCAAGCGCTTCCATGGCGAACACCAGGACATCATCCTCAAGCCGCTGGATGGTATGGGCGGTATGGGGATCTTCCGCGTAGGCCCGGATGGCCTCAATTTGGGCAGCATCATCGAAACCTTGAACCGCAATGGCGCCCAAAGCGTGATGGTGCAGAAATTCCTGCCCGAGATCGCGGAGGGGGACAAGCGGGTGCTCATCATCGGCGGCAAGCCCGTCCCGTTCTGCCTCGCCCGAATTCCCCAGGGCTCCGAAGTGCGTGGAAACCTCGCCGCAGGCGGCAAGGGTGTGGCGCGGCCATTGTCTGAGCGAGACTGGGAAATCGGGCATGCACTCGGGCCCGTGCTCAAGGAGCGGGGGCTGTTGCTGGCGGGCGTGGATGTCATCGGTAACTGCGTCACTGAAATCAACGTCACCAGTCCCACATGCTTCCAGGAGATCTTTGATCAGACCGGTTGTGACGTTGCCCGTCTTTTCATTGATGCATTGGAACTGGAGATGGCCTCCGGGGCTTGAGGGCACTAATTTTCGTAGCGTCTTGATAAGCTCGTCAAAACGGTGCTATAGTCGAGGGCTTCGCTACACGGAGCGGCTTTTTTGAGTTGACTGGCAGATGAGTCTGCTGGTTGTCTTGGGAGGGTTGCTGTGAGGTGTGGTGAGGCGAAGTTGGAGGG
>PJUL01000655.1_pt1 | contig 21474 bp, 25 predicted proteins | sample 1512221 | NCBI WGS metagenome assembly PJUL01 (sample SAMN08177667, study PRJNA422409) | Feces metagenome, whole genome shotgun sequencing project.
CTTGCATTTGCAGTGACATGGACGCTAGGCGTGGACGCGCGGAGGGTAGGCGGCGTTACTGGAGCGAGTTTCCATGGCCATGCGGGGCGTGCCATGCATACCGTCGCTGACGACTTCGGCGTAGATGCCAATCAGTGGCTGTTCCAAGGCTGGGCCGCCTTGGCTAACAACGGTCGATTCAACTCGGTTGATTGGCGTCGTGCCACCTGCGGCCACCCGCAGGTTTCCAATTCGGAACCCTTGGAAGGCGTCCGATTGGGCGCTACCGAGTGGCCGCGCATTTGCAGTGAAAGAGGCATTACGCATGGATTCGAGGGTGGTAGGCGGTGCTTACCGGCCTGGTTTCGCTGCCGCCCGCCGAGGCCGTTGTCTGGGCGGCGGTGCCGTTGTATGGAACGTCCGCAGACTTCCACGACGACCCCGACCCGTTCAACGACGGGAGATTGGGCAGGCCGTGGCCATGGCTTCGCAGCTGGTCGGCCTTCCAGCTTCCCAGCGCCCGCGCATTTGCAGTGCAAATTCCTTTTCTTGGAGTATTTATGAAACAAAAGACTGTTTATCAGACCGACAACGAGGGGCTGTTTGCCTATGAAACGCTGGCGAACGAGCTGGCGCTCGCCCCGGGCGTCTACAACATTCCCTATGGTGCATATGAGGATGCGCCGCCGCCGGCGCCGGCCGGGATGGTCCAGCGGCGCGCTGATGGCCAGGCGTGGTCGCTGGTCGAGGACCACAGGGACGCCAGGCTCTGGTTGGTGGCGACGGGCGCGCCGTACTCCCGACACGAGGAAGTCGAGATCGACGGGGTGGTCAGCCAGTATCCCGGTTGGGGGCCGGTCCCGGCCTGGCTGACCCTGGTGGAGCCGCCGCGGCCTGTTGAGGACGCGGAGGCGGACGCTTAGGCTGCTACGCAGCGAGCGGCAGGGCCTCTAGGCTGATCTCGCGTTCACGGCGGAGCTCTTCGAGCTGACGCTTACCCAGCGCGCTGCGCGAGAGTTTCTGTGCGAGTTCGCGTCCGTGAGGGTGGTAGTACCGCAGCAGCATGCGCGTGTCGACGTTGCCGTTGACCTTCGCCAGCTCATGAATCTGGAATACGGTGGCCAGCTGCGACGTGCCTTCATGTCGCAGGTCGTGGAACCGCAGGTCGAGGAAATATTCTCGATTAGGCCGGCGGTTGTGCTGGCGGCACAAGGCCTCATAGCGGAGCCGTGCGCGGCGACGCGCGCGAATGAACGCTCGTGTAATCGACCCGGGCTGCATGGTGAAGATGGGGCCCCGCATCGGCTTGCCGGTTACCCAACGGCGCAGCGCTTCGCGCGCGCGAGGCGTTAGGGGCACGTCCCGCGCGCGGCCGTTCTTGGTGTGGGGCAGGTGCACCACACCGTGCATTAGGTCCAGCCGTTCGCGCCGGATGCCGGCGACTTCCGAGCGTCGCATGCCTGTTTCCTTCGCCACGATCAGGATGGTCGGCAACTCCGCGGAATTCGTCGCGCGGATGATCCAGTCCAGCTCCTGGCGCGGGCAATCCTCGTCGGATACGCCGCGAAGGGTAATTCGGTCGAACAGGCGCCGGTCGCGCGCGTCATCCACCGCCGGCCTGCGCACGAGCTGCACGGGGTTGGCCAACTGGTCGAAGCCCCAATCCTTGCGGATCACCGTGTAGACATGGGACAGGAAGGCCATGCGGCGCACGACGGTCGCCGGCGCACGCTCCTTTATCCATTCGTCGCGCAGTTCGGTCAGGTCCGTGCTGCGGATCCGGTCCACCGGCCGGATCGCCAGACGCGTTGCACGCCAGATGTTGGCGATGGACTTCTCGGCCGCCTTGCCCTTTTTCGTCACGGACACTTCCTCTAGGTAGCGGGTGATCGCATCGGCAAGGGTGGGGGCGGGTTTACGGCGGGGCTGACGGCGGGACCAGGGCTTCATAGTCGAAAAGCTGTCAGTTTTAGCAAATTATTTCTAACAACAGGCGCAGAAGCGCCTTTTTTCATTTCAGGAGAAGAGATGTCAGAACCGAACGTAGTGACCGCCTGGGTCGTCAGCGCCATTGTCGGCGTGGCCGCGCTGGTCACAAAGCTGGACCCCAGCGCAGTGATCGGGGCTTTCGCGGGCAGCGTGACGTTCGCGCTGACCGCGAAGGACACGACCCTGTGGGCGCGCGCGATCTACATGATCGTGTCGCTGGTGGTGGGCTACGCCGCGGTGGCAGATGTGGCCGCGCTGTCGCCCATTAAATCGCCGTTGCTGATCGCCTACGGCGTCTCGGCGCTGGTGGTTCACCTGACGCTGGTTGCAATCGACCGGATCAAGTCTATCGACCTGGCCGAATTCTGGCGGTCGGTGTTTTCCAAGAAATAAGGAGAGCGTCATGCTGATCGAAACCATCATCGTGCTGGCCAGCGTGCTGACGGCCGGACGGCTCATCTGCTGGCGCCGCGGCGGCTGCCGGTATCGGCCCGGTGTGTCGTTCTTGGCGTACCTGCTTATCGTCGCCGCCGGCGGCCAGGCCATCGACATCGTGATCGGGCATGCCCCGGTCACAGTGTGGCAGGCCGTCATGTCGGTCACGGTCTGCGCAATCGTCTGGCGCTCGCAAGGAAATGTCGCCGTCATGGGGCGGACGGGGGTGTGGTCATGACGCTGTTGCAGACCATCATTCGGACGGCCATCGATCCCGCGTTGGCGCTGCTGCCCCCCAGAATGGACACGCCGGCCGCACGCATCATGCTGCTCGCCACCGGCCTGCAAGAATCCAAGTTCAAGGATCGGCGCCAACTCGTGGGCAACCCGCCGCGCCCGGTTGGACCGGCGAAGAGCTTCTGGCAGGCGGAGCAGGGCGGCGGGATGGTGCACGGTGTTCGGCTGCACGTCGCCACGCGCGCCGCGGCCGCGCACCTGTACCAGGCCCGGGGCGTACCGGCGCGCGATGCCGCGATCTGGGACGCCATCGAGCATGACGATGTGCTGGCGGCTGGCCTGGCGCGGCTGCTCCTGTGGAGCGACCCGGGCCGGCTCCCGGCGGTCGGCGATACCGAGGGCGCCTGGGCTCTGTACCTGCGGACCTGGCGCCCCGGAGCCTACGCGCGCGGCACGCCGACCCAGCGTGCGGAGCTTCGTGCGAAGTGGGCCGGCAACCATGCCCAGGCATTGGCCGAGGTGGCGCCGTGAGCGCGCTGGCGCGCGCCGCCGGCGTGCTGACCGGCTGGAAGGGCTACGCCGCGATGGCCGTGGTCGGGGCGGCGCTGGTGGCGGGCGTGGTGCTGGAACGGCAATGGTATGGCGCTCGCCAGTATCGGGCCGGCATCGATAAGGCCAACGCCGATCACACGCTTGTCGAGCTCACAGAATTCAAGCGCCAGACCACGCGCCTAGCCGGGATCTCCAACACCCTGGAGGACTCCTTAGTGGCGCTGCGCGATGCCAAGCCCAAGACCATCGAGAGGTACACCCGTGTCGAAGTTCAGAGCCCTTTGCCTGCTGGCTGCCGCATTGACGCTGAGCGGCTGCGGCATATCAATGAAGCCGGCCGCCTGGCCAATAATGCCGGCCAACCTGGCGCAACCATGCCCCCCGGTGCCCGCGGTGACGAGCGATAGCTGGGACGACTTCGCGCGCAGCTATATGGAGCTAGCCCTGCTGTATGGCGAGTGCGCCGCGCGACACCAAGCAGTGGTCGCGGCTTGGCCCAAATAAAAGCCGCCCCGCGGGCGGCTTGCTGGGTAATGCGGGCTCCGCGGAGGACTATGGAAGCAAGTTATTGAACGCCACGCCGACGCAAACGATCGCTAATAAGGCCACTGGCAGCGAAAGGAGGAGCAAGGGCATAGGCACATAGCTGTGCCCGTTGGCATGGCGCCGACGGAACATGGCCTGCAGAAAAGTTGCCGTGAGAGCTGCAACCGCGAATGCGTAGGGCCATGCCAACTTTTGGTAGACGTAAGCGGCGAGCGGCATTGACTCGAAGTGCATGTCCATGAAGTTACTGAACCACCAATAGGTCGCGCCAGTTACGACCGGAAAAGCCGACATAACCACCCACAGAATAAAAAAAACGGGGATGGTGAACGATAAAACGACAAACCACGCCTTAGCATCCAGCTTGAGAGGCGCTGCGCCGGCGATCCGTCGGTTCATTCTCGCGCAGATAAAGTAGACCAGATAGCTAAGTAGGGCGACAACTCCTACGGTGCTGTTGAAAGCAAGAAAATTTTCGAAGGTGGAGCTTCCGAAATGCAACCGTTCCCAGATGGAAAAATACGCAAGCGGGAGAAGAAGCAGAGTGATCGCTAACGGAATCCAATCCTTGCGCCGGAATTGCAGAATCAGGGTGATGGGATAAGCGGCGACCGCGGCGAGCAGGACCCCAACGACGAGGAAGACGACGAATGCGGCCGGGGTGCCATCATCTTGCTCGTCCTTTTTGCGGTTTGCGTTCTCCATCTCATTGAGAAGCAGAAGGTCTCCAATCCAGTTGTCACTCACTCGCGGCTCCAATTAGTCAAAACGTAATTGCTTGAAATGTTCTGTTGCAGTCAATTTACCAAATTTGTTTGTCGGTTGCCACCGCAGTCGGCGCGTCGCCCGCGCCCGGAGGTCTATTAGATGGGATGATTGGAAGTCAATCTATCTTGAGTCACCACATCCAAAAGTGGCGGTGATTGGAGGGCGCGAAAAGCCGAAAAAATACCCAGGCTGTCACCTGGGCGAATCGCGCAGCAATCCGCCGGCACGGGCTGCGCGAACGCTGAGAATAAGACCCGTAGCCAAGCCGCACCATAATAAATCTACTATTGCCCGTGGGCTGAACATCTAGTCTGGCTGTATCCACTGCATCCACCGCCTCTGGTAGTAGCTGCGCGTCACAGTGGCGTGTCAGGGTTTGAGGCTGGCTGACGGTGCGGGCCGGCGGCCAGAAGAAGGCCGAGCTGCTGGCGAAGACAAAGCCCCAATAAAAAGCGCCCATGACAGGGGCGCCTGTTGTACCTACCTATGCCCTGCGTTCATAGGCGATATGAGGGCCTTCAATGGCGGCCTTCGTCTCTTCAATTCGCCGTGCCACCCAGCTTCCCAAGCGTCAATTTTGGCCTGCCAATCGGCGGGATTCTCGCCTGTGTGTCCTGGCATTGCCTCCGCCTTGAGGTATGGGCAATCCCACAATGTCAATCCTTGGCGGGCGGCGTGCGCTCCCTGCTTTCGGACGTCATCATGCATTTCAGCACCCTCCAAAAGTAGACGTTCGGAAGGGCAGTATGAAATAAGGTGAGACGGAGCGCAATAGTGTTTCTGAGCTAGGCGCTCCAGGTTCGCAAGACCATTCAAAAAAAGGCGCCGCAGGAGTGCAGCGCAAAAGGAGTGTGCGACGACCCGTCGCGATGATGCCGCAGCTGCCAGGGAGGTAGTGGTCCCCGACGAACTCCACGGTGCATGCAAGCCCATGCATCGACGATGGAGCGCTGCGGCAGAACGGCTTCAGCAATTGGCGTGCCGAAACGTGGCTCAGGCGGAGACCTAGCGCGGTTCCATTCCCTTTCGCAGCTTGCGCGGTAATTCCAGCAGTTCTGCCGTCATCTGCTCGCGCTCCAGCACACAGGGCTCGTCTGCGAGCCCCGCCAGCAGGTCGTCGTAGATTCCGCCCGTGATGCCGCCAGGCCGCTGCAACTCGCTGGAAACTTGGTGCAGGCGCAGCAGCGTTGCGCGCAGACGCTTCACCTCCCATAGCAGGGAGAGGACATCGGCATTCCAGGGCTGGCGCTCTCGGATGGCCCGGAGCTCGGCGAATGTCAAAGGCTTTTTGAACGGCATGGCGGAAAACACTGGTTGGATATCCAGTATATTCCGCATTAAATGGGGTCGATTGCGTCCGGCATTTGGTACTTGGAATTGCCGACCTCTTGGCACACGGGGTGCCATGTGAAGGCCGTTTCGGGCAGCCCTTCGCTGAGCAGGGCAATCGCCTGTGCGGTCGGGAAATCCGGATCCACCCAATGCCTGGCCAGGTCGGCTGGCAGCGCTACTGGTCGACGGTCGTGAACGTCGATCATGCCGCCTAGGGCGTCATTCGTGACGATTGCAAAGCCATGGGCCTCGTCCTTGTCCGCGCCGGGGCGCCAGTTGCTAAGGGCCGCGAAGTAGAGGGGCGCGCCGTCGGCCGCGTGGATGAAATACGGTTGCTTCGGCGGCTTGGGTTCGTCGTTCAGCGCCTTCCATTCGTACCAGCCGTCGGCTGGCACCAGAATCCGACCGTGCCCCGTCAGCATCTTCCAAGGCCACTTGTTGCCGAGGATCTTGTCGAGCCTGGCGCAGTTCATGGCGTACTTCGAACCGCTCGGGCGCCAGGTCCACCACTGTCGATCGACTTCGAAGCCGCCGGCCAGGCGGTGCATGGTCAGCGGGCGCGTGCCGGGCGGGATGTTGTAGCGCGGCCCGGCCGGGTCGTCGAACACGCGGCGCAGGTTGGGAAAGATGCGCTCGACGTAATCGAGCGGCCCGGACTTCTGGACGATGCGACCGCACATAGGCGCCTCCTGCTGGAAGGGGAAGGGCCAGTATAGGGTCACTCCAGGTTCGCGGCTTCCTCCGGGTGGCGCTCCAGGTACTCGACGAGCGCGCGGACGAGCAGGGCGATCTGCCGCTGCGCGGCAATGGGCAGCGCGGCGAATTCCGCTACCGTGAAATGCTCGTTGTAAGGCCAAGTGTCCATGCCCAGCACACTACCTAATTCCGGGTGGCCCTGTGCGTCTCAGCAGTCAATCTCGGACTGCTTGAACCGGGATGGAGGCAGCGTCTCGTGTGGCTGCACATAGTGCTCTCCCGTTCGGGAGGGCCAGTTTAGGATCAGTCCGCCGCGTTGTTCGGTGACTGATCTACTCCATTCAAACGTAGAACATTGCCGCGGAATCAAACCGCTCGTGAGCTTCAGTTCTGATTTGAATCCCAAGGGTTCGAACTACCATGTCAGCCATTTCATCCTTATGGTTCCGAGTTTCGCCGGGGTTATTCAGAATCCGATTGATTGCACCGCCAATGACGTCGGCCACCTGAATTAACGCGGACTTGTGGGATGGAGCCGCTTGAAGCCAGCCAACTGTGGCTTGATCTCCATGAGTATGCCGCAAGCGAGCTTCGATTCTCATCTGTGCATCGTAAAGGGCAAGCGGATCAAGCGAGCTCTCCTTGTCGACTGTCAGTTCCAAACTTCGCGGGAGGCCAACGCGTCCGCTGGAAACTTCATGCGCCAGCCCCTCGATGGCCATAAATTCATGAAGGCGAAGGACGGTTTCCTCCGTGGGGCGTTGTGTGGCTGCTCGTTCTACGGCGGCAAATTTGAATCCCAAGAATTGCCGATTCGCAGCGATCAGGCCCAAGTATTGCCCTAGAGGGGCTGCATCTAGAGGGCCAAACTTGGAAAAGTGAATTTCTTTGCGATTAGCCCACGCGGAGGTCGTTTTCCATGCATTGATTTTGTTCACCAAGTCGAAAACTGAGCGAGGATCGAGCACCCAAACAGCTGCAACGATGATCCATGTAGCGGTCTTGCCTGTTTCATCAGCAAATATGTTGACGGTGGCCCGGGGCGCAACCGCTTCGATTACAGCATCTTGCATGCGCTCTTCGTTGCTACGCCGACCTCTCCGAATGGTTTCATTGGCTAGAAATAGCCCATACTCATTCTGAATTTTGGCCCGGGCACGGGTCAGTAACGTCATTCGCTCAAGCTTGAACAAATTGCGGGGGAGAATCCCAAATTCGTTGAAGAGCTCGGGTTGGAAGGTCTCCCAATATTGGATCGCGAGTTGAACGTCACTATTCCGCGTGTCAGGATAAAGATTGAGCATGTAGCCAACCTTCCCCATCAGCGTGGAGAAATCCCCTGCGGCTACGCTTTCCAGCAGACGTTCGCGCTCAACTGCGCGCTTTTGCTCCCGGCGTTCAGCCTTCAAACGGTCGGCAACTGAGAGTGTTGCTATGGCTTCTTCGGCCGGCGCTGCGACTGCCCCTGCGAGTCCTTCATCCATATGGCCTCCGGTGTTATCAGTTTTTACGGAGTGTATCGGCGGCCTAGGTGCCCGGCAAGCTTTTTGGCGTGACTTTTAGCGTAGGTTTTCCATTTTAAGATAATCTTACCTATGGAATTTACCTATGCATCATGGGAGTGTGGCCCGAAAGGGCGTCGGCGGCGGAGTGGGGCGTTGCTGAATTCATGCCCGTAATTGTATCGGGCGGGCGAGGGGGATGAGAAACCGGCGTGCCGGTTTTCTCATCGGTGCTCTCGGCGCGGGGACGGCCCGCGCCCGGAGAGCCCCGCCGTCATATCTCCTCCCTGCTTGGCGATTCGCGTAGCAAGGCTTCCATTTCGGCCTCCATGTCCTGCTGGCGTTGCTTGAGGATCTGCCGGCCTTCCGGTGTCAGGACCCATGCGTTCCCGGCAAGGTAGGGGTCATCCGGATGGACGGCCTTCAATCCTTCCGTGGCCATGAAACCCCGAAACTCAAAGACGTGCTCCTCAGCCAGCCCCGTGGGCGACCAATTTTCCATGCGGTAGTAGCTTTGGTCATCGTCGATATAGCCGCACTCCACGTAACACTGGAGGACGAACTCGGAGCAGAAAAAGCCTCTGCGGGTGGTTTTATCCCATGTTGGCTTCTTGTTGCGGCGTTTACCGGCTTTCCAGAAGAGCAAATGATGTTTGCGTATATTTAGATATTCGAGCAAGGGAACCAGTACGGCCCCCAGGAGGTTGTACCGAAGCCGGGATTCGACGCAGCGGCGGGCGAACTGGACAATCTTCTCGGACCGCTCTTTGTTTGCGCCGGGGCTGCGCGTAACGGTTATATAGGTGTAATCGGCGACAAACTGCTCCAGCGAGGTCTCGCGCATGCCGCTGCCCAGCGAGTCCACCACCCGGCCATCGCCGATATAGACCCCGCAATGGACGTAAACACCGTCGGTGGTCTTCTGGATCAGCTCGGTGCGCTTGTTCTGTTTGGCCTGACCGCAAAACAGTACGTCTCCCGCAAGAAGTTCTTCACGAGTCAGCAACTCGGGAGCATCGCCCATCCAAAGCCCTTTGTACCGGCGGTCCGTGGTCCTCTTCAAGTCGTCCTGTTTCCTCCCTATCCATCGATATATCCGTTCTTTCATTGTTGTCCCTGGGCGATGATAGATATGGCGTTCTTTTCGGCTTTGTCGATTTCGCGATGACGTTTGGTGGCGAGGTTTGGTCGCTGCGGTTTGGTGATGGAGTTGGCCGGGTAGATATCGCGCTAAGGATAGTATCGTCCCCGGAGAGCCGAAACAGCGTCTTGTCCGACCTCAATTTTTGAACGGAGATTCAAACCGTGCCGAGCCAGCAGATTCCCGCGACCCAGACTCCAGGCGCTGTTTCCGCCGATGGAAATCCCCAGCCCAAGAGTATCGAGTGGCGCGACGAGTTTAGTGCCGCGGGCACCTTTCTACGCGATTACTGGGCGTTGCTTGGCTTCATCGGCTTGACGCTATCGGCCGTCGCCATGCACAGCTATTTGGTGAAAGAGGCCATCCCCTTGGGTATCGCCTCGCAGGAGATTATTACCAGCCTGCCGATGCTGTTCATTCTGATCGTAATGGCGGTCGTGTCGATGGTCGGCTCCCTCATGCTGCCGACGGCAGTCCTGGTCGGTCGTCACAAGGAGCTTGCGCAAAACGTGCTGGATGAAATGCTCCAGCGGGCGGGGGAGATTCAGACGAGCCACTATGTGGCGAGGCTGCGGTTGCTGGGATGGTGGGCATTGGGGCCGGCTGTTCCGTCGATGCTCGTCATGCTCATGTTGCAGTGGGATTGGTGGCAGTCCCACTCCCTGGGATATTTCCTCCTGCTTGTCGTGGCAACGGGCCTCTTCACGGGCGGCGTGGTCGTGGCGGTGAGCAGGGTCGTGCCGGATACGTGGCGTCAGCACCTGCGGAAGCGTTGGGCCATCATTCTTTCGTGCGGCTTTGTCCAGATGTTCGTCGGGGTGAGTCTGGGCGCCGTCCTGGAAACTCGGTTTTTCAGCAGTGACACTGGTGAGTTCTTCGTCGCCCTGGCGTTCGTGATGGCGCTTCTGGCCGTGATGCAGGTGGTATTCGCGTGGATCGTGCGCGATGTCACCCAGGGGCCCGGCGTGCTCATGCGTGCGATGGGGTTTGCTGGCTTCCTCATGTTCGCGGTGTGCATGCTGCCGCCGCTCAACCATTTCTTCGTCGGCTACGTCATGCAGAGTTCCGCGACGGGTGGAAGAGGCTGCACGGTCTTCACCTGGAAGGAGAAGGCCGACGTACTGTCGGGCCTCAAACAAGGTGGGCAAGGCACGCTGAGCGTGCCGTTGCGTATTCCCATGGCGATACCAGGCACTTACTTCGTGCGCCCCTGGGATGGAAGCTGGGGCACGGACATTGCGCCCGTCCCCGCAGCCGACGTGGCCAAGGCCTCGAACTGCCCCAAGTGATCGGGGAGCGGCGTGCGCGAAACGCCGCAATTCGGGGGAGAGGGCGACGTTCCCGCCCCGCAGGCTTTACTTATTGATGATGTTGCCCAGCTTCTTGATGACTTCGCGCTCGGTGTCGGCGCTGGCCTCGGCCGCCTTGGTGTAGGACGCGGAATCCATGTACTGGGGCGAGACGCCGGATTGGCGCAGCAGGGCCAGGAAGGCCTCGTCCTTGAGCGTATCGCGGAACGCGCCGTCGAGCCTGGCGATCACGGCGGGGTCCATGCCCTTGGGGCCGGCGATGCCGAAGGGCGAGGTATGGACCACCGGATAACCGGACTCTTTCAGGGTGGGCACGTCGGGCAGGTCGGGCGAGCGGCGATCGCCCAGCGAGGCGAGGATGCGGACTTTGCCCGAGGCGACGTAGGGCAGGATGGTGCTGGCGCCGACCAGCACCTGGATGTGGCCGCCCAGCATGGCCGACAGGGCGTCGGAGTCGCCCTTGTAGGGCACGTGCGTCCACTTGGCGCCGGCGGCCTCGCCCAGCTGCACCATGGCGATGTGCTGGCTGCTGTAGGCGCCCGGCGTGCCGTAGGAGAGGGCGTCCGGCTTGGCCTTCGCGTAGTCGACCAGGTCGCCCAGCGTCTGCCAGGGCGAGTCGGCGCTGACGGCCACGTAGTAGTTGTAGCCGGCGATCATGGAGATGTAGGTCAGGTCCTTGATCGGGTCGTAGCGCGTGCCGGTGATGTGGGGCATGCGGAAGATCCCGATCGGCACCATGGTGACCGTGTAGCCGTCGGGCGCGGTGTTGAGCATCTGCGTCGCGCCCAGCGTGCCGTTGGCGCCGGTCTTGTTCTCGACCACGACGGTCTGGCCCAGCCGCTTGCCCGATTGTTCGGCCAGCGCGCGGCCGACCACGTCGGTAACGCCGCCCGCCGAGTACGGGATGATCAGGCGGATGGGGTGGCTGGGGTAGTCCTGCGCCAGGGCGGGGGTGCCGGCCGTGGCGGCCAGGGCCATCGCGGCTGCTGCGAAAATCTTCTTCATGCCATGTCTCCGTTATGTGTGCGGGGCCTCCGGTCGGGCGGAGGCCTGTTATAGGGGTCAGTCGATGATGCGGGCGCGGCTCTCGCCGAAGCCGATGCGCGGGTAGCCGTCGCGCTGGCAGTACGCCGTCAGCAGGATTTCGTCTCCCGCTTCCAGGAACAGCCGGGTTTCGCCCGAAGGCAATTCGATGGGCCGGGTGCCGCCTCGCGTGAGTTCGAGCAGGCTGCCGTGCCCGCCGTCGTCCGGCGTGGAGATGGTGCCGGAACCGAGCAGGTCCCCGGGGCGCAGGTTGCAGCCGCCCAGGGTGTGCTGGGCCACCATCTGCGCGGGCGTCCAATACAGGTGGCGCGTGTCGCTGGCGGCAAGCCGATAGGGGTCGAGCGCCAGTTCGCGCATGCGCGCCGTCGACAGCCGGGCTTCCAGCGCGACGGCCAGCCCGCCCGTGGCCGAATCGGCGTCGTCGCGCAGATAGGGGAGCAGTTCCGGGTCGTCGCTGCCGCGCGCCATGGGCGCGCAGCGGAACGGCGCCAGCGCGTCGGCCGTGACGATCCAGGGAGACACCGTCGAGGCGAAGTTCTTGCCCTGGAAGGGGCCGAGAGGCTGGTATTCCCAGGCCTGGATGTCGCGGGCGGACCAATCGTTCAGCAAGCCGTAGCCGGCCGCGTGGCCGGCCGCCGAGGCCAGGGGAACCGGAGCGCCCAGCGGATTGCCCGGCCCGATCCAGATCGCCAGCTCCAGTTCGAAGTCCAGTTGCGCCGACGGCCGCAGCGCCGGGACGTCCACGCCCTTGGCGGTCCTGACCTGGCCGGTCGGGCGCCGCACCGGAGCGCCGGAGGGGCGGATGGAGGAGGCGCGGCCGTGATAGGCGATCGGCACGTGTTTGTAGTTCGGCATCAGCGGGTTGTCGGGGCGGAACAGCTTGCCGACCTGCGTGGCGTGGTGGATGCCGGCGTAGAAGTCCGTGTAGTCTCCGATGTCGGCGGGCAGGAGCATCTCGCATTCCGTCTGCGGATGCAGCAGTTGGCCGGCCAGCGCGGCGTGGCGCGCGCGTTGCGGATGGTTCGCGTCGAGCAGGGCGAACACGGCATGGCGCAGCGCCGTGCGCGCGGCGGCGGGCAGGGCCATCCAGGCATTGAGCGTCGGGGCCGCCAGGGCCTGGCGCGAGGCCGGCTCCAGGCCGTCGAGCAGGCCCAGTTCGACGGCGGCGCGGGCGTCCAGCACCCGGTCGCCGATCGCCACGCCCACGCGCGGCGCGCCGCCATCCCGGCGGAAGACGCCCATGGGCAGGTTCTGTATGGGAAAGTCCGCGTGGCCGAGGGCGGCGTCGATCCAGCTTGCCGCTTCGGGCGCGTGGGTATGGTCCAGCATCAGGGTCTCCAGAGTCCGCGGCTTCAGGCCGCCGTCGTGCCGCCGTCCATGGCCCATGCCACGCCGCGGACTTCGTCCGCGTCCGGCGAGCAGAAGAATTCGCACAGGCCGGCGATCTGCTCCAGGGTCACGAACTTGCCCGACGGCTGGCGCAGTCCCAGCAGCCGGTCGGTGGCGGCCGCGTTGTCCAGGCCGTCGCGTTCGGCCAGCGCATCGATCTGCTTCTGCACCAGCGGCGTGTGGACCCAGCCGGGGCAGATGGCGTTGCAGGTGATGGCGGTCTTCGCGGTTTCCAGAGCCACGGATTTGGTCAGCCCGATCAGCCCGTGCTTGGTGGCGTTGTAGCCGGTCTTGCCGGCGCGGCCGCGCAGGCCGCTGATAGACGCCATATTGACGATTCGGCCCCAGTTGCGCGCGCGCATGGCGGGCAGCGCCGTGCGGATCGTGTGGAAGCTGGCGGACAGGTTGACCGCGATCATGTCGTCCCATTTCTCGACGGGAAAGGCCTCGATCTGGCTGACGTGCTGGATGCCGGCGTTATTGACCAGGATGTCCAGCGCGCCGTACGCCTCGTTCAGCTCCGCCATCATGGCTTCGATCTCGGCCGGCTTGCGCAGGTCGCAGGGTTGGAAGCGCACGGGCACGCCATAGGTTTCCCGGAATTCGGCGCACAGCGCGTCGGCGGCGGCCGCGTCGGCCAGGCCGTTGAGGACCAGGGTGGCGCCGGACCGCGCCAGGCGCCTGGCCACGGCCAGGCCGATGCCGCTGGTCGAGCCGGTAACCAGGGCAACCCGCCCCGAAAGATCTGCCATCGTCGTGCCTCTACATCATGTCGTTGTTCGATGCATGGCAGGTTAAAACGGGTGGATTGAGTCGTCCAATTTATTATGGACGTATTATTTATATCCACTGAGTATTAATTTGCGTATCGGCCTGTAGGGAATCCGTCCGATGGAATTGCGCCACCTCCAGAGTTTCATGGTCGTCGCCACCGAGCTGAGCTTCACTCGCGCGGCCCTGCGGCTGCACATCGCCCAGCCGCCGCTCAGCCAGCGCATCCGCGAGCTGGAAGAGGAACTGGGCGTGAAGTTGTTCGAGCGCAGCACGCGCAAGGTCACGCTCACCGTCGCCGGCCGCGTGTTCCTGGACGGGATCCAGCCCATGTTCCGGCAACTCGACGGCGCCGTGGAGGCCTGCCGCAAGGCCGGGCGCGGCGAGACCGGCAGCCTGCGCCTGGGCTACACCGGGCGCGCCAGCCACGTGCGCCTGCCGGGGCTGGTGCGCGACTGCCGCCGGCTCCACGGCAATATCGCGCTCGATATCCAGGGGCCGCTGCCCACCGGCGAGCTGCGGCTGAAGCTGCTGGACGGCACGCTGGACGCGGCGCTGTGCTTTCTGCCGCTGGAAGGCCGCAACATCGCGTCGCACGAGTTCATGCTCAGCGAGTTTTCGATCGCGCTGGCCGACACGCATCCGCTGGCGGCCAAGGCCGATCTGGCCATCGCCGACCTCGCGCACGAGCCCTTCATCGCCTATCCCTCGGGCAAGGGCTTCCATCTGCGCGACGCCATGAACGCGATCTGCCTGGGCGCGGGGTTCATGCCGCGCGTGGTGCGCGAGACCGAGGCGTCGCAGACGCTACTGTGCCTGGTCGCGGCCGGAACCGGCGTGGCTATCATTCCGCGCGATATCGAGTCGTTCAATATGGAAGGCCTGGTGTTTCGCCCCTTGCCCGCGGACGCGCCCAAGCTGCAGCACGGCATCGCGTGGCTGGACACCAACCAGAATCCGGCGCTGGGCCATCTGCTGGCGCTTTGCGGAGTCCGTTCCGCGAATAGATAGGGCGCGGCGGCCGCCGCCGCGGCGCTTGCGGCGGCGGGGCGCCGGCGTCACAATCGCAGCGCGCGGCCCAGTCTTTGCCGCCGGAGCCGTACAGACATGCAGGATATTCCCGTTCCCGAGACGCTGGACGCCAGCGCGCGCGTCACCATTGCCAGCGGGGCGCACCAGGCCGAGTTCGCGCCAGCGGGCGGGGGCCGGCTGACGCGCCTCTCCACGGGCGGGCACGATTGGATCGTGCCCTTGACCGACACGCACTGGCCGGCGGCGAAATGGCCGCGCGCGGGTTCCTACCCGCTGGCGCCCTATGCCAACCGCATCCGGGACGGCGTGTTCACCTTCAACGGCGCCAGGCATGTCCTGCCGTCCCTGTCCGGGCGTCCCCACGCGATCCATGGCGCGAGCCTGTACCAGGCCTGGCGGGTGCGCGACCAGGCCGAGGACTGCGTCGACCTGGTGCTGGATCAGCCGGCGGGCATGCTGGGCTGGCCCTGGCCGTTCGAATGCGTGCAGCGCTACCGGCTGGATGTGCGCGGCCTGAGCGTGGCGCTGGCCATCGTCAACCTGGGCGACACGCCGATGCCATTCGGGTTGGGGCTGCATCCTTATTTCACGGCGCAGCGGGTCACGCTGCATGCGCGGCGCCTGTGGCCGGCGGACGCGGACGGCTTGCCCACGGGCAGCCAGGTCGGCCACGTGCGCGAACTGCGGCGCTCGGCCGAAGGCTGCGATACCTATCTGTCGCAGTGGGAAGGGCGCGCCACCCTGCACTGGCCCGACGGGCACGAACTGGCGCTGCATGCCGATCCGGCCTTCGCGCACCTGGTGGTGTACACCGCCCCGGGCTCCGATTTTCTCTGCGTCGAGCCGGTGACCAACGTGGCGGACGCGTTCAATCTGGCGGCCGCGGGCGATACGCGCACCGGCATGCGGGTGCTCGAACCCGGCGCGCGTTTCAGCGCGACCGCCTTGCTGGGCCTGACCGCGCCGCGCGCGGCCCGCGCCTGAGCCGCGGCGCGAGGGCGCATGCCGCGCTTGGAAAGCGCGCTCGCCTGCGGCGATAATCCGGGCAATCCAAGTCTAGGGAGTCGATACGTGAAAAAGCTCAGCACCGAACAATTGCAGGCCGCGGCCGAGACGCTGCGCCGGGTGCAGGCAAGGCTGGCGCGCGCCGGCAACCTGCCGCTTGAGCCCACGATCTATGCCTGCGCGAAAGGCTTTCGCCGCAACGTGCCCGACTACGTCTGGTCCTGGCTGTCCGGCCTGCTGGCGCCGCACAAGAGCCTGTCATCCTGGATGGACGCGCACCAGCCGGGCTGGCGCGAAGGCAAGACGCCGGCCGCCGCGGTCTATGCGCGCAGCGAGAACGGCTGGTTCGAATGGCTGATCGCCGAACTGGAATCCGAGATCGCCGATCCCCATGCCCGCGCCAGGCGGGAAGGGCGCGGCTAGGCGCGACGCGGGCCGGCGCGGCCCGCGCTCAGGCGCGCTCGGCGCGCGAGCGGCGCAGCAGGTGGAACAGCAATTCCAGCATGGCGGCCGCGAGCACGGCGGCCAGCACGGACCCCAGCACCAGGGCGTCCCACATGCGGGGAGGCCCGACCCGGAACTGGACGGTATCGAAGACGAGCCCGGCGGTGATGCCCGCCACGACGGCCGCTTTCCAGCCTTGCAGGGGGGCGAGCCTGAGCATTATCAGGGTGAAGGCCACCATCGCCCACAAGATGGGCTCAAGCATCTGATCGAGCAGGTGATCAAGCAGAGGAAACTCCCTATGGCGTTGCGCGCAGACGAGTTTTTACTGCTTTCTTGCCCTAATTGCGAGATGCCCCGCCCGCGGGCGGGCGGGGCGCGGCCTCCACACGGAGGCTAGAAGCCCTCCAGCACCACCTTGCCCCGGGCCTTGCCGCTTTCGATGAAGGCATGGGCGCGGCGCAGGTTCTCGGCGTTGATCTTGCCGTAGTGCTCGCCCAGCGTGGTGCGCAGCGTGCCGTTGTCGATCAGCCGGGCAGCCTGGTTCAGCAGTTCGTGCTGGGCGATCAGGTCGGGCGTATCGTGCAGGGGCCGCGCGAACATGAACTCCCAATGCAGCGAGGCCGACTTGGACTTGAGCAGACGCACGTCGAGCGCGGCGGGATCGTCGATCAGCGCGACCCTGCCCTGCGGCGCGATGGCCTCGGCGATCTGCGGGAAGTGCGTGTCGGTGTGGGTCAGCGCGGCGATGTCGCTGACGTGCTCGAAGCCGATGCGCTTGAGTTCTTCCGTCAGCGGCCGGGTGTGGTCGATCACGTGATGCGCGCCCAGTTCGCGCACCCAGGCCTGGGTTTCCGGCCGTGACGCGGTGCCGATCACGGTCAGGCCCGTCAACTGGCGGGCCAGTTGAACCAGGATGGAACCCACGCCGCCGGCCGCGCCGATGACCAGCAGGCTGCGCTGGCTGGGGGCGTGGTTGTCCAGCACGCGCAGGCGGTCGAAGAGCAGTTCCCAGGCGGTGATGGTGGTCAGGGGCAGCGCCGCGGCCTGGGCATAGTCCAGGCTGGCGGGCATTGCGCCCACGATGCGCTCGTCCACGACGTGCAGTTCGCTGTTGGCGCCGGGGCGGGTCAGGGCGCCCGCGTACCAGACCCGGTCGCCGGGCTTGAACAGGCTGGTCTTGGCGCCCACGGCGCGCACCACGCCGGCGGCGTCCCAGCCGATGATCTCGGGCTGGCCGTCCTTCGGCTTGCGATTGCCGCGGATCTTCACGTCCACCGGATTGACCGAGATGGCGCGGACTTCCACCAGCAGGTCGCGGTCGCCCGGCACGGGATCGGCGACGGTGATGTCCTGCAGGGCTTCGGGATGGTCGGCGGGCAGGTTCTTGAAGTAGGCGATGGCTTTCATGGATAGGGCTCGGACAGGGATGGGGAATCAGAGGATGGAGCGGACCACGCCGCCGTCGACGCGCAAGGCCGCGCCATTGGTGGCGGAGGCCTGGATGGAGCTGGCGTAGACGACCATGTTGGCCACTTCTTCCACCGTGGCCAGGCGGCGCAGCAGCGAAGTGGGGCGGTGCTGGGCGATGAAGTCGCGCTCCATGTCGTCCTGCGTCACGCCTTGTTCCCTGGCCATTTCGGCGAAGAAATCGGCCACGCCTTCGGAGCGGGTAGGGCCGGGCAGCACGGCGTTGACGGTCACGCCGGTGCCCGCGGTCAGTTCGGCCAGCCCGCGCGACACGCCCAGCATCGCCGTCTTGCTGACGCCGTAGTGGATCATCTCGGCGGGGATCTGCACCGCCGATTCGCTGGAGATGAAGACGATGCGGCCCCAGCCGGCGGCGAGCATGCGCGGCAGGTAGTAGCGCGACAGGCGCACGCCGCTCATGAGGTTCACGTCCAGCATGTATTGCCAGTCGTCGTCGGTGATCTCGGTGAAGGACTTGGGCGCGAAGTAGCCGGCGTTGTTGATCAGGATGTCCACGTCCGGGTGCGCGGCCGAGATCGAGGCCGCGCCGTCGGCGGTGGCGAGGTCGGACTGGACCGTTCCGATCTGGGCGGAGGGAAACTGCCGGGCGAGGCTTTCGGCGGCCTGGGCGAGCTTGGCGGCGTTGCGGCCGTGCAGGACGACGTGGGCGCCCGCCTGGGCCAATCCCTGGGCGATCGCCAGCCCGATGCCGCCGGACGATCCGGTGACCAGGGCCTTCTTGCCGTTGAGTTCGATGTTCATGGGGGACTCCTTGCGTGTCGGGAATAACTGCATGATTACCCAGTCCGCGGCAGGGAAAAACCGGCTAGCATCGCAGTCAGTTTCAATCATTCGTTGAAAATGAGAGCGCCATGGTGCGGTTCGAGGACCTCAAGATTTTTCTGGCCGCGGTGGACCAGGGCAGTTTTTCGGCCGCGGCGCGCGAGCTGGACCTGACGCCGGCGGCGGCCAGCGCGGCGGTCAAACGGCTGGAGCAGGCCCTGGACGCGCGCCTCTTCGTGCGCTCCACGCGCAGCCTGAGGCTGACGGGCGACGGCGAGCGCTATCTCGAATACGCCCGTTCCTCCATTTCCACGCTGGAAGCGGGCAAGAACGCCGTGGCGCGCAGCAAGACCGAGATCTCGGGCACCTTGTCGGTGTCCATCCCGTCGGACCTCGGCCGGCATGTATTGCTGCCCTGGCTCGACGCGTTCCAGGAACAGCATCCCCGCGTCGGCTTCCAGGTGCGAATCAGCGACCGCCTGGCCGACCTGTACCGGCAGCCCGTCGACCTGGCCGTGCGCTACGGCACGCCGACGGACTCCGGGCTGGTGGCCTTGCCGTTGGCCGAGCACAACCGCCGCGTGGTCTGCGCCTCGCCCGCCTACTTCGCGCGCCACGGCATGCCGCAGGCGCCGGCGGACCTGCGCCGCCACAACTGCCTCTCCTTCGTGCTGGGCGAAACCCTGCACGATCGCTGGACGTTCCTGCGCGCCGACGGCTCCACGCTGACCGTGCCGGTCAAGGGCGACCGCGTCGGAGACGACGGCGAACTGGTGCGCCGGTGGGCGCTCGCGGGCCAGGGCGTGGCCTACAAATCGCGCTACGACGTGCTGTCGGACCTGCGCGCCGGACGGCTCGTCGAGGCCCTGGGCGACTACGCCAGCGAGCCGTCCCCGCTGTACCTGCTGTGCGTGCACCGGATGTTGCTGTCGCCGGCGGTCCGGCGCCTGCGCGAGTTCCTGCAGGAACGCTTCAGGCAGTTCGAGGCGGGGTAGCGCGGGTCTCGCCGCATTCGCTCAGTGCGCGTGGGCGGCGCGATTGGCCGCGCGGGTGCGGGCCGCCTTCTTCGCGGCGGCCGACCGGCCCGCGGCGCCCTTGGTGGCGGCGGCCTTCTTGGCCGCGGCCGAACGAGACGCCGCCGTGCGCTTGGAGGCCGCGGTGCTGGCCTGGCGCGACAACGCCGAGCGCGATGCCGGCTTGGCGCTTTCGCGTTTCAAAGCGGTGGTGGTGGCGCGGGCGCGCGTGGCGGACTTGGCGTGTCCGTCGCCGGCCGCATGGCTATCCTGCGCGGCCTTGCGCTTGGTGGCGGCGCTGGCCTTCTTGGAAGCCGGCAGCTTGACGCCGGCGCGGCGGGCCTTGGACAGGCCGATCGCGATGGCCTGCTTGGTGGACCGCACGCCGTGCTTGCCTTCGCGCACGTGCTCGATTTCCTCGCGCACGAATTCTCCGGCCTGCGTGGATGCGGACTTGCCTTGACGTTTGTCGCGCGCCGCTCGTTCCAGGGTTTTTCGTTCAGGCATGACGATACCTCCTTGCTTGCGTTGCGGGTTGCGGCTCCGCGCGCCGAGTTCGACGCGACGGAACTCGTAACACCACTCTAGCGCCGAGAGCGTATGCTGTGTGTTCGAATGGATTGCCGGTCGTAAGCGCCGGAACATCGCCGCCAGGCCGACGATTCACGACTCACCCCCCTTCGTGGAGACGAGCTATGTCGAATCACATCTACAAGCAAATCGAACTGGTGGGCTCTTCCACCAAATCCACCGACGACGCCATCTCGCAGGCCATCGAGCGCGCATCCGAAACCCTGCGCAATCTGGATTGGTTCGAGGTTACCGAGGTGCGAGGCCACATCAAGGACGGCAAGGTGGCGTACTGGCAGGTCGGCTTGAAGATCGGCATGCGGCTGGAGGGGAACAGCTGAGTCGGCGCCGCTGCTTCTTTCTTGAGCACGCCTTCCAAGTGACTGTCGGATAAGGGCTTTTTCGGCTTGTTAGGCGACTGTTCATAGGCTTGTCCACATTCGCTGGGGACAAGCGGGGCCTGGTCGTGGCGCGGGCCTCGCCACCGCGCCCGCGCCTGCGTGAAGGCGCGGGCTTGCGCCTTTCTTGCCCGGTCCTTCCAAGTCGTTGGCCCATAAGGACTTTTGCGGTCTGCCCTCATACTGTCCTCAGGCTTATCCACATTTCCCGGGGACAACCGGGGCGTCGCAACGCGGCGATTGGGCCTTTCTTGACCACCCCCTGCAGGCCATTGATCTGCAAGGGAAATACCGACCTGCCCTCATACTGTCCTCATGCTTTTCCACAGAACGCGGGGACAAATCCACATTGCCGGCGGATCTGGCGCGCGGCATCGCCCGCAGGTCGGGTTTTAGTGGATAAGTGCGTCAAAAATCATCCAAAAGCATGATTGCGCAATTTTTGATCGGCCTGTGCAAGTGCTTGGCGGGGCAGGGGATTTTGGTTCTGCCCCAAGGCTGTCCTCAACCTTCTCCACAGTTGACGGGGATAACGTTGGCCCCCACGCTGCGCGCGCTTCGCGCGCTTGCTGCCCCCCGAGGGGGCTGGCCCGCCTTGGGGCGGCCCGGCGGCGGGCCGGCTATTTTTGCGGAGGCTGTGCAATTCGCTTCCCTCGCGCGCTTGCTGTTCTCCTAGGGGGGTGGCCCGCCTTGGGGCGGCCCGGCGGCGGGCCGGCTATTTTTGCGGAGGCTGTGCAATTCGCTTCCCTCGCGTGCTTGCTGTTCTCCTAGGGGATTGGCTCGCCTTGGGGGGGGCCGGCGGCGGGCCGGCTATTTTTGCGGAGGCTGTGCAATTCGCTTCCCTCGCGCGCTTGCTGTTCTCCTAGGGGATTGGCTCGCCTTGGGGCGGCCCGGCGGCGGGCCGGCTATTTTTGCGGAGGCTGTGCAATTCGTTTGCCTCGCGCAAAAAAAAGGTTCATCGCGCAATAGCGTGGAGGGGTTTAGCAAGTTTTCGTATTCTTGACGGCAGGTATTTGCCATCAGGAGTGCAGGGAGATGCTGGATCGCAAGTTGCTGGAGTCGCTGGGA
>PJUL01000657.1_pt1 | contig 21388 bp, 22 predicted proteins | sample 1512221 | NCBI WGS metagenome assembly PJUL01 (sample SAMN08177667, study PRJNA422409) | Feces metagenome, whole genome shotgun sequencing project.
CCATGCCGATGCCGTTGGTTCGGTCGGCGAGGATCGGCTCGGCGCCCGGATGCGCCGCGCAAAAGGTCGACGCCCTGTCGAAGCTCCGCCCGGCGACCAGCACCGCGTGCCCGGCTCCGAGCAGCCGCCGGGTCAGCCGTGCGCCGAAGCCGCCATAGCCGCCGATGACGAGGATTCGGCTCACAATATACGCTCCTTTTGCGCCGGGCTCGGCACCCAACAGGTCTCGCGTCTGCCGAACAGCCGATAGCGATTGCGTGCCACGCGTCGGTAGAGCGCGTCGCGCAAGCTCCGCGGCACCAGCCGCAACACGCCCAGCGCCCGCCACGGCCACCCCAGCCCCTCGGCGATCGCCAGCACCGCGTCGCTGTCGCGCCACGCATGATCTACCTCGATCACCAGCATCGTCTCGGGATTGTCCGGGTCCACCCCGAAGCGCAGGCAAAGCGCTCGCCCCGCCACGCTCTGCACCGAAGCCAGCCGGAAATGCCCGCGCCGGTCATGCCGCAGAACGAACCGGGCATTGGCGGTGCACAGCACGCAGACTCCGTCGAACAGGATGATCGGGCGGGGATCGCTCATATCGCGTCCCGCTCGATGCGCGGCCCATATATCGCGCGGAACGCCAATCCGCCTACCAGCCCGGGACCGCCGAACCCCAGTGCCATTCCCGGCATCACGCTCCAGCTAACATGCCCGCGATTGAGCAGGGTCAGCAGCAGTAACGGCACGACACCGACCAGGAAGCCCGCAAGCGCCGCCTGCAGCCACCCCATCCAGCCGCGCGAGTCGAGGTAGAGATAGAGCGGCAATCCGATGAGCCACATGTGCAGCGCGGCCAGCGGCGCCCCGAACACGAAAAGGAGCAGCATCGCCCCCAGGCCCTCGCGGCTGGCGCCACTGGCGATGAACAGCACCAGACCCGGCGCCAGCGCTGCGGCAACGATTCCCCCCGCGCTCGCGGCAGCAAGGACGGGCACGCTTTTCATTCCGCCGGATCCGCGAACACGCAGAGCTGGTGGACCAGCTCACCGAGCAGCGGGTGGATGAGATCGAGGCTGAACACGAAGCGCCCGCCGCCGATATCCATATGCCCGACCGTCAGCTTCCCCGGCATCGCCCAGTTCGGCAGCTTCACCCGCACCCCGCCCAACTTCAGGAAATAATGGTCGCTGACGAACAGCAGCGCTCCGCCATCCTCCTCCAGCCTGAGCGCGATCCCCACGCCAAGCCCCAGATATTCCTCGATCCCCGTGGGTCCGGCAAAGCGCTTGGCGCTGTGGATAACCTGTGGAAAACCCTGTGCACGGCCATATTGCCGGGTCCAGTATTGCCCTTGGCCGTCGCCATCCGCCGTCACGCTGACGCTGGCCGACACGCCGATGTCCGTGCCCAGCGGCAGCGGCCCGCCGATCAGCCGTGCGGCGTGGGCCAGTACGCGCCCGGCAAGGCTCATCCGACATTCGGCGACTTCGCCGAGATAGGAGACACAGGCACCCGGCGCGACCTTGCGCAGGAAGCGGCGGCGCGTGGCGGGCGGCAGGAACAGCCAGCGCTCGCCGAGCAGCCTGGCAAAGGGGCTGGCGGCATCGTCGGCGCGCGGCGCGGCGACGCGGTGCCAGTCGGCGTAGCGGGCCAGAGCGCCCGGCGCATATCCGATTGCCACACCCATGGGGCCACTCCCTTCCGCTTATTCGCCTTTGCCCTTCGGCAGGAAGCTCAGGATCCGCTTGCCCAGCCTGATCAGCGTCATCAGCCGTCCCGGCGGCACGCTCATCATCTGCTGGTACCAGTCGTCGATCGTCACCACGAAGTCCTGCATCGCCACGATCCGCCCGCGCGCCGTCTCCGAAATGGCGGCGTCGCGCTTCGCTTCCTCGGTGCAGACGCGCAGCGCCGCCACCGCCGGATCGATCTCGCGCTCCTTGCGGCCCTGGGCGATGCGCGTGAGCATCTGCATCAGGTCGACCTCGGCCTCGTAATGGTCGCGCCGATCGCCCATCACGGGCACCCGGCGGATCAGCTTCCAGCCGAGCAATTCCTTCAGGCTGTTCGACGTGTTGCTTCGCGCGATGCGCAGCGTGTCGCTGATCTCCTCGGCGTTGAGCGGCCGGTCGGAGAGATAGAGCAAGGCGTGGATCTGCGCGACCGAGCGGTTCACGCCCCATTGCCCACCCATCTCGCCCCAATGCAGCACGAACTGCTGCACCGCGATTGGCAAGTGAACAGCGTTATCCGTAATTTCTGTCATAACAGAAATATATGGAAAGGCAGTAGGAAGGTCAAGCACCTCCGTAAATCACCGCATGCCGACAACGTCTCGCCGCGAGCGGAGATGTTTCGTTTTCGCAACCAGTGGCCAAACCAGCGCGCCTTGATGGTTACCGCGCCAACGATATGAAGCTTTCCTTAGGTATTTCCGCGTGTTGTAGCGCCCCGGCCGATAACTTATTCGGCAAAGCGCAGGTTGCGGGCGGTTCGCAGCCGCGGGGGAATCCTTGTGTTTCAACAGCGTAGAATGGCCGTGCTTGGCACGGCACTGGGTATGCTCGCGCTCGCCGGATGCGATTCGGGTGGTGGCAGCTCTTCTTCATCCGGCGGCAGTGCCGGCGGCGTAGTCGCCGCACCCAGCCCGACGCCCGCACCAGCGGCGTTCACCGATGGCGACGCCGCGCGCCTTGCAAAGCAGGCGAGCTTCGGACCGACCACCGAACTGGTCGCCCGCATCAAGTCGCTCGGCGCCACGGCATGGGTCGATGAGCAGCTTGCCGCCTCGACCAGCAGCTATGCCGATCTCGCCACCGAGGTCCGCCGCGATTTCTGCGCGAGCGGCGACACGGTCTGCGCCCGCGCCCATTTCAGCCGCACGCCGGTGGCGATGCGCTTCTATGCCAATGCCGTGGCCGGATCGGACCAGCTGCGCCAGCGCACCGCCTTCGCGCTCGGCCAGATGATCGTGGCGTCGGAAGCCGAAGTGAACTCCACCGCCGGCATCGCCGCGTTCAACCAGATCTTCCTCGCCAATGCCTTCGGCAATTATCGCGACATCCTCAGCCAGGTCACGATGCTCGGCTATATGGGCGACTATCTGGACATGGCGGACAGCAACAAGTCCGGACCTTCGGAGAATTACGCCCGCGAGCTGCTCCAGCTCTTCTCGATGGGCCCGGACCAGCTCAACATGGACGGCAGCCTGAAGCGGGACGCCGCCGGCGGCGCCGTTCCCAATTATACGACCGACGACATCAAGGGCGTCGCCAAGGCGCTCACCGGCTGGACTTACGCCCGGGTCGGCGGCGCACCGACCAGTGACGGCAATGCCCGTGACTATGCCCGGCCGATGATCCAGGTCGCGACCCGCTACGACAGCACCGAGAAGAAGTTCCTCGGCGCCACCGTCGCCGCGGGTGCCAGCCAGGAAGCGAGCGTGGCCGCCGTGGTCGATGCCGCGTTCAACAACCCGTCAACCGCGCCCTTCGTCGCGCGCCACATGATCCTGCACCTCGTCACCGCCCATCCCAGCCCAGCCTATATCGGCCGCGTCGCTGCGGTCTTCGCCGACAATGGCAAGGGCGTGCGCGGCGACATGAAGGCGGTGGTCCGCGCGATCCTGCTCGACAGCGAGGCTCGGAATGCGCCGACTGCCACCAGCGGCAAGCTCAAGGAGCCGGTCCTGCTGATGACCAGCCTCGCTCGCGCGATCGGCTTCGCGACCGACGGCTATGTCTTCCAGACGCGCGATTCGAGCCTCGGCCAGCCGGTGTTCCGAGCACCCTCGGTGTTCAACTTCTATCCGGACGATTATCCGCTGCCTGGCTCGACCACACTGAAGAGCCCGGCATCTAAGCTGCTCAACACCTCCAACGTGCTGCGCTGGCACAATTTCGTCTATGACTGGACCGTCTCGGGCGATGCCAGTCGCAGCGAATATGCGCTGGATTCGGGCCTGCCCATGTCTTCGCTCACCCAACCCTTGTGGGCGACCTGGGAAGCTTATGGCACCGATCTCGACGCGATGGTGGCGCGCATCGACCTGACGATGTTCGCGAACACGCTCAGCCAAGCGCAGAAGGACGCGCTCAAGGCCGCCGCCACCCCCATCACCAATACCGACACCGCCATCCAGGCGCGCCGCCGCGCCCAGATGATGCTCTACGTCGCGGCTTCGAGCCCGATGTTCCTGGTCGATCGCTGAGGAGCCGGACCATGAGTTTTTCCCGACGCGACTTCATGAAGGTCACCGCCGGTGCCGGCGCAATGGCCGCGATCGGCCAGCTCGGCCGCACCACCGCGATGGCCGCCCCCAGCGGCAGCTATCGCGCGATGGTTGGCGTGTTCCTGTTCGGCGGCAACGATAGCTGGAACATGGTGATCCCCACCGATGCCCGGCACGCCGCCTATCTCGCGGCGCGAGGCACGGTGGGCATCGCCGCCAGCCGGCTGACCGCGCTCACCGGCTCCGCCTATGCGCTTCACCCGGCCATGGCCGCGCTCCGCCCGATCTGGGACGAAGGCAGCCTCGGCCTGGTGCTCAACGCCGGCACGCTCTACGCACCGCTGACCAAGGCGACCTACCAGTCGCGCGCCGATCTGCGCCCGACGAACCTGCTCAGCCATTCGGACGAGCAAGCGCATTGGCAGGGCGTGCGCGCCCGCGATTTTGCCACCGATGGCTTCATGGGGCGCCTCACTGACAGGATGGGCACCAGCGCGGTGCCGTCGATGATCTCGATCGCGGGCTCGCAACTCGCGGTGATCGGCAAGACCAGCTCGGCGCTCGTCCTGCCCTCCACCGGTACACTGACGCGCTCAGGCTATTCGACCGGCGGCAGCGCGGCCAACACCGCCAAGAACAATGCGCTCGGCACCTTCTCGTCGGCGAGCGGTCTGGGCGACCTGTCCGAAGCCACGGCACGCGACGTCAACGGCAGCTATGCCCAGGCGACCACCGCGAACGGCATCATCTCGGCGACCAGTTCGCTCGACGGCTATTTCGTCAACCCGACCACCGGCGCCGCGCTGACCAGCGACGTTGCCCGACAGCTGATGCGTGTCGCCCGCATGATCGATGCGCGCGGCGCGCTCGGTCATAACCGCCAGACCTTCTTCGTCAGCCAGGGCGGCTATGACAATCACTCCGGCCAGGTCGGCGGCGGCACCAACGATACCGGCACCCATGCCAATCTGCTCGGCGACCTTGCCATGGCGCTGGCCGGCTTCCACCGCGCGATGCAGTCGATCGGCATGGCGGAGAACGTCACTGCCTTCACGATGAGCGACTTCGGCCGCACCTATCGCGGCAATGCCCAGAACGGCACCGATCACGCCTGGGGCGGCAACCATCTGGTGGTGGGCGGCAACGTCGCACCGGGCGGTGTCTTCGGCGCCTATCCCGATCCCGTTCTCGGCGGCGCGACCGACGTCAGCAGCGAGGGGCGTTTCGTGCCCGCCGTCTCGCAGGAAGAATATCTCGGCGCCATCGCGCGCTGGCACGGCGTCAGCGACGCCGACATGCCCTATGTCTTCCCCAACTGGTCGACCTGGAGTACGGGCGGACGCGGTCCATTACAGTTGTTCCGCGCTTAACCGCGTATCTCGATTGCGTTATAGCGTCTCCCCGGTAATGGGCGCGCCTATCCGGGGAGGCGAGTGTTGGCCAATCTCTATCGTATTACGCCGTTCATGCATGTGCCGGACTTCGAGAAGGCATTGTGGTTCTTCACGGAAGTGCTCGGCTTCGAGCTCTATTTCCGCACACCCAACTATGCCTATGTCCGGCGCGAACAGGCGGCGTTCCGCATTCTCGAGAATATGGGCGAGCATGGCGCCCCGCCCGGCAATCGGCGCGCCTGCTATTATGTTGACGTGGAGGATGTCGACGCGATCGCGGAGGAACTGGCCCCCAAGGCGCGGCTGCTCAACGATGGCGACATCCATGGCCCGGTCGATCAGATGTACGGCCAGCGCGAACTGATGGTGATGGCGCCGGACGGCAATCTGCTGGTGTTCGGGCAGGATATTTCGAGGCGGTGACTTCTAAATCCTCCCCGAGCTTGTCTCGGGGAGGGGGACCATTCGCGTAGCGAATGGTGGAGGGGCCGGCGCAACGCGCCGGTGCCCGGCACGCCCCTCCACCACCGCCTTCGGCGGCGGTCCCCCTCCCCCAGCAAGCTGGGAGAGGATTTAGTTAGAGCGCCACACTCCCCTCGCCCATGAATCGCGCGCGGGTGGAGAAGCTCGCGCCCTCCAGCGTGATCTCGTTGAAGGAGGGCGGCCGGGCCCTCACCCGCTCCGACAGCGTGCCGGCACCGATCAGCCGCACCGTACGTCCGCCGACGTCATGGGCGATGTCGAACGGATCGTGGACATGGCCGGTCAGCACAGCATGCGCGCCCGCCTCGGCCAATGCCGCCAGCGCCTCGGACCCACGATGCGTCTCGGAGGTTGCCAGCGTGCCGCCCTCGACCAACGGATGGTGGCAGGCGACGAACACGAGATCGCCCATCGGCACTGCCTCGACCAGCGCCAGCGATTCCTGCAGCGCCCGGGTGCTGACATAGCCCTTCGACCAGTTGAGCCGCCACTGGAAGCGCGCCGTCGTCTTGAGCGGCACGATCCCTACACCCTTCACGTCGAGCGGCCGCTCGATCATCCGTTCGAGCGCGCGGTAGCGCTTGTACGGCGTCACGAAACGCGCCCAGAGATTGAAATAGGGCAGGTCGTGGTTGCCCACCTCCACCGTCACCGGCCGGCCGAGCCCCTGTAGCCATTTCGCCGCCGCCTCGAACTCCTTCGCCCGCGCCTGCATGGTCAGGTCGCCGGTCATGATAACCGCATCGGGCTGCTCTTCCTGCACGCGCGCGCCGAACCAATCGATCGCGGCGCGGTCCTCGCGTCCGAAATGGACGTCGCTGACGTGGAAGAGCCGTGTCATCCCAGCTCCGCCCGCGTCGCGATGAACACCTCGCGGCTCATCCCCGCCGTCACCGGCGTGCCCGGCGCGAGCGACACCGGCTCGCCATCGAACAGCGCGAGCACCGGCTTCCTGCCCGTGGTGCGCAGTTCGTCGGTCAGGCTCTCGCTCACCGCATGCGCCGCGACCCAGTCGCCGGTCAGCCATTCCCAGCCGAGCTGGACGATCGAGCCCCAGTCGCGCGCGTCCACCGCGGCGACATGCAGTTCCTTGCCCTCGGGCCGGACGAACACCGCCTGATATTTGTCCCTCAGCGCCGGCACGCCGCCAATCCGGACGCCGCTGCCGCCGAAGGTACGATTCCACGCGACGTGCGCCGCTTGGAAGAGCTTCTTGACCGCGCCCTTGCGTGCCGCCTCGCGCGCCCGGAACCACGCCGTTGCCGGCCCCAGGATAAGTCCGACAAACCCGCGATGCGCGCCCGCCTCGATATAGGGCAGCGCCACCCGTGTCGTCTCGTCATGCGCCGCCTCGATGATCGTCTTGGGATCGAGCGTGTCGTGCAGCGACTTGGCGAGCAGGTTCATCGTGCCGCCCGGCAGGATCAGAAAGCTGCCCTTCCATTTCTCCAGGGCGCAGAGCGTAGTGTTGATCGTCCCGTCGCCCGCGAACAGTACGACGGTGTCCACCTTTTGCCGGGTGAGCGATGCCCCATCGGGGATTTCCTCCGCCGGGAATTCGGTGCGGCCGACCAGGGTCAGCCCGCGCTCCTCGAACACAGCCTCCAGCGCATCGCACTTGGCCTTGGTCGTCGATCCCGATCCGGGGTTGGTTATGAACCAAAGTCTTTCCATCCCGGTCGTAACGCCCGGGATACGAAATGGCTCAATAGCGATAGAGCCGAATCTTCTGGATGCCGAACTGCCCCGGCGGCAGGCGGACATGGCGGCCCTGATGCGTCTCGTCGCCATTGAGCTTGCGCCCGGCAACCCATTTGCCCTCGACGAAACCGCCTTCCTCGACCGAATCCAGCCCCACCCGGGGCTCGAAGGTCACGGTGATGCCGCTACCGGCGACCAGATAATCCTCACCGCCTAGCCAGATCAGGATGCCGCCATGCTCGCCCGGCTCCTGCTTGTCCCTGGGCGTCCAGGGATCGACGAAACCGACAGTCAGCTTGTAGCCGCCCATCGTCGCCACCTGCGGGCTACTGTCGACCACGCCCTTGAAGCTCACCACCGGCGAGAAGCCTTCCCGCGCCTTCGCCGCGAACAGCGCCGGCGTCAGCTGCTCGAGCATCGCGTAGAAACCGCCCAGCCGGTCCTTGTCGCCAATCTGCTCGATCGCGAAAGGGCTGAATCCGATCGCGCCATGCTTGCCGATCACCCGCATCGCATTGGCCGGCGCGCGCAGGTCGCCCGCCTGGTTCGCCTCGGGCACGAACAGCGTGTTGCCCGGCACGACATAGCCGTCGGCGATCCCGGCGAAGTTGGGGAAATAGATGTCGGGCGAGAGCATGTCGATCGCCGGCGCCGCATCCTTCCACTCGCGCATCAGATGCGCCAGCGGCCCGCCGCTCGGATATTCACCCGGCAACTTGCCGGGCCGTCCCTGCGCGCCGTTGACGTACATCGGCAGTCCGTATTCGCGCTTCCCCGCCTCGGCGACGGCATTGGCGAAGGCGGCATAATGATGCGCGGTGAAGCTTTCCTCGCTACCCTTCCATTTCGCAAAGGCGGCGTCGGCGAGGGCACCATGTTCGCGCGCGGTCGGCAGGAAGCCGATCTCGTTCTCCACCTGCACCATCAGCACCGTGTGCCGCTCGCCATCGATCGCCTTCAGATGCTTCATCACCGCCGCGAATGCCCGCGCATCGGCGTCCAGGGTTGCCTTGCCGAACACCGAGAGGATGTCCTGCGGCTGCCCGTCCTTGCCGGTCGAGCGCAGGAAGCGCTTGCCGTCGCGCTTCACCCAGGCGGGCGCATAGGTCGACATGCTGTTCTTCCAGCTGCCGAACCACAACAGCACCAGCCGCATGTCGTTCGCCCGCGCATCCTCGACCAGCCAGTCGAGGCTGGAGAAATCGAACTTCCCCTCTTCCGGCTCGATCGCCTCCCAGGTCACCGGTGCCAGCACCGTGTTGAGGTGCAGCGCCTTCAACCGCTGCCAGTGCGGCTTGAGCCAGGCGCGATCGGTGGCCGACGAGTTCCCCAATTCACCGCCGCGGATCAGGAACGGCTTGCCGTCAACGATCAGCCGACCACCCTCCAGATGCGGCGTCTGGGCCAGAGCCGGGGCTGCGAACAGAAGGGCGAATGCGGAGAGCCAGCGAAGCATGGCGCGCACAATAGTCTGACTTAATCGCACATTGGAAGCTGGTGCTTGCATCGACTCGCGCGCTCGGTCACGCGGCACGGCCAAAGTACGGAGCATTCCATGTCACGAGCCGAATTCCAGCGCGTCGCGCCGCCCCAGCTGATGGCGGAGGTGCGCATGTACGAAACGGCCGAGGGCGGCCTCGAGAGTCCGGCCCAGCCTGGCTGGACCTGCCCGGTCATGACCGAGACGAGCAAGCCGATGATCGGCTGGGACGCGCTGCCGCTGCTCCGCGACGCGCCGCTCCACCCTGGCGAGATCCGCACCCTGGGCTTCGTCTTCCTGTCAGGCGACGCCGCCGTCCGCGCGCTCCGCGAGGCGGGCCGCTTCTATATATGGGAAGGCCGCTTCGTCGGCGAAGGCCGCGTGATCGACTGAAGCTTGGGAAGTTGGAGCGGGTAGCGGGAATCGAACCCGCGCTAGAAGCTTGGGAAGCTCCTGTGATACCATTTCACCATACCCGCTCGGGCCCGCCGAAATCCCCGCTTTTGCCGAGTCTGTCAAGCGCCGCGCATCGCGCCATGCGGGAGTTTTGCGCTTTGGCCATCGGCCTGCGTCACGCCGGCTCCGCAATAGCCACCCCAGCGCCGGGCCACTCCTCGGCCGCGACCTGGCTGATCGGCCGGGCGATACCGCGCGTCAGCCAGGCCGGCACCGTCACGCGGAAGCCGCGTTCGGTCAGCCCCTCGACTGCCCAGCGCACGCAATAATCGGCGGCAACGCCGACCACGATCACCTCGTCGATCTCGCCACGGAACAGCCCGGAGAAGAACGCCTCGCGGTCAACCGTCTCGCCCGAGCCGATCGATTCGATCATCAGCGCCGGCTCGGCCCACATGTCGAACACACCCTTTTCCAGCCGCCAGGTCGCGATCGCCGGATCGACCGCGCCGGGATCGACCACCAGCTCCCAGCCGGACGTGCCCTTCACGCAGTGCGGCGGGAACTGCTTCGCCTCCTCCGACACCGCATAGACTTCCGGCACATGCGTATCGAAGGTGAACAGCACCCCGGCCGTCTCCTCCGGCCGCAACCCGGCCAGCCAGTTCCGCATCGGCGCGACGATTTCCTCCGCGCCCGGCACCGGCAAGGCACCGTCCGCCGCCACGAAATCCCGCTGCATGTCCACCACGATCACGAAGTTCGACATTGTCCGTCTCCACATCCTGCATTTGACATATATCTGATTCACACATAAGTAAAGCGCAGAACGCATATAAGGGTAATGCGATGGACGAAGCGGCCTTTCTCGAAAGCTATGATCCGGCGGCGTTCGAGCGTCCGTCGGTGGCGGTCGACCTGATCCTGATGAGCGTGGTCGATGGCACCCCGGCGGTGCTGCTCACCCGACGCGACCAGCACCCCTTCCAGGGAGGCTGGTCCCTGCCCGGCGGGTTCGTCGGCATCGGCGAGAGCCTGGACGACGCCGCCCGCCGCATCCTCGCCGAAAAGGCGCACATGGCCGACGCCTATGTCGAGCAGCTCTACACCTTCGGCGCAGTGAACCGCGATCCGCGCATGCGGATCATCAGCGTCGCCTATTTCGCGCTGATCCCTGCCACCGCCTTCGCCGCCGCGCTCAAGGCCGCGCCCGAGCTGGCGCTCGCCGAGCTGACCGTGCCCTGGCAGGGCGAGGCCGGCGGTCCGATCGAGGTCCGCCTTGCCGAGGGCGAACCGCTCGCCCTCGCCTTCGATCATGGCGACATGCTCGGCGTCGCGATGCTGCGGCTACGCGGCAAGCTCGATTATTCCGGCGTCGCCTTCGCGCTGCTGCCCGAGCTTTTCACCCTGCGCGCGCTGCAGGACGTGTACGAGGCGATCCTCGATACCCGCCTCAACAAGCCCGCCTTCCGCCGTCGCATGCTCGATCGCGGCTGGCTCGAGCCGACCGGCGCGCGCGAGACCGGCGCCTCGTTCCGCCCCGCCGAACTCTATCGTTACCGCAACCCGAACCAGGGAGAGCAATGATGGCCCATATCCGCAATTTCCCCTTCGCCGCGCAGCTTCGCGCCGATGCGAGCAACCATGTCCTGCGCTATCGCAAGGGCCGGGTGCGCCAGAGCGGGCGCGGGCTGGTTTTCTGGTTCCGCCCGGAGACCGCCAGCATCGCCGAGCTGCCGATGGACGATCGCGAGATGGCGATCTTCGTCAAGGGCCGCAGCCAGGATTTCCAGACCGTCGCGGTACAGGGCACGCTCACCTGGCGCGTCGCCGATCCCGAACTGCTCGCCAGCCGCGTCGATTTCAGCATCGGGCTGCGCTCGGGCGTCTGGCTGGCCGAGCCGATCCAGCGGATCGAGACGCGCCTCGCCGGCCTCGTCAACCAGGCGGTGCTCCAGTATCTCGCCCAGGCGCCGGTCCGCGCGCTGCTCGATGCCGGGCCCGAGCCGCTCCGCCTCGCGCTTGAAGCCGCGCTCGCCGGCGATCCCGCGCTCAGCGAGATCGGCCTCGGTGTCGCCGCGATCCGGCTGACCAACCTAGCGCCTTCCGCCGAGCTCGAACGCGCGCTGCAAACGCCGACCTTCGAGGCGCTCCAGCAAAAGGCCGACGAGGCGACCTTCGAGCGCAGGGCACTGGCGGTCGAGAAGGAGCGCGCCATCGCCGAGAACGAGCTGGCCAACCGCACCGAGCTCGCCCGGCGCGAGAAGCAGCTGATCGCCGAGGAGGCCGAGAATGCCCGCACCCGCGCCACCGGCGTCGCCGAGGCGCAGCAGGTCGAGGCTGTGGCCGAAGCCGATCGTATCCGTACGGTGGAGGGTGCAAAGGCGGAGGCCGAGCAGGCGCATATCGCGGCCTATCGCGACTTGCCGCCGGCGGTGCTGCTCGGCCTCGCCGCGCGCGAGCTGGCCGGCAAGCTCGACACGATCGAGCATGTCAACGTCACGCCCGACCTGCTCGCCAGCCTGGTCGGCGAGTTCCGCCGCGACCACGCCGCCCCGGCAGCGCTGCCGGCGGCCTGAGGGGCGGCACCATGCCCACCAACAGCCCCCGCGCCGTGTTCGTCACCCGAGAGAGCGACTATGCCGGCCTGCTCGCCCGCCATGCCACGCGCGAGCAGGCCCGCTTCTTCCTCGAGACCCGCGGCCAGAAGATCGAGACGCTGGAGGAGCGCGATCGCCAGCTCCGCGACGCGCTCAAACAGGCACGCACCCAGGTGCCCGACGACTGGCGCCAAGCGCATGTCCAGCGCGGCGACCTCGATCGCTTCCTGTTCGGCCCGGAGGATGTCGTCGTCCCGGTTGGCCAGGACGGGTTGGTCGCCAATGTCGCCAAATACCTGACCGGCCAGCCGGTGCTCGGGATCAACCCGGCGCCCGACCTTTATGACGGCGTTCTGGTCCGGGTGCCGCTGCGCCAGCTCGCGGCGCTGCTGCGCGCGAGCGTCGCCGGCGCCGCCCCGGTCGAGCAGCGCACCATGGTCGAGGCCGCGCTCGATACCGGCGAGCGGCTGCTCGCACTCAACGAAGTGTTCGTCGGCCATCGCAGCCACCAGTCGGCGCGCTATAGCATCGCCGATGGCGCCGCGCATGAGGATCACAGTTCGAGCGGTCTCATCGTCGCCTCGGGCACCGGCGCCACCGGCTGGGCGCGCTCGATCATGGAGGCGACCGGCAACCGACTGCCGCTCACGCCTGAGGAATGTGCCGTGGCCTGGTTCGTCCGCGAGCCCTTCCCCAGCATCGCCACCGGCACCGCGATGCGTGCCGGCAAGCTCGCCGATGCCCCGCTCCAGATCACGTCCCGCATGAACGACGGCGGCGTGATCTTCGCCGATGGCATGGAGCAGGACTTTCTGGCGTTCGACTGGGGTCGTCGCGTATCGCTTGGTCCGGCGGCCCACGCCCTGCATCTCGTCACCGGCTGAATCCGGAGGAAATCTTGCCCGTCACCGACATCGCCACCCGCGTCTACAACCATGGCTGGCGCCTCGATCCGATCGTCCGCAGCCTGCTCGACACCGATTTCTACAAGCTGCTGATGCTGCAGATGATCCGCCATTTGCACCCGGAGGTGCAGGCGACCTTCTCGCTGATCAACCGCACGAAATCGGTCCGCCTCGCCGAAGTGATCGACGAAGCCGAGCTGCGCGCCCAGCTCGATCATGCCCGCACCTTGCGCTTCTCGAAGAAGGAGCTGATCTGGCTCGCCGGCAACAGCTTCTACGGCAAGCAGCGCATGTTCGCGCCGGACTTCATCGCCTGGCTCGCCGAGTTCCAGCTGCCGGAGTACGACCTGCACAAGGTCGACGGGCAGTTCGAGCTGCACTTTGTCGGCCCCTGGACCCACACGATGATGTGGGAGATCCCGGCGCTCGCGATCGTCAACGAGCTGCGCTCGCGCGCAGCGCTCAAGGGCAAGGGCCGGTTCGAGCTCGACGTGCTCTATGCCCGCGCCAAGGCCAAGATGTGGGACAAGGTCGAGCGGCTGCGCCAGCTCCCCGATCTCGTCATCTCGGACTTCGGCACGCGCCGCCGCCATGGCTTCCTGTGGCAGCGCTGGTGCGTCGAGGCGCTCAAGGAAGGGCTTGGCAACCGCTTCATCGGCAGCTCGAACGTGCTGCTCGCGATGGACAATGACCTTGAGGCGATCGGCACCAATGCGCATGAACTGCCCATGGTCCTCGCCGCCTTGTCCGACACGGACGAACAGGTCGCCACCGCCCCCTATCGCGTGCTGGAGGAATGGCAGGCGCATTATGACGGCAATCTGCTGATCGCCCTGCCCGATGCCTTCGGTACCACTGCGTTCCTGCAGGGCGCACCCGACTGGGTCGCCGACTGGACCGGCTTCCGCCCGGATTCGATGCCCCCGATCGAAGGCGGCGAGCAGATCATCGCCTGGTGGGAATCGCGTGGCCGCGATCCGCGCACCAAGCTGCTGATCTTCTCCGACGGCATGGACGTCGACAGCATCGAGGCAACCTATCGCCACTTCCACGGCCGGGTACGGATGAGCTTCGGCTGGGGCACCAACCTGACCAACGATTTCCGCGGCTGCGATCCCGCTGGTGGCCACGGGCTCGAGCCGATCTCACTGGTCGCCAAGGTGACCAGCGCCAATGGCCGCCCCGCGGTCAAGCTCTCGGACAACCCTTCCAAGGCCACCGGCGACCCCGCCGAGATCGCGCGCTATCTGCGCATCTTCGGCGAGGAAGGCCGGGTGTCACAAAGCGTAGCGGTGTAAGCCTCCTCTCGGCGTCCCCTCCACAAACGTCATCCCGGCGAAAGCCGGGATCTCAGGCGAATGCACGGGACGGAGCCGCACGAGATCCCGGCTCTAATCGGGATGACGGCATTAGGATGAGGGGAAGACAATTGACCTCCTACCCCCGCCCGCTAGCGTGACCGCATAACAGGGAGATGCGAATGAAGCGGGTTCTGGCAGGTGCGGCGCTGGCTGCGATGGCGTTCACGGGCAGCGCGCACGCCCAGCAGAACCCCCAGGCGCCAAATCCACAAGCAGAAGCCCAGGCGCTCGAGCTGCTCAAGCGCGGCATCGCCTTCCGCACTGTCGCCGGCCCCGGCAACCAGACCCCCGATTATGCGGCCTATCTGAAGGAGCAGCTGGTCGCCGGCGGCTTCGATCCCGCCGATATCCGCATCGAGAAGATGGGCGACACCGCTTGGCTCGCCGCGCGCTATCCGGGTACCAGCAAGACTGCCAAGCCGATCTATATCTCCGGCCATATGGACGTGGTCGAGGCCAAGCCCGAGGACTGGACCCGCGATCCCTTCACCCCGATCGTCGAGAACGGCTATATTTTCGGCCGCGGCGCCACCGACATGAAGTATGATCTCTCCACGATCGTCGCCACGCTGATCCAGCTCAAGCGGGAAGGCTACAAGCCCAGCCGCGACATCATCCTCCTCGCCTCGGGCGACGAGGAAACGAGCATGAAGACCACCGCCGCCATGGCCGAGCAATATCATGACGCCGAGCTGCTGTTGAACGTCGATGGCGGCGGCGGCGGGCTCGACGAGAATGGCAAGCCGGAAATCTTCGGCCTGCAGGGCGCCGAGAAGACCTATGCCGATTACGAGCTGACTTTCACCAATCCGGGCGGCCATTCGAGCGCGCCGGGCGCCAGCAACGCGATCTACTCGCTCGCCCATGCGCTGGCGAAGATCGAGGCCTATCAGTTCCCCGGCGAGATCAACGAGATCACCCGCGCCGGTTTCGTCCAGGGCGCGAAGACCGCCGATCCCGAGATGGCCCGCGCAATGCGCGCCTTCCTTGCCAACCAGCAGGATGCCAAGGCGCTCGCCACCTTGCGTTCCGAACCCGGCCTGATCGGCCAGACCGGCACCACCTGCGTCGCGACCATGGTCAACGCCGGCCACGCGACCAACGCCCTGCCGCAGCGCGCCACCGCCAACATCAATTGCCGCATCTTCCCGGGCACTTCGGTCGAGACCGTCGCCGCCACGCTCACCAAGGTGGTCGCCGATCCCGAGCTAAAGCTGAAGACGCTCGACAGCGGTAGCATCGCCAGCCCGGCCTCGCCGCTTCGCCCCGACCTGATGAAGCTGGTCTCGGAGGGCATCCATGCCCGCTTCCCGGGCGTGCCGATCGTCCCGGCCATGTCGGCCGGCGCCAGCGATTCCATGTGGTTCCGCGCCAAGGGCGTGCCCAGCTACGGCATCAGCCCGATCTTCATGAAAGGGTCGGACAGCTTCGCCCATGGCCTCAACGAGCGCACCCCGCTCAGCGAGATCGCGCCCTCGATCACCTATTACAAATTCCTGCTCAAGGGCCTGACGAAGTAGTCGTAAAAACGCGCACGGACGTCTTCGCCCCGGCGGAGGCGCCCGTTCCTAGCGGGACCGTGCCCCATCGAAGCCGCGGCTCTGCATCATCGCCGTCGCCCGTTCGGTGGCAAGGCGGGTGTCGCCGGCCAGCTTCTTCACTTCGCCCGCCACGATCGCGAAGCCACGCCCGGCGTCGCCCGCCCGCGCCGCCTCGATCGTCGCGTTGAGCGCCAGCATGTTGGTCTGCGCCGCGATGTCGCGGATCGATCCGACGATCTCGCCGAGCTGGCCCATCGTTTCCTCGAGCGCCTGCTTCTGCTCGCCCAGCGCATCGCGTAGCGCCACCTGATCGGTGATGTTCATCGCGAACTTGACGATCCGCTCCGGCCGGCCGGCCACATCGAGAATGGGATTATAGGTCGCCTGCAGCCAGACTGCGCTGCCATCGCGGGCGACCCGCGAATAGACGCCGCTGTCGTAATTGCCCGCAGCAAGCTTCGACCAGAACCCCGCATAGGCCTGCGACCCGACCACATCCGGCGCACAGAAGATACGGTGGTGCCGGCCGACGATTTCCGGCAGCGCATAGCCCATGGCCGCGAGAAACTTGTCGTTCGCCCAGAGGATCGTGCCGGTCAGGTCGAATTCGATGATCGCCTGCGACCGCGAAATCGCGGTCCAGGCCGCCACGGCCCGGCTTTCGTCAGAGGTAAAGGAATGCGCCATCGCCCATTCCGGGTAAGGGCGCGGTGGCTAATTTTCGGTAACCAATCCACTTCCGGAACCATTCGTCCTGTGGATAACCGCCCCTCAGAGCACCCGCGTCTGCGTCCAGCGCAGCATCGTCGCGGTCAGCGCGGCTTCCGCCGGGCCTGGCCTGGCCGATCCGATCACCACGAATTCCATCATCGGCAGCTGCGGCAGATCGGCCGGATGCGCCAGCGCTGCCAGCCCCGACGGGATCAGGCGCAGCGAGTGCGGCAGCAGGCCGATGCCCGCCCGTGCCGCAGCACTCAGCCCGGTCAGGCTCGCGCTGGTGAAGGCGACCCGCCAGCGCCGGCCCGCCGCCTCCAGTGTTTCCAGCGCCCGGGCCCGGGTCACGCTCGGCGACGGGTAGAGGATCAGCGGCAGCGGCACGTCGGGATCGACGCGGAAATCGGGATGGGCGGTCCAGGCGATCCGCTCCTGCCAGGCGACGGTGCCACGCCGGTCCCCCACCCGGCGCTTGGCGAAGATCAGGTCGAGCCGCCCGGCATCGAAAGCGTCGTAGAGATCGTCGCTCAGCCCGCCGCGCACTTCCAGGTCCACATCGGGATGGCGCCGCGCGAACGCGGCCAGCACGTCGGGCAGTGCCGACAACACGAAATCCTCCGACGCGCCGAGCCGCAGCCGCCCGCGCAGCGGCGTCGCGGAGAGCTGCTGCTGCAACCGGACATGGGCATCGACGATCGACCGGGCGTGGTCGAGGATAAGCTCGCCATCGGCGGTCAACGCCAGACGGTGCGTGTCCCGGTCGATGCAGCGTCGCCCGACCAGTTGCTCCAGCCGTGCAACATGCTGGCTGATCGTCGATTGCCGCAGCCCCAGCCGTCGCCCCGCGCCGGTGAAACTCCCCGTCTCCACCACGGCGAGGAAAGTCTGCAGCAGATCGACCGGCACCAGCTCCATGGTCATCATGATATACGATGACTGTTATCGATTCCATCGCAATTGCGAATGATCGCGCGAAAATCTATCTGGCGGTGCAAGGAGACTGCCGTGTCGATCCGTAAATTCCGCCTGCCCGTCGATCGCTTCCTGATCCTGCTGATCGCCACGGTCGTGCTGGCGGCGCTCCTGCCGGCACGCGGTGCTGCGGCCGGATGGGTCGAGGCCGGCGTCAACATTGCCGTCGCCTTGCTGTTCCTGCTCTACGGTGCACGCCTCGCGCCGAAGGCGATCTGGGCGGGCATGGGCCATTGGCGCCTCCAGTCGCTGGTCTTTGCCAGCACCTATATCCTGTTCCCGGCGATCGGCATCGTCACCGGCCTGTTGTTGCGCGGCCATTTGCCGGCAGAAGCAGTCACCGGGCTGATTTTCCTGTGCCTGCTGCCATCCACGGTTCAGTCGTCGATCGCCTTCACCTCGATCGCCCGCGGCAATGTGCCCGCCGCGCTGTGCAGCGCTTCGCTGTCGAACGTGCTGGGCGTGGTACTTACCCCGCTGCTCGTCTCGCAATTCCTCCCGGTGGCCAGCGGCGGTTTCTCGCTTCAGGCGTTCAAGGACATCGCGCTGCAGATCCTGCTGCCCTTTGTAATCGGCCAGGCGATCCGCCCCTGGGCGAGCGCATGGCTGCACCGGCACCCGCTGCTTACCTCGGTGGTCGATCGCGGTTCGGTGCTGGTCGTCGTCTATGCCGCGTTCAGCGCCGGCATGGTCGCCGGCATCTGGCATCAGCTTTCGATCGCTGGCCTTGTGGCGATCCTGGCGATCAACCTCGCTATCCTCGCCATTGTTCTGGTCGTGACGACGATAGCCAGCCGTCGCCTCGGTTTCTCCACCGAAGACGAGATCGCCATCGTGTTCTGCGGCTCGAAGAAGAGCATGGCGAGCGGCATCCCGATGGCCGCGATCCTGTTCCCCGGCCATGCCGTCGGCCTGATCGTCCTGCCGCTGATGCTGTTCCATCAGGCCCAGCTCTTCGTCTGCGCGGTCCTCGCCCGGCGCTATGCCGCGCGCGACACCCGCCCGGTCTCCGTCCCTGCGGAGACGCAACTGGCCCGCGGCTGACGATTCCGGTCGGACAATTCGTCGCATGGCGGGCGGTCGGACCAGAGCCTAGGCGAATCCGATGCCTGCTCCCGCCCTTCGCCATCTGGTCCTGATCGCCGCCGTACTTCTGCCTGCCTGCGGGGACAGCAGCCATGAGGAACGTCTGCGCAAGGCAGGGCCCAACCCGTCGCTCGATGCCCTGCTCGCGGTTGCCGATCCCGAGATCGGTGCACGCAAGTTCGCGGTCTGCACGGCCTGCCACCGGATCAATCCCGGCGCACCCGATCTGGGCGGGCCCAACCTCTACGGCGTCTATGGGCAGCCCATGGGGCGCAATAGCGAGCGGTTCAGCTACACCGCTGCCCTGCGCGACGCCGGCGGCAAATGGGACGCCCCCACCCTCAATGCCTGGATCGCCGATCCCCGCAAGGTGGTGCCGGGCACCAACATGCAGTTCTCGGGCATCGCCGATCCGCTCGATCGCGCCGACATCATCGCCTATCTGAAAAGCCGTTCCGGTCCGCCGCATAAGGACTAGCCCGTCCGACCGCTTGCGGCGCGCGCGCTTTGCCCGTCTACTGCACCCGGAACGGAGGCCGGAATGACCCGCAGATACGACGCGCTCATCATCGGCGGCGGCCATAACGGCCTGGTCTGTGCCTTCTATCTCGCCCGTGCGGGCATGAAGGTTCGCGTGCTCGAGCGGCGCCACATCGTCGGCGGCGCGGCGGTTACCGAGGAATTCCACCCCGGCTTCCGCAACTCCACCGCCAGCTACACGGTCAGCCTGCTCCGCCCCAAGGTGATCGCGGACATGAAGCTCCATGCCCGGGGCTGGCGCGTAGTCGAGAGGCAGATCTCCAACTTCCTGCCCCATGATGGCGGCTATCTGAAGCTGGGCGGTGGGCACGATCGCACCCGCGCCGAGTTTGCCCGCTTCTCCGCCCGGGATGCCGAAGCGCTTCCCCGCTATGAGGAAGCGCTGGAGCGCGTCGCCGAAGTCCTGCGCGCGATGGCGCTCAAGACGCCGCCCAATGCCGGGGGCGGCATCCGCGCGCTGATCGCCGCTGCGGCCCAGGGGCGCAAGCTCGCCGGCATGGGGCTGGAGGCGCAGCGCGACACCATGGATCTGTTCGTCAAATCGGCGCGCGACTTCCTCGATAGCTGGTTCGAGAACGACTATATCAAGGCTTCATTCGGCTTCGACGCGGTCGTCGGCAACTATGCCAGCCCCGACACGCCGGGCAGCGCCTATGTACTGCTCCACCATGTCTTCGGCGAAGTGAACGGCAAGAAGGGCGCCTGGGGCCATTCGGTCGGCGGCATGGGGCGGATCACGCAGCTGATGGCCGAGGCCTGTGTCGAGGCCGGGGTCGCGATCAGTCTCGAAGCGCCCGTCGCCCGGCTGCTCGTCGACGGCGGCAAAGTCGCCGGCGTACGGCTGGAAAGCGGCGAGGAGATCGCGGCCGGCGTGGTTGCGGCGAATGTCGGTCCTGCGCTGCTCTATCGCCAGCTCGTCGATCGCGGCGACATGCCCGCGGACTTCGCCCGGCGCATGGATCACTACAAGGCCGGCTCGGGCACGTTCCGGATGAACGTCGCGCTCTCTGAACTGCCCGATTTCACCGTGCTGCCCGGCAGCGGCGAGCATCACACAGCGGGCATCATGATCTGCCCGACGCTCGATTACATGGACCGCGCCTATACGAGCGCGAAGGCCCATGGCATGTCCGACGCGCCGATCGTGGAGATGACGATCCCCTCCACGGTGGACGACAGCCTCGCCCCGCCCGGCCGCCACGTCGCCGCGCTGTTCTGCCAGCAATTCGCGCCGACGCTTCCCGATGGCCGAAGCTGGGACGACGAACGCGAAGCCGCCGCGGACCGGATCATCGACACGGTCACCCGGCACGCCCCGAACTTCAAGGCGTCGATCCTCGCCCGCCAGATCCATTCCCCGCTCGACCTGGAGCGGAAATTCGGCCTGATCGGCGGCGACATCATGCACGGGCACATGACGCTGGATCAGCTCTGGGCGGCGCGGCCGGTACTGGGCAATGCCGATTATCGCGGGCCGATCCGTGGGCTTTACATGTGCGGCTCGGGCACCCATCCCGGCGGTGGCGTCACTGGCGCACCGGGCCACAATGCCGCGCACGAAATCCTGCGCGATCGCAGCCTGTCAGGCCGGCTGTTCCGCTGATCTGCGGCGCAGCAGATAGAGCGGGATCGCGGTGGCCATCAGCAACAGGCTAAGCACGATCGCCTCGGTGCCTGCGCCCCAAATCGCCCAGAGCGCGAACACAAGCCCGAGCACCGCCAGCGGCCGCAGCACGCCCAGCACCACCGCCGCCAGACAGGTGCCGGCATAGAACCACAAGGTCGATGCCGTCGTCACCCGCAGCATGAAGTCGTAGATCGCCGCCGTATCCCTGGTGACATTGCTCAGCACCAGCAGGCTGGCGAGCAGGCTCGCGGCCAGCATCGCCGCCACCGGCACGTCCCGGCGACTGGTCCGCCCGATAGCAGCCGGGATCACGCCTGCCCGCGCCATGCTGAGCGGCACTTCGCCCTGCAGCAGCACCCAGCCGTTCAGCGC
>PJUL01000658.1_pt1 | contig 21387 bp, 21 predicted proteins | sample 1512221 | NCBI WGS metagenome assembly PJUL01 (sample SAMN08177667, study PRJNA422409) | Feces metagenome, whole genome shotgun sequencing project.
CCCATCGGGTACATCCCGCCTGCAGAAGCTGAGGCAAACTACTACCGGCAACTCGCCAGTCAGGTCACTGCGGAAGTGGGCTGACTTAAACCACACAGCCTCCGCAGAAACCGGGGCGATTCACGATCAAAGTTTCAAGGACCAGCAGAAGTGGTCACGAGCTTCACGATGTACCTGAATGAAGAAGTTCAAGCTGCGGTAAGTGAGGCCTTCGACATCACAGCAAGAGCGATGGCGGCAGAGCCGCTGCTTGGCGAGAATCCTGATGTCTACACGTACAAGCTCAAAGAATCCTCCAGTATGGTGATTTTTTACTTCTGCTTCTATGAAGGTAGCACGGCAATTGTTCGCTTCAAAAAGATTCTCTTCGCCAGATAACCAAGGCTTGGCCGTCCATTGAGAAGACTTATCCGGCAAGCCGAGTCGAGCCTCTCATGCAAAGATTGAGCGCCCACTTACACAGGCCGCTCGTGGCCAATTGCAGCCCCCGCGCAATCTTTTCTTGCAAGCGGATGTCCGTGTGCTTTAGGGGTTGAGAATTGGCTCTTGCCGAGGGGTGAAGGCTACAGTCGATCAGACCCCACCTTGTCTATTCTCTGAAGCCACGAGGAGACGGTGAGCTTGCGTACCGCAGGCTGGAGTGCCCATAGCGCCTTAAGAATGCTGGCCACCTCCTCGTCCTCGCAGTAGAGATATGCGAGCGGAACACATAACACATCGGCGATCCGTCTAGCTGTCTTCACCGGGGGCTCATGCGTCCCCAGTTCATATCTGCTGATACGAGCACGGCTTGATGACTCATCAATGCCGATCAGCACACCGACTTTCTCCTGAGACCACCCCAATTCCTCGCGTCGTGAACGCATGCGGCGTCCCACGACATTGGATGGATCAAAAGGCACAGACGACATGTCACGAGTCTCGTGACGTGGCGATAATTAGTCGTCACGAAATTCGTTACACAACGTCTGTACGGCGATATGCAGCGCTGCCAAACCACCCCTAAACATAAGGAGCAAGACCCAATGGAATATGAATACAAGGTAATCGATGTAGCCGACGGAGCAATCAGCTCCCTTCTCCTCGGAGAAGGCCGAATAGAAACTGAAGTTTTGGAGGCCTACATCAATGCTATGGCGTCCGAAGGGTGGCGCTTGGTTTTTATGGAGAAAGTGATGCAGCGCCATTTACTTATCTCTGACCGTGAAACCTTGATGGTCACCTTTGAACGCCGGGTTCCGGAGTCCGAGCGAATGGCACGCGCCGCAAGGTGTATTGACGATGTAATTAAGGCAGAGGATGTGGCGAAGCGAAAAGGGCGCGGTGCCGCAGTAGGGGCAGCTGGATTGGTCGTCGGCACTGCGGTGGCCGGGTCAATGCTCAATAACTTACTCAGTAGCGAGGAATAAATTGGACCTGAACAAGCGAATTGCCGAACGCAGGGCTGAACTGCAGAAGGAGCAGGCAGCTGAGGAAGAAATCAGAAAGAAAGAGGAACAGGAGAAAAAGGACCTTCAGATTGCGGAGGAAAAAGCGAAGCGAGAGTTGGTTGAGAAAGAAGCTGAATTAAAGATTCAGCAGATCAATAGCCGTCTTCAAGGTGCAGGAGAAGAAATCCCGCACAGTGATGACACCCATGAAACTTCACAAGAAAGGAAAAGTGATCCATTTGAGGAGGACAGAAACTCTATCAATGAAGAGGCGCAAAAAAGAGCCGACGCACACATAAGAAACCTGGCCAGCAAGCGGATGACGAAAGAAGAAACCATGCTTATCTGCATGCTCTTTTTTGGCGGAATCATGGGCTTTTTCCTCGCTTGGTGGATCGGTCTCGCTATATGGGGCTGTGCCGCCTATTACGCATCCAAGGTGACTGATGCACATATCAAAGACATCAAGGCGGAACTGGCCGACAAATGATTGGCGGATGCAATGTTTAAAACTACTAAGTGGAGGATAGATAGATGAAGAGGATTTCAACTGCAATGATTTTGATTGGCTTGATGATGCTGATCATTGCGCTCAACAGCGATGTGGCGGTCGATACCTACGGTAGAAAGCGCGTTTCAAATATGGGCCTGATGCATGAGCAGCTCATCAATACCATCCTGAGTATTTCACTCATGATGGGCGGCCTTCTGATAAAGATATTCGGTAAACACATGGGTGACGTCGGATATCTGCAGTTCATCGACCAATTGCCGAAGGGTGAATTGCTTGCCCGGTTAATGACGGCTGTTTTGGCTACTGCTTGTGGGTGGATCTTGGTAGTGATGTATTTCTGGCCCACGATGACAGCTGGGGTGCTCCTGTTTGCTGGCTTCACATACGCATGCTTCCTGCCACAGGCCACTTACCCAGTGATCAAGAAGGTTTGGCTGGGTGTGATGTTGCTGGCAACGGGAACGCTGATATGGCACGGGATTGCCATTACTACGGCATGGATCAATCGGCTGACTATCGGCTTGTTCAGCGACGGGGTGTACCTCATTGATAGCGGTCGCATGGTGGTCGTGGTCGGCACCCTGGGCGTGGCACCTTGGCTGCTGTCCATTGTGGGATTCGTCTTTGCCACAGTGAAGGCCAAGCGTGCTTGAGACTCCGCAGGAGCAGAGACCGTGAACTGATTGTCTGGGTATCCCTCGACCTTGAGGTGGCCCGATTTACCGCCCGCCCTGGAGTGATCCACGGCGGGTTTTCTTTTTTCTATTTGAAAGGAGTGCTATGCACATATACAGCAATTCGGCGTCCATCTACGGCGCCCATGCTTCGGCCCTAGGGTCGGAGCTTGGTGACCTGATTGGCAGGCTCATCGAAGAACTGGCTGCTTACTCGGAGCCTGATCTTGCAGCCCTGCTCAAGATCCTGGTGTTGGAGCCGGGCGATGCCATTGCGGCGGTGGATGCAGAACTGGGTTTTGCACTATTGAGCAAACAGTGCGATGCAATCGAAAGTCACCCAGCCTGGTTTGAGCTGACCTTGGTGCTTAGTGATGACGGGTTCGGCGTGGTGATTTACGTACCCAAGCTGCAGGCAATTGACCCAAACCTTTTGGCTTATTGCATGACCCAGATAAGGGCCCATTCGTGATGGGCCACTATGACTACCGACCTGATATTGGCTGCCCACGAGGCAGCTTTTTTTTGCCTTGTTGATTTGACATCGATGCAGTGGCCTTCTGAAACCCACTGCGGATGTTCTGCCACCTTATCTGATAACCCTTTATCGATCCCATCAACTTAACTAAGAAGGAAAACGATATGAACAACGACCTCAATGTGAATGAACAAAATCAGCCTGAACCCATCAGCACTCTTTATACGGGCGAATGCTCGTCGGTGTCAGGCCGAAGCACCCTCACCTATCTGATCGGAAAGCACGACACAGAGGGCTCCTTGCATCTGCGCATTGCGGGGAACAGCGGCAAAGGCATGTGGTGCAAGGACTGGGCGTCGGTCCAAGCGATCGAAGCCATCGTCATTGGCTCCGGTGAGCTGAAGGCGAAAAGCTTTCACTGCCTGCACCCTGGCAAGTCCATCAATACGGGCGGCTTTGTGCTCGCGGCCCTGCGTGACCTTGGTGTGGTCCGCCCCGTTGAGGCGAACACACGCCACCATGAGCATGTGCCCACTTCCACGATAGAGAAGGCTGTCGCAGAGCGCCTGACCAATGCAGAGGTCACCTCACCTCCAAAGGTCCGTCGCAAGGCCAAGGAGAGGGCATGACTCCCCGCATCGTCGCGGCGCTCCTGGCAGTCCTGGTGCTGGGCATGTGGTTCAACTCCACGAGGTCCATGTCTATCTCTGCCGCCGCAGCCCTTACCTTCATGTACCCCAAGCTGGTGATCTTGGTGGTCTTCGGGTCAACGCTGGCGGCTTGGCACTTCTACGTGCGTCGGAGCAAGTGAGCCGACCGGCCTGCTCGGGGGAAACGGAGGGTTGCGGTGCTCGCCGCTCAGCCCCCCGCCGGGGCGACATCGGGCCCACGGGGTGGCCGGGGGCGCTGCCAAGTAGGGGGGCCATCCCCCGCCGCTGCGGGGCACCACCTGGGCCCAACCTGCGTTTCCATTGGACCGTCCCCGCCCCCCCGCCCGTGGGTCCAGTGAACCGGTGACGGGGTGCCCCCCCCTCTCGGTGCCGCCACATTTGCCACTCCGCCACGGACCGACCCATGGCTGCCATGGGCGTTGCGGCGTTGCGGAAGTTGCGGGCGAGCTGGTGCAGAGCCCCCCCTGGGGAGGTGAAGGGAAACACCAGATCTCTCTAAATCTGTCGGAGAGCTATGCGCCACTCCAAAAAAATTGCAAAGAAAAGTAAATAAGCAAGCCAATTTCACGCCTTGCTTTCTGATTCCATTGCAACTTCCCCAACTCCTTTGCAGACGATCGCCATCTCTTATGCGCCAAGTTTCCTTTGCCAATCAAAGGGGGCTGCTGGAGGTATTGGAGGCGTTTGAGGCTCTTGTAGGAGCTACTCCAGAAAGGGTTTTATTTCTGATGCTACTAGAAGTGCGCTAAAGCCAATGCGTTCACGATTTGCTTCTTCATATGCATCTTTTTCCAATGGTTGCTTCGGATCCTTCCTAGCGTGACCTTTCAGGACGCTCGGGGGGCAGCTTTGAACCCCTTGCAAAAGGTACTCTAGAGCTGGTTTTATTTTTCATACTTCTAGAAGTGCACCAAAACCCATGGCTCCTCGATGTGCTTCTTAATATATATCTCTTCCCAGTGATTATTTCTGATACTTCCTAGCGTGACTTTTCTGGATTTTAATGGGTGGTTGAGTGGGCTGTCTTTTGCTGTCACAGTTCATCCCGGTGTCGCTGTCTAGATGCAGCGGCACACGGATTGGCCGATCCAATTTTCTGTAATTTTTTTTCAATTTCACCCGAAATAAACCATGACCAAGAAGAAAATGTTTGCGACCCCTTCAAAAGGTGTTGAGGAGTTCCTGGGAAAAAATAGGCCAGTCCCTCTTAGTGGACCTATCGATCCCAATGCTTTGATGAATGCTTTGATCGTGGAGATTAAAAAATATGTGGTGATATCAGATCACGCGGCCATTGCCGTGGCTTTATGGGCCATAAATTCTTGGTGCTATAGCCTCTTCGACCGTTGCCCCATTTTGTTAATAAACGCTCCAGAGCGAGAGTGCGGAAAGACCCAACTTCTGAAAATTGTTGAGAAATTGGTTTGCTGCCCAATTGAGACTGCAAATATCACCATGGCTGCTCTATTCAGGGTCATTAGCAAATACCACCCTACCGTGTTGATTGACGAGGCCGATACGTTTATGGATGGCAAGAATGAAATGGCTGGTATTCTGAACAAGGGGTACGAGCGTGGTGGTTTTGTCCTGCGTGTCGAATCGGATGGGAAGGAGATGAGGGAGTGCGCTTATGAAGTGCATGGCCCGAAGGCAATGGCAGGAATCACGCTTGAGCGGCATTTGCAAGATGCGACGATGAGTCGAGGTATTCAGATACCTCTGAAGCGCAAGACACGGGACGACAAAATAGGTCGTCTGCGGTCGGCTGATCCCGAGGTTTTCCGGAAACTGTGCTCACAAATGAATCGGTTTGTTCAGGATCACAAAGAAATACTTAAAAAGGGGTGGGATGAACTGCCCGAGCAACTGAGTGATCGGCAACAAGACAACTGGGAGCCGCTATTGGCCATTGCCCATTGTTTAGGTCCCGAGTGGTATGCCAAAGCCAATGAAGCTGCCTTGGCACTTTGCGTGGAAACAGCCCCGCCCAAGTCCTCGTCCAACCAGCTGCTCGAAGACATCCGGGAAGTTATGCATGGCTATGGTGAACGCTACATCCCCTCCGTCGATCTGCTGGAGAAGCTGACCTCCAACATCGATATGGATTGGTCCACATACAACCGTGGGCAGCCGATCTCTTCGCGCCAACTGGCAAGGTTCCTTAGTGCATATGGCATCAAGTCCAAGACGGTTCGGATGAAGGCTGACTACACGCCCAAAGGCTATGAGGTGCGGGAGTTCGAAGATGCTTTCGCTCGCTACCTGCCGCCATTGCCAGATGACCCGGCTGATGCAGAGCCCGTGAAACCAAAGCCACCTCGTCCCGGCCCGTCCCCTAGCCCTAGCTTCTAAGCCCGAAGGGGTGCATGCAGGGGGATCGCGGTGGTTGGCTGCCACGCGGTTCTTCTTGGTGCGCTGCCCCACTGCAGGGCCCCACCCGCTGCGAGTTTTTCCTAAGCCGATGACTTTTATCGGTTTGGGCGGGCGGGTGCGGCAGCCCTGAGCGGGTCGCATTGTGGGTCCGACGCGATAAGCCCGCTTCCTCCTCTTTTCTCTTGGCTGTGCATGGCTGCACGGCCAGGCGTTCCTGCGCTTTTCTTTCCCCCCCTGTTCGTCCTTTGGGATTCAGGGGATTTCTCAACTTTCCACCAAGGAGGATTGCATGCCCATTGCCGGGTTCGTGCACGACGTCTATGCGCGTCATATCTAGCTGCGCTGCAGACACACCCTGTTCGCGCTCCGTTCGTATAGCGCTTCCTGCTGCCTGCATATGGCGTGCAGGGGGCTTTTCTTCACACTCACAGAAAGGAGGATGACATGCCTGTTCTACAACTGACCCCGTCTGTTGTGGCCGGTTTGAAATGCCCACCCGGAAAGCGCCATATTGAGTATTGCGATTCCGAGGTCAAGGGCCTGATGCTGTATTGCACTGAGTCTGAAAAGATGGTGCCCACGTACAAGGTTCGGGTCAAGAATGAACGAGGTACCAATGCCTACCCTACCCTGGGCTCCGTCAAGGATCTGACGCTGGCTCAGGCCAGAAAGATGGCGATGGAAACCAAGGTGACGTATGCACAGCTGGCCCGAGAAAAGGCGGTTCAGGCTGCGCAGCCCAAGTCAGCGATGACTTTGCAGAAGTTCATGACGGACCACTATTTGCCTTTTGCCAAGATGCACAAGCGCACTCACAGCAAGGATGAGGGTCTGTTTCGCAACCATGTGGGCCCGCGCTTTGGGCACCTTGCTTTGGACAAGATTCCACGTCTGGATGTGCAGGTGTTCCATAACGAGCTGGTGCAGAAAAAAGGCTTGAGTCCGGCCAGTGCTGACCACAACGTGAAGTTCATCCGCCGGATGCTCCATCTTGCGGTGCAGTGGGAGTTTCTGGAAAAGCACTCACTGGCGCGTGTTGCTCTTTTCAATGTGGACAACCAAGTTGAGAACTACCTTGACGATGACGCCATTCAACGTCTGGTGGCTGTTCTCAAGGCCCATCCGAAGAGGGTGATCGCCTTGTTGCTGATGTTCTTGCTCAGCACCGGTGCACGCAAGGCTTCAGCCATGCAGTCCAAGTGGGAGGAGGTTGATCTGGTCAATCGTGTGTGGCGCATTCCTGCAACCAATAGCAAGTCCAAGAAGGCCACTACGGTGCCGCTCAACGACAGTGCCATCTGGGTGTTGGAGCAGTTGCACTCCGAAGGTGCGGCGGGCTATATCTTTGTGCACGAAAAGACCAGGAAGCCCTACTTGGCCATTGAGAAGACCTGGTACGCAATCCGCAAAGAGGCAGGCCTTGGCGACAGTGTTCGGGTCCATGATCTTCGACACACCTATGCCAGCATGTTGGTGACCAGTGGCCGAAGTCTCTATGAAGTGCAGAAAATCCTGTCGCACAGTGATCCCAAAATCACGATGCGCTATGCCCATTTGTCTACGAAGACTTTGCAAGAAGCGGCCAGTGCGGCATCGGTATTGGTACCGGCCAAGTCAACCGCGGCATAGGCCTGCATAGAGCGCCTGGAGGGACGGGTGGGGGCCGCCCTGCCCGCCCCTTTTTGCAGGCCCCATAAATTCGCCACCGGGTTCGGGACCCGCTATGACGATGGCGTTGATTTCATTAGGAAAATGCGGCCACCATACTCGTCGAACGGTCGGCAGGTTCGGACTGCGGTTCGGTAGTGCGGATGAAAAAGGGGGCAGCGCGACGAAAAACTGTTACGCTTCTTGGGCTTGCAAAAAGACGAAAAAACTGTTAAGACGTTTTATGAGTCCTCTGCTCTAACCAACTGAGCTAACGCCCCAAGCCATGCTCCTGTGCTTTACAACGGGGCAAGATTTGTATTGTAGGGTGTTTACTTGCGGTAGCTCAGTGCGTTGCTGACGAGCTTGGACGTGATATCCACGATCTGGATCATTCTGTCGTACGGCATTCGCGTTGGGCCAATGACGCCTAGGGTACCAACAACTTTGCCATCCACCTCATAAGGAGCACTGACCACTGAAAGCTCCTCAAACGGGACCACTTGGCTCTCTCCGCCGATGTAGATGCGCACGCCTTCGGCTTGGCTGGAAATGTCGAGGAGACGCAGTATTTGGGTCTTCTGCTCAAACAGGTCAAACGCCCGTCGCAAATTGCCCATGTCATTGGAAAAATCGCTTACCGCCAGCAGATTCCGTTCGCCGGAGATCACCACTTCGTCCTGAGCTTCCGACAGGACCTCGGAACCCACATTGACAGCGGCCTGCATGAGCGATGCGATCTCTCCACGCAGCACATCGACTTCGGACTTCAGCCGCTCCCGAACCTGCTCCATGGCGAGTCCGGCGTAGTTGGCATTCAGAAAATTGGATGCCTCAATGAGTTGAGATTGGGAGTAGTCCGCATCCGTAAAGATGACCCGGTTTTGAACATCGCCTTCAGGCGAGACGATGATGACGAGAAACCGTCTTTCCGAAAGCCTCAGAAACTCGATGTGGCGAAACACCGAAGTCCTTTTCGGCGCCATCACCACGCCAACAAATTGCGACAGACTAGACAGCAATTGCGCCGCGTTGGCGATGACTTTCTGCGGCTGCTCTGGCATCAACTGCGCATGCGCAAGCGGATCGCGCTGCACCGTCAACATCGTGTCCACAAACAGGCGGTATCCACGGGCGGTGGGAATGCGTCCTGCAGAGGTGTGCGGGCTGGCGATGAGCCCAAGCTCTTCAAGATCCGCCATGACATTGCGGATCGTCGCGGGCGACAGGTCGAGGCCTGAAGCGCGGGACAAGGTTCTTGACCCTACCGGCTGCCCATCGGCAATGTAGCGCTCGACCAGAGCTTTGAGCAACAACTTGGCGCGGTCATCGAGCATGGAATGATTTTAATGATGTAATTTCGCGATGACGTCCAATTTCCGCCAAGTCGCACTCATAGGTAAATATCAGACTTCCTCTGTGGGCACACTCGGCGACACCTCTCGCCATGCACTGGACGACATTGCCCATTTTCTGGAGCGTCAGGGCTGTGAGGTTGCACTGGAAGCCGAGACCGCAAGCAATACAGGATTGACACAGTATCCCGCACTCAGTGTTGATGAGATTGGCGCGCAATGCGATCTGGGGTTGGTCGTCGGAGGCGACGGCACCATGCTAGGAATTGGTCGGCGCCTTGCGAAGTTCGGCACGCCTCTGATCGGCATCAACCAGGGACGTCTTGGATTCATCACCGACATCCCGCTGGACACCTATCAGGCGACCTTGCCGCCCATGCTTCGGGGCGAATATGAAGAAGACGTGCGACCACTCATGCATGCCACCGTGGTGCGCGATGAGCGCGTGGTGTTTGAAGCGCTCGCAATGAACGACGTGGTTGTCAACAGGGGGGCCACATCCGGCATGGTGGAACTTCGGGTCGAAGTGGGCGGGCGTTTCGTAGCGAACCAGAGGGCTGACGGGCTCATCATTGCGTCGCCCACCGGGTCAACCGCCTATTCGCTGTCGGCAGGCGGCCCTATGCTGCATCCCTCTATACCGGGGTGGGTGCTGGTGCCAATCGCTCCGCACACACTTTCCAACCGGCCCATCGTGCTTTCGGACGCCACAGAGGTTGTCGTGGAAGTGGTCAGCGGCCGCGATGTCAGTGCCAACTTCGACATGCAGTCTTTAGCCTCCCTGCTCCACGGAGACCGCATTTTGGTCAAGCGATCAGAGCATTCCGTGCGATTCCTTCATCCACAGGGTTGGAACTACTTTGCGACCCTGCGCAAGAAGCTCCGTTGGAACGAAGGGGGCTCCTGATGACGCTCAGACGAATGTCGCTGCATGATTTTGTGATCGTTCAGGCGCTGGAGCTTGAACTGAATCCAGGCTTTACAGCACTGACAGGGGAAACCGGTGCCGGCAAGTCCATCCTCGTGGACGCACTTCAACTGGCGCTGGGTTCCCGGGCCGATGCCGGACTGGTGCGCGAAGGTGCCCTCAAAACAGATGTGTCCGCTGAGTTCGACTGCCCTGCCCACGTTCGCCCTTGGCTGGAAGAGGCAGGTTTTGAAGCCGATGACCAGCTTCTTCTACGGCGCACTGTTGACCTGCAGGGCAAAAGTCGGGCCTGGGTCAACGGCATCCCAGCGACTGCCGGTCAGGTTCGAGCACTGGGGGATTTGCTGCTAGACATCCACGGACAACACGCTTGGCAAAGCCTGACACGCCCCGAATCCGTGCGTGGTTTGCTAGATGCATTTGCCGGAGCAAGCTCGACAGCAACATCCGCGCGTTGGGCCACTTGGCGGACAGCACAAAAGGACCTGCAGCAGGCCCTTCAAGCGCAAGCCACCTTGCAACAGGAACGAGAGCGCCTGCAGTGGCAGATCAATGAGGTAGACAAGCTCTCCCCTTCAGATGGCGAGTGGGCAGATCTGGACATCCAACACAAACGGCTGTCCCACGCGCAAGCATTGCTCGAATCCGCCAGCTCAGCGCTAGATGCATTGGAAGGCGACGAAACAGGTGTTCTGGCGGGTCTTACGCAGGCGCAAGGACTGCTTCAAGAGCAAGAGCATATTGAGCCCGAGTTCGCATCAATGACCGACATTCTGTCTTCGTGCATGGCGCAAGCCAGCGATGTCGTGCATTCTCTTCAGTCCTATCTGCGGCATGCCGAGGTAGACCCACAACGCCTGAGCGAATTGGATGCCCGGCTGTCGCTCTGGATGACACTGGCGCGCAGATACAAGCGTCCGCCTTTTGAGCTACCAGAACTTCTGCAGGGCTGGAAAGCGGAGCTGCGCCAACTGGATGCGGCGACAGACCTGCAAGCACTGAGGGCTGCAGAAGCGTCGGCATCCAAGGCTTACCACGCAGCCGCGCGATCTTTGTCCTTGGCACGCACTCAGGCAGCGCCAAAGCTATCTGCGGCCATCACGCAAGCCATGCAGGGCTTGGGGATGGAAGGCGGGCGATTTGAGGTGTCTGTGCAAAAGGCATCTGAACCTGGTCCGCACGGAGTGGATGATGTCGCGTTCCTGGTGGCCGGCCACACAGGAATGACACCGAAGCCGGTTGGCAAAGTGGCTTCTGGCGGAGAGCTTTCCCGCATTTCCTTAGCGATATCGGTGACCACCAGCAAGCTCGGCCTTGCACCCACACTGATTTTTGACGAAGTGGATTCCGGAGTGGGCGGTGCCGTGGCAGAAACTGTGGGCCGCCTGATGCAACAACTTGGAATCGACCGGCAAGTGCTGGCGGTCACCCATCTTCCTCAGGTCGCTGCATGTGCAGACCACCACCTGAAAGTAGTCAAAAACAAGAAAACAAAAGAGACAACCAGCACAGTTCTGACCGTAACGGGGGACCAAAGAGTTGCCGAAGTCGCACGCATGCTGGGAGGAGAGCACCCCACAGAAACCACCTTGGCACACGCACGTGAGATGCTTGGAATCGCGGTGGCATCGCTGGAGAACCAAAACTGATGGCGCTGGAAATTGTCCTTATTACCGGCATGTCGGGTTCAGGCAAGTCGGTTGCCTTGCACGCCCTTGAGGATGCCGGGTATTACTGCGTTGACAACCTGCCTCCAGAGCTGCTGTCCGCCTTTGTGACCCTTGAGCATCAGCACCACGGCAATCGGGTTGCTATTGCAATGGATGTGCGCAGCGCAACGTCTTTACATCAGGTGCCGCACGAGTTGAGCCGGCTGCGGAATGCAGGGGTGTCAGTCCAAGCGATCTTCCTGGACGCCACGATCGATACTCTGGTAAGGCGGTTTTCTGAAACGCGGCGCCGGCATCCTTTGTCGCACGACGAACTTCAGCAGGGTCGAAAAGCACTCGTTCAAATCATCGAACTGGAACGCGAGCTTCTCGCGGAATTACGAGAGCAATCCCATGTGATTGACACGAGCACCATCCGAGCCTCTCAGTTGCAGAGCTATGTAAAAAGTCTCATGTCAACGGCACAAGGGCAGTTGACCTTGGTGTTTCAGTCATTCGCTTTCAAGCGCGGTGTCCCTATGGACGCGGACTACGTTTTCGACGTGCGGATGCTTCCCAACCCACACTACGAACCTGGGCTGAGAGACCTAACAGGATTGGACAGCCCGGTAGCTGAGTTTCTGCACCAGCAGCCTGAGGTATCGGCCATGCGAACCCATATTGCTCAGTTTCTAGCCCACTGGCTGGAGTTTCTGGATCGCAACCACCGCAGTTATGTCACGGTGGCGATTGGCTGCACTGGCGGGCAACATCGGTCCGTTTATTTGGTGGAAAGGCTTGCTGAAGACTTCGGCGACCGCTGGACCGCTCTGCGAAGGCACCGGGAGTTGGACGGCCGTTAAGCCAAGCCTTTGAACACGCTACCAAAGCTGGGTCTGCGCGGCATCCAAAAGCTTGCGAATCGGGGTGGGCAGACCGACATCATTCCACTCCTCTGGCGCGAACCAATCACCATCGGGAGATGGCGGTGCCAAGAACTCACCGGTGATGGCGATGGGATGAAGATGCAGATCGCGGTGGGTGAGTACATGCTTGAATGGTTGCAGCTCACTGGATTGCAGCGGCTGAGCAGCCTGCAATTTGCCAATGCAATCATTAAGCGATTCAACATCTGGAAACACCGGTACACAGTGCATGCCAGCCCAAATACCCGCTGAGGGACGTCGCTCCAACCAGATGCGCCCTTGAGCGTCTCGCAACATCAGAAGCTGCCACGACTCGGACTTCCGAGACAATTTGCGCGTCTTAACCGGATACAGAACCTGAGCACCTTCTTGGTGAGCAATGCAATCATGCATCAACGGACACTCACCACAACGAGGCGCCCGTGGTGTGCATATCGTCGCCCCCAAGTCCATCAAACCCTGGGTATACCGAGGCATGGCACGCACCAGATCTGCATCTGGCAAGAGCCTCTCGGACTGCGTCCATAGAAGCCGTTCGTTGCTTGTGGAGGCCAAATCGCCCTTGAAGCCCAGCCACCGTGTCAATACCCGACGCACATTGGCATCCAAGATAGGGACCCGTTGGGAGAAACAAAATGCCGCAATGGCACCTGCAGTTGACTTACCGATACCAGGCAAAGTCGCCAGCATTTCAGCCGTGGATGGGAATTGGCCACCGTGGTCTGAAACTACGGTCTGCGCACACCGGTGTAAATTTCGGGCTCGGCTGTAGTAACCCAAGCCACTCCACAATCCCAAGACTTCGTCCTGAGATGCCTGCGCCAACGCCCCGACATCCGGAAACCGGCTCAGAAAGCGATCGTAATATTCCAGCACAGTGACCACCTGCGTCTGCTGCAGCATGATCTCTGAGAGCCAGACACGATAAGGATCACGCGTTTGTTGCCATGGCAGGTGATTGCGCCCATGCACTTGCTGCCACGCCACAACACGTTCAGCGGCACTCCCCTCCTTTTCCAATCCCATCATGCCGAAGCGAGTTGCCTCTCAGAAGACGTGGATTCCAGCCCTGGCAGCGCAATCAGCTGCGAAGTCAGTTCCTGGAGTCTGTGCTCCAACTGAATCAACTCATCTTCGCCGGCTTCGATCTCTGTAATGCGCTCCACCAGTCCGCTCGCCGCCTGCTGGATACGGTCGACAGCCTCAATGCGACGCGCAAAACTGCGGCGACGTTCGCGCAACTGCGCATCCAGCTGTGCTGTAGCAGATTTGCTCCACAACTCCAGGTCATTGGCAGCAGACTCATACACCGTGCGCAAACGCATCGCAAGCGCTCGCACCAAGCGCTCTGCGAACTCAGGCTGCGCCAATTTCAAGGCATTTCCCACACCCAGATATTGCAGATGGCTCTGTTCGATTTGGTTCAGATCGTGCGTGAAGTGCTCAAGCTGCGGCGCCGTGGGAACCTGGAGCGAAAACCCAAACTCTGCATTGAGCTGACGAAAAGTACCGCCGAGCATGGCCTGAATTTCGGTACCAGAAGCTTGGGCCTTGTCCAGGGTGCCCCGCAGTTTGTCAAAAGTCTCGATGTAGATCTTCTTGATACCGAGCTTGAGCCCCTTTTGCTGAAGGGTCTGAGCCAACTCGGAAAGCTCAATCTTGAGGGCTTTCGCACCCAGTTGCTGAAACACGTCTCGCAAGAGCTTCAGATGCACCGCCCGAACAGCCTGTATCTTGGCAGTGCTCAAATCAAACTCGCGTTGTTCCTGCTCGATACGGTGCCGCATCGATTCGATCACCGAAGCGTTCTTGCCCCGCAAACTGCGCAACTCCGCCATCTGGTCGTCCAGATCACGGCGGCGGATGTTGATGACGCGCGAAGTTTCGCCACGCAGGCTAGCTACGCCTGTGGCCACAGCGGCTCGCAGGATGGATTGGCGCCGCCCCATGATGCCCTTAGCTAAAGACTCTTCCAAAACCGGCAGCCCACTGGTCTCCAGCAGCACGTCATCCGCCGTGATCTTTGCGACAAGCCCTTTCTGTGCCGAGACGGGAACCACCCGATCCAAAGGAACACCCAGCATTTCCGCAGAAGTGCTGCATTGACGCTCCAGCTGCGCTTGCACCTGTTGGGCGGAATTCAGCGTATCCCATAAGGTATCTATCTTGTTCAGCACCACCAGGCGGGCATCCATGCCGTCATTGGAAATGGCAAGGTGCTCGCGCCAAATGGACAGATCAGAACGTGTCACCCCTGTGTCCGCACTGAGAATAAAAACCACAGCATGTGCCTGCGGGATCAGATTCACCGTGAGTTCCGGCTCAGCACCTACGGCATTGAGACCCGGAGTATCCAGAATCACAAGTCCTTGCTTCAGCAACGGATGCGGGATATTGATGAGGGCGTGGCGCCACATCGGCACCTCCACCAAACCCTGCGCATCAGGCACTGGATTCTCATCGGTCAGGTCGTCATGCCAAAAACCGAGGGCGCGGGCATTGTCCAGACTTACCTTGCGGACTTCGGCCACTTTTTCCAAGGCCTTGGCTATCTGATCCGGGTTGCTGACATCAAGGGGGAGCTCTTGCCAGCGCTCCGGCTTGAGACGCCACTCGGCCAGACTCTGCATCTGCAATCGGGTTTCAATGGGCAGCAAGCGCAAGCAGGGTGCAATGCTGGGGTCATAGCCCAGCTCTGTAGGACACATCGTGGTGCGCCCAGCGCTCGCGGGCATGATGCGCCGCCCATAGTCCGCAAAAAAAATCGCGTTGATCAGTTCAGACTTGCCGCGGGAGAACTCCGCGACAAAGGCCACCATCACCTTGTCACTTCGGACCTGCTCCTCCAAGCGCTGCAGCCGTTCTTGGACTGCAGCATCCATGAGCTCGTGCGACGACATCCACTCGGCCAGACGCTTGAGCTGCTGGGCGAACTCTCGCCGCCAAGCACCATGCTGGTCGAATTGTTCGTTGAATGAAGGTCCCACTTTGCTCCCAGATCATCTAAGGCTGGCCTACAAGGTTAGGTAGGCATACACAAAATATAGCATTCAGCGCCGGCGGGCGGCCACCCCCAGCGATTTACCATGGATCTCCGCCTACGCACGCTGGCATCGGGGACAGAAGTAAGTACTCCGTTGACCTTGCCGCACAAGGCGAATCGGGGTACCACACGTGTGACAGGGGAGCCCCTCTCGACCGTAAACCTGGGCCTGCGTTTGGAAATGCCCTGCAGATCCATCCGCATTGGAAAAATCCCGCAAAGTACTGCCACCCAGTTCCACCGCACGAGCAAGAACGCTCTGGATTGCAGCGTGCAATTTGCGCACACGCGCCGGGCCAATGCGCATGGCGGCTGCGGTTGGCCGGATGCCCGCCAGGAAGAGCACCTCAGACGCGTAGATGTTCCCCACTCCTACGACAAGCTGACCCGCAAGAAGCAACTGCTTGACCGGCATTCGGCTGCGCTTCATGCCGGCCTGGAAAACAGCCAAAGAGAAATCCTCAGACAACGGCTCCATCCCAAGCTTGCCTAGGAGCTTCACCGAAACGGGGTCCAGTTCGCTCTGCGCATAGACGACGGCGCCAAAGCGCCGAGGGTCATGCAACCGGAGGGTTCCATGGGTGGTAACGAGATCAAAATGGTCGTGCGCACCAGCGGGAGGCAAATCCCTGCTGAAACGCACACTCCCGGACATTCCCAGGTGCAGCAACAGGAGTCCTGTAGTGAGGTCGATCAACAGATACTTACCACGTCGCCTGATACCCAGCACCTGAAGACCCACCAGCGCCTCGGGCTTGCAACCCAACGACCATCGCAAGGGTTTTCCCATCACGACGGCTTGAACCTGTGAGCCTGCGATGGCATCCGCAAAGCTGCGGCGGGTCACTTCCACTTCTGGCAACTCAGGCATACAGCAAGGCACACAACGGGTTAACGGGCATGGATTATTATGACCCGATGGTGCTATATCAACGCTTTCGAACTGCTGCTCTGAGCGCCGCCATTGCGGCAATTGCCCACACGGGGTGGGCTCAGCCCAGCAGTCAGCCAGCACCCGATCCCGACTCGCCAGTCGCGTCCAACCCAGCGCTGGATGCAGAGTTGTTTTATGAAATCTTTCTGGGCGAGCTGAGTTCGCGTACTGGCGACCCAGGCGCCGGGTATGCGTTGATTCTGGAAGCTGCGCGCCGATCGGGGGATGGACAGCTCTACCAGCGGGCGGCAGATATCGCTTTGCAGTCCCGCTCAGGAGACTACGCATTGGCAGCCGCTACTGCGTGGAAAGCGGCCCAGCCCCAATCACGGGAAGCCAATCGTTACGTATTGCAAATCCTGATCGCGCTGAATCGCATTGGCGAAACCCCCGCACTGCTGCGCCAAGAGTTGGCCCAGTCTCCTGCCCGTATCAAGGTCAGCACGTTGGCAGCACTTCCGCAAATGTATGGGCGGGCCAGCGACAAGGCGCTGGCGGCCAAGGTGGTCAACGAGGCTTTGGTTGACGAGCTCTCCCATCCCGCAACGGGTCCCGTGGCATGGGTTTCGCTGGGTCGGCTGAGGCTGGCAGCTGGCGACAAAACGGGCGCATTCGAGGCCGCCCGCAGCGCCCAGAATCTGGATAACGCGAACGAAGGCGCAGCGCGCTTGGCGCTTGAACTCATGGAGGAGAGCCTTCCCGAGGCAGAGCAGTTGGTCACACAGGCTTTGTCCAAGCAACCGGTGCCGGAGTTAAGGCTGGCTTATGCCCGCGTACTGCTCGGCCTGCAGCGCCTTCCTGACGCAGCCCGCCAGCTGGAAGCAGTGACCCAGTCCAAACCTGATCTGGCCGAGCCCTGGCTGGTGCTGGCATCACTGCAGTTCCAAGACAACCGACTGCCAGAAGCTGAAAAGTCGCTTCAGCGTTACATTGAACTTGCGGCTGCCAGCACCGAAGAACAGTCCCGCGAACGCGGCCTCACCCAGGCGTATCTGCTATACGCCCAGATTGCAGAAAAAAAGCAGGACTTTGCAGCTGCAGAGTCCTGGCTCAAGCGAATCAACAATGTGGAAGAGTTGTTCAGTGCCCAAAGCCGCCGTGCATCCTTGCTGGCAAGGCAAGGCAAGCTGGCGGAGGCACGGGAATTGCTGCGTGGACTGCCGGGTACCTCAGCCGACGACAAGCGCATGAAGCTCGCTGCGGAAGTGCAGCTCCTGCGCGACCTGAAGTTGCACCGAGAAGCGTATGACGTCCAGGTGGAGCTGGTGGCACTGGCACCGGACGACGCCGATCTCATCTATGACCAGGCCATGCTTGCTGAAAAGGCGGGCAAGCTGGACACGATGGAGCAACTTCTGAGGCAACTGATTGCGCGCCAGCCCCAACACCACCACGCCTACAACGCACTTGGGTACTCACTCGCTGAGCGTGGCATCAAACTGGACGAGGCCAAGCAGCTTATTTTGAAGGCTCTGGAATTAGCGCCGGGCGACCCATTCATCACGGACAGCCTGGGTTGGGTAGAGTTTCGTTTGGGAAACACAGCCGAAGCGCGAAAACACCTGGAGATCGCTTACCGCGCACGTCCAGACGTGGAAATTGGCGCCCATCTGGGTGAAGTGCTCTGGACCATGGGTGACCGTGAGGGCGCGCGCAAAGTCTGGCGGGAGTCCCAGCGCGTTAATCCCGAGAATGAGACGCTGAAGGAAACGTTGAGCCGCCTTGGAGTATCCCTGTGATGCGGGGGTTGGAAACCCTTGGCTCCGCCCTTGCATTCCCATCCGCAGCACGCGCCCGCCGCACGTTTGGACGCACCTGCCTGCTTCTGGTTTGCGCCGGCATTCTGGGCTGCGCGCAGCCAGCCAAACGCGCAGTCGCAGGAGAAGAATTTTGGAGTGGTCGCTTGGCACTTCAGGTGGAAGATCAGGCTTCGCAGTCGTTCTCAGCCTTGTTCGAACTGCGCGGCAATCCTCAGAACGGTGGTTTGGTATTGATCAGCCCCCTGGGCAACCGGCTGGCACAACTGGACTGGCGCGACGGTCACGCGCAGCTTTCTACAGGCACCCAAGACGTTCGTTCGTCCGACTCGCTGGACAACCTGCTGCAGGAGGTCACGGGCGCGCGCATACCTGTAGCGGCGCTGTTTGAGTGGTTAAGGGGTTCGCAAAGCTCAGCGCCGGGCTGGCAGGCTGACTTGTCCGGCATTGAAAACGGTCGACTCGTTGCACGCCGCTTTGAGCCCGCTCCGCCTGCAACCTTGCGGATCGCCTTGACACCCTGATCCAGAGCAGGGGCGCAAATTCTCGCCCTGCCCCTTCTCCGCTTGTTTTTTCATGCGCGCTCTCTACGACGTACCAGCCCCCGCCAAACTCAACTTGTTTCTCCACATCACGGGGAGACGCCCTGATGGCTACCACCTGCTGCAGTCGGTTTTCATGCTGGTCGACTGGTCGGACACGCTCCATTTCGAACTGAGAGCAGGACCTGGCATCACGCGGGAAGATCTCGGTGCGCCGCTTCCTGAAGACGATCTGACGCTTCGCGCTGCGCGCGCGTTGCAGGCCGCCACGCGCTGTAGTCAGGGAGTCCACATCGGCGTTCTGAAAAATGTGCCAGCACAGGCAGGCATGGGAGGCGGCTCGTCCGATGCCGCCAGCACCCTTCTCGCGCTGAATCGGTTGTGGAACCTCAACCTTCCGCGAAAGTCGCTGGAGACGATCGGCCTGCAGCTCGGTGCCGACGTTCCATTTTTTTTACGTGGTCGCAATGCGTGGGTAGAGGGAATCGGTGAGACAATCACGCCGCTTGAGAAAGCTGCACAAGTACCGCAAGCGCGCTTCGCCATCGTGAAGCCCGCAACAGGTTTGGAGACGAAAGCAATTTTTTTATCTCCGAGTTTGAAGCGCGATTCAGATAGTGCTACAATCTTAGGCTTTGCTGCAACACACTTTGACTTTGGTCGAAACGACTTGCAGCCAGTTGCCCAGGCACTGTGCCCCGAAGTGACTGAAGCCATCGAATGGCTCAGGGTTCGTGGATTGCAAGCCCGGATGACAGGCTCTGGAAGTGCAGTGTTTGCGCATATGTCACATGCGATTGACTTGAGTGGAGCCCCTTTGGGCTGGCAGGTCAAGGAATGTGCAAATCTGATGGTTCATCCTCTGGCAGGCTGGGCATCAGACGAGAATTAAGGTTTGCTGCCTTCGGCAGTTGACCTGTGTAGGGGAGTCGCCAAGCTGGTTAAGGCACCGGATTTTGATTCCGGCATGCGAAGGTTCGAATCCTTCTTCCCCTGCCAAATATCTTTTCGCGTACGGGCATTTATTTCAGACCGCTGGGACGCTCATGCAAGCCAACCACCCCGACTTCATGGTTTTCACCGGCAATGCCAACCCTGGCATGGCAGCTGAAATTGCTCAACACCTCGGCACCACCCTCGGCTCCGCCGATGTCGGCCGTTTTTCCGATGGTGAAGTCACCGTCGAGATCAAACAAAACGTCCGTGCCCGTGATGTGTTCGTTGTGCAGTCGACCTGCGCGCCCACGAACGAAAACCTGATGGAACTGCTGATCATGGTCGACGCGCTCAAGCGCGCATCTGCCGAACGCATCAGCGCCGTGATCCCCTATTTCGGCTATGCCCGCCAAGATCGCCGCCCTCGCTCGACGCGCGTTCCGATCACCGCGAAGGTGGTGGCGAACATGCTTCAGGCCGTAGGCGTTGCCCGTGTGCTCACCATGGATCTGCATGCCGACCAGATCCAGGGCTTCTTCGACATTCCAGTCGACAACATTTACGCATCCCCCGTGCTGTTGGGCGACTTGCGCCAGAAGAACTACGAAGACCTGATCGTTGTCTCCCCTGACGTGGGCGGCGTGGTGCGCGCCCGCGCACTGGCCAAGCAACTCAATTGCGACCTCGCCATCATCGACAAGCGCCGCCCTAAGGCGAATGTGTCGGAAGTGATGCACGTGATCGGCGAAATCGAGGGCCGCAACTGCGTGATCATGGACGACATGATCGACACCGCCGGCACGCTGGTGAAGGCTGCCGAAGTGCTGAAAGAGCGCGGCGCCAAGAGCGTCTACGCCTATTGCACGCACCCCATTTTCTCGGGTCCCGCCATTGAACGCATCGCCAAGGGCACGGCCCTTGATGAAGTGGTCGTGACCAACACCATCCCCCTGAGCGACAACGCCAAGGGATGCACCAAGATTCGCCAGCTCTCCGTGGCCCCGCTGATCGCCGAGACGATCCAGCGCATTGCCAAGGGAGAGTCGGTGATGAGCCTGTTCTCGGACCAAGACAACCTGTTCTGACGCGTCTCTCACGGGAGCGTTGCAGACCGGTTTGTACGCAGGCCTCCTTCGGGAGGCTTGTCTGTTCGGGGGCATCGTAGGGCCTGCAGCCACTGTGGCGATGGCAGGTCTTTTTTTAAACAGGGCAGGACTGGTCGCGGTCTGCCCTTTTCTGGAGCTAACTATGAACTTCGTCGCTTTTGAGCGCGCCAAGCAGGGTACGGGTGCGAGCCGCCGTCTGCGCAATTCGGGCAAGGCACCTGGCATCGTCTACGGTGGTGCAGCCGAACCCCAACTGATTGAGATCGACCACAACGCTCTGTGGCACGCCCTCAAGAAAGAAGCTTTCCACTCCAGCGTGCTGGACATGGAAGTGGCAGGCAAGACCTCCAAGGTCGTGCTGCGTGACGTGCAATACCACCCCTACAAGCAACTGGTCCTGCACATCGACTTCCAGCGCGTGGAC